>VFQN01003886.1_pt1 | contig 20461 bp, 18 predicted proteins | sample 3512371 | NCBI WGS metagenome assembly VFQN01 (sample SAMN10412370, study PRJNA504923) | tailings metagenome | isolation source: Replicate 2 from Balatoc abandoned mine | place: Philippines: Itogon, Benguet | collected 2017-08-28
AATAATGCGGTTGTCTATCTCAAACGGCGCGGTATCCATGACATGACGCAAGATTATACGTTGTGAGAAGTTGGTGGCATATTTTTCGATGTCGGCTTTATAAGCTTCTGTAATAGAGGCATACAAACTGATGATTCGACTTAGGTTTTTGTCTTGAAGATAAGTATAGGTGATGTTTGGCATACCTCCAATCATTACGTATTCGTGAAAAATGGGGTACACTATAGCAAGCAATTGATTGTCAAGCGGAACATGGTTGAGCGCATTTAGTAGCGCTTGATTTCCTATCCCACTGAGGTATTCTTGAAAATTAAGTGGATGTAATTCTGCAAATTCTACCCTACCTACGGGCATACGGGCAATTTGTTCCATCGCAAATTCCAACAATGAGCCTGTTACGATGACGTACAAGTGAGGATAATCTTCATAAAAAAATCGTAATGCTTCCAATACTTTGGGAGCTTCTTGGACCTCATCAATGAAAATCAGCGTTTTTTTATCTTGGCTGTCGATTTGTCCTTTTGCTAAAAATAACAATTGTATTGTAGCAGAAAGGTTTTCAACTGTATTGAAAAGTTGACGGTCAGCGGCTCGTTCTAAATTGAAATACAGGTATTGATCAAATGATTTTCCGAACTGCGTCACCAAGGTAGTTTTTCCTACTTGCCTGGCTCCGCGCAAAATCAATGGTTTGCGAGAGGGGGAATTTTTCCACTCATTCAAGAAGGTTTCTAACTGCCTCTTTATCATGGTTTTGTTTGATTTTATAGGCAAATTTATGGCTTTTTTGTTTGATTTAATAGGCAAATTTGGGCATTTTTTGTTCGATTTAATAGGTAAAGTGCTTTGGCATCATAAAATCGGGGATAGTTTAGGATTGTCTTTCAGGGGAAAGGTTAGCTACTCTTTCTTTAATTGCAGCCGAAGGAATCCTCAAAAGATAGGTGTTAGAAACAACCATCGGGTGCATCACACTCGCAGCTCAGTAGGGTATTGGTTACAATCAAAAAGGCGGCTCTAAGCCGCCTTTTTGATGATGAGTTTGTGTGTTTACTACCGTAGGTGGGGATTGCTAGGTACCCGTGAATGTTCGCTTGCGGTGATCCATACCCCATTCGACCATTGAGTCAAGTACACTTTTGATGTTTCTGCCCGATTCGGTAAACTCATATTCGATAACCACTGGAATGGTATCGTGGACGGTTCTTTTGACAATGCCGTTCAACTCTAATTCTCTCAGTTCTTTGGACAGCATTCTTGGGGTAATCTTCGGGATTTCACGTTCGATATCCCTAAATCTCTTCTTCCCAAAAATCAATGAAGCCATAATCGGCAGCTTCCACTTGCCCGTCAGCACGTTCATGGTATCGTTTACGGCTCTCACAAAGGAATGCGGACAATCTTTAATTACGTTCAAATCAAGTTCTATTTCCATCTTTTAAAATTTTGTGCTATACAAAAGTATACTCCCAAAATGTACTATACAATGGTATACTGCTATAATAAGTATAGCAAAGTTACTATAAATTTGCATCAAAAAACAATACCACTGATGAAAAAGAACAAAACAATTTATTGGATTTCAACGGCCTTAGCTATGCTCACGGGAGCCACTACGGCCTTTATGTATTTTACAAATCCCCAATTTATCGAAGGGTACCGACATTTAGGTTTTCCTGACTATTTCCGCATTGAGCTAGGAATTTTCAAGATTATAGGGCTTCTCATTTTACTTATCCCCACGATTCCGGCCAGAATGAAGGAATGGGCGTACGTTGGCTTCATGATTACCTTCGTTTCGGGCATCATTGCCCACGGTACGGTAGATGGCCTAGGTTTAGCCATGGCTCCGATGATTCCGTTGGTTTTCTTAATCGTGTCATATATCTACTTCCATAAGTTGCAACGTGTCTCCGTGACGCAGTAGTCAATTAGGTATTCTTAGGGACATAAATGCGCCTAACTACGTGAACAGCATGAACAGAAGAGACTTTAATAAGCAATCAATCATGACGACAATGGGAATTTTAGCAAATGATTTGGTGCCCGAAACCGCTTCGGCACAGGTCGCAAAAGGACGAACCATTTATAAAATAATCAGTGCCTCTACGGGGGGTATGGGGAAAATGGGTTTGAAAAACATCATCCAAGGAGATTACCAAAACTACGTTTCTCCGTTTTTTCTCATTGATGAATTTGAAATGCAGTTGCCCAAAGGAGCTCCATTTAGGGTAGATGCCCACCCCCACGCAGGAATTATTCCAACGACGTATTTACTGAAGGGCAATGCCCACCACCGAGATAGTATGGATAATGATTTTGAGTACAAAGCGGGCGATTTTATTCAGTTTACCTCGGGCAAAGGAGCATTGCACATGGAGGAAACGGGCAGCGAGCTTTTTAAAAACGGTGGAGTTTTTCACGGCTTTCAAGGGTGGTTGAATATCCCGTCTGAACTGAAAAAATCAGCACCTTATTCTACGCACGTAAAAGAGGAAAACATAGAAGTTGTAGAAAAAGGAAATGCCAAAATCAGGGTTATTTTGGGTGAAGTCTTTGGTGTAAAATCAAAGACCCAACTGCTGATGCCTGTCATTTATTGGCATGTGTCAATGAAAGAAGGCGCGACTTTAGCGCTGCCCGTAGCGACCTCGCAAAACGCGTTTGTCTATCTTCAATCGGGGCAACTAGAAATCAATGGTACTCAGGTTAATACGAGTCAAGCCGTTCTTTTTGAACGTGATGGAGATACTATTCAGCTAAAAGCAAAAACAGCATCTGAGCTTTTGGTTTTAGGAGGTGCGGTCAATAACGAGCCTTACATGGCTTATGGCCCTTTTGTATTAAACAATGAACAAGAAGTAAGACAAGCCTACATGGATTTTCAACAAGGAAAATTTGGGGACTTGGCCAAAACAAATGGAGTAAACAGATAAATAACAATCAAAATGAAAGTAGCAGTAATTGGAGCCACAGGATTTGTGGGAAAAAACATTGCCAACGAATTGGCGAACAGGGGAATAGAAGTAACAGGTATTTCCCGAAAAGAACAGTCATCTGAGCACCCTAATTTTACCTATTTGGCGATTGATGCCACTGATACAACAGCTTTGGCTTCGGCGCTGGAAGGGTACGATGTGGTTGTCAATGCGTTTAGCCCAGGTTGGACAAACCCTACTATTTACGAAGATTTTATTGAGGGGTCTAAAGCAATCCAAGAAGGCGTAAAGCAATCGGGCGTAAAACGTTTCATCAGCATTGGGGGTGCAGGAAGCTTGTATTTACCAAACGGTACTCAGCTGGTAGATACTTTCCCACAAGATAATCCTTTTGTACCTGGCGCTAAAGCGGCAAGAGATTATTATTATATACTGAAAGAAGAAACAGAGCTAGACTGGGCGTTTTTTAGTCCAGCGATGGATATGCACCAAGGCATCACAGTCGGAAGAACTGGAAAATACCGTTTAGGGACTGATTATCCTGTGATGGATGAAAATGGTAAAAATGTTCTCTCCGTAGAAGATTTAGCCGTTGTTATTGCCGATGAAGTCGAAAATCCTAAGCATCACCAGATGCGATTCACGGCAGCGTACTGATATTTTGCAAGCCATGCTTTATCCAAGAGAGGTTATTGCTTTCGCTTTAGGCTTTAGCTAAAGCAGCATCCAAGCCACTGGCATCAGAGCCACCTGCGGTAGCGAAGAAAGGTTGGCCGCCACCGCCTTTTACGCTGATTTAAAAGCTGTAAGATCAACACTACTTTAACCCCATGTCTTCAGGCTGGGGCATAGGAATAAACATAGCAACGCTTAGGGCTTCAGCCCTGAATTTTGGAATATTGATGCGAAAAATTCAGGGCTGAAGCACTAGAGTATGATTTTGTTTACAGGCCCCAGCCTCAAAGGCATGGGGTTTGAGGATATATATAACGGGTATTTGAAGATTATTGAAATGCTTTTGGTGGGTTAAAAAGGTTGTTTATCAATGAGTAAATTGATATTATACCAAACAAAAACGCCCCCGCCCTCATTCATCCGAACAAGAGCAGGGGCGTGCTATGATTGAGAATTGTTATAAAATCCCCTTCGCCTTAGCTAAAGCAGCGTCCAAGCCACTGGCATCAGAGCCACCTGCGGTAGCGAAGAAAGGTTGACCGCCACCGCCGCCTTTTACCTCTTTGGCAAGCTCTTTCACGATGTTACCTGCGTGCTTACCTTGGGCTACTAAGTCGTCGGAAAGCATTACGGCCAATTGTGGTTTGCTGCCCAATACCGTTCCTAAAACGATAAAGAATGGCGCTTGTGATTGTTCTTTCAACTGATACACGAGCGATTTTAAGGCGTCGGCGTTCGGTACTTCCACGCGAGCGACGAGGCTGGCAACGCCGTTGTTATGCGTTACTTGGGTCAACAAGCTTTCTTTTACTTGCGCCAATTTCTCGTTTTCGAGCGCTTCGATGCGTTTTTGTAAAGCAGCTTTTTCCGCCAAAAGACCTTCAACGGCTTTGACAAGGTCTTTTTGGCCTTTAAACAAGCCTTCTAATTGGCCAATCACCTCCGCTTGCTGACGGATGATTTCGAGGGCTTTTTCGCCCGTTACGGCTTCTACCCGACGAACCCCTGCCGATACAGAACCTTCTGAGATAAACTTAAAGAGCGCAATTTCGCCCGTAGCAGGCACGTGCGTACCCCCGCAAAGTTCAACCGAGAAATTGGGGTCAAACTCTACAACGCGAACAAAATCACCGTATTTTTCTCCAAAAGTGGCCGTCGCACCCATTTTGATAGCATCATCAATCGGAATATTGACGTGGGTTTTGAGGGCAACGTTTTCACGGATTTTGGCATTAACAATGGTTTCAATTTGCGAAAGTTCTTCGTCGGTTACTTTGGCAAAGTGCGAAAAGTCAAAACGGGTCACTTCGTCGTTTTGGTACGAACCTTTCTGGACGATGTGCGTACCCAACACGCGGCGCATTGCAGCCAACATCAAGTGCGTAGCCGTGTGGTTCCGCATGATATTCTGACGACGATGAGCATCGACCGAGGCCAGTACAAAATCGGGAGTATTAAGTACCTCCTCTAGGTTTTTGTCACGAGAGATGTGGACAAAGAGGTCATTTTCTTTTTTCGTATCGGCAATGTTGACACTCACGGCTTGGTCGCCATGACCTACCACAAGCATCCCCGAATCGCCTACTTGTCCACCCATTTCGGCATAGAAAGGTGTGCGGTCGAGTACGATATGGTATTCTTCCCCCGCTTTGGTTTTTACTTTTCGGTATTTAACGATTTGGGCGGTAGCTTCGAGGGTTTCGTAGCCCAAAAACTCAAAATCGCCCCCTTCGTTTACTTCTACCCAGTCGGTGGCTTCTTTGGCCGCGTCCTGACGGCTACGATTTTTTTGTTCGGCCAATGCCTTTTCGTAGCCTTTTTCGTCGATTTTGTAACCTTTTTCTTTGGCCAAAAGCGCCGTCAAATCTACTGGGAAACCGTACGTATCTGAGAGTTCAAATACGATGTTTCCATCAATAACTCCTCCCGTTGGACTAAGCGACTCGAAGCGCTTGATTCCCAATTCTAAGGTGCGTAAGAAGCTCTTTTCTTCTTCTAGCACTACGCGAGTAACAAAGTCTTCTTGGGCTTTAAGTTCGGGAAAAACATCCTTGAATTGGTCAGCTAAAACAGGAACAAGTTGACTCATAAAAGGCTCATTGAAGCCCAAATACGAATAGCCGTAGCGAATGGCACGGCGCAAAATGCGGCGAATCACGTAGCCTGCTTTGGCGTTAGACGGAAGCTGTCCGTCGGCAATGGCGAAACTCACCGCCCGAAGGTGGTCAGCAATGACGCGCATCGCAATATCGGTATAGTTGGTAGTGCTGAGGGTGCCTTCGGCGCCATATTGTTTACCGCACATTTTCTCAATGACCTGAATGGTATTTTGGAAAATATCGGTATCATAGTTTGATTTTTTGCCCTGAATCGCCATACAAAGGCGCTCGAAGCCCATACCCGTATCCACGTGTTTAGCAGGAAGCGTAATGAGTGACCCATCGGCCTTGCGCTCAAACTGCATAAATACGTTGTTCCAGATTTCGACTACTTGCGGATGATCGGCATTGACAAGTTCTTTACCCGGCTTCAAGTCTACTTCGGCTTGGTCGCGGAGGTCGATGTGGATTTCTGAACAGGGGCCGCAGGGACCTACATCGCCCATTTCCCAGAAATTGTCTTTTTTATTTCCTAAAATGATACGCTCTTCTCCGCCCAAAATCGCTTTCCAAATATCCCACGCTTCTTGGTCAAACGGTACACCGTCTTTTTCGTCGCCTTTGAACACCGATACGTAGATGCGGTCTTTGGGGAGTTGATAGATTTCGGTGAGCAATTCCCACGACCACGCAAGGGCTTCTTTTTTGAAATAATCACCAAACGACCAGTTGCCTAGCATTTCAAACATGGTATGGTGATAGGTATCAAATCCTACATCTTCTAGGTCGTTGTGCTTACCACTTACTCGCAAGCACTTTTGGGTGTCGGCTATGCGTTTGCTCGGTGGCGTGCCATTGCCCAAGAAAAAGTCTTTGAATTGCGCCATGCCCGAGTTGTTGAACATGAGCGTGGGGTCATTTTTGGCCACAAGCGGCGCAGAAGGTACGATAAGGTGGCCTTTACTTTTGAAAAAATCTAAAAATGCTTGGCGGATTTCGTGGGAGGTCATTCTTACTGACATTTGAAATTGAATGTTTGACTTTTTACCAAAAACACTGAAATGCAGGGTTGGGAGGCAAGCGTCTTTTTTGGAGGTGCAAAATTACGGAAAAATGCCGTAGCTTTCTGATTATGATTTGATTTTGATTAACTTGCGTAGAAGACACACAACCATTACGGCTATGATTGTAAGTACTGAGGAGTGGACATACGAACGAATGCGCCGCGAGCTACCGTCCGAATCGCGCTACGAATTGCGTCATTTTAATTTAATTGATATGTCACCTGCCCCCAAACCCCAACACCAACGGATTTCTAAACGCTTGTTTAGGCTTTTAGATTATTTTGTGATTTCCAATCGATTGGGAGAAGTACTTTTTGCACCCATTGATGTTCATTTTGCGCCAGGAGAAGTATGCCAACCTGACTTGGTGTTTATTGCCAAAGCACAAGCGAAGATAGTAGGGGAAAGCGCCATTGAAGGCAGTCCTGCGCTGATTGTGGAGGTGGTATCGAAAGGGTCGGTAGCACGCGATTATATTGAGAAGAAGGAAGATTATGAGCGATTTGGCGTACAAGAATATTGGTTAGTGGACCCGCGCAATGAAGTAGTTTTGGTATATGTGCTTGAAAATGGTAAGTATCGATTGTTTTCATCCGCCGAAGAGCAAGACATTGTACGTTCTAGTGTCTTGGCTGGATTTGAAACCAATTTGAAAGAAATCTTTGCGGAGGAGTAGGAAGAAAAATGTTGTAATTCTTTGGTTTAGTGCTCCCTAATGTCGTCTCATTACAAGAAGAGATTAGGGAGCATTGAGAAGGGCAACGATTTTACTTATTTATTTTTGTGGAAATTGGTGATGCTTTTTACTTGGGGTTCCACAAAAAAATGGTGTTGTAGTTTGGTATATACAAACACTATCAATACAAGCACAAGGGCACTTATCAAACGGGTTTTCATTGCTGAATATTTCTTTCGTTTCCACAGATAAAAAGACAGCGAAAGAACCGCCAAGAAAATCAATGCGCCTTGTAAATAGACACCCTTCTCTCCTAATTGAAGAGCCATGAAGACGACCATTAGAATAGGTCCAAAGAGAATTGCTACGAATGTTTGAATAGATTTTTCGTTAGGTTTTAACAGTGATTTCATAAGTGTGTTTTAGTTGTCAGTATCCTAGAATACTCTACCCAACACGATTCAAAGTTGGGTGAACCATAGTTATTTACAAATAAATAATTCGGTCTGTATCTGTATCACAAAATGTACTTACAAAGTCCGTTTTTACATAATATAACTTCTCCTTGGCTAAAGGCATGGCTGTCAAAGATTAGGTTTTAATATCACAAAAGAACATATTTTTTGATATACAATATATCGTAAAAATACTTAATTTTCATTTGTTGCTTTGAACTGATTTGATATGAAACAAAACTTTATATATTTGTTATAAAATTAACCATTAGGGTCATGAAAATAATTCTTACTTGTTTTTTAGTACTGGGAGTCTCGGTAGCTTGGGGACAAAAGCTAGAGTTACGAGTGCCGTCCAAACCCTCAAAATCTCAAAAGGCGTATCCTAAACTATATTCGCCCAAGGAATATCGTTTTTCGCAGGATTCGAGCATTGTCTATGCCAATGAGGATAATATGCCTGTTCTGTTGGCACAATCCAATGACAACATGCCCACTGCCACCCTTAAAATGCACCAAGACAGTGGAAGTGTATATCGCACTCCCAATCCAATGAGGAGAAGCCGACGACCTCAAAACCCTAAATAATGCGCAAATCCTCAAAATCGGTTGCTGCTTTGGTCTTTTTGTTGATAGGTGCCATCTTTTTAGTGGCAGGCTGGAAGTGGTATGCTTCGCAAGAAAAGTTTTTGTCAACTTCCCAAACCGCTAAAGGGGAGGTAATACAACTGACTACTGTCGAACGAAATAAAATAGGAAAAAACAAGAAAAGCGCACTTTTTCCAGTAGTAAAATTTACTACTTTAGATGGGCAAACCCACGTTTTTCGTTCCCCAGCGGGTAGTACACCACCCGCGTATGAAGTAGGCGAAATCGTAGATGTAGTTTATAATCCACTTTTGCCTTCAGATGCTCAAATCATGGGATTTTGGAACGTTTGGGGAGGCGCGGTAGTGTGTATGGCGTTAGGTGGTATTTTGGTGATAGTGGGCGTTGCTTTAGGAATACGCTCTTGGCTTGCTAAGTAAATGTAAAACTCTAGTCCCCATAAAAATAGATTGCCATGCTGTCCTTCCTTTCTATGGGATAGCATGGCAACTAAATTATCGGAGAAGAAGTTTCTAATAAACAAACTCCCCAAATTCGCTCTGAATGGTCACTTTTTTGCCTTCATTGGCTTCTACGCGACCGATAACTTGGGCCTCAATTCCGAATGATTGCGCGATCTCAATGACGCGTTGGGCATAGGTTTCTGGAAGATATACTTCTAGGCGATGACCCATGTTGAATACCTTATACATCTCTTGCCAACTAGTCCCACTTTCGGCTTGGATAAGCTTAAAAAGCGGAGGAAGGGGGAATAGATTGTCTTTGATAACGTGCAGATTATCAATAAAATGTAATACTTTGGTTTGCGCCCCTCCGCTGCAATGCACCATTCCATGAATCTGTGGCCGAAGCTCATCTAAGAGTGTTTTGGCAACGGGCGCATAGGTGCGAGTGGGAGAAAGAATCAATTTGCCGACATTGACGGGCGTATTGGCTACGGGGTCAGTGAGGCGTTTGGAGCCACTATAAACCAACGAACTATGTACTTCAGGGTCAAAGCTTTCGGGGTATTTGGGGGCAAGATAGCTATCAAGCACATCATGACGAGCCGAAGTGAGACCGTTGCTTCCCATACCACCGTTATAAGTGTTTTCGTAAGTAGCTTGTCCAAAAGAAGCGAGGCCTACAATGACATCTCCTGCTTGAATGTTGTCGTTTGAAATCACTTCCGCACGTTTCATACGCGCAATTACCGTACTGTTGACCGTAATAGTGCGTACCAAATCGCCTACGTCGGCGGTTTCGCCACCAGTACTATATATTTCAACTCCGTGACTGCGGAGCATTTCGAGTACTTCTTCGGTACCATTGATGATTTCGGCAATGACTTCTCCCGGAATTTTGTTTTTGTTGCGGTCGATACTCGACGAAATCAACATGGGGCCAGTCGCTCCTACGCAGATGAGATCGTCGGTATTCATGACGATAGAATCTTGGGCCACGCCTCTCCATACTGATAAGTCTCCCGTTTCTTTCCAGTACAGATACGCTAAAGAGGTTTTGGTGCCAGCTCCATCGGCGTGCATAATAGTACAATACTCAGGATCACCAGCGAGGGTATCAGGTACAATTTTACAAAATGCCTTGGGGAAAAGCCCTTTGTCGAGGTTGGCAATGGCACGGTGCACGTCTTCTTTTGAAGCCGATACGCCCCGTTGAAGGTAACGTTCTGTCATGGGGATGAAAACAAAATGAGGCGCAAAGTTATCACTTTTGCGCCTCATTTTCTAAATTCTTTCCGTTATGTCGGTTTGACTACAGGAAGGGGGGCTTTACGCTCGTACTTTACTATGCTTTTGGCAACTGCCAGCCGTTGTTATAATGAGCTTTGATGAGGGCGTTGGCTTCAGCATCATTTTTAAATGAACCTGTGGTAGCATCCCAATACACCTTACGACCTGTTTTGTAGGCTACATTTCCCATGTGGGCATTGATAGCAGCCACACTACCAGTCTCAATACCGCATTTCAGGATTTTAGGATTATTATCTTTAATGGCCTGAATAAAATTCTTGGTGTGGTCATTGAGATAATCTCCGTTGCGAGCTTGGTCAGGAATGTCTTCGATTTTATAAACTTTGATGCCGTTTTTATTTTGAGTTTCGGGGTGCAACGACCATCCACCTCGGTGCAATACAAGCGTACCATTATTTCCAATAAAGGCGATGCCTTCAGTAAGACCGTAGTTGCCGCCGTCAATGCCCGTGGCGTGTTCCCACAGCATATTAAAGCCTTCATATTCGTACACGGTTTGTAACGTATCGGGTGTTTCGGAGGCATCATCAGGGTAGGCCAATTTACCGCCCGAAGCCATGACAGATTTAGGAGCTTTGGCGTTCATGGCATACAAGGCAATGTCGATTTCGTGGACGCCCCAATCGGTCATCAAACCTCCCGCGTAGTCCCAAAACCAGCGGAAATTGAAGTGAAAACGGTTGGGGTTGAATGGTCGCTTTTTGGCGGGACCGAGCCACATGTCATAATCTACGCCGGCTGGTACGGCACTGTCGGGTTTGACCGGAACGGGTTCCATCCAGCCCTGATAAGCCCATACTTTCACTAAACGAATATTGCCCAATTTGCCCGAACGCACATATTCAATCGCTTTTTCGTAATGCGAACCACTGCGCTGCCATTGTCCGATTTGAATGATTTTGTTGGAACGTTTGGCGGCGGCCAACATGATGTTACATTCTTCAATGGAATTGGCAAGTGGTTTTTCACAATATACATGCTTACCTGCGGCCAAGGCGTCGGTCAGGGCGAGGCAATGCCAGTGGTCAGGAGTACCGATGATGACTGCGTCGATGTCTTTGTTTTCGAGCATTTTGCGGTAGTCTTTGAATAACTGTGGACGCTTGCCTTGCGCTTTTTCTACGTCGGCAGCGCGGCGGTCGAGTACATTTTGATCCACATCGGCAAGGGCGATACATTCTACGTCGCTTAGCTGAAGGTGTGAGCGTAAATCAGACCAACCCATGCCATTGCAACCGATGACACCCAGTTGTACTTTTTCGTTGGCCGATACGCGCTTGCGTTGGCTTGCCAGTATTTCTAAAGGAGCAAACGAAAAGAGGCTGCTTCCGGTCAATACAGAGGCTGAGCGTATGAATTTCCTGCGTGAAGTTTGCATAGGTTCAGTGCGTTTTTAGGCAAAAGCAGGAAGAAGAAATAATCTAATGTAATAATCCAAGACAAGGAGCAAAAGGGTAAAGTCGCAGATAAAGAATACTTTGTGTATCTGCGACTTCCTAAGAATACTACTTCTTCACTTCCCCAATATGATATTCCTGAATCAAAGGTGAACTTTCGGGCGTAAGCGTAAACGACACCCATAGCGTGGCCTTTTCTCCTTCGATAAGATAGCGACCCCGAAGTTGATTTTCGGGCACTATTTCTTTGATATTCAAAATTTTCCCAGCTTTAGCAAAGAGAGTATTGGCTTCTTTTTTTAAGGCTTCAAGTGAGTAATCCGCAAAGAAGTTTTCGGCGAAAAGACCGCTCGTTTCGGCATTTTTCCAATCTGGCAAGATTTGCGTGAGGTCTTTTTGCCGTTGTTTAAGAATATCAGAAGCGGGTAATTGCCGAGGTTGTAACTGTGCACTGATGATAAGTGTATCCAAAACCCTGAGATTAATAGGTACAGTAGGGGCGTAAGTAACATTGGCAAAACAAACTACTCCTATGCCATATTCGGGCAAAAAGCGCCAATTACTCCCAAAGCCCGGTAAGCCACCACTATGGCCTATATACACACGGTTGTCGCAGTCGCGCATCCAGTTGAGTCCGTAGCAGTAGGCCGCTACTGTACCACATGTACGACCGCTGGGGTATTTGTATTGTGGCAAAAAACTGCTGATGTTCCAAGGTTGGTGCATTTCTCGAATCGAGCTACGTTTGAGAGGGCCATTGTCGGTGTCGTCTTTGGGAGGCCACGCCGCCAAATGCAACGCCATGTATTTGCTAAAATCTTCGATTGATGTAATCAGCCCCCCCATAGCTCCCCACGCCCCGTCATGAAGGAGGGCTTCTTCGGTCCATTGGCCGTCGCGCCACCGATAGCCGTGGGCGAGTTTATCGGCCGGGATTTCGGTGTATTCCCACTTGGTGTGCGTCATGCCGAGGGGTTTGAAAATATTTTCGTTGATGAATTGCTGATAAGTTTTACCCGATACTTTTTGAATAATATATCCCAAAAGCGTGATTCCAAGATTGCTGTATTCGTAAGTGATACCCGGTGTATTTGAAAAGGCAATTTTGCTTTGAAGGAGTTTAATTAGCTCCTCGTTCGTATCCGCGAGTTGACGGTCGCCCCAAGGGTTGTCTTCCGGAAATCCCGCTGCGTGGGTCAAAAGGTGTCGAATCGTAATCGCCGGAGCGTCGGCAGTGAGGAGCTTTACGGAAGCAAGCTCTGGGATATACTTACTGGCGGGTTCGTCGAGGTTGAGTTTGCCAGCATCACGGAGCTGTAAAATCGCCATAGTGGTAAAACTCTTGCTCATCGATGCAATCCGGAAAAGTGACTGAGTGGAAGCGGAGGTTTTCTGAGCGAGGTTGGTATAGCCGAGGCTATTGGTATGAACCAGCTTTCCATCTACTACGATTCCATAGGTAAATCCCGGAAAATGATTTTTTTCGGCGTATTCTTTATAGATTTTATCAATAGTGGGAAAAACAGCTTCGATTTTCTTCATCCTATCAGGGTCGGTAAAGACAGGCGGGCGGTAGGATTGACTGTGTGCAATAGATACGATTGAACTAAATAAGAAATAATAGACAAAGTTTTTCATTCGGATAGCTAGAAATTAGTTGATGATAGTTCTTTCTAAACTACCTCCCACCATGCTTTGTCATCATCATTTGAATCTTGAAAAGGAGGTGAGGGAGGAGGAATATCTTTGATGGGTCGAGAGGTAGATGCTTTTTCTTTTTGTCCAAAAATAGCATCTAGCTTCATTTTAAATTTTGCTCCTTGTTCGGGTTTTATCATACTCACAAAGTTGACATATCCTCTCATAGAAGCTTCTAGGTTATTATTATTATTCCAAGTTTTACCTTGTACGCCTGATTGCTCAATATGATGAATGAGTGCGCGGAATTTACGTAACATTTGTCGATCTATACCCACTTTCTCATTTACAATAATGCCTGTTACTCGTTGTTGAGTACCTTTACGCATGACTGCTATTTTTTCAGGATGAACGACAAAACCCTCATCTTTGACAATTTTATGAATACTCCACAGTAATTGCCCTACCAACTTTGAGCCTTCACTAGCCCCCGAAAAAGATAGGTCATCGGCATAGCGGCTGTAATTAAAGCCTAATTTTTGGGCTAATCCTTGAAAACGAAGGTCGAGTCGGTGACAGATAAGATTCGTAATAGCGGGGCTGCTGGGTGCTCCTTGAGGAAGCTTTCGGATACTTTTTGCAGTATAATAAATTTGGCTATCAATCTTTACAATATCGACTTCGGGCTCTGTACAAATTAATGCCAGAATGGTAGCTATTTGTTCGGAATAGCCTAATTTATGGTACAAACCTTTGACACGATGATAGGTAATAGTGGGAAAAAAATCTTTTAAATCGATATTGACCACTACATCTTGGCCAGTGTGGTTTTGGGCATTAGAAAGAATAGATTTTTTAGGTACAAACCCGTGAGCCGCTTCTGAGGAAGGTATTTTATAGAGTATATTTTCTAATATCCAGTATTGCGCCTTTTTCAGTAAAGGCATTGGGGCGGATATTAATCGCTTCCCGCCAGACTTCTTGGGAAGATAAAAACGCTTATAATGAGAAATTTTAGAGACGGTTCTGTTGAAAGCCAAAAATCGAAGGTGACCTAAAGAAACTCCCATAGCTTGAGCTAGTTGAAAAGGACTCCTAAAATCGGGTAAGCCTAAGAGTGCAAGCTGTTGGGGATTGCTTTGTGTTTGATTCAAGCCTCCAGAGACCCCTTCACCCAAATAACCAATAGAATATTGTTGGTGAACTTTCCACGCCTCAGCTTTTTGTTGGCGGCGCTGCTCATTTTTAGCTTTTGTTTCCTGTCTTCTTTTTTTTGAAGCTTCTAAACGAGACTTGCGCATTTCGGCAAGCATCGCCTGTTTATTAGCATAGCGGCGCTGTTTCTGAGACAGCTCATTTAGTTCTTGATAGAGCTTTCTTTCTTTGTCGATAAGTGCTTCAGAAAGTTGGGGTTGATTGGCGTCAGTTTGCCAGAATCCGAGCCGCTTCATTTCCGATAAAATAAATTCATCGCGTGAGGTTTGGCGAATGCGGTCGTAGATTTGTTGACGGGTGAGGCGTTCGGACATAGTGCTTATTTAAATAAAACCCCTTTCTTTCAGTTAAGATAAGAAAGGGGGAGCAAATTCAAGAAATTTTCTTCGATCATACTCAGGACTAAATCAATCAACTCCAAGAGGGCGCACCCCCATAGGGGCTTTTGCTTCAAGGAAGCCATACTGTAAAAGCCCTATGGGGGTGCAGCCCTCACAGTAAAGATTGTATTTAGTGACGCATGTAAAGTCATATTTCACGAACGACGAAACATCGTTCTTTCCTTTCGGAATGCAAGATTTTGAATTTCTTGATTTGCTTCTGCAAATTAAAATCTTGATTTGATTTTGCCAATCTTTTTTACAGATTTTTCTAGTCTTCACGAAAAAAGATTTTGTAAATCTTTATTGGTTTTAATGCCACGCAAATAATTCCAAGGAGTGGCGCTCATGTGGCCTTTAAACTTTTCAAACTCTTTTTTTGCCAGTGCCTTTTCTTTCATCAAGTACAGTAAAAAGCAAAATTTGTTTTGAATGGGGTAGATTATTTCTTTGGGTTCTTGAGTAGGAGAAAATTCGTTGTATAACTTGAAAAAATCAGCTTTGAAATCTTCATTTTTAAGGAAATTATCCAATTTTTCGCGTCCGTTTTCTTCTCGTAAGTACCCCAAAGCATCTTCTATAAAGCATTCTAGCATTAGAGTTTTAAAGAAAGGATTTGGATTGGTGGTAATGATTTGATCCACAAATTCGTACATTTCTTGTTTTGACCCTAGCCATTTATCTTTTAGGGCATTGAGGGTAGCCGAATGCGCATAGAAATGATTAGAATCTAGCTGAATAGCATTTTGGAAATGATTTAAAACCGCTTCTCTGTCACTTAATCCCATGTACATCGGAATCGTACGGGCGTGAGTTTCAGCTTCATAAGGATTTAATTCGAGAGAGGTTTGAAAGTGTTTTTCGGCTTTATATAAATAGTTTAAAAAACCTTCCCATTGCTCTTCAGTGACCTCTTCCGCCCATTTAGCGGTGCGGCTTTCCCAAGCTAAATGCACACAGTTTGCTCCTCTAAATAAATGAGATATGTACGAATCAGTTTGGGCAGATACCCACTCTAATATTTTAGCAGTGTACTGATCCTCAAAGGCTAGGTTTGCTACCAATAAACTTTTTTCCCAAGATTTGCTTTTCTGATACTGTTCGGTAAGATTGTCAAAGTCGCCACTTAATAACAATGATGCTCCTTGGCTGACGCAAGGGCTACCAAAGGAGGGGTCAGGATCACGAGAAGGAGGGGCTGGTGTGTTTGAGTCTTTAGATTTCCCGAAGCCGAAAAGTTTTTTGAACATCTTAAAGTAAGCTTAGAATTGTGAGGGTGTTTTTTTTTCTATATATGCGATTCGAGTTGCTAAAACATGCTCGCAGGGGCCTTTGTAGAGTTTGTTGCTAATATAGAAGTCACAATCGCAACGAGCTTGTACGAGTCGTTCGTCATTGTCGATGAAGAGTGATGGTTTAAAAGTACGCCCTCCCGATTTAATCGTTGCCGACATTGATAATCCATCCGAAGAAGACTGGGCGTTTATGTGAATATTATTATTTTTTATCAGTAATCTTGCCGCCTCTTCGCGTGGATTGTCGAATCGTAACTTGTGAATGGGTAAAGGGTCGCGCGAAAGCTCCCGAATCCTGTATACCCCGAGGTTTAAATCAAAGATGGTTTTACCGGCTTGGGTAAATGTTCCTAAAGCACCTAATACTGTTTTGGTATCAATATTAAGTCTTTTAGCCAAACTATCAGGTTTTTCGTACCAGTTTTCACGCAAAGCATTGTAAATAGTCTGAGACAGAAAACCATCGACTTCTGCTCGCGGAGCCATTAAGTCAAAATTACCTACTCTTGACCAATCGTTGGCTGACCATCCCGAAAGCCCCAATGTGAAAGTCATATCGCCCAAATCAGCTATAAAAAAAGAAGGAAGTCCGGAGCCGAGTAAGTGTACCGTAAATCTTTTAGTGATAGCAATTAATCTTTCTAAGATTAAGAGTCGTCGTCTTCCCCAGACTCTTATAGTTTGAGGGGTTGAGCCTTTAAAAATGGATCTATTGCATACGATTTCTTTATTGAATGGCTCAAAAAGCAATACAATAGGCTCATCGGGCTTTAAAATAAATTTAATAGACCTTGGTCCTGTTTTTTCTTTAAATCGCCTCAATAATAAGCAAATATTATAAACATCCATCGGATGTAATTCAAAACTCGTAGTAGGTAGGGTCATGGCTGAACTGACTTGCAAAAAACCCCGCACCCAACTATCAGGGACATCAATTTTTACCTCTTTGAATTCGGTTTCGTTGGTGGTTTTGACAGCAAATCCGGTCGGGTCTATTTTAAAATCAGTTTCTTTATAGTCTCTTATTTTCTGGAACTCATTATACAGCCCCGACGAATAATCAATGTTAGTAGTGCCACATTGAAATTCGTTGATTTCTTTGAAAACGTTATAACTTGATTCAAGTTTTCCGTAAGTAGATTCATCTTGACTGAAACATTCAAAAAATACTTCATCGGGATGTACCGTAATGACGGGGTCAAGCACCATCCAAGCATCTCGGTCTCTTAGGTAAAGATAGTCAAAATAGCGCCGCTGCGCTCTATAAAAAGGGCTTAGAATTCTGTCTCGTTCCTGATTTAGACCTCGTAATTCTTGGCGGATTGCTTCTATGCGTGCCTTGACCGATTCGACATTATAGCTTTCTAAAAATTCGGCTAAAAATATGCCTTCTTGTTGAGCTACCCATTCTTTATAGGCAGTTTTGTCTTTGGGCTTAAATCTCATGTCAGACACTACCACGTCATGTAAAGCAGAAATAGCTTCCCGAAACGCTATTTTTTTGTTGAGTTTACCCACAAAATAGGTAGGCTCTCTTAAAGTATCAGGGGCAAAAGATACGCCTACCGAGCTGGTATTGCTCACTATTGAGCTGCTTCCGCCATATTTATAATTAAAAAGCATATAGATGTCTCATTTAGAATGTTTTCTAATATACAATTCCAATCCCAACCCTAACAAAAACATAGATAGAAATTGACCCGCTAAAATTAGAAGTAGGGTTGTTAGAAAATTTTCGAGGGCCCATAACATTCGAAGTACAAAAAACAAACTACCTAAATATTTTATGAAAGCATATAGCATGTAAAAAAAACCTCCAACAGTCAGTAAATGAGTAATGAAATTGGCGGGCGTTTTGTCGGAACTGAGTATCTCTACAAAATGTACCGCAAAAGTCGGAGCCGCTACTAAGAGAACTAGATTGGTAGCAATGATTCCGCAAACATTTATATTAGTTCCTAGCTTATTGATTAGATTTAATATATCTGTAGGTGGGGCATCAAAAAAAATAACATCGTGAAATAGATTTGATAAACGACTATAATCAGGCTTGTTGTCTGTAAAAAAATGTAAGAATATTAGAGGAATAATTAACTTTAAGGATACTAAAAGCAACCTCCTGAAAAGAGGTAAGCCACTAAATGTTGAAGCAGTTTCTTTTCTCTCCTCTCCCAAATAATAAACCCCCTCTACTTTTAATCCCATCCAATAAGGAATTAAGTTTAGAAAAATGGGCACCCGATTGAAGACTTTGAAATAGAGGGTATAACCCCAGCCCGCCTTAAATCTTATAAAGTCACAATTGTTGCTTCGATACAACAAAAACTCAAATAGGCATTTGAGTGACAATACCAAGTTGAATAGGATGATAACCCAAAACGCCATCTGATGCTAGTTTTGTAGTTTTAGAATATTTCCAAAAACACGGTAAAAACCTCCCTGTGAAGCTTCCCTTACTTCATCAACTACATATATGGCCCCTTCTTGCCGTAGGTTTTTGGGAAACTGCACATGCCAATTTTTATTATAACCCTCCGAAATCACTTTTACTCGTAGCTGCCCATTTTCTAGCTGACATTGGAGTTGTACGCCGGCATTTGGGTTTTGAGTGGTTTCTAATACCAATGTATCGTTGATGGTAATAGAGGGTGAAAGCTGGGAGGCTACCACTTTGATGTCTTTATAAACAGGCACAATGCCAGCTTGTGCATTGAGGATAGCATCTTCGGAGGCATCAATGCACAATAATACTCCATCGGTGGTGACTGCATAAAGTTTTTCTTGAAAATACTGCATTGATAGAGCCGAACCACAGCCAGTAGCTAATTTCCAGAGACGTTGGCCACTGATGTTGAAACAGTAGATAGAAGAATAATTGTCGCCCGCAAAAACATATTCACCATCTTTTGAAGCTGCGCAAGAATACACAGTGGCATCGGTTTTGTAATCTCTTAAATGTATGCCATTTTTTGAGAAAACTTGTACCAAAGAATGGCTAGTGGCCACATAGAGGGCATTGTCTTCCATCCATCCAAACAATACCGCTCCGGTAGAATAGTGCTCCCATTCAAATCTACCATCGGGGCCATTAAAGGCCGTAATACCGGCGGAGTCTCCGTAAAAAACTTTCCCTCGGTCATCACAGCGCATCATCCACGCAGCACGGCCGCTTTGCTGTTTGCTCCATTGCTCTTCATCTTCGTAGTTGATAATAGTGGCGCGGCCACTAGCATCCGACACCCCAAGCAAGCCATCGTTGATGTCAAGCCAATAGATATCGATTTTTTCGTTTATTTCATATGACAAACGAGGTCTTTTACCTGTTAGGTCATACACATTGCCGTCGTCGCATCCCACATAAATCCAATCACTATCTGCCACAATACACTTTACACTGTCAGGTAAGCGTTGATGTAAAGTAAGCTCCCCTTGGTGATTAAGTCTAAAAACATCGCCTTTTTCGTTGCCTACCCAGCAGTTTCTATCGTCAATATATATCCCAAACGCCGCCGCCTCAGTTTGAAATTTCCAAAGAATAGGGAGTTTGTGTTTGATAAGTGAAGGCTTACTTTCGGTGGTTCTGCGGGTGATTGCTCTTTTTGAACGAACCCCCATCACGGCGGGAGCATATCCTTTTTTTACTTTTTCTTGAACTTTCTTATTCGCAAATTTGAGGGCTTCTTCGGGTGTACTATGAGTGGCTATTTGAGTTTGGCCTTTGTCGCCGATGCGCCCATATCGAATCGTGACGGTTGTCAAATCAATGGTGACTTCATAAAATTTATGTGAAGCCCCTTGCTCCTCCGAAAGCTCTAAATAATGTTTAATCATGGCTTAATGTTGTGTTTAAATTCTATCTTCAAAATCTAGTATTGTTATGGGGAGACATAATTGGTCAAATTTAGCTTGTAAATCTCGCATGATGCGAATGCACGTTGCTTTGTCTTCAATAGACGCTGTCGCAGAAATATCTCTAAAAATATCGGAAATTATGATAGCGGCCTCTTCTGATTTTAAAGCTTCTTGATGCAAAAACCGAAACACTCTAGCCTTAGAACTTCGGCCTTTGTTGACTCTCGTAAGCACTGATCTAAAATAGAAATTCAAATTTTGGAGTTTATTAATATCATCAGCTGCAAAGCGTTCTAAATAGTTAGTAGCAAATAATTGGACATTTATGCTGGGGTGCTGGCTCAATTTAAGCAAATATTCTGTGCCTTGTTCTTCTTCAAAAAAACGACTAATAAGCTCTTTTCCTAAAGCTT
>VFQN01003887.1_pt1 | contig 20459 bp, 27 predicted proteins | sample 3512371 | NCBI WGS metagenome assembly VFQN01 (sample SAMN10412370, study PRJNA504923) | tailings metagenome | isolation source: Replicate 2 from Balatoc abandoned mine | place: Philippines: Itogon, Benguet | collected 2017-08-28
CCCATGGGTCCGGGCAGACCACACAGGCAGACGAGGACTGGAATCTCGCCTGAGGTAGGATTCGAACCCCGCCTGGCAATAGGCGCCGCACGGTAGGCAACGGGGGCGGCAGCGCGGGATGGTTGCTCACAGTAATGCTAGGTCGCGCCACCATGCCATTGCTCGACAAGCTATGTGGGATTGAGGGGAGCAAGACCTCCATAACACCATAAGGAACCATGGTAACCAGCTTAACAGTGTGGTGTTACCGGTACACGCCTCGCTGAGTACGGACGTCCAGATCTAGCAAGGGTGCTGAAAGCTCCAGTAGCAGCGCGTGAACGCACCGCTGTGCAGCCGGAAGGTAGCGGCCAGAGTGTGGCGATCGGAGTATTGGACACAGGCTAGATACAGGTAAGGATTTATACAATGGTCGCCCCATGCCAGTTTGCTCACCACTTGAGGCACACTTGCACTGGCGGTATGCTATGACAACCGCTCTTACACGTGTCATGTGCGGCGTTGCCACAATGCACAATGCAGGGTATGATACCTGAGCAGCTTACATTGTCAGTCCCTAGGCACCCCATGCCCGTGGCGCCAGCTGTTCGTGTGCCGCGGGCCCTTGGACCCTACTCCACCCTGCACGACGCAACCCCGCAAACACCGCAGGGCAAACGCCTAGTCCAGATCCGGCCACTCCGCGCACACCGCAGAGCCATGCACTGCATACACCCGTGTCCTTGGTTTTGCTCCTTGACCGCCAAGGTCCGGTGCCTCCGAATGTGCCACCATCGTCACGAGTATCAACGCTCACCACGGCCGTATGCGACTCCCGCGGGCTCCGACAGCCGGCAGGTTCCATGTTTTGGTCCGACTCCGTCATGCCCCTGCGGCGCCAAGCTTACCAGCCGCAGACTCCTACGTGCCTCTGTGCACCGTGGCAACGGCACGTGCCGGGCAAGCCACGCCATGCACTGCGCACCGGGTCCACACGTTGGGCACAGGACAGGCTGCACACCCAATGGCACGCAAAGTTGCTTGTAAAGACCGCCACCTCCCGCCCCCAACGGCAAGAAGCAGTACAGCTAGCCTGTCAGGAGCACAAGCCGCTTAGCTCACGAGCTTTGCTTGCACCTAGGTTATGCATGCATGCACCCCCTTGAGGACGTGCCCCTATCCTAGCCTCTACACCTCCACACTGCCTGCAGTCCTTGCAGCAACTCGTATCTGCACGCCCTCATGCGTCCATAAAGTGCTGACCCACGAGTCGAGAGTATAACGCCCCATGCATCATGCAACTGCACCTCGTTCATTGCTCCCTCCAATTACGCCTAGGTGTCTATGCCGCGTTGCCGTCTGCGCCGTCGCGGTGCCGCTTTCGCGTGGGCACGGCAGCCGCGCTGCTGCCGCGTTGCCGTGCTCCCCGAGCCCACATCTCCGCCCGAGCCACGGAGCCCCGCCCCGCCTCAAACACCGCCAGCTCCTCCAGCGACAGCTTGCTCTGCAGCTCCAGCATGTCCTCGCCTGACACTGTGCTCAACCCCTTCGAGACAAGCTCGCGGTATCGCGTGGCGTAGGTCCGGGACAGGAAGGCCGACAGGGTCAAGTCCTGGGCGAACTCGTTGCATTTGTTCCCGACGTCGTAGAAGTATGGCGCCCGCCCCTTGAGGTTCACGCACTCCGCTCCGGCGTTTAGTTTTCTCCGATAGCGCTCGTGGTACGTTTCGGGTAAGCTGAACGTCGCCATGCCGCGCCGGGTCAAAGCCGCAGCCAGCCATAGCGGTGCGTCAACTTTTGCATCTGCTTCTATGTCATTGCTGGTAGAGCCAGGTTCAAGGATTCGCGCGACGCCCTGCACGCCGAACTTCAAGCGGGTTGGGACCAGGGTCTCCTCTGCCAGCGCCGCGTCCAGGTTCCAGTAATCTGTCATAGTAGAGTGATATTAATCCACGGAAAAATGACCTAAAGGCTAGCCTAGCTTTGGTACATGGTTGTCCTCGGTCAAGTGTCAGCGGCTGGCGGGAGCGCGAAATTGGCTGAACCCTGTAGTACCTTTTGCTTCTATGAGCCTAGCAACGCAAATGGATGCGGTGACTTCCAAGTGGCCAGGACTGCTGTTCTCCAGCGGGTGGTTTGCATGAGGAGGTGGCGCGCAGCATGACAGCATGCGACAGCTCACGGCCTGCTCGCCTCCCAGCAGGCCGGGGCAGGCTCCTCTCCCCACCTACCGATGTACCATCCTGTCTTCCCACGGCTCTCGTCTTCATCAGTCGTCATCTAGCTGTAGCCAGGCTCTCGGGGGAGTGCGGAATTAGGGGTGGGCCATGCGCATGGACCTCCCTCAAACTCCCCACGTACGGCACAGCTGACCTTGTCTCAGGTGGGGCACAGCTCGTCTGCTCCTTGCATGAGACAGTGCAGGGTAGTGCGTACCCCTAATTAGAACTCGCGCTTTCTGAGAAAAATGGACACTCTCAACATGCACTTAAGTTGACTGAGCCAACAAGGCCTGCGTGGCGTGCAGGCGCCGGCAGGCGGCAGCACGGCCTGTCGTCGTGTGGCCGGAAGCAGCAGCAGATGAGATCTGACGAGAATTCAGCACTCAAACAGCATGACCGTCAGCTGGGTCCTGGGTGTGATGCGTGCAGCCAGGTGCAGCCAGATGCACGTGCGACGCAGCCACCCCCTGCTTCGCAGTGGCACGGTGCGGATAAGTGCCACGAGTCCGCTGCACGGGTCCGCTGTGTTCTGGAGGAGATGTTAACACCACGGCCATGCCGCTATGGTGCCGCTACGGGTCCCTCCATGCCACGTACAAAGCAGTCATTGGGCTCGTCTGTGATCACCAGATAACTCCTTCCTCACAACTACTCCGTACGCATCCGGTGTCGCCTAGGACAGGCGTGCACAAGAGAAGTGAAGAGAAGTAATGAAACCAGGTACGCGTACCGTAACCATTGATTACCAGCCAGGGGAGGTCATCCCTTGGTAACACCCGATATTCATGCAACCTGTCTTCTCCGAGTAGCGAGCAGACGTTTCCTCGTCATTATGCTATGCGTCCGCCTATCCACCCACCGCCCATGCCTCGTACGGACCCACTTGCGTCAGGAAGCCGCGCCAGGCACACCGCGTCACCCCAACCTCCCCCGCCCCACCAGGAGCCGCCCTCAGCTGCTGCCCACAAGCTCGAATGGCCGCTCGATGTGGTTTCGGAACGCCTCCAGGAAGGCGCCCGCCAGTTCCCCGTCGTACACCCGGCTGTCGGCCGACAGCGTAACCGTCATAACCGAACTAACCGCTGGCTGCCCGTCCACCAGCACCACGCGCTCCTGCGCCCCGCCGATGGCCAGGATGCCGGCCTGCGCGGGGGCGGCAGCGTTTGCAGCCAGACTAAACGGGAAGCCGTGACATTCATTGAGGACGGCAGTACATATTAACCTGGCTAAACACAAAGCCGTGGAGTTGTAGAGCGGAACGTGGTCTTGGCGGAGTTGTTGACATGTCCGGCTTCGGCTCCAGCAGCATAGCAAACAGAGCTCGTGCGACTACACCCGCGACTACACGGCAGTACATGCGCACGGGGTAACCGCAGAGCGGCAAAGTAGCTGAACCGGAAACGTTCGGCGGGGGTGGGGGTGGGGACAGCGCTGGCGCGGTGTGCAACAGGAATGAGGCGTGGGAGAGTGACCGTATATTGAGCACCGCACGTGACACGTACAGAGCAGAGCTGGGCAGTCCTGTCCCAGCCGTTGGTTTGCACACGCGGCCTTGACACACGGGCGGCAGGCTCTGCTGCTCGCGCGCCCGGGATGCCAATCGTACACGGCAAGGCAAGCAAGTGACCTGAGCACCGCGTCCCGTGCTCGTCACCCTGTGCCATGGGTGCGTGCCCGCCCTTGCGGCGCACGCCGGCCCCGCCCGCCGCCGCACCCTCCCCACCTGCGGCGGGTTGATGATGGCGCTGAAGTGGCTCAGCCCGAACATGCCCAGGTTGGACACCGTGAAGGAGCCGCCCATGAACTCCTGCGGTGGTGGAGCATTGGCGCACGACAAAGTTGGGATACCGTCCATGCAAGTCTGAACGTAAATGCAGCGTGGGACAGCGCTGCACCTCGATATGGTTACGTTGGTCAAGCACAGCTCAGGATGCGTCCACAGGCCATATCATCTCCATCGTGCTACGAGCTGCGTGGCCCCTCTCCCTCCCGAGCCTCGCGCATCTTCCTCCCGCCCCTTCCCCGCCGCCTCCCCGCCTCCCATGTCCTTCACTGTTCCGTGCGTTCCCCCCTTGGCGCGCCCCTTCCCCGCCCCCGCCCGCACCTCGGGCTTGAGCTTGTTGTCCCGCGCCTTGAGCGCCAGGGCCTTGACCTCCCTGCTCAGCGCCACGATGCCCAGCTGGTCGGCGTTCTGCGGTGGCAGCGGCCGGTGAGGAGCAAGGAGGCGGGGGGAGGCGGGGGTGAAGGACAGGGGCGGACCGCTCAGCAACAACATACAGACTCCCAGCGTGCGTTTACGTACTAGACGTGCCCAAATACAGACTCGGCCCCGGTGCAGCGAGGGCCGGACACTCCACTTGCGACGTGTTCCGACAAGTGCAAGACTGAACCACGTGCCGTCACAGTCAGGACGTTGCAGGGCGTCATGCGTCCCTCAAAGGGCCCACAGACCTTTCTCCATGGACGCCGTCCTCCTGCGCATCCCGGCTGGCCACCGCTCTTTCCATCCTCACCACATGCCGCGGCCTGGCGGGGGCCCCTTCTACAAGCCCCTACCGTCCCCCGTCAGCTCCGTCTTTCCGTCTCCCCTCCCCCGTCCCCCGTGCTGCAGGGCGAAGCCTCGTCCTCATTCATGCCTTCCCGTCTCCCTCCTCCGTCTTGGCTCCGATCCGGACCACGATGGGTGTGAAGAGTCACAAGCGCGTGCGACCCCCCGTTCTACCCAATCCTCTACCGCCCCGTTCCCGCCCCGGCCCTAGATATTGCGGCTTTACTTGCAAGCTTGGCGCGGCGCTGTACGACCCTGCTTTGTCGCCTTTCCTCCCAAACCCCACTCCACCTGCTGCCCCTTACCACGACGCCTGTACCACTCAACCCGCTATCCTTCCCCGGCCCGACCACTCCGTCCCCCTCCCAACCCCGGCCGCCAACCTTGGCCACGCCTTCGGTGGGAGTAATGAACCCGCCCTTGCCCCTTCCACCGCCACAACCCCGTCCGACCGCGGCTGGCCCCCGCCCTAGCCGCCTCACCGCCCCATGCCTCGCTGGCGAAACCAAACCCCGCAGCCCCATCCTTTCACCCGCCCTCCTCTCCCCCGCCCCCCGCCCCGCCCCGGCCCCCACCTTGACGATGGGCGTGATGAGCCCCCGCTCCGTGGCCACCGCCACGCTGATGTCGATGGAGGCGAAGGGCGCCGCCGCCCCCTGCACCTCGTCCCAGTACACGGCGGCGGCAGGAACGTCGCGCAGCGCCAGCGCCACGGCGCGAAGCACGCAGTCGTTCACAGACACCTGCGGCGGTGGGGCAGCAGTGCACGGCGCATGCCAGATTGATACTCCGCAGCCAGCAAGAGCCGAGGCAGCTCTGCTCCAACGCGCCAGCCTGGGCCTGGGCCGCGCCCTCGCTGTATCTTTGCTTACTGCCCAAAACCCATGCAACTACACGTACTCTCCTGCTACCGAGTGCACCGCCCACACGTGTGCCGCGCGTCATGGTTGCTAACCCTTTACCGCTGTACGGCATTCCCGCATGAGACAACTGAACCTACCAATCATGCCTGCACCGGTGATTACAAGCCGCTCTTCCCCGCGCGGGCCCCCGCCCCTGCACAGCCCGCACCTTGGTCCCCCGCGCCGCCAGCGCCGCCCGCAGCTCCGCCACGCCGCCCAGCCGCGCCTCCGCCGCCAGGTACATGGTGGGCGTGTCCCGCTTGCTCTCAAGCAGCCGCTGAGCGATGATGCGCCGGATCTGGCTGTTCGGCGTGTCCGTGTGTAGCCCGCCAGCCGCCGGCGCCGCTGCCGGCTTAGCGGCCGCTGGCGCTGCTGCCGCCGCCGGGGCAGGGGCCGCCTTCGGCGGCGCCGGCGCCGCTGCTGCTGGTGCTGCAGCCTTTGGTGCCGCGGGGACTGTCGCGGCGGCAGCGGCCGCAGCTCCGCTGCCCGGCTTGACGCCCGCCTCGATGGCGGCCAGCACGTCGCCCTTGGTGATGATGTTGTTGGGCCCCGTGGGCGTCACGTCCGAAGGCGACAGCCCCGACGCCTCCAGCAGCATGCGCGCCGCGGGGCCCAGCCGGCTGCTGGCCACCACACGCGGCGTCGGCGGCGCCGCCGCTGCCGCTGCGCCGGCCGCCGCTCCCGCCGCTGCCGGCGCGGGCGCTGCGGCAGCGGGGCCGCCGTCAGCCGTGTAGTCGGCGAAGGCGGGGACCTCCGCCGCGTCCTCCACCACCACGGCCACTAGGGTGCCGACGTCCACGTCGCGGCTGCCCGCCGGCACCAGGATGCGCGCGATGTAGCCCTCGTCGGACACGTTCTCGAAGGCCAGCGTCGCCTTGTCGGTCTCGATCTCCGCCAGCACGTCCCCCGGCTTGATGGCGTCCCCGGGGCCCACCTTCCAGCTGACGATGTTGCCGCGCTCCATGGTGGGGGACAGGGACGGCATGGTCATGCGCTGCGGGCCGGGGAAGGAGCGGGGTGGCAGGGGGGGACCAGTACTGCACGATCAGGGAGCAGGGCATGGTAAGCGCCTTACGAGCAGTGTTGAACCGCAGTGCAATTTAAGTAAGGTCTGGCTTGCGAGCTGCCCGAGGGCCTGACATGGCCAGAAGCCCCGTGCCCTTGCCCCTCCTGCAACGGATGATCCGCCGGCCGCCCGCTCTGGGGCTGCAAGCTGTACCGATACGAGCTGCCTCGTACACCCTCGCACAACAGCACATCCCGCTGAGCTGCATGTCCTCTCATGCCGGCCCTCGGGCAGTAACATCTGGCAGTGCGCGGGCGGGGTGGCCTGGGCGGCCCGGTCTGCGCCACCCTGCCCGCAGCGGTCAACCTAGTCTCCGCCCTGCACTTCCAAGCCTGCGGTTCCACGCCCAGTCCTGTGGTCGCTGCTCTCCGCCCCGCCCCTGCTGCCGAGTCCCTGCAGCTGCTGCGGCGTGCAGTGACACTGCCGCCGCCCGCCCTCCAGTCGCTCCCATCACCGCCGGTCCACTGGAACCCTGCTGCTGCCGGTGGAGCCAGGCGCAAGTCCTCCCGCCTCCCCTGACGCCACTGAGTGGCCACCCTGCCCACCCCGTCCCATGCTGCAGTCCTGCTTGGACCCCTGACAGCAGCACGCGGCCGCCTGCTGTGTGTTACGTACGTGCCCTTGCCGTACCGATAGCCTGAGGTCCTGCTGCGCTGCTGCTGGCCTGCTGCCCCTGCCTGTACACAGCCGTACCACTTTCCCGCAGCTGCTTCGGCGCGTGCACCTAGCCACCATCCCGTTGGCCGCGCGGCCCTAAGACACGCACGTGTGACTATGATTACACTTACGATGTGGGGTGGGTAGGACTTGGGCGCGCCCTTGCTGGCGGGAGCAGCAGCTGAGGGCGCTGGTGCTGCTGCAGCACCCTTGACGCCACCCGAGCTGCTGCTGCTGCTGCTGCTGCTGGTGGCGCTGGAGCTGGTGCCCCCAAGCGTGTAGTTCGCGAACGCTGCGATGTTCTCCGCCTCTTCCACCAGCACGGCCACTGGCTGGCCGATTGGGATGTCGCGAGCACCATCCGCGACCAGCAGCTTTGCGATGAATCCTTCGTCCTGGTTCTCAAACGCTAGCGTGGCCTTGTCCGTCTCCACATCTGCTAGTACTGTCCCGGGCCGTACCTCATCGCCAGGCTTTACGTGCCACTTTGCAAGGTTGCCTTGCGACATCGTCGGCGAGAGCGCCGGCATGTTTAACACCTAGAGCACAAGAGAAGGTGCAAGCGGATTGAAGGAGACAACGTACATGGTTGGTTGCATAGGTCCGCAGCCTGATCACTTTCCAGGAGCCAGCACTGCACGTGCTTGTCATCAGCCCTAAAGCCTAGCCCCCGCACCGTGTGTGGCGGCAATGTCGCAAAGCGCCGCAGTAGAAGCCCCAATACTGGCTGGGGTTGGCATGTTTGCCGCTGGAGCTGCGCCCTGAAAATACACAGGTCGTCAACACGACACAATGAGTTCCGGTTGAGGAGGACAATTACAGTCACTCTTTCGCGCATAAGCACACCTACTTTGCTGCCCCCAGAGCCGCTGCTTGGCAACCACCAGAGAGCCGGCCAAGTGCGCTCCACCAAAATGCAGGAGCCTGCATTTGACCGATCTAAGGCACCTCCAATTGCATTTGTAACAAGGTTTCTATCGGTTTGGCAGGAAGCGTGGGATGTAGGTACCGCGGCATTACGCTGTAAATTCTGCGCTGTGTTTCGGAGCACGTGCAGACGGACACGCTCATTCGCCAGAGGCATTCAGTTGCTATACATCACTGTACATACTGAGTTGACTGACTCCTGAGACGCTAACCACCAGTCTGGACCCTCGGGACAAGACGACTGAACGAGCCGTGGAACGAAGCGTTTCGCCGCGAGCCTCCGATGCGCGCACACGCAAGTCTGGCATATGTTCATAGTGCTACTTGACCTTTGACGCTTTCTTTCTGATAGAGCTATACAGAGAGTCCTAGCTGTCGCCCACCTGCCGAGGGTACGCTTCTCCTTCCACTCCCGGTTGAATATCAAACCGACAGTATTGATTCTACGTTCAGCGAAACTGCCGAAGGTAGATGCAAGGCCCCTGAGCCAAACGGGGCGCTTCCCTTCCTGGGTGTAACCGCCGGAGGGGAGGGAAAGGTGGCACTATGGCGCAACCAGGGCCGCTGCCAGCGCAGTCCTATCAGTTGAACAATTCCTCACCTCAAGGAGCAACTTACGTAACTGAACCTGCGGGGCAAGCTCCCGTCGCGCACCATCAACCTCCGCTTCACCACGCTCCCGCCAGCCCAAATGGATACTCAGCTGCCCAAAACGCTCCGCTGCAGCAGCCGTCATTGCAGCAACAGTATTATCAACAGCAATCCGCGGGTGCACAACAGGGCGCGCTCGGCACCCCTGGCGCCCAACAGCAATTCCTCGTCGATGGCCGCTCGCCTACGCTTCTTGGCCAGCCGGACATAACTCCTACTCAAACTCAACAACCGCCTAGTCAAACTCGCTTCAGCTTCTTCCGGCCCCGTCGGCCGGACCCAAACGCGCAACCAGGACAGCCAGGGCCAACCGCCGGACAGCTGCCTCAGACCGCCGTCCCAGGCCCGCACGGCGCCTTTGTCGACCCCATGGGCGTCATCGACAACCCCATGCTCCTGCAGCAGTACCAGAAGCAATATCAGCCCCCGAGGCAGCCGCCGATGCCGCGCGATGCGCAGCCGATGCAGGAGCTGATTGGCGGCAACTGGATCTTCCTGGTGTTCGCGCCCTACTTCGCGGCCACCGCGCTCCAGGACACGCACCTCAAGCTGGGGCTCATCATCGCGCTGGCCATCGCCGGCAGCGTGCCCATGCTGGGCCTGGCCGCGCTGGCACTTAACCTGCGCAAGGTGGGCGGCGCTTCTGGCTGCCCGTTGGGCGAACAGCGCGTACGATGGGCGTTGGGATGCATGTGGGAAGACCCCACGTCCTCACAGGGCTGCGATGCGGGGCCCGCCCTGGCTGCTGGGCTCTCCAGGGCTCAACGTGGCCACGGGGGACACCGCAGTCGTACCTGCTCCCCAACACCCTTGCAGCAACGAGCCATGCTTAGACCGCAGTCCCCCTCGCAACCAGTGCAGCTGCTGCCTTGACGCACGTGCCCTGTACCGCCCTCTCCCGTCCACTCCTCGCCCTGCAGGTGTGGCCGCACATCCTGGAGGTCATCATGCTCATCATCTACGCCGTGCTGCTGGGCGTGGCGTACCGCGGGGAGAAGGAGGAGCGCGAGATGGTGCGCACCTACAACTTCATCGTGCACTCGGCGCTGGCGGGCACGTGCCTGGTGCGTGCGCGGTGGCAAGTCAACAGTTCACAGCTTCGTCATCACCTACTGAATATTAATATGCTTGTTGCTCGGACCCCAGAGACTCGCAGATTTTGAACTTAGGATACGTAAAAGACCCACCAAATGCGCCATGCGCCCGTCACGCCGTCACCCCGCGCGGCCTTGTGCTGCAGTGCGTCTGCAGTCTACCCTGCCCTAGGCCCATCGCTCCCAACCTTTATGCTCTACTTGGAACCCAGTTGTCACAATCAGATGCATATTGGTTCAATGCAACAACCGTCCACCGCCGCGTGTCCTTTGAACACCACGCACCCGCTTAACCTTGCGCCCAAGCAGCCGCACCTCTCGTCTCACACGCCGTGCCCTGTCTGCCCGCCCGTCCCCCGCAGCTGTCCATGCTGGTGTGCTACCCCGCCGGCTACCAGCACGCGCAGGAGCTGGTGCACCGCATGTACATGACGCACCCCGCCGTGCACCGCGTGGGGCTGTACACCACCGCCGTGCTCACGGCCTCGCTGGTGTCGTCGTGCCTGCTGTACCTGGTGGGGGCGGGGGCGGAGGGGGGAGGGGGGAGGGGGGCGAGGGGGCGGGGGGCTGGAAAGGTGCACGCGGGGGGAGGCCTGACGGGTGAGGGTTTACTAGGCGTACCATGAGCAGAACGACCGCGGTATGGCCGTGGCCAGTGTGCACGTGTGCTCAGTGCTGCACCTACACCATGTGCTACGTTGCAGAAGGCGTGGCTTTCCTGCCACCTAGACCATGAGGGATACGGAGGGATCATGCACTTCGCCGATGGTGGGCGCCACGGCGCTGCGCTCGCCGCCACCTGACCCCTCCAGCGCCTGCCCACCCGGCCCCGCCCCAGGCGCCGCTGTGCGAAGGCGTGGACGACCGGCACTGGAACGCGCTCAACCTGGTGTTCCGCCTCATCTACCCGCCCTGCGCCACCTTCCTGGCGCTGCTGTTCGTGCGCTTCTTCCCCGCCGTGTACCTGCCCAACCTGGCGGTGGTGCACGGACTCAACCGCCCGCCCACGCGGGTGGGTGCGGGGCAGGGCGCAGCACAGCACAGCGCGCACAGTGAATGGCGCTCACACACCGTGCAGCCTGGTGAAATGCGCATAGGACATTTTCGTACTGGCAACACCTTGCAGGTGTGAATGGTTATGTTCGCACCATTCTAGGATGGTTTGGAGTACGTAGCTACCTCACTGCCTGCCATAAGGCTCAATGCTGTTTGGCCCTGTCGCACCCCGCAGCGGCTGCCGCCCTACCTGACGGAGGTGGAGGCCATCAAGCCGCCCACCATCATGGACAACAGCCTGTGAGTATGGCCACACACGAGTGGCCACAGTGTGGGCGCTGTACAGCTTCGCGCATGCTGTCACGCATGCTGTCACGCATCCACGCCTCCAGGGGAGCCCTACATCATCCATTGACGCCGGTAGTCAGAGCCTTGGCCTTACCATCATGTATTTGTGAGGCATATTTGAACTTTCTCCTCCTCTCGACCTGTCGTTTATCACCTGCCTCACTTCAACCCACCCGTTCCGGTCCGCCACCCGCCTGCCAGGTACCAATCCACTGTTGACGCCGCCGCCAAGGCCCGCGAAAACATGTCGTACGCCGCCGCCGCCGCCGCCGCGTCAGCCAACGGCTCGCCGGCGCGCACACCGCGGTACGCGCCGTCTGGCGGCGGCTACGGCGGCTACGGGCCGGCCAAGGGAGACCTCGGCATGGCCCCTCCTGTGACGCCGCTCATGGCGCCCGGGGGCGGGTACGGCCCTGGCGGCATGCTGGGGCACGGCGGGCGCGGCGGCTTGGACCCGCAGCTGCTGCCGCCGTACCACCCTGCGGCAGGTGGGCAGTGGCGGGGTGCAGGAACAGCGTGCGAGAAAGCAGGCAAACGCCGAAGCGAGCACAAAAGCATTGGTGGCTACAGACGCACCCGCAAACCGGTATGTTATAGCAGCACCACACCCATCAGGTGGAACACCTGGTGGAGGCCGGGCAGGTTGGCGGGCACGCGGGGGCCAGAGGTAACAACGGGGGTCCAGGCAAGGGTGGAGCACGGCTGAGTTCAAATTCTTGGACTGCACGAGGCCGGTGTCGGATTTCACGCGCACGTAGAGCCTTCGGGCGTTGGGCGTGCTAAACCAGTGCATGTGGCCAGCTGGCAGTGCACTGGTACATAACACGGCTCTGCTCTTGCCTTTGACAACTTGCAGGCTTCCCTTCCGCTGGAATGATGCACCGGTCGCCGTCCGCAGCCGCCATGTACGGCGGCGATTACGAGATGTACGGCACTCCCGTGCCGTGCGTTCCCGTGGAGTTCATGGTGCCGCTGGGCAACCCCCTGCTTGCCCACCACCCCGTACGGGCCATGTACCCTCCGTACGGCGGCACACCAAAGGTGCCATACGCAACCACGCTGCAGCAAGCCCGCATGATTGCGGCATACAACAACGCACGCCGGCGCTACGGGCAGTATGTGGGCGGCGGCCATTCGTTCGACGTTGTGCCCCGCGTCGCCCAGCAGATGGGCCCGTCGTACATCCCTGGCCGGTCATACTCCAGCATGGGCGGCGCCGGACCGTACGGCCTCAACGTACCGCTGGGAGCCCTAGCCGAAGGTGACCCGGTGCCGTACAGCAACCAGCACGCCCTGAACGGCCTCGGCCAGCCCATACCGCCCCTACGGTCCCACTACGGCACACCCGGGCCCTACGGCCACCATGGCAACAACCTACCGCCCCATGCCCAGCCGCCAGGGGTGCCGTACGACCCCTTGGGGCCCCAGGCCGACGGGCTGGGGCCTCAGGGACCGGGCTACGGCCTCGGCCCGGAGCCGCTTCGCGGGCCCGGGGGCCTGCCGTACAATCGGCCGGTCATGCAGTCGGAGGGGGGGCTGGGGCACGCCGGTGGCGCGGGTGGCTACGGCCTGGGCGTCGAGATCAACCAGCAGCAGCGGGAGCAGCAGCTGCCGTACCAGAGGCAGGTACTCAACCGGCAGGGCCCGGGTCCGAGCCCGGTGGGCGGCTTCGGTCTGGACGCCGAGGTCGGCGGCGGCGTGGGGCCCGTGCCGCCCACGCCGCGGCTGGTGGCAGGGCTCGGTGGCGGCGGCGTTGGCGGCGGGTTCGGCCTGGATGCAGAGGTGGACAAGCCGCACATGGGTGTGGACGGCGGCGGCGTTGGGGGCGGCGGCGGTGGCTTTGGGTTGGACGCGGAGGTGCGGGAGGAGCTGGGGGGCCCGCGGGCTGGCGGCGCGGCGCTGCGGCCGCTGCCGCCCCCGGCGCCCATCCTGCGCCGGTAGGCGGCCTGGAGGGGCTACGTGAGTGGCCGCATCAGCATCACCCAGCCGTCACGTCTGGACGTGAGGCGAGGCACGCAGCGGCGAGCGCGTGGGCACCTGACCGTATGCAGCGAGCTGGACGGTGCGCAGTGGGGTAGCGGCTTGACGGGCGGTGCCGCGGCATTACATGGGGGCTTGGGGCAAGCCGCAAATACGACGCGCCGCCGCACCGTGCGGTAGGACTGCTGATGTGGATGCAATTCTACTTTCCTAAGGGGGATCCCGCATCGTTGGACCCTTCAACTTCTGCCAAGCGTAGTCCGCTGTGGTGTGCGTGCTTGGGTTGTGACAACGTTCCTGGCAACGCCCTGCTTGTGCGACACGTAACACCGGTGCGGCGAATAAAGTTCAGTCCATGGCGTGTGTTATGACGGCAGGATGTGACTGGGTCCCTTTTCGTTCGGCGCCCAGGCGTGCGGCTTGCAGTGATGCAATTATGTGGCTCATGGTTTTCTGGATATCGGATCGGCAAGTCAGCAGCCCATATCCCGAATCCGTGGCGGCTGGCGGGGCGTAAAGATGCAGGTAGCATGGTTGCTGGATGGTTGCACCCCCTGGCCCAAGCGCAAATTTGTTGGTAGCCCAGAAGCCAGGACGGAGGTTCCCGCAAGTTCTCTCGTTGCTGTGGATCTGTGGCTGTTGATCTGTGTTGGGCGCGAGTGCAAGGGGGTAACCGTTGTTGCAGGACATGTTGACGTTGCGTTTCTGCTTATCTGATGATGCCGCTGCGCCTGGCTGCGTGTTCGGAAGTGTACGTGGAGCAGGGTGTCACCTGCCGAGCTTCACTGGGAAGCAGTACCGGTAGTCCGGTACGGTACACGACATGATCAAGAACTGAGACAGTGAAACTGCAGGCACCTTTCGCATGGCTTGCAGGCTTGCTTTGACGTGTTCCTGACATGCGCAACAGGGACGGACGAACTGGTTGACACCGGATGCACCTGGATGCACGTTCCGCATGTCGTTGCAGGTCGTTGTCACTGTTGCTCCTGCCGCTGCTGGTTCCGTGCGTATGGTCCTCGAAGTACCCAAGCTGACGTCATGCGTTCAGCTGGGCCAAAGCAGAAGAATTTATGCTAGCGGGACGCGTCTTGTCTGCCTGCTGGCCGGAGCCGGGCCGAGCTGGACCAGGCTGGACCAGGCTGGACGAGTGGCCGCCGTCCCACGACTGCACCCCCGGTTCCCTCAAACCGAGCTACGCTTGCATTACACTGTGGCTTTAATAACTTGTCTGATTCCTCGTAAAGTCTCGAGGTACTGCACAGCCGCGTGTCATCGTGGGTGTGCTCAAGGCGTAGCACTAGCTGCATGGGCCATTGGGCCTTGCTGCGAGGACCCTGTGCTGCCCTGTGTGCGGCCGTGCTTTGCTGCTTTCCTAGCAGCCAATCATCACTTGCAGAGATCGAGGTCAGGGGCAAGCCGTCGGTGCCGTGCTGCCATCAACCACGGCCTCGGGACCAAACATGCCCTTTCTTCATCATCGCGTAGTCAGTGAGCTTCGGCAGTTCCCAGTGCTCGTCCATCGATCCAATAGTAGACGGAGGTAGGGTAGGGGGTAGGGTAGGGGTAGGGGTAGGCGGTAGGGGTAGGGACCCTACCTTCGCCTGCTGGCCTAACCAACGCGTCATGCTGTTTCTGTTGGCATCGTAGATATCCGAAAGTGCTGTTTGCGCAGTTGGTACTGCACCTATTGGACGAGCGAGCGGGCGCATTCCCCAAGCCGCTCAAGGCGCTTGAGTAAACCATGGATGCAACTAGCTGTCAACAAGCAATATGATGTATAGAAGACAAAGGAATGACGCTTGACAGCTTTGGAGCCGCGGGTTTTCGCGCTGACAGCAGAGAGGCGTGTTGGTTAGGACCTCCTTTCGTGGGGCGGCCGTAAATTACGGGTTATGAAGCCTCATCGAAACCCATCAAGTGCGCTGGTCCGCAAAGAAACGGTCCTGGCCAACGCAGTTGCGCTCGTTTCGCTGCAATGTCTCCTCGAGCCCTTCACGCACCTACATAAGGTCATCTGTTCTCTCAGTTGTGTAAATGAGACACATGGTGCCCATATCAGTGCCTGGCCAACGGCAGCCGAAGCGCAAGGCCGGTTACAGGACAGTCTTGTCCGAGCCTTTCCAACTTACCAGGCCGGCTGCGAGGGCAGCATGCAAGGCCTGCTGCAACTTGCTAAACATCCTCTTCGGGTGTATGGCAATGCGCTGTTCGCGGGCGTCGGGGACGCCCGCTGGGACCTCGCGGAAACACCCTTGGTATGTCGCGGCTGCTGCGCTAACCCCCTCACTCGACGTGTTGCCCCCCAAGTTGACGCCCCTAGCTGTGGTTGACTTGTGCGCTCTTACCAGGCAAGGGCTCCACCCTGGCGGCAGCTGTCTTACAGCTCACTTCCTGACACGACTGCTTGTTGGTGTGCCCTTCCCCGGCCGACCTCGTAGGCTTTGGCCCTCGCCCTGACGGTCGCCGTGACGCTCCTGCGGCTACTGCGGCCCAGAGCCGTAACCCACGGACTCCTCGTGTGGTACCTGGTTCTCCTCGTCATTAATGACACCTTGCTGCCCTCGGCGCTGCTGTGGCTGCTGCCGCCGGCGGTGTGGACCTCGCACTCCGTCCATGTCCTGCCTATCCTGTGGACGGGGCCAGTGGTTGCAGCCCTGTTACTGGTAGGCTCGATGTACGAGGTTGGGCACTTGCGTCAATCTTTTAAGCTACAGGGCCTCACAGCAGCCCACACGGATGCTTGACGCATGCAGCAACAGGAGCTGTTCCGGCACATACCATGGACAAAGTGTGCATCTGGCTTGTGACGTACGGCAATCCGGCAACAGTCCGGGCGATACAATTGTGACTGGCAGCATCATCCTTCCTCCTGTACTGCCGCAGATGCCGACTGCCTTCGTGGCCCTGTACGGCGGCCTCACCGTGGCCGCCGTGGCCAGCGCCGCAGCCGCAATGCAGCACAAGGTGCCCCCGCCGCCGCCCGCCGCGCAGCAGTGGCTGCAGCAGCTGCAGCTGGAGGCGCTGGCGGCCGCCCTCGCGGCAGTGGCCTACGCCGCCAGCCGGCCGCTGCTGTGGCGCCTGGCGTGCGATGTGCGTCAGGCCGGGTGGGGCTGCGGGCGCGGCGCAAGGGCCCGGACAGCGGCCAGCAGCAGGGGGCCGGAAGGGGATGGGGAAGGCTCTCGGAGCAGGAGCGTCTCCTGCGACGGCGATAGCGGAAGCGTGGGTCTTTCGGCCGCGGCCCAGGAGGGGTTTGCCGGCAGGGTTCGCCGGGGGTTGTCAGCCAGCTCGGTGGGTCTTGTCCCCCTGGAACGCTGCACAGGGGATACTGTAGGGGATACTGGCTTGGACGAGATGCTGGCTGGAGAGGGGTGCAGGAAGGAAGATCACACAGGAGAAGGTGAAGCGGCGTGCGAGGAGCAAGGGCGGTGTATAGCAGTGAGGCCCCTGGAGATTGCGTCCGCAGGTTCCACGTATGCGCCAGCCGAATGCGGCTGCGGGGTTTGCGAGTGCGGGTACGAGTGCATGCCCGGGTGCGCTGGATGCAAGACTGGGGTAAGGGCGTTCCCGCTACAGGAGGCGATGGAGGTCGTATCTCGGGGGGCAGCGCAGGCGGGAGGTCGTGCTAGCTGCGGTCCCAGGGGCAGCTGTGATGGCGGGGGACGTGCTTCTGCTGGAGGCGTCATGGCTCCAGCTGCTGGCGGTGCCTGCGCTGACCCCCGCGAGGACAAGCCATCCGCCACCAGGCCGCGGCTCAGCAGCAGCAGTGGCGGAAGTAGCAGCGCTCTGGCCGCGGTTGGCCCGGTTGCTTCAACCCCACATCCGTCATTATCGCAGTTGCAGCTGCACCCGGACCCGGACGCCCTTAATCCGTTGGCCGACCCACAGCCACAACCGCCGCCGCCGCAGCAGCAGCACCACTTACAGGAGCAGCAGGAGCCGCAGGCGGCGCCCCTGTCCCCGCTGGCGCAGGCCCGGCGCCTCATCCGCGACGCCGCCCAGCAGGAGTACCTCGGGGCGACGGCGCTGCAGCGGGTGGTGCTGCGCCTGCCCGACCTGCAGCCGGGCGACCTGCCGGGCGGCTGGGTGAGGGAGCTGCTGGGCCGCCTGGCGGACAGGTGGGGCTGCGGCTGGGGGGGCAGCAGGGGGGCTGGGGGGGGGGCGATGTAGGGCAACTGCGTGTTGCTGGGGCGGGGGGCGGTCAGGCGGGCGGCCGGGGCGACGACATGGTCACAGGCCCCGTGCGGGGTGGAGGCCCCCGGAGGGCAAGGGGCCAAGCAGGGTAGTACCTTCAGAAGGGTGATACCTGCACCGCACAGATATGAGTGCTGTAGAGGGGGACAACTGTGCCAGTCGGGGACACCCTGTCGTCATGTGGGACAGAGGGCAGGCTCCGGTCATTTCCGTCCTGCCGGGGCGTGCGCAGCGCTCTTCTACAGGCGCAACATTTTTGCACCATTTTAAGATGTCTGCAAATGACGTCTGTCGCTCAACGCACTGGAGGACCAAGCACCACTTCACGGCAGTGTTGCCCCCCAGTTCTGATTGTTGACCAACTAAAACCGCCGTACACCTCCCACCACCCTCAGGCACCCTGACTGGTTCGTCCTGAACCTGTCTGTGCGGCGCGGCTCCCTCCATCCTGGTGCTGAAGGCGTGGAGGCCCTGGGGCCAGCGGCAGAGGGCCCGCGCACAGGCGGGACGCAAGGCTGATGCTAGCGCCCCGGCAGAGCAGCAGCGGCAAGGGCCGGACAAGGGACAGCAGCAGGATGGAGGAGCAGCAATGGTGGCGGCAGTGGGCGTGGTCGTCGTGAGGCTGGCGGCGACCCTCTGCGCTCGCATGCGTGTTCAGTTGGGAGGAAGGGCAGCAGGGGCAGCAGCATGCCGAGGTGCCGTGTAGTGGACATCACGGCTGTGCAGGTGGCGGGGACGGCCAGAAGTAGGGTTGGTGCCACTGCCCCGTGCCGCTGCTGCCGGGGGTGCTGGTCCTGTGGCGTGCGCTGGAGCTGGCGCTGGAGCTGGCGCTGGGGCTTGCGCCGGGGGCGCACCGCAGTGCTCAAGGTGGGGCGGGCTGGTGGAATGCTGCAGGTCAGGGCTATGCATGTTGGGTTTAGACTATAAGCCGAAGCAGCAGTGCGCGTACAACGTGTCCCTCCTCTAATAGGTTAGACGGGCATAAGGTGAGAGGAGGCTTCATGTGTGCTGGGGTGCAACGCTTCACAAGCATAAACGTGCTCGCGCGCCTGACCGCAGTGCGCGTTTACATCCGCACAGGACGGCGTCGGCGGCTACCGCCTGGACAAGTACGACATGCAGTCGGGGTCGTGGAGGCTGCAGCTCGCCGTGGGCCCCTGGCCCGCCACACCACTACCTCCCCAGCCACATCCTCATGCTCACCGGCAGCAGCAGCAGGAGCAACAGCAGCCGCTGCAGCACATTCACCTACACTGGCCACGGAGGCGGAAAGCAATTGGAAGCTTGGATGCCGTTGTCGGAGCCTCCGGTGCGGCGCCGCCCACGCCCACACGGTTGCGCCGTGCACAGCCTGCTGGCCTCGCCGCTGCCTGGCGCTGGCTCGAGACATCAGACGCACGGGGCTGTACTGACGGGAGGGACTCCAATCCAGCGCGGGAAACAGCTGGGGGATGTGGGTGTGAGTGCGCAGGAGCAGGTGCAGGACCTGGAGATGCTGGTGCGTGTGGGGCAGCTGCTGGCCACGGCTGTGCGGCGGAGTTGCGCCGCGCTGGCGGAGGCAGGGCTGCTGCTGGCGGCGGCGGGAGGGAACACGGAAGACACTGTGTGTGGGGAGCGCCGGTGGGCAGCGGCGAGGCGGATGCAAGCGCAGCAGGAGCAGGATGGCAGCAATGGATGGTGGTGCATGTGGTGGAGGTGGTGACGGGCTGGTGGCTCTGCTGGCTGCTGCGCGGACCGAGGAAGGGCTGCCGCTGCTGCAAGCGGTGGTGGCGGCGGGGCGCACGCAAGCGGTGGGTGGGGGCTGGAGGGTGGTGCGCGCCCTGAGCTTTTTGATGGCCCCGACGCGAAGTAGCCGAGAGCCTTTGTCCGCTGGGCCACATAAAGATGTAACTGGGCTGCACGCTGTGATTCGACGCACTGTTGGCCGTGTTTGAGGTGACGTTTTATGGGCACGCCCGACCACCCTCCCCGTGCGTCTCACTGCAGGTGGATTGGGTGCATCGCTGGCTGCTGCGCAATGCAGCAGTCCTGCGTTCGCCGCTCCAGGAGTTACCTGCAGAGGGGCGGGGTGCGGCTCTCGGAGGCAGAACTTAGGCCAGGAGGCAGCGGAAGCATCCGCAACGGCAGCGTCGGATCTGTCTTGATAGGGGATCCCCCGCTCTCGCCACCGCTGTCACCGTCACCGTCGCCGCTCCGTCCCGTCCAACATCGCCGCCGTTGTCGCCGCCGCCCCCTGCGGTGTCGCTGACGGCGATGCAGCTCGCCACCGACGGCTGGGGCTGCGCCGCGCACGTGCTGGCACGGCACGCCGGAGCACGGGTGGTGTGGTTCCGCTCGCTACACAGCACCTGCCATACGACAGCGTGGACCGCACTGCTCACGCAGGCGCGCGGCGGCAGGCGTACCAGCAGTCAGCCGGGCGGCACAGCAGCTATTGACCGGGTCGCCTCCAGTGTTGTAACAGTTGCGGGGAAACAGGCAGGGCCATGCCGGTCGTTCGGCCGCTGGCGCTGGCCCTGCCCCCCAGCGAGGTGGCGGAGCACAGCGCCATGGGCGTGGTGCGGGACGCGCCGGCGGCACGCCACGCCACGTGGCAGCGGGCCATGCAGGCGCTGCTGCGTGCCGTCAGCAGCACCGCCGCCATCGCCACGGGTGCGCTCAGCTTCGCAGCCACCAGGACCGCGTCCTAGGCGGAGCTGCTGATGGCCACAAGGAGCCTCCGGGCGGAGGCGGCACCAGCTGCAGCGCAGCGATGCAGGAGGCAGCCGTGCCAGGGGTGAGGGTAGCCCTTGGTGCACCAGCCCCTACGCCCCCACCAGCGCGGCAGCGCACAAACCTCGCCCTGCACCCTGCACCCTGCACCCTGCACCCTGCACCCTGCACCCTGCACCCTGC
>VFQN01003888.1_pt1 | contig 20457 bp, 9 predicted proteins | sample 3512371 | NCBI WGS metagenome assembly VFQN01 (sample SAMN10412370, study PRJNA504923) | tailings metagenome | isolation source: Replicate 2 from Balatoc abandoned mine | place: Philippines: Itogon, Benguet | collected 2017-08-28
TCCTTCGCCGCTATCTGCTTTATTTTCATCTTCAACTTCTTCACCATCTTCCTGATCACTTTCGTTGTCCGCATTGACCACTTCATCCTCAACGCTGTCAGCAATCTGCACCTGCTGGAAGCCTTGCTCCAATGTTTCAACGATTATTGATTCAGAGGAAACGACTTCTCCGGCACCACTCGATGACTTGGGTGTTGGTAGAGGCAAGTCAGTGAAGAACTCAAGATCTTCCTCTTCTTCCTCCTCAAAAACCGCTTGATTCACGACGACACCACAGAAGACAAATGTCTTTCTATCGAACGCACTTGCTCGTTGTCGCTTCGCTTCTTCACGATCCTTCCTCGCTTGAATCTCAAATTGCTGCAATTCGAAAAGTCGTAGCTGCTCTGCTTGAGCCTTGTTCGTCTCCTCTCGAATGCGATCCTCCTCTATTTGAGCAAGAGCTTTGATCTCATCGTTGATTGCTCTATCGCTGGTGGTATCGAAAGCACTCTCATCATCGATGAAGAGAGCAGCGTTGTAAGAAAATAACTCCTTACCAGACAACACAGCTAAGGAGAGAAAAGCATAAGAATTAAAATAAAGCAAAAACAATTCTCAGGAACTTACACAATCCTTTTCCTCCTTTCTTTTTCATTTGCTCTGCTTTTAATCTGGCCTCAGCGTCAGCTTGTTTCTTTGCAAGTTTCTCGGCCCTCCACTTCGCAAACGACTCCTCTGTGACAGGAGTTCCTTTCTTCCCCTCCGCAGCTAACTTGGCTCGCTGCTCTTCAATAATATCCTCGATCGTTTTTTCTCGAAATATTTCAACAGCGACGGGTTCATCATCCACAATCGAATCAACAACGCCAGCGACCCGATCATCCTCCTCTTCATCATCAGAAGAATCAGTTGAGAGACCGTCCAAGAAGTCAACAACTTCTTTCTTCACCGTTGTTAGTCCTAACATTGCAGCATTCGTCTGAGCCTTACTCTTTTTCACGCCAAACTGATTTCCGATAGCTTCGTTAAACAGCTGTCGCATCTCTTCCTCCTGCAGCTGTTTCGCTAGCTTTGCTTCCTTCTTCAATTCTTTAGTTTTTGATGCCTCAAGGCCACCATTGGAATGCTTGACAGATTTCTCAACACGATTGATGAATTGTTGGACTTTCTTCGATTTGTTTTTATTCTTGAGACCAAATGTTGATTCCTCAATCGCCTTTTTCTGCTTTTCCTTCACAGCCTTCTTGCTTGGTTTGTTATCTTTTCCTGACATGCTTCCAGTGTTTTTGCTGATCGATGAGTCGTGTGAGCAGTCAACTGTGTAACTGTCCTTTGATGTGATGTTTCTTGGTTCTTGGTTATGGAGATTAAGGGAAATGCTTATTTGTGGTAAGGATTTCCTTAACTAGAATGCAGTGTAAAATTACAAAAAGAGCAGTTTCGTGTTTTTTGAATTAAAACTTGAAAGAAGGAACAACATTGACAACGAAAATGTATTCGAAAGATTACCGCGCCAGAATGAAGAATTATGATCGAATGAGAAGCGAGCAGATCAAAGTTTCTCAACTTATTACACAGACACGAAACTTAAAATCCCGAGTAAAAAGACGGAAATTATTAGAAGGAGATTTAGATGGAAGTAGAAGTCGGAGCCCGTTGCGTATATCGAATGAGAGAACAGCGAAGCATCTAAATGCTTCTTATGTTCTGAACGAAGAAGCTTCCTTAAGGGATTCACAATTTTTGAATCCTGAAGATTTTCGGTAATTATGACAGATTTCTGTTCTTTTTTTTTTCTGAAAGTTTTTATAGGTCTCAGACGATGAGAGAGTTGATTGGCCTGACTAACCGCTCTGCAGATCTTCGCATGACAGCTGAAGCAGACCTTTTCTCCAAGGAACCACCGCCTCTAATCCACAGTTCTCCCTTTCAGCAGACAAAACAGCGCTCTCTCCGCTTGAGCTTTCAACAGGATAACACTGTCAGTGTAACCCAGCCTTTAAATCCTTTGCGTCAGAGTCGAGTGCAAGAAAATCGAAGTCTCTATTATGCACAGTTCTCAGGCTTACAGGTAAGCTTTATTGTGTTCTCTTATTTGTTTGATCAACTTCTTACTAGTCTATTGGGCTTTCTGGGATGACTGTTTTAGAGGAATTAATAGAGTCAGCTCTGAAAGTTTGTGAAAGTAGTCACAATCTCGTGGATGATAAAAAGATGGCTCGAGCTGCGGTAGCTTTGGGTAAAAATGGTAAAACATATTGTGGATGTGATGTTCATTCTCAAAATCGAGAGATTCAAGGAGTATCCGCAGAACGAGCTTGTATTCTCTCTGCTGTCGCGGACGGAAACGCCGAGTTTGAAGTAAGTGAGCATCTGTTGTCAGAAACTGTGTTCAGCAGATTCCTTTTAGGCTGTCGTAATTGTCTCGGACTGTGCATCAGCCTTCCCAGTGCCGGATGGTATATCACGGGAATTTCTACGATCTTTTGGAGATTTTTCTGTTATTCTTGTAAACTGTGATCTGGAAGTCAAGTGAGGGTGAACTACAGAAGATTTTCTTTGATTGACAATTTTTCTAGAAAAACTTCGTCACAAGAGCTGTTTCCAGTATCTGAATCGAGCAACAAGCGAGTGCCGCTACATTCTGAGGAAGAGCAGAGAGAGGAGAAGTTTCAGTTGCCTTCATCTCTCCCTCCGAATGTTTTGATTTGGTCGAGAGAGGAGTGCAGTAGGTGGTTACGCCTCATGGATTTAGATGACTTAATTGGTATGCTGTAATTATTTTGTCTTTTCTTTTCTCTCATGTCTCTCAGCTCCTTTCGAGAAGCATGGAGTTGATGGAAACTTGCTTCTGAAATTAGATGAAAGCTCCTTTGACGGTATTTTCCATGTGAGAAGTCCTTTCTTAAAACGGAAATTTTTCAGGATTTTCACCCAACTACAAGAATACCAAAGGCAGTTTCAGCAGGTAAGAGGTCCTTTGCTTCCTTCAATTGAGACAGGAGTTAGATTACTTTCCACAGACTCTGAGTTTGCTTCCGAATGAGGAAGATGTCACTCTTTTCGATCCGAATTTGATCACAGTAAGGCTCTCCTATTAATTCATTAAAATTTCTGAATTTTATTCCCATTCTCACTTGAAGTTGGTTTCAAAGCTAAAGTCCCTTTTCGATAAGTTTGATTCCGAGAAAGCCGGGGTTTTGAATGCTTTTCAAGTTGAGGATTTGTTACGATATTTGGATCGTTTCAACACTGAAAGCCAGGTATCCTTGAGATCTGTTTTCCTGTCAACCGTAGTTAGTTTCTTTCCTTCAGAAATGGGTTGACATCTTGAAACAAACAAGATCGAAGCTGACGTTTGCTGAATTTGTGGAAGAATATACTGTAAGGCCATATTATTTGTAATTTTCTTCTTTCATGTCTTTTCAGGAGCTATTCAAAGAAAAAGACTACAGTAAGAATAAAATCAAATATTGCACTCTTCATAATTCGGTTCACAGATATCAACGCCTTTGTAAAGGACGGACAGGAGAAAAATCTTCGAGGTCCGTTTGCGGATGATGATTCCCACTCTGATCGCTCCAAATCGCCACCTATCACCACTGACAGATCAAAAGTTTCCAGTAGCAATCCTGAAGATCTTTTAGAAATCAAAATGGTCAGAGTTTTGTTTTCTTTGGTCTGGTTAGTTCTTATTGTTTTCTTGTTTTTAGCTGGCGGAGTTGAAAGGCACCTTTGATCGTTTCGCAGTTGATGGCTTATTAACGATTGGAGAGGCTTGTCAAGCTCTCACCGAATCGGGTGTTGTCGTACCGAGGCGAGATATTTTTAAACATTTACGAGGCAGAGGTATTAAAGGGTTGCAAAGAAATGTGAATTTCTTCGAGTTTCTCTACGGTTACTCCTGCCTCAGGTATAGTCACGGAGTTGTAAATGAAATTCATCTTATAGCTCATTTTATTAGAGGGTTGTACACCTATCAAATGCATTCGAAGTCAATGCGAAACAACTTCGAGCCAAAGGTAATTTCTTCCGATCTCGCTCAACTTTTTACGCAATAACAGTGTTGACAGATTGAGGGCCTAAATGTTAGAAAGAGACACTTCAGCTCAGACAGTAGCGAAGATAGATCAATTGCAACAGAGAAAAAGGATCAATATCGGAAAAATAAATCTGTCCCCGCATGGAAAGAATGGAAAGAGCGCAAGCACCGGTCCCTTAGGTATAGCGATCATTTCGGGAGAAAAGATAGAAAACATGACTTACGAGCTGCTAGAAGAAATCGCGGAAGGAGCCTCTCAAGTAATGAGGATGAAGAAAGAAATACAAGCAGCAGAAGTCAAAATCGAGAAAGGGAAAGGAATCGATCGCGATGGCAAGAGGACAATCATCGTTCCAGACGAGGAGATTTGAGTCCTGGTGGACGTCGAGCTCGATTGGAGGAGGGAATGAAGGTTGAGGCGAACTATCGTGGGAAGGGGAGATTCTATCCAGGGAAGATCAAGCGAGACCGTGGAGATGGTACTTATGATATCGACTATGATGATGGAGAGGCAGAGACAAGGGTGAAGGAAGAGTTGATCCGACCGTTGGAACGTCCGGCCTCGCCTTCTCGCTTGGGTGGTCGAGATTTGAGTCCTGGTGGACGTCGAGCTCGATTGGAGGAGGGAATGAAGGTTGAGGCGAACTATCGTGGGAAGGGGAGATTCTATCCAGGGAAGATCAAGCGAGACCGTGGAGATGGTACTTATGATATCGACTATGATGATGGAGAGGCAGAGACAAGGGTGAAGGAAGAGTTGATCCGACCTTTGAATGCTAAGTTTTCCAGTGCCTCTACCTATTCTCTGAACGAGCCAGACTGATTCTTTTAAATTTAAATTTATTTTCTGTCTTATTCTGTTGTTACCTCGTTAGCTTTTGCTGGATTTGGAATTCGTTTATTGCGAGTGATTGCAGTTCTCTTATTTTATTATTCACACTCCAGTACCAGGCTGCGCCTAGCAGTATGAGAGTTGTTGCAACGACACAATATCCGTCATAGTCGATGACACAGTTTCCTCTGATTTCTTCACACACTGAGAGTGAGTCAGATTGCCGGGAAATCCCGCAAGACGCTTCTATCCGTATGAAGTTATGATTTGTGAACAGCTCACAATGCGAGAAGGTTAGCTTTGGGATCATGTAGAGACTCAAAACAGCCGGCCATTTACTGCCTAGGTTCATAGTCGTGTTGAACAACGTCATGGAGCTGCCGCCAATACCAGGATCTGAGATCTTCGAAAAAAATGACATGACACTACTAAACACTAACGTACCCGCCGCTTCACTTGATAAGAGCAAAGCATAGATTAACGATGAGGTGGCGGAAGACATCTGAAATAAACTCCTTTCTTGCGGGTTATCCATACCAGCCGTCTGGTATTGTAAATTCAAAATAATCCCGACGGAGACACATGCAAGGAACATCTTTGAGTATACACCCCAGAGAAAGCCTTGCAAAGGATTCCTCGCGATGAGGTTGTTTGCCAATGTCGGAACAAGTAAGTTCACCACAATGAAAAGAGGGGAAATTGTGGACAGGGTCGACTTGCTCATTCCAAATTCCTACAAAGACAATCAGGAATATGCATTGAGTTTTAAGAGGCTTACTTGCAACTTGAAGATGAAGGCCGCGTCCATCGCAGAATATGAAAACTTGCTCATAATCAAGACGACCAACAGTGTACGGACAGACGGCAGACTAAAGAGTGAAAAAATATCTTTGTACGTTTGTGTCATACCACCAGCTTGTTCCTCGAAATCTGCTGTCTTGGATTTGTCGTTTGGAAGACTATTATTCTTAGTCGAGGTTTTGCTCCTACTTCCGTCAGAAATCACTTGATTGGAAGGCTTCATTCGTCGGAGACTACAATCTTCATCTTTTGCGAATTTGCCAGTGGCTTTGTCGTTGAGCGGGATCTGATGGTTTGCGTCGAACTCGTCTGGTTCCACCTCAACCTTCCAGAACCACAAAAGTATTGTCAAGAATATGAAGAATAGACCCCACCAGTTCATAAACTGAGGGAGATCAATCAAAGCTGAGACTCCCAAATAAGATTCGCACCATTGGTCATCTGATAAAGCGAGAAAAACCTGATTCGCGAGGAACACTCCGATCGTCTGTCCCAGGGAATTAGTAATCGAAGCCCAGCCTACATTTTCTTTTGACAACATGGTAAGTGCCCATCCGTCAACTGCTATGTCTTGCGTTGCCATTAGAAAGTATAGAATCATGAAAAAAGCTGTCAAGAGGCTGATGGCATCATCGGCGGATGTTAACCACTTCCGAACATATTGACTCCCTAAAATCATCATCAAACCCGCTAAGATCTGAGTAGGGATAATCCACGATTTTCGACGGCCAATTTGTTGGAAGTAGAAGGTATCAACAAAAGGCGCCCAGAGGATTTTGAGAGAGAAGGGGATTGAAACGAGGCTGAACAGGGAAAGTGACTCATACGAAGCTCCTTTCTCCTTAAAGATCAACGGTAGGCTGGCACATAAGCCCATTGGAATCCCTTGAAGAGTGTACAGAAGTAGCAGGGTTGCGATAGAGATGCGATCATTGTTGTTCATTTCTTCGACAATATTGATGTGCAATTTCGCGAGCACTAAGTGCATTAAATGCACGCCCCTTTTCGCACGAATATTTTTTCTGTCTATCAGTTATAGATCTACAGTATGTCTAGCATAGTCGAACAAGGACAGGAAAATAATCGATTAATTGATTTAACTAAAATTCATAACTATTATTAAATGGCAGAAGATGGTTCCACTTAGGGTTCTTCCATGATAGGGAAGTGAAAAGCACACACCGCACGGACATTTCAATTCACCCACCACCTTCTCACCAGTAGGCACCGGCAAGGTTGCGGATTTCGAACTTTTGAAGCTCTCGAGTAAATGCAGACATTCTTTACTTGATTGTTAAAGAGATGCCCCCAGGTTTAGGTTTCAATTCCACACAGAAAAAAGATTAGATTAATTTTTGCAAGTTTAAAATTTAAAAATAATGAATTTAAACTTTGATTGAAGATTACATGTGATTTAGAGTTTCTTCCGATGACTTTTCTTCCCCTACACTCTACTAGCTGGCGGAATTTCGTGCATGTTTAGAACGTAATATTCTGGTCATTGCTCTTATGGTTTGCTATTTAGAAAAGATGAGTCGTTTCATCTTTTCTTCCATGAATTGACGACCGTAGTGAAGGTATCCACGTGGCTTTTGGGTGACAGAGATTCTCTCGAATGGTAGAATGAAAGTGACTGATTCTTCTTCTATTAGTTTCTTTGGTTAATGAATTTTGTTAGAGTAGATCTTAAAGACCTTTTCCCATGAGAAAAAAGAAAAAATTCGATACAGTCGACAAGGATTGCACTCAATTCTCTCAATGTTCTCGTCGATCCAACCTTCTGTGATATTTGCTCGTGGACGAAAAGTCGATTTTTCTTCATTTCGAAAAACTTGAGATTGTGATGAAGTGAGTCTTTTTTGAATTCAAATTCCAAGACGCGAAAATCCGAAAACTCGAAAGTCGATTGAAAGAGAAACGCGCAATAAGCGAAGCTTCCGCCATAGAACCTAGCAGATAGATAGATAGTAATCAATCAATCAATCGATCAAAGGCCAAAGAAGAAGTAACAAGTCACACGAATTTCACCTGCTATTTGCTTTATCACTCCTTTGCAACAACTGAATACTCACATCAAATCGAATCGAGTAAAGCGTTGCAGAGAGTTCAAGCCTCAGCCTTTCTTCGAACTTTTTTCTTGCCTTGATTAGCTTCGTGTTTGTTTACTTGTTTTGTTTTTTGCTTTGTGTGTTTTGTTTTTATTTCTCGTGTTTGTGTTTCATATTATTATTATAATAAAAAGATAAAAATATAAATATAATTAGTTTTTTTTTATTTTCATTTGTTTGTTGCATTTTTCTTTCCTTCTGCTTGTTTTGGTTTGACATATTGAGTTTGGCTTCTTCATTGATTTTCATTGTCTATGATGGGAAGCTTCATGTTTTTCATTTTTTCTGTTCTTTTGATGCATTTGCACCGGATGGCAGTCAGTTCAGATGGCTTAAATTCTTGTGCAACTCTTTCTCCTCCTGAGGGAGCCTCTTACTGGTAAGATTTTTAATTAAGTCTTATAATTTCACTAATTTCTTTTTAGGCAAGCTCTTGGTCAATGCTTGCCGTGTACTGCAAGTGAGGCGTGTGGATTCTGTACTTCCACCTTGCAATGCTTACCCGGCACACAACTTGGCCCTTTTGATGACATTCCTTGTCCTGAGTGGCTCTATGAATCATCTTCATGTCCAGCCGTCCCTAATTGTCAGGCCTACACTAACTGCCAAAGTTGCGCTGCAATCGATCAATGTGCTTGGTGTGCGTCTGATAACCTCTGTTTGACCTACGCAGAGGCCTTCGATCATGATTGTCGTGGATTAATCTTTGACCCGCCATGCCCTGTTTCGTATGTTGCTGAAAACACGATTGTGGGAAATTTAGTGATAGTTCCGGACCCTAACTTCGGAGGTGGTCGTATCAACATATCGGGTAGTGGTCTCACCGAGGAAGGGGAAAACGTCGTGTTTTCCCTGCAGCTTAATCCTGATACTTTTGAGGTGGCTTCAGCTGGGAATATTTCTCTAGCTGCCGGAGATTCCTCTTTATTCAATGGAATTGGTGGAAATATAACCCTGATCGCAGGGACTGGAGAAAGCTTGCAAGGAGGTTCTGGTGGTTCCATAGTAATGGAGGCAGGAGATGGATTTGGTCAAGAACGTTATGGGAGTAAGATTGGAAATGGTGGTGATGTCAGTGTCTTGGCTGGAAATTCAGTGCAAGGAAGCGGCGGAGAAATTTTACTGCAGGCAGGAAATTCCCTGTACGGAACTGGAGGAAACGTTCAAGTTACGAGCGGGAGCTCTCTTAGTGGATCCTCTGGGGAATTTTCATTGATTTCATCCGACTCTGCTGCCTCTTGCTCTGGAGATATTCGCATTGCCTCTGGATCAGCATTTTCTGAATCAGGACGTCTTACTCTCTCGACTGGAGATTCCGTCGGAATGGTTGGAGGAATCTATCTAAAGTCTGGAGACTCAGAAAACTTCGAGGGTGGTGCGATCGTAATCAAAGCCGGAAATTCTCAGATTGCAACCGGAGGTCTAGTTAGTATTTTGTCTGGCCTTTCTGAAACATCTGGTGCCTCGGGGAATGTATACATAGGCAGTAACAATGCCCCAGCTCAGGGAGATAGCGGGCGTGTGTCTCTTTTCTCGGGTACTGCTTCTCAGGGTAGTAGTGGAGATGTCCAACTTCTTACCGGGACTGCATCTTCTGGGGGTTCTTCTGGTTCCATTACTTTGAGCGTTGGAAGTTCTTCTTTCCCTGTTGGTGGGAAAGTTTCATTGATTGGGGGTGATTCAACTTTACCATCTTCTGACGGCGGTGGAGTATCTTTGATCGCTGGTAGTGGTGCTGGAAAAGGTGGCTCCATCTTATTAAAAGCTGCTGATGCAACTTCCCCTCTAGGAATCGGCGGAGATATTCTAATCTTCAGTGGAGCAGAGGGAGGGTCTGTAACAGTGGCAAGTGGTCCGTCCACCTCTGTTGTGAGTGGCGCAGTCTCAGTATCTTCTGGATCAGCTTTGGGATTAAATACAAGCGGAAAATTACTGATTTCCTCTGGGTCGGGGAATTTACAGGGCACGGGAAATCTGGAAATCTCCACAGGCGACAGCGAACAAGGAGTTGTTGGAAGCATAATTGTTCAACCTGGATTTGCAACGCATGGTCGAGCTGGTGACACTTTGGTTTTTGGTGGAAGCTCGCAAAGTTCTCGTGGAGGTGACATTTTCATCGCCAGTGGAGGCTCTGATTCATTTGGTTCTGGAAACGTTTCTATTACATCCAAGGATGCTTCCCAGAATTCTGGAAATGTCGAATTATTTTCAGGATCGTCGCTGCTCAGCAATAGTGGATCTATCTCAATTTCTTCTGGTTCAAGTTTGGCTGCGTCGAGTGGAGATCTTTTTATTTCCACTGGTGATTCTTACTCCAATGCTGGTGATATTTCCATTCTTAGTGGCTCTTCCTCGAACGGCTTCGGTGGAAATGTTTACATTTCCGGTGGCTTCGGGAAAAACAATGGGGGCTCAGTATATTTGACTGCTGGAACTTCATCTGATGGCTCCAGTGGATCTGTGATCGTAGCGACCGGAAATAGTGAAACCCAAGCAGGTGGCTCGTTCGAATTGGTTGCAGGGGGAAGTAATCAGCAAGAAGGAGGTAGCGTAACTATTTTATCTGGTAGTAGTGTTGCTGCGTCGAGTGGTCAGGTAACAATCTTCTCAGCTGATGGATTGGGCACTGGCGCTACCGGCTCAGTTTCTATCGGAACAGGTTCATCTCGGGATTCCTATTCTGGGAAATTATCTTTTTCTACTGGTGACTCAAATAGTTCCTTTGCTGGTGGAATATCTGTCGCTGCCGGTGTTAGTGCAGCCGGAGATGGCGCCGATATTAGTTTGAAGGCTGGAGATACAAAATCATCCGCTGCACAGGGTGGTTCTGTGATATTCACCGCAGGTGATGGATTAAACGATGATCTTGCCTATGGTGGGAGTGGTGGTGACATCGTTTTAAATGGTGGTTTCGCATTCGGAAAATCTTCTGCAGATCAGGGCGGGTCTATCCTAGTTAGCTCTGGTGATTCCAACTTCGGTCCAAGTGGTAACGTAGCGATTCTGAGTGGCAACAGTGTTCAAAGTAGTTCTGGTTCAATTTCCATGATCACAGGAGACTCAGGTCTTTATGGTGTAAGTGGCGCAGTCGAAATCGGTTCAGGCAAAGCGACAGCTGGGAATTCTGGTTCTTTGCGATTATATTCTGGTGATGCTGTTGATGGCTCTGGTGGAGATATCAGTGTCAGGGTGGGAAGCAGTAATGCTTTCGATGGTGGAAACATTTTTGTTGCTGCAGGCTCCACTTTTGCCGCTGCCCGTAGAGGTGGTTCGATCTTTCTGCAAGGTGGCACTGGTGCTAATACTCAAGTGAATGACGGTGGAGACGGTGGAGATGTTGTTATTTCTGGTGGCGCATCTAGAGGCTTTTCAGTCAACGACAATGGGGGTGATGTCTCTGTCTACGGTGGTCCAAGTTATGCCGGTTTTGGGGGTAATACTTTGATCACAAGTGGCTACAGCACTCTCGCTTCATCTGGATCAGTCGAGGTGAAGTCCATGGACGCAGGAATTCGAGGTGTTTCTGGCGGTGTTTCTTTCATCACAGGTACTTCAAGCTTCGGCGACACTGGTAGTGTTGGCATCGTTACTGGCAGAGCTAATCTTGGACGAGGTGGTGATATAGTATTGAGCGTTGGCAGTGGAAATTTAGGCGATGGAGGGAGTATAGCTATAATTGAAGGTGCTACCTCAGATGAACTGGGAGCCGTAGGTGGATCCATCAAATTAATCTCTGGTCAAAGTGCCCTGACTACGTCAGGATCAGTCTCAATCTCAACCCCAGATGCTGGAATTCACGGTTCATCTGGGTCAATTTCAGTTGTAACTGGTACTTCCTCGTCCGGCTCTTCGGGTCAAATCCTTTTGAGCACTGGATCTTCTCATTCTGGTCCTAGTGGGAATATCGAAATCGATGCTGGTCGTGGCACTTCAGGGAGAGGTGGAAATATTGTTCTCTCTGCTGGAGCTGTGACTGAACCAGGAGGTATCGGAGGATCTGTTTTGATTCAAGCTGGTGATGGCTTAAACGATGCTTATACTGATGGAGGAGATGGTGGAATGATTTCGATTCTCAGTGGTGCCGCATTTGGTCACAATGATCTCGATGAAGGAGGGAAGATGGTGATTTCAGGAGGCTACGCTGTCGGCGGAGAAGGTGGAGCAGTATCAATTGTTTCAGGGTTCAGCGCAACTGCTAAATCTGGAGATATCAACCTCAAAACATCTGATGGAATAAAAGGTGGCAGTGGAGATGTTTCGTTAAGTTCTGGCACTGCCTCTTCCGGAGACTCTGGTTCTATTACCATTCGCTCTGGTGAATCTAAAACTCGATCTGGTGGAAGTTTGAATTTTGCGGTTGGTTCTGGAGCATCAGGGAACGGTGGCTCCATCCTCTTGCGCGCGGGCTTTACTTCTCGTGGAAAGACTGGTGGTAGCATTTTCGCAACCTCCGGTGGTGCATCAACGGGTGATTCTGGTGAGATTATGATTCAGACGGCTGCAGTCTCTTCAAGTAAGGGTCGATCTGGAGATATTCGAGTAGCTACCGGCTTATCTTCTTTGGGAGCTAGTGGAAGTGTCGATATTCGTTCTGGGACAGCGGTCGGAGGATCTTCAGGCAGCATTAATTTGATAGTTGGTGAAAGTGGTTTCTCAGGAGGAGGAGATGTCAACATTAAAAGCGGAGACTCCACAGCGGCGCGTGGAGTTGGAGGAAATATTGTGATGCAAGCTGGTGGTGGCACGTCCACTAGTGCCGGAGCTGGCGGGTCTGTGCTAATTGCTGGAGGTGCCAGTCTTGGATCAAATCCTGCAGTTAATACTGGTGGTGATGTGGAAATATTAGGAGGACGCTCTGAGGCTGCCTCAGGGGGTGAGATTAGTATAGTTTCTGGTGAATCATCAAGAAGTGTGAGTGGGGACATTCTCCTCTCCACTTCTCAAAGTTTAGTCGCCAATTCTGGTATGATTTCTATTAAATCCGGTGAGGCTAAAGGAGCGAGTGGAGCATTAGTTTTTCAAACGGGCAACTCGAAGGGCGGACCCGCTGGTGGAATTGATTTACTTGTCGGTGCTAGTAGTGCCGGTGGAATTGGTGGAAGTGTTACAGTTAAAGCTGGGGACACTCTTTCTCCGGGTTCGCGTGGAGGTTCGGTTGACATCACAGCTGGGAATGGATTAGCTGCGAACAATCGGGGGGGAAAAGGTGGCTCGATTTTCTTGCAAGGTGGTCGCGGTGAGGGTGTGACACCATTTGATGCTGGAGGCGGAATTATCGTTGCAGGTGGGAGCTCACTCCAAGGAACAGGAGGGGTGCTTCTCCTTAAGAGCGGTGCCAGTTTAGCCTCGAATTCTGGTGATATCCGCATCGAAACTCATGAAAATAATCTTGGTAGTGGAAAGATTGATATCCGATCCGGTGATTCCGAGCAATCATCCTCTGGTGAAGTAATCGTTGCTACAGGAAATTCACAAACACAGGTCGGCGACCTGCTTCTTCAAGCTGGTAGCTCTATGAGTAGCAAAGGTGGAGACATAAAGTTAGTCGCTGGTGATTCTTTTGAACAGGGAGGATCCGTCTATGTTACTTCGGGTTTAGGAGATGTTTCAGGGAGTGGTAATATTTTTGTGGTTTCTGGTGAGAGTTCTGGCATTAGTGGTGACCTCAAATTTGGGAGTGGCTCCTCGACATCTGGAACAAGTGGGAGCGTTCTTATTGCCACGGGTGCAGTGCAAGGATCCAGTACGTCGGGAAATATTAAGATTTCCACGGGAGAAGCCGAAAATGCTGGCGCAGGTGCAATCGAAATAACTGCTGGTAACTCAAGATCAAGTTCTTCATCGGGCGGTGTAATAGCACTCGTTGCTGGCCGTGGAGTCGGTCCAGAATCGATTGGTGGTGCTCTGACCGTCTCATCTGGTGACTCCGCAGGATCGGGAGATTCAGGTTCAATTTCCATTGTAGCGGGGAGAAGCCTTGCTGGATCTGGTGGAAGCATCACCCTCACTGGCGGACATGGCAGCAAATCAGGCGGTTCTATTTCAATTCTCGGTGGTGATTCTGATGTCACTGGGGGCGGAGTTCAACTTCTGTCAGGGAACGGGAAAAGCCGTTCGGGTGATATTTTCATTGGAGTGGGCTCTGAAGATGGCTCAAATACTGCTGGATCTCTGGTGATTCGTGGAGGGACCTCGAAAACTGCGGTTGGTGGGAACATTCTCCTGGAGGGTGGGGATGGCTTCGAAGCAGGCGGGAACATTGTAATCAGTTCTGGTGCATCCCATTCTTCTAGCGGAGAACTTCACTTAGAGACCATGAATTCTGATAGTGGGAAAACTGGGACTGCTGTTCTTCGTTCCGGTGACGCATTCGGTGGGGCAAGTGGTGATGTGGAACTTCGATCAGGATCTGCACTTACTTCATCGGGAAATCTTCTTCTCCACGCTGGGGACGGCAAAGCTGCAGGCGGAAACATTGTGGTTGAAGGTGGCAATTCAAAGCAAGGCGTCGGGGGAGATGTTTTAATCTCTTCTGGAGGCAGCGATTCAGATTCCAGTGGAAGCATCACATTTCGCACTCCCAACTCGTACCTTTCACCCTCTGGTGATATATCTCTCCAAACTGGAAACTCTTCCTCAGTGTCTGGCAATTTAATTCTTTCAACTGGGAAAGCCACTGATGCCTCTGGAGGAGTAAAAGTTTCGTCTGGAAATTCGTTGACTCGAAATGCAGGCAATATTCAGATTTCTGCTGGGTCGACGAGCGCTACAGAATTTACTGGCGGCGACGTAGTTGTTCATTCCGGGGATTTCGTAACTCAGAGTACCGTTAACAGTGGTGCATCGATTGCTCTTATTGGTGCAAACCGTGGCCAAGGCGGAGCAATTAAAATTACTGGCGGATCCGCAATGGATGGGTCCGGAGGAAATCTGGTTATGCTTAGTGGAAGTTCCTTAAGTAGTAGCACTGGAGATTTAACTCTGAAGACTTCGTCGGGGATTCGCTCTGGTGGCGTCAATTTCTTTACTGGTGAATCAGATGGATCTGTGAGTGGTGGTATTTCGATTAAGACTGGAAATTCTAAAATTTCAAAATCTGGTGATCTACTTTTGTCTGCTGGTGACTCAGTTAGCAAACATCCGGAGTCCAGAGGTGGATCAATTGTTCTTCGTGCAGGTTTTGGTGCGAAGAAAGGAGGTGATGTTTACCTAACCTCTGGTGCGAGTGACAGAATTAGCGGTTCATTGCTCTTTGTTAGCGGTGAGGCTGGAACAACTTCTGGTCCAATAGAAATAGGGAGTGGTTTTGGTGACAAAAGTGGGCCTGTTTCGATTAGTACAGGGACTTCAACTACCGGAAATTCTGGTTCAGTCTCTCTTTTGGGTGGCAATGCAGAGCTGGGACAAGGTGGTGCCATTCGAATTGCCTCAGGTGATAGTATTGAAGGAAGTGCTGGTAATGTTGAAATCATTGCTGGATCTAATGTTGATCGCCGCGGTGGTGCTCTGTCAATACAGGCCGGAAATCCGCTTGGACGAGCGGGATTAATTTTCCACTCTGAAAAAGCAGGCGAAGTAGAACTTGTTTCTGGGCTCGATCCTTCCTCTCAAAGATCTGGCAACGTTACGATTTCTACGCGAGCTTCTGCTGAATCGTTCACGAGTGGCTCAATTTTTATTTCGTCAGGTAACTCAGAGTTCGGAGAAACTGGTTCTATTTCTTTCTCCACAGGAAACTCTGTGTCTCAGGCAGGAAGTATAGAAATTGCTTCGGGAGTATCTGGATCTGGAGAGGGTTCCAATGTAGCTATATCCTCTGGTGCATCTTTAACAGATCGCGGTGGGAATATTGCGATTTCTAGTGGTTTCGGTGTTGCTTCTGGCCGAGTATCCATTCAAACGGGAACTGGTCTTTTAGCTTCTGGACCTTTACTTCTCGCCACTGGTTCTGCAAATTCGCGTTCTGGAGATGTTTCTATTACGACAGGAATGTCTGAATCTTCTGGAGATATCCTGTTGTCGGCTGGAGTTTCTGTTTCTGATTCTGGTGCAGATTTGTACCTTCATGCTGGTTATTCGGAGATCGGTGTTGGTGGATCTATTTCCTTGATTTCTGGTGGAAGTAGTAATTCTTCAAGCGGTTTCATAACTATTTCTACGGCCGAGTCGGCTGATGAAAGTGGGAGTATTTACCTCGCTTCAGGCGAAGCTGCTGGGTCGTCTGGTGACCTTGTCCTCTCCACTGGTATCGCTGGAGTAAAGTCGGGAGACATAGCTTTCCGCACCGCTGATGCTGATTCATCTGGTTCTATCCTTATCAACGCTGGTACATCTTCGTCTGATCGTGTTGGGGGCATTATAATTCAAGGTGGCGCAAGTCCGCTGACTGGGGGACCTGTTAGTTTGCATGGAGGTTATGGTTCGGAAGTCGGGGGTGCTGTGAATATACAATCTTCAGGAGGGCTTGTGAATTCCGGAATCATAACTTTACAAACAGGAGACGCTGAAAAACAAAGCGGTGATTTGAAATTGAGTTCCGGAGATTCCTCTGTCGATTCTGGGTCTTTACTGTTACAAACAGGCAGTGCTTTCAACCGCTCCGGTGATATTCTGATCAGCTCTGCGGCGGCTAAAGCGGCGGGACGGATAATGCTTCAAACTGGAATTAGCGAAAATGGTTCTGGTGGACAAATAGATTTGATGGGTGGCGGTCAGGGAGTTTCGATTTCAACTCATCTGGGCGAAGAAACCGCAAACGTTGAAATTACAACTGGGAATTCCGTAACTGGTTCTGGTGACTTATCTTTTAAGACTGGTGATTCGGAGAATGGTTTCAGCGGGTCCATTGTTATCGCAGCCGGTAAATCTGGAGACTTATCAGGAGCTACTTTAGCCCTCTACTCGACCAATGAATCTAGTGCAGGAAATATTGCATTGATGAGTGGTCAGGGTGGATCAATTTCCCTCGTCACACTAGAAACCTCGAACATGGAAGACAGTGGAAATATATTGCTCAGTACTGGACGATCAGAACGTGGGGCGTCAGGATCGCTCACCTTCCGAACAGGTTCTTCGGATTCCCTTGCTTCTGGTGACATTTCCGTTTTGGTGGGAAGTGGCAAATCTGAAGGGGGAAAGATCACTTTCCAAGGTGGGAATTCCGAGTCGGCAACCGGTGGTGCAGTAAGCTTAGTGTCAGGTGAGGGGTATGTGGAGTCCGGTCTCGTGGAGATTCAAAGTGGAGGTGGAGTGAAAGGAGGTGATATTGTAATTCTCAGCGGAGAAGGAATTAGTGGGTCTTCAGGTAACTTGAAATTAACTACCGCACGAGCTGACCTATCATCTGGATCCATCGAAGTAATGACAGGCGATGCCAAAGATGGCAATAGTGGTGATGTGGTAATAAAGACTGGTAACTCAGAGAAGGGATCAGGAGGCTCAATTACACTGGCAGCAGGTAGTAGTGACAGTGGTGAAGCTGGTAATTTATTTTTGTCCACTCTTTCCCCTTTCGGAGCGATCGGAAGTGGTGGTACTACAAGCCTTCGCTCTTCTGGTTTCCTCTTGCTTGAAGCTGCGTCGAACCCAGTTGGTGGCCCTGGTCTTCTCATTAAAACTGCATCTGGAGACCAATCTGCGGATATCGAGCTATCTACTGGTTCCTCGAACCAAGGTGGCTCTGGTTCAATTTTCGCCTCGACTGGTCATAGTTCGGTTTCTTCTGGCAGTATCGTTCTCCAAACTGGAGAGGTTGTCACCGGTAGAGCAGGTGGAGTTTTATTATCAACTGGTGGAAGTTTTGAAGGAAAAAGTGGTAATATCGTTGCAAAGACGAGCGATAGTGATAACTCAAGTGGAACTGTCAAGATCTCAACTGGGAATTCCGTAACTGGTTCTGGTGACTTATCTTTTAAGACTGGTGATTCGGAGAATGGTTTCAGCGGGTCCATTGTTATCGCAGCCGGTAAATCTGGAGACTTATCAGGAGCTACTTTAGCCCTCTACTCGACCAATGAATCTAGTGCAGGAAATATTGCATTGATGAGTGGTCAGGGTGGATCAATTTCCCTCGTCACACTAGAAACCTCGAACATGGAAGACAGTGGAAATATATTGCTCAGTACTGGACGATCAGAACGTGGGGCGTCAGGATCGCTCACCTTCCGAACAGGTTCTTCGGATTCCCTTGCTTCTGGTGACATTTCCGTTTTGGTGGGAAGTGGCAAATCTGAAGGGGGAAAGATCACTTTCCAAGGTGGGAATTCCGAGTCGGCAACCGGTGGTGCAGTAAGCTTAGTGTCAGGTGAGGGGTATGTGGAGTCCGGTCTCGTGGAGATTCAAAGTGGAGGTGGAGTGAAAGGAGGTGATATTGTAATTCTCAGCGGAGAAGGAATTAGTGGGTCTTCAGGTAACTTGAAATTAACTACCGCACGAGCTGACCTATCATCTGGATCCATCGAAGTAATGACAGGCGATGCCAAAGATGGCAATAGTGGTGATGTGGTAATAAAGACTGGTAACTCAGAGAAGGGATCAGGAGGCTCAATTACACTGGCAGCAGGTAGTAGTGACAGTGGTGAAGCTGGTAATTTATTTTTCTCTGCTGGATTGTCTGTTAACGGTGGTGGTGCTTTTATAATTTCCGGTTCCTCTGTTAAAGTTCAATCTCGAGATTCAGGTCATCTCAGTAGCGGGGAAGTATTGATCGCAACTGGTGAAGGCAGTTTGTCGAGCGGGGACATTCTCTTGAGGACTGGGGGTTCGTTGGGAGATAGCGGTAATATCTACATTGAAGCTGGGAACGGTAAAAAGAACGGTGGTAATATTTTACTTGCCGCTGGAAGAAGCTCTGATGGAAACGGTGGAAATTTTGTTGCTGTTTCTGGAGGTTCTAAATTTTCTTCCGGAATGGTTAGTATTTCAAGCGCTGACCAAAATTTACAAGGGTCCTCAGGATCACTTCTTTTCTCCAGCGGTTTCGCGCAAGAAGGTTCTGGGAGTATCGCCATTAAGAGCGGTAGTGCTATTGGTTCATCTGGAGATCTTCATCTTCAATCTGGCTCCTCTGCATCTTCCTCAACAGGCGCTTTTTCTCTGAGCACAGGCAAAGGCTTCAGAACTTCTGGTTTGGTCGCTGTCTCTTCTGGGGCAGCGACGTTACGTTCGGGTGATGTTTCAATAAGCAGTGGTGATACAATTAATGATCTTGGTGAAAGTGGGAAGATCTCCGTTCAATCAGGCTTCGCTGTTGGAAAATCGGGTGATATATCTCTCGCTAGTGGTGAAAGCGAGGAAGGCACATCTGGTTCCATCCTTTTTCAGGTTGGTAATTCCATTTCACAATCAGCGGTTGGTGGTACGATAGTCCTTGGTGGGACTGAAAATGGTGAAATAACATTTCGAACAGGACAGAACCCTCATCAAAGTGGGGATTTATCTCTGTTGACTTCCAAAGCCCCGAATTCTGGTGGTATTATGCTCTCTTCTGGTGAAGCATCTTTGAATAGCGGTGATATACTCTTGCAAACGGGCATTGCTGTTGATACCGCCGGTTCTCTTATCCTCTCCACTGGGAATGCAGCTGAGAGTGGCGCCATTCGTATCACTGCCGGTACATCCACGCAAAACGGTGCTGATGTCAATATTTCGGCTGGAGATAGTATTTCTAGTGTAGGTGGATCTTTGCTTCTTCGTTCAGGATATGGTCCATCAGTGTCTGGTGAAGTTCAAGTTGTTACTTTTGATTCTCAAAATTCTGGAGATGTTGTGGTTTCGACCGGGGATGGTTCTCTTCAAAGTGGAGATCTTGTTTTCAATTCTGGTTCGGCCAATCAGAAAGCAGGTGATATTTCGTTTTTTTCAGGGATTTCCACCTCTGGAATCAGTGGATCCATTTTGATCGAATCAGGAAAAGGTGAAACGTCAGGATCGATAAGTTTGATTGCAGCCTCTGGGCAAACGGCTGGAAATATCTTAATTTCGACCCATGAAGAGGGTTTAGGAACCGGGAGCATCGTTTTGAGCACGGGATCATCCGGGCAGCAGAGTGGAAGCATCTTGATTCAAACCGGATCTTCCGAGGTCGAACAAAGTGGAGATATAATTTTGCAGAGTAGTTTTGAAGGACCGAAGCTTTCATTATTATCTTCACGTCATAATCAACCTGGCATAGTATCTCTACAATATGGACGCGATGGCCAAGTCATCCTCGGATCTGAGCAATCTTTTGAATCTTCTCTTTCTGTTTCACAGGATAGAATTTCGATTCGTTCAGGGACACAAGGGGGAGGAGGTATTACTTTGCGCGCGCTTCCTGATGAGACGGGACGTTCGTCCATATCGTTCGGAATTTCAGAAAGCGACGCGGGAGTTGCGAAAGACTTTGTTTTAACTTCATATTTTGAAAAGGAAACACTGAAGAAGGCCGTGATAGCTGATATTCCTATTTATGCTGGAGAGATATATAACTCCCTGAAACCGCGATCGATTTCTCAGAAACCGAAGACACGGGATTCCATTTTGTCAAAGTTCAAAAACGTCGCCATATTTGAGGAAAGTGAACGCGGGGTACTTTCAGATGACATAAGATTCATCTTTCCAGAACGGGTTCAGCAAGTTCCAAAAGAAAATCCTCTGTCAGAAGAGAAGTTCTCGATCGATTATAATGGACTCTTAGTCGATCTGCTGAGTGC
>VFQN01003889.1_pt1 | contig 20456 bp, 26 predicted proteins | sample 3512371 | NCBI WGS metagenome assembly VFQN01 (sample SAMN10412370, study PRJNA504923) | tailings metagenome | isolation source: Replicate 2 from Balatoc abandoned mine | place: Philippines: Itogon, Benguet | collected 2017-08-28
AGGAGGAGCAGCAGCGGCAGGCGGCGGACAGGGCTGTGGGGCTGATGCCGGCGGAGCTGAAGGGCATTACGCTGTCGTACGCGGCTCCGGAGCAGCTGGTGGGGGTGTACGGCAGGAAGCTGTACGCGCTGCACGCCAAGTGCCGCACGGACGCGCAGTGGCAGGCGGCCACCCGCAAGTACGAGGGCCGGCCGGGCGTGTGGCGGCTGGCGCAGCTGGTGCGCAGCGGGCAGCTGAGCAGCAGCCGCAGCCTGTACGCGTGCGGGGGGTGGGGCTACACGTGCCTCGACAGCCACGTGTTCCTGTGGGCCGCGGGGGTCCAGGCCGTGATGGAGGCGGTGCTGCAGCGGCACGCCACGGATGGCAAGCAGCTGCGTGACCAGGACCGGGCGGCGGTGCGGGGCCTGGCCGCGCTGATGGAGCGGTGCACGGCCGCGCTGCCGGAGCAGCGGCCCAGCCTGGAGGAGGTGGAGGCGGCGCTGCGGGGGCTGGCGGGGCAGCAGGAGCGCATGGAGAGGGCGCAGCGGCAGCACCAGGCCGTGTGAGGGTACCGGCGGGGACGGCGGGAGAGTGGCAAGGGGCTTGGGGTGGGGCTTGGGGGCAGGTTGATACCGGCATTGGCGGCAGGCGGTGTGCAGCAGGGAGGGTATGGGTCGTAGCGAGCGCATGGAGCATGGGCGTGTTGAGCGACAGGGACAGCAGGCCGGCACGTTGTGTTCGTTCGTGAGGATGCAGCAGCAGCAGTCAACGGACGGGTCTTGGATCGGACTTGGCAAGTACGACAGGTTTTATCCACCAACAATGGTGAATAAATGCTCATTGATTTTACTTCTTACTGTGTTTTTCTCTCTACCGCCAATTATAATTGCCATTATTTGCCTCGCCCTTTGCTAATTCGGACTGCTGTGGCGATCGGCCTATAAAATGGCTGCCAGGTTTCTACGTGCCTATTGATTTGGCTTCATAGCGCTCGCGCACGTAGAACTGGCCTTCCTTCCTGTGAACACGTACCTTATTGTTACGGTTGTGCCGAGAGATGATTGAAGTGTTAGCAACCACCTTGGCACATTGCCAACGTGGGTGGGAGGGTAGGGCCAGGTAGGGCCGTGGCGTCCCCGCCGTATTTAAACGCTGCACGCACGTGCGGGGCGCTTATCGATATCATGTTGCCTTGCCTTCATGGGAGTCCTGCGCCAATATTTTTGGGCGTGAGTACTTGCGTGCACATTGCATAGGGCATTTTTTTGGTTGGTAGGAAAGTAGTGGTGTACCGACCCTGCCGAGCCTGGGAGGGGGAGGCCGGGCACGTGCTCCTATGTGCTAGCTGCTAGAGTGCTACGGGTAGGGTAACCTATTCTGGGACACCCAGACGGTTTCTGTTCAACAGTAAATCTCCTGCCAGTCAAATTAATGCAGGATAAATACCAACAGACGGGCCGCTAAGCATAGATGACACTGGGCAAGAGTTGGTGTATATCCTTGATGTCATGCACAGTTGTGCGCTTGCAAAGCAGACGGGGTCCAAACTACCCTAACCCGCGGTTGGCCCCTATTGTGAGACAGGCACACATTCGACATCTGCCAGCGTATCCGCGCGTGCCGTCTAGCACACAGTAAGCACATGGTATTAGGGGATGTGTCATGGGGCGGAAGGCAGCCAGGGCACCTCTTGGGGTCAGCTGGCGAGCGCTGACATGTTGGCATCCCGTCACACGGGCACTGGGTCAACCATACGCATACTGGGCATTGTAACCCTCCCCGGCCACCTAGCATATAGGTATGACCCTGAGAGTTGTATGCATGGGTTGCCCGGCGCTCGAACGGAACACCGCCCGTGTCCCCGAGCGTCAGGCCGGAGCTTGAGGATGCGGCAGGCGTGTGCGCAGGAAGCCACCCCAGAGGTACCAGACCCCAAACTGGATGGTTGATATGTGTCATTTGTCTTCACTGCTGTCGTTCGCCGGGCTCCGGTGGGCAGGAAAGTGCCTTAGTGCCCGATGACCCGCGAAAAGCCCGGGGTCCATGCGCAGTGTGCTCGTGTGCTTAGACGTCTTGCTGGTTCGTCCTGTGGTTAGGACTAACACTAAGAAGTTCACGCTCGGCCGCTTGCTGTCGCTTTGGCTCAATCCCAGACCCCTACATGGTTTCGCGGTGCGTTGGCGTTTCAGAGCGATCAATAGTGAACGTTACAGGCAAGCTTAGGGACCTGCGCCGGCTAAGACAGTTACTATATCTTGATAGTAAGTTGCTCTTTCAGCGACGGCCAGTACAATAGCGTGGTTTGCTTATTCTGGGCTCGCAAGCGCCTCGCTTCCGGGGCCGTCCATGATTGGGCAAGCCTGCAGTCACAATACTGAAGCCCTTCCGCACCGGCAGTACAGCTCCGAGACCGTTCACATGACATGTTTACTGGACTGTGGAACACTAATTATTTACGCAAGCAAAGAATATAAGAAAGCCACTTGTCCCAGAATAGGGGGTGTCTCATAATGGGTTACCCTACCCGTAGGGCTGGCTACGATGCTGTGGCAATCTGGCTTTCGGGTGATGCCCCTGCCTGTTACGTGTTCATGTAAAGCCGAGCACGATGCATACCTGATTACGTACGTGACACCGAGTTGCGCTGCCGTGGTGCGTGAGGCTCAGTCCAGTGCATCGACGGTGGACAGAGGTGTACATTGGGGATGGCACATGTCAGGTGTGGTACGAATGTACCCTAACCAAGCACGCGGTTGCGTGCAGACCTTGTCCTCAACTGTAACGTTTGAGTTGGGGTTTTGTGCGCTCTCTCCCCATCAGGGCCAGCGCCCGCCCAGTCCCGCGCAAGGGAGGGCCGTAGGCTCACGTTGTGCAGCTAGTACGTACGTAGCTGACGTATCCGTACCAGTGGCAAACTTGGGGGGCAAGCAAGGGTGGGCACGCAAGTCAGCATTGCCACGGTATTGGTACCGGCATGTTGCCGCTGCCACGCATGCAGCTGCAGTGCTGCACATGGAAGGGTCGAAATGGCCGTGCCGCCTGCTGCTCTGGGAGGGTACGCACCCCTTGGGGAATGTTATGGCCGTCACTCTGCCGCCTGACAGAGCCCCCCGCAGCCCCCCGCAGCTGGGTTACCCACTTTGCTAACATGTCACGACCTTTCCATTGCCGCTAAGCGGGCAAGCTTTCATTAATATACATGACACCACGAGCTCGGCAGCACGTGGCCCTTGCACCTGAGTGCAGTGTACCGTGTGTTCGTGCCTCGACCCCTTCGCCTTGTGCCACTGGCCTTCGTTGTTTCCAGCGCCCCGCAGCGGAGGGCTCGCTTACAACAAGGAAGGGTGTAGTCACGTACAAGCACACATTACGGTTTGGATCCTGGTGGTCGGTGCACCCAGGGGCACCCCAACCACCTGCCGTTGGAGCTCAGCAGGGGAGCCCCAGATGGACGCGCGAGCCATGCAGCCCAGGGCTTCGGAACGGCCAAAACAGTGCAGTCGTGTTGCAATGTAGTACCTGCATCAAACAGTAGGAGCCCTAAAGTACAAAGTGCCGCAACTGACACTCCGGGAAACTCCGCTGGCTGTTGCCGTTGCGAAGCTTGACGTCTCGCGAAGAAGCCATGCCCCTTGACCGAACAGATGCTCTACAGAAGCAAATAGCTGCAAACGTTGACGACGAGTACTACGAAGAAGATGAGGACGAGGAGGAGGGCGACGACCTGGAGGAATCGGAGGACGAAGGCTATAACTTGACGCATTTCGGCATTTCACAAGCGCTACCGGTACCTGACGGACCTCCCGATTTCAGCTCAGGTGCATGCGCGTCTGGTGGCTTGTATCTGGGTGTGGCGTCAGGGTGTTGCCAGCCCTTGGCCGCCTACTTCCCCCGACAGCCCCTTCCCACGCGCACGATGCCGATGACTGTGCACCATACAGGGATGGGAACTCTTGCCAATAGCAACTAGCAGCTGGTGACAGGCCATGGGGCGCTTGAGCCGCAGGCGTTGGTCAAAGCCGGGTGCAAGCACACGTGCTGCCCACGCGCCGCTGACTCCACCCCATAACTCCTTTCCTGGAGTCAGCCGTATCACTTATGCCACCGTACTACCAACTGACTTTTTACCACTTGCCATACATGTCTGTTGCAGGCCCCCCTCAAACAGCCGAGGAGTACCTCCAGTGGGTGCGCCACGAGGCGCAGCAGTGCCCGCGCGTGATGCGCAAGGAGATCGATCCAGCCAAGCTGGCAGCCGCAGAAGCGGCTTCAAACACACGTGCCGCAACGGCATCAGCATCGGCACCCAGCTCCACCACAGGCAGGGGAGGTGCAGCAGCAGCAGCCGGCGGCCCAGGGAGGGGCGCAGGCAGCGGCAGCAGCAGGAGGGCGGGTCAAGGGCCGAAAACACACGGCGTCAAGCGGGCCGGGGAGGGCATCGAGCGCGGCGGCATTGACGATGAAGCCCATGAGGAGGGGCCGGATGAGGCGGGGGAGGAGTGGGCTGGGGAGAATGGAGGAGGGGGAGGGGGAAGCCTGGCGGCTGTCCGGGCGTCTGCCACGGCTCGGGCGTACAGCCTGCTGGCTGCGGCGCCGGGTGCGTGCGGCTGCAGCGAGTGGGCGCGGCCCAACCCCAAGTGGCTACGCGTGTTCGTGCAGGTGGGGCACGGGGCAGGGGCACACGTGGTAACGTGTCTGTGGCGCCAGCGCTGGGGGTCCTGCAGAGTCGAGGGTTATGCCTACGGCGCGCACTGTGCGGGCAAAGGCTTGGGCCAGGCCCTTACTCGTACGCAAGTTTATGGCGGATGGTTTGCCACTTCCAAGGGCTAGTAACCCAGTTAGCATTCCACGCTAACCACTACATGGTGCCCTGACCCTCCGGCCCTCCTGCCTGCACACTGCCAACAGGACTTTGCGCAGCTGCGGCAGGCGCTGGTGGGCATGCAGCAGCAGCACGCGGCAGGTGGGTGCTGCGCGTTTAACGGCGTACCGTACGAAGTGGGTTTGGAGTACCGGTACACGCAGGTCGTGCAGCAGCAGTAGCATGCGGCAGGTGCGTTTATGAACGCAAAACGCATGTTGGTGTGGAGTGCCGGTATGTTCGTCACGCAGTGGAAGCAGAAGCAGGTGGGCAATACAAAATCGCGTGGTAATGGCAACAGGACAGGAGAAGGGTGGTGTTCGGGGGCACATAGGGTTCTGCACAGCGCATGTCGGACACACAGGTGGAGCTGCTGTGGGGCTGTAGGTGCGTGAGGGGCCCAACACTTCCGTAGACTCTAAAGCACAGACGTGGCCGGCACAAGTACGTCGTGAGCGATCGTGGCAGGTGTTGCCGTCCTGCTATACAAGGAGGGTCAGCTCCATGCAGGTTACCGGTAGATGCTACTGAACGGCCACTGTCTGCACGTCTTATGTCACTGCCGCACCAGCAATTATCGCGAAAGGCTAACAGGAATTCCTTGCTTGCACCCCCGACACGGTTCCTGGCGCCCGCAGAGCTCCAGCGCACGCGCCTTCCGCCGCCCGAGAACGGGGCGGCGTGGGACCGCCTGTGCTTTGAGCAGTGGCAGTCCCTAGAACAGCAGCAGCAGCAGCAGGGTGCCGGGGCAGGGCAGCAGGGCGGGGAGGCGGGGTCGCCGCCGGGGACGCCGCCGCCCCCACCGCCGGGGGACCCTCCCCCCGGCAGCGGTACGGCAGCGGAGGGCGGCGGGGGTGGCGGCGAGACGGACCGCATCTGCGGGCCCGTGCTGCGCACCGTGCTGGCCATGGACCAGGTGGGTGGGCGAGGAGTCAAGTGGGTACAGGCGAGGAGGAAGTCCGGGGGAACATTCGGTACCGTGGTGTCAACGTAACCTTTGACCTTGCTCCGGGGGTGGTGGATGTTGGTACTTCAGGCGGAACGCTCTGCACTCAGAGCACCGCTTGCGCCGGGGGAATGCAGAGCGTGCGGCAAAACACCCATTTGCCAGCTCCAGCGGGTGTTGGTGTTGCTGCGCTGCATCTGCGTTCACGTACAGCCTTGCGTGTGCCCCCCTTACGTTGCTATGCATAGCCGCAAGTGGCCCATACAACACCCTTGGCATGCCGTGCGCAAACCTGCATTTGACATTGCCACGCGCACCGATACCACACTGCCCACATCCCTCCCGCCCTTTCAAGCCTTCCTACACCCTTTGCTGATCTGAACATGCCTTACGGCCCTTATCCAGCGCCATCTTGACAGCTGCTCTCCCATGCAAGCCCCACATTCCGCCGGTGCTGTGCCTCCCGCACCTCCAACTCGATGCACCTCCGCTTGGGACAGCAGCACCTCCTTGATCTGTACCGTGTCAAACACCACACGCTACCTTGCACATGCTTACCCACACACGTGAGCATCGCCGCGCCCTCATCCAGCAGCATGCAACCACGCCCACCATGGCCTCACCCTCATGTTCCCTACCACTAGAAAACCCTATCCCCCCGCCCCCCACTACGTCGTACAGGTGTGCGTGTCCGCCCTCATCCAGCGCCACGTGGAGCAGCTGCCCTCGCAGCCCTGCCTCTCCTACCTCCGCTCCCAGTGGCTCTTCGCGCTGGCCGCCGCCCTGGAGCGCCCCGTGCCGCCAGACGTGTCCGCCGCGCTGCGCTCCCTCGTACGGCAGTGTACGGCATGGCGGGCGGCACTTGCGGGCCCGGAGGACCCCTCCCTGCCGCGACTCAACATCCTGCTGGCGGTGGCGGGCGGCTACTTCGGGCAGGACGAGGAGCTGTGCGGCGCCGTGGCGGCCATGAGGCTGGGGGACCTGGCCTAGGGCGTTTTGGTGTGGGGCGGAGGTGGCAATGCGCGTGTTCGGAGTACGATCAGGAGTGGGGATACGCGTGGGGCCATGGGGCTGGGTGACCTGGCCTAGGGTGCTTTGGTGTGAGGGGGAGGCGGCAATGCGCGTGTTCGAAGGACGGAGGACGGAGGACGATCAGTAGTGGGAGCCATGGGGCTGGGGGACCTGGCCTAGGGCGTCGGCCCCGTGGCTTTGGATGCGACAGACAGTGGTGGCAGCATGCGCGCCCGGATGCACAGGATGGTGAGGGTGGCGGCCATGGGCCTGGGGGACTTGGCCTAGGCGCACGGGTATCGGGGGACCTGGCCTAGGCGCAAGGGCATTGGAGGATGGTGAGGTTGGCGGCCATGGGGCTGGGGGACCTGGCCTAGTGTGTTATGGTGTAGGGCGGAGGTGGCCGTGTGCGTGTTCGGAGGACGATCAGGGGTTGGGGGACGCGTTGAACGCGAGGAACCGTGTGAGGCGGGGGGGGGGGGCATGGGGCTGGGGGAGACTGGCTAGGCAATGTCAGCAACTGCAAGTTGTTGCAGTTCGTTTGGTCGTTGCCTTGCCCGGTGCGGTGGAGCGACTTGGTGGTTGATGCCCAATGTCAGGAACCGACCTGTCTGAAAAAAGTCATGCTGCAGTCCATCTGTCGCCTGAATGTGCATCGGGGTTAACAGCGGGGCGGGGCCGAAAATTTTCTGGAATGGGAGGTTGGCGACAGCTCCTAAGCACCAACTGAACGGTCCAAGGAAAGAGCGACAACGCTTACAGCACACATGTAGACTAGTTAGTAGCAGCATTGGCAGCTGCTTGACCACACAGCGCATGTTATGTAGCGGGGCAATGGACTGGCGTGTCGCTGAGCATCAAGGGACCTGGTACCCTGCAACTCGCGCTTTGGCCGCTCTTGTGGCCGCCGGTACGCAGCCTTACTGTCAGCTTGAGATTCAGAAGCTGCAACTGGGCAATGAGTACTTCAGGGAGGCCGTCGCGAGGAGCGTGGGCGTGAAGCGCCAACTCCCGAAAGCCACCGTCCCGATGATAAGGGGTTACTTCGGCGAGATCCACCATGTGCTCACTTACAACATCAATGCAATCAAGTCCGGGCGCCCTTTCAGGTCACCAGGCCTGATAAGCGTTTGTCCTTGCGTAGGAACTGCACGCACGACAGCCGAGAGCTCCGGTTCCGTGGGAACACGAAGGACAGGGACGCACGCATGCATGCATACTACAAACACCATACAGATCCGCTTCCAATCATGCCCAGCACCTGTCATGGCCATCACTCGCGTCTCCTTGCTGCTCAATAATCAGCACGTGCGGCATGGTGAAGCCAGTTCGCTCCCAACCGCCACACGTGCCAGCATGCGGTGCACCCAGAGCCCCCCTCCCTTGTCACGAATACCTCGAACTTCTTCTTGGGAACTGCTCACAACCGCAGGGCATACACTATTCCTGGTGATGGCCCGGCGGACATTGAGGTTTTGTACCACTCTGCTGGTCAGCTGCACTCGGAGGAGGTGCAGGTCAAGATGAGGCGCAACCCCGAAGACCTGCGCATCGCCATGAGCCACCCCAAGTACGCACGGCCATAGACAGTTGCAAGTGAAAGGCTGATAATGACGCCTCGCCACCTCGCTAGGCTGATGTCGTTGAGGAACCCGTCTGTTGATCGCATCATTGATCTGTGCACATTGACTACCGTACTTACCGTACGGTACCAATCTCTTATCTGCCATGGATTGCGAACCTGTGTACTACAGTTCTGTCTACAACTACCAGTGCATGTCAACTTGTATCAACACCCATGCAGGTATGACAACATGCAGAAGGTCGGACCGCAAGATGTTCCTGTGGACGGCGTGTCGGACCACATCTCTGTGGGGGGCGTCAACAGTGAGCCCCTCAGCATAAAGCAGGGCAACGCCATGGTGCGGGACCCGGCCGCGCACCTGATGCAGTATGTGCCCAGCAGGGCATGGTGCGTGGCGCAGGCGGCCATGTGGGGCGCTACGACGGGCGCAATGCTGGGGACTGCGGTGGCGCTGGTGCCCGCCTGGTGGGACAGGGAGCGGTGGGGCAAGCAGCTCGCGGCACAGGTTGCCCACAACGCGTGGTGGGGGGCGTTGACGGGTGGCGTGGCGAGCGCTGTTAGCGTGGTGTCCGGGAGCACGGTCGCAGGGAGTGTGGCTGCCGGGGCGGTGGGCGTGTGGGAAGCTGTGCGGGGGGCACAGGACAGGACGGAGGCCGTGAGGGAGGCGGTGGTGCTGTCCACGAGCTTTGCGGCAGGCCTGGGGGCAGCAACGCTGTGCACAACGGTGCTGGGGCCTGCAGCGTTCCTGGCGGGCCCGGCGGCGGCGTGGTACGCCAGCGACTACGTTCGGTGTACCGTCAAGGGCCACAACCCCAGCCTCTACCAGCTTGCTGCTTGGGGGCTGAGGGCACGTGCGGCGGTGCAGCGGTAGGCTACACGCACAGGCAGATACGGTGGGGGTTGCTGGTCCCCTCTGAGGCTGCCAGCATGTGGAAACGATGTAGCACAGACGAGCTGCACCAAGCCAGCAGTATGTCTCTGGGTCGTGGTTGTTACTTGTGGTGTAGTCCGGTAGTCCGCGGAGGACAAAGATGGCGTGTGGGACACGCCGGCTGTTGTGGGGTAGAGTGGTTGGAGCGCACTTGTTCAAGCTACATAACGCGTAGGGCTCCTGACAGGCGCCGTGCTGCATGCGTAAGGGGCTCAATCTGGCAGGAGGTGGCTCCGGTAGGACTACCGGAACGGTACAACAATGCACCTTCTTTGCGTGTTATCGTGATAGGACAAGTGTTGTAGTTTCTGGTGCTTTGGCCGTGCGTGCTTTGGCAAGCACGATGACTGAACTGTCAGTGGGCAAGTCGGTGGGGCCGTTGTCGTACACTGTGATCAACACTCGCACAGCCCGTCTTGGCTCATAAGGCAGGCTTTGACAATAATAGTCTTAAACATTAGTATGGACATCCTGAGCACCTGGAAGCGGTCCCAAAGTGCTTTAGCGCATGGCTGCGAGGATGCGAGGATGCGAATAAACAAGCACCTCAATTCAGGAACCCATCGTTGTCTCGACCTAGCTCGCCAGTTGCCCAAAGCCCCAGTTGGTTCGCTCAGGGGTTTCATGGCAGAGTTCCACCACGAAGCCACATTCAACGCCAACGCTGTGACGGCTGGAGCGCCCCAAAGGTGAGGGCTGTGGGGGTCAGGAGCTTTTTTTCTACACAGGACCACATTCGGACGGTCAGGTACGGTGCAGCTGTACGTACCGTATCAGGTCTGCAGCTTGTGAAGAGTACGGTAGCAGGGAAGCAAGCAGGATGGTTTGCCCAGAGGAGCACAGCACTTAGGCCGCCCTGTGCGTCACCTGCTGCTGCCCATGCCATGCAGTCGCCATCATGTTGGCACTCCAGCAGCCAGCAGCGTCGCAGGCTCTCCTGCTCACCTCCTCCCTTTCCGGCGCAAGCGTTGCATGTGTCCTGGGAGCAACTACCACGCGCGTAGTGTATGCGGGCAACCAGCAGTCACCTAGCCCGCATGCTGCCCTGCTGCCATGCTACAACCCCGCAGGGCTGCTGTGGTTCCTGGCAACCAACCGGCGGACATCCGCATCCTCAAAGGCCAGGAGGTTGTGCAACGGGCACAGCTGAAGATGCGACAGCAGAGGCACAACCTTCGGAAAAGCTTGAACGACCCGCGGTGTGTATGTGCACGGCCCTGGGGGGCCTTGCCCGTCCATTCACCAGTGCATTGACGTATGGGTGCTGCTCACTACTGCCGTACATCGACAAGCAATCAACGTAACTGCCACTCACAACATGCTCATGCCCCTCCAGGTACGACGGCATGCAGAAGGTGGGGCTGAAGGGCGTTACCATTGAGGGCGTTGCGGACCACATCTCTGCGGGAGGTGTTCGCAGTGAGCCCCTCAGCGCTGAGCAAGGAAACAAGCTCGTGCAGAACCCTGCAGCTCACTTCGACCAGTACAGGCCCAGTGTGGCCAAGCTTGCAGCACGGGCTGGGGCTTGGGGTGCAGGGACCGGCGCGGTGCTGGGCGCAGGAATGGCGCTAGGGTCCTCCTTTTGGACCAAGGGGAGGTGCGACGAGGAGGACGTGGCTGGCGTGGTGGAAGGGGCGGTGTGGGGTGTAGCGACAGGTGCCCTAGCCGGCTTCGTCAGTGTGCTGGCAAGGAGCACGGCGGCGGGGAGTGCGGCGGCGGGGGTGCTGGGCGTGTGGGGCGCGGCGCGGGAGTGCACGGACGAGCGCGAGGCGGTGCACAAGGCGGTGGTGTCGTTTGCAAGCATAGCGGGGGGCGTGTGCGCGGCGTCGCTGTGCGTCAGGTCGCTGAGCCCCGCTGCGGCGGCTGTGGTGGGTCCGCTCGCGGCGCTGTGCGTGAGCGGCTGGGTTCTCAGAGGCGTTGGCGGTGGGGACGCCGGAGCTGACTCCGCCCGTGGGAACGGGGCAGCTTGGGCGTCGTGTTTGCGTTTCGAAGTGTGGTAGCTGGTACTGCAAGCAGCGGGGTCAAAGACTGGTATATCGGCAAGTAGAAACCGTCGGGTGCTGAGAAGACACAGGGGGGGGACAGACGCGTATGTGGAGGGAAACAAACCTTGGACGGACGGAGAACCTGGTGTGCCAAGACCGCGAGAACTGCCCTGCGCTACACGACTTGGACTTGGACATGACACTGCTGCATGTTGGCGGGAAACGACCCATGTGGGCCTTGTCTTGGTATGCCGTGGCGTGTCACGTGCCTGCCTGCACGTTTTCGTAAGGGGCCACCCTCTTGAGGTGCCACGTCCGCCCGAGTGTTGCTGATTAACCCCTGCGTGCGTGCGTGCCGCTATTAGCAGGTTCCCGCAATGTAAAGCATTATGTGGATTTGGGTGATGAGTGCCAGCTCATGGCTCGGCCATCGCTAGGTCGTATTTCAATTTTTCGCTTGCATCGCACTGTACGGCGGCTCACAACCCGTGACAGACTCGTGACACCGGTACACTTCTACACAAATAGCCTGGCCTGCCAACAAGCATTCCATATCCTCATCTACTTACATTAGCTGAGTCAACCGAGCAGCAGTACAATCATGAACATATGGACTGCAGTAAGGCAGCGCTTCCGGCGCGACCTGCCAGAGAGTCGCGACGAGAAAGAAAACGCAGTGAGCACTGCTGTCGCTGCCACACAGCCAATCTGTCAGCAGCAGATAGTGCAGACAGCTCAGCAGAACCATGTTCTGGACGTTGCCACCAAGCGTTGCCTGGAAGTCGCAAGCCAGCATCCCAACGCGCCAGCGCCGGTGGTTAGGGGTTGGCAAGCAGAGGTACATCATGAGGCTACGTATAACGTTCGTGCGATCCAGGCCGGTGCGGGTCAAAGGTAAGAGTGTCGCCAAGCGACTGCAAGTCTTGCTGCCCCTGTGGCTACCCCTAGGGGGGTAGCTACCCCTACCCCCTCTGTCCGACGGTCAGCTTGCTGCAGAGTGCGGCACGCTAAACCGCCTTACAGCCGTCTACGCATGCCTGGCTGAACCTGCTAGCTTTATCGCCCTTCTAATTACGTCATTTGCACCGCCAGTGCTTGACGTAGAGGAGTTGCATGGGCTTCTCCTGATGTACATGCACGGGCGGGTGGTGTCCCTGGGTTCCGCAGGGCTGCCGTGATCCCTGGCAACCAGGCAGCAGACATTGCGATCAGCAACGCTGGGCGCGTAGAGGAGCTGGTGCAGGTCAAGATGGTGCCAAAAGCGCCTGCACTGAAGCGCGCCATCAGCGACCCACGGTGAGGAAGGTGCCCGTGCTGCCGTGCACATAAAGGAATGAGGGTGGACTTATCTAGTGGTCACGAACAAGCCCCTATGGCCCCGCTGCTGCGCAACCCACTGGGTCAGCCGTGCTGGCGTGGTATTACCGTACTCTTTACAACACCTGTGCCTGCGCCTACCGTATTACTTGATCTCGGGGCCCTCTTCCCCGTGGCCAGCTGAACCATGTGCATTTGCGTGCGGAAACCGACCCTCCTAACCAAAGTCATCCACCGTTTTCATACTCCTTGCAACACTCAGAGCTTGAAACCTATGTCGCATGCGTGCATTTCCTGCAGGTACGACGGCATGCAGAAAGTGGGGCCCAAAGGCGTGAACATCAAGGGCGTGTCGGACCACATCGCTGCGGGAGGCGTCCGCAGCGAGCCCATCACCGCTGAGCAAGGGAACGCCATGGTGCGGGACCCGGCCGCGCACTTCGACCAGTACCGCCCGAGTACGGTATCGGGTGCGGTAAAGGCTGGAGCCGTGGGAGCAGGGATGGGCGCGGTAGTGGGGGCTGTTGTCACGTTGGCGTCAGCTCTGTGGACCAAGGGGCGCGTTGACAAGAAGGACGCTGTTAACGCTGCCAACAACGCAGCGGTTGGTGCGGTCACGACGGGTCTGGCGAACTCCGTCAGCTTCCTGGCTGGCAGCAGCGTGGCGGGCATGGCCGTGACGACGGCGCTGGCGGTGGGACACGCGGTGAGGCGGTCGGACCGAGGCTGTGCAGGAGGCGGTAGTGTGCACCGCCGCCATCGCGGCCAGCATGGGGACAGCGACCTTGTGCGCTGCTGCTGCCCTGGGGCCGGCGGCTATCGTGGTGAGTCCGGTTGCAGTCTACTGTTCAAGCGGCTGGGTCCGGGCGGCTGCTGATCGGATTTACTGCAGCATGTTCGGTACGCGTAGGAAGGCCTGTGTAGTAATGATGAAAATGGATTAGGTCGTACCGGGCCGTAGCAGGTGGTGGCAACAGCGGAACCCGGCGCAGGGTGCCAGATCGAAGGGGATTCCTGCAATCGGATACTGCTTGCGCTCCATGCGGTCTCATTGTATGCTTATGCGTTGTGCTGTATACAGTAGCTGGTGTGTTGTGCAGCGCACTTAAAGGGCTCGTTGGACACGTGTTGGGCGTGCGTTCGGCCTGCGTACCTCGCGATTTTGCGCATACAGTACTTGTGAGCCTAACAACGACTGACGTATTGCCTTTCGATGTGGATGATGGCTTTATTAACTACAGTGCCATAGCGTAGCGGCGGTTGAATCTGTGCGCTTGTGCACTGAGCTGCTGCCTGTGAAGGCACCGTACATGTTGGCTTCACGTGTACCAGTATGCTGCCGTGTGCATTGTCCTGTTGTCATAACACTTCCTCAGGCCCGGACCCCTAACAATACAGTTTGATAGGCAATTAACAAAGGGAAGGGTCATCACGCTTCTGCTGCAGGTTGCAAGGCAGAGCCTTGGGTGCGCACGTGGTAGCTTCTGGCTTCAAGTGTTATAGATAACAGTGCGGGTTGAGGCTGACGAGGGGAGCTGAATATGTCGACAAAAGCTCCCTGTGTTCGAGGTCCAACCACGGCATCTATATCATATCGTCGCACTGCAATATGCACTCACCGCTTGTAGCCAGTTTGACACAGCGGACAGCGCCCGGTCAACCGTAGCTGCCAGTGTCGTCTGAAAGCAGTACCTTTGGCTCCCCTGGCCAAGGGAGAGCAGTGCGCATAGCAATCCCCTGGTGGTCCCTGCCGCTGGCGTATGGAGCAGCGTCAAGAGGGACACGCAATAATCACGTGTACCCTACAAGCGTACGTTAAGGGCGGCAGCTTTGCAGGCACCACGTAGTGTTATGCTGTTGGCGGCTGCACACTGTCCCTCAAGCTACTATGCGTAGGAAAGGGGTGCGCGTGCCAGCAGCCTAGCCCTTAGCGGCAGCGCTGCGCCCCACGGTATCCGGTATGCCACGTCTACATAGTACACCGGGGCACAATATGACCCCCGGATATGACCTACTGCACATGTCAATTTGTATGAGCCATAGGGCCCAAAGGATACCACAAAGCGAAGACGTAGCTGTGAACCACGGCACAGGATGCAACATGTCAGCAGCGCAATGCAAACGCGCTCAGGCCGCCATAAAAGCAAGGAGGCTGGGGATGCGCAGTTCACATCAGCCTTCCGTGGCACTCAGCCCGTCAGGCACGGTAAGCAAGGAGGCTCAGAGGCTTGCAGGAATCAGTAACGCCTAGTAACGCCGCCGCAAGACACAATGGCACAAGCCGACGGGGTGCCGTCAACAGTCCTACATCTCAACACTAAGCCCTTTTACGACCTAGATATGAAACACGCAATTCATACAAGCAGTGCACAGGCTCTCCACAGATCTGATCACAACAGACCCTGCAGTCAAGGTTCCAGCAGTCGACATCACAATATGCATTGGCTGATCCGTACAAGCGCTCTGCCGTTGCCCACACCGGCGTACATACCGGCGGCCTAGATACCAATGATGCACGATGTGTACAGGCACAAGTGCGCGTGCGCTTGCATGACATACAAGCAGCATGCTCACAGCACACGGCCCAATTCGATGGCTCCGTCCTCGGCCGCCGCCGAGGCAACCCATTTGCTCTAACGGTGCTTCGTTTACGTGGCGCCACGTAAGACACTTGAGCATAGCTTCCCAACGACACACGACGAATTGTCAAAACCGCGAGTCAATAGCCAGGTCATGCCTGACATGCAGCAAGTTACGCTTGTCGCGCGTCTACGACTCCATAGGTTTACCCTTCACGCCCTTGCATCATTACCACGGCCCATGTGGGCATCGCCCCGCGCCACGCCGCCGTCGCCGCCACCCTCAGCCGCCCCCCTACCGCCCAACCCCTCCTCCACAGCAGCCTCTCCCCGTTGCCCCCGCCCCCCACGCCCCCACGCATCCAACTCGAAGCTCTCCCTACCTTGCCCCCGCCCTCCTACCACCCCCACGCCCAACCCCCTCCCCCGCTCCTCGTCCTCCCCCCCCGCCGACAACAACCCCCGCCTCTCCTCCTCCTCCTGCCCCTCCTCCCCCCGCCCCTCCCCCGCCCCCGCCTCCATCCCCACCCCACTACCCCCGCCCCCGCAACCTTCTTCCCCTCTCCCCTTCCCATCCGGGTGCGGATGCGTCTGACCCGCCACTGCATACACCACCAGCCCAACCGCCTCCAACGCCAGCGCCAACAGAAACCAACCGGCCGTGCCTCCGAAACCACCGAAGAACACGACACGTGCCGCGCCCGCCCACAGGTCCGAGGTGAGCAGCGACAGGTTGAGCACGGTGGCGCCACTCCATCGAAGCACCAGCGGCACGATCAGGTAGAAGGCGTAGAGCGAGAGGCCGAAGGCGGCCAGGGGTAGGGCCACGGCGGAGGGGCGGCTCCAGTCGGCGGCGGCCCAGGCCTCGTGCTCCAGGACGGCGGCCTGAGGGAGAGAGTGGGAAGGTTAGCGGTTGAACCAAGACAGGGGGAACGGGGATTGAGATGCCCATGTCGTGCTCCAGGGGGGCGACCTGGGGGTCGTGTGGCCCAATGGGAGTTGGCAAAGTGGAAAACAAACTGAGATGAACTGAGACTCAGCAGGTTACACTTGTGGTTAGCTGCGGGGAGAGGGTGATGGAAGACAGGCTTGCGAGGCAACGGCAAGGGACGTTGCATCCATGCACTGACAAGGCACCGTGCTTCAGGGCAGCGACTGCCGCACAGGCGAGGGAGGCGGGGCAGGAGGGTGAGCCCTGGCACCTGGGCAAGAGCAGGTGACGCCCAAGGACAGGTGCGGTGCGCACCAAAGCATCTCTCGCGTCATCGCTGGACATGCTTCTCGCTCCGCCCTCCACTAACACCTGCTTTGCAGTATGCTATTGTGTCCCCGCAACTGCATCGCTACGGACCAGAGCATACCTACCTCGTGTGTCCGTCCGTTCCTGCCACATGCGCCCCGCCAATCGGCACCCCGAACGCCCAATAGCGTTAATCCCTTCCCTACTATCATACCAAACCCCCGGCCCCAGTCACTCCACAGCGCTACCGGTACCCACCTGTGCACCCCCCCCCCCACCAGCATCCCGAACGCTTACCACTGGCCCCCTTGTCTCCGATCACCAGGCCCGGAACCAAACCCCACCCCGCTACCGTCACCACCCACCTGTGCGCCGCCCACCAGCACCCCGAACGCCCCCAGCGCCCCCAGCAGCTCGCTGACGGGCGTGGCCCCCAGCAGCACCCGCTCCTGGGCCACGTTGGACACTGCGTACAGGGAGGCACCCTGAAGGGAGGGGGAGGGCCGGAGAGGCGTGAGGTCGTCAGCAGTGCTTCATAGGGCATTGGGACAACGCGGCTGGCAGGACCCGTTCTTGGGCCACGGACACGGCGCACAGCGAGGCGCCCTGAAGGGACGGGAGGGAGGGGGGTGATGGTCAGTAAGCAAAGGGCGCAGGTGTACCGGTAGTGAGACTGGCGGCGCGCGCTCCTGGGCCACGTTGGATACAGCACACAGCGCGGCGCCCTGGAGGGAGAGAAGGCATGCCGTAACCATAAGATCAGCAGTGCTTTATGAGGCTTAGGTACAATGCGACTGGCAGCACCCGCTCCTGGGCCACGTTGGACACGGCGTACAGGGAGGCGCCCTGGAGGGAGGGGAGGGAGGTGCCAGCGTGGACAGGAGAAGTGGTAGGTATTGCTTCAAGAGGCACAGGTTCAGCGAGGCTGGCAACACCTGGGAGGCGCACAGCGCACAAGAAGTGGGTGGTTTGCAGTTCGGCAGCAGGGTACTGACACTGATGGTGAGCCCTATCATGGGCCCCACACCTCAACGCACGCACACACCAGCCACTCGCAACCGCCTTCTGCCGCCGGCTGCCTGCCCTATCCTTCTGCGTTGATCCTGTCCTGTGTTACTTGTCTTCGTTTACTTCAGGCCTTGCGCTTGCATGCCGAACCGGCATTTCCAAAAACCCGGCACTCGTGCATCCCCCAAAGGGGGAGGGGACGAGGGCTCACGTCCGATACATCCACGAGGGTATCAGCGGGTCAGCGCCACCATGGGCCCCACACCTGAGCGCACGCACCCGCAAGCACTCGCGCATCCCCCAGCAGCCCCCAGCACACCCCTCCCACAGCTACAGCACTTCCCCCCTTCTTCCATCCCCCAGCCCGCAGCCCTCCCCTGGGCACCCTGACACCACCCACACGCCAGGACGGCTGTCCGTCGTCAGTATCACCTTTGCGTACCCATGCTGACTACCACACAATACACGCACACCCACCATGAGCACCATGTCTACCGATATCCAACGTCGATACCTACTCTGCATATAGTTTTATCACCATGACGGCCCCACGCTGCCACGCCACCCACCATGAGCACCAGCACGTCCCCCAGCAGTGGGTTGGGCCCCCCCGTGTCGCTGCCGCCGTCCGTGGCCACCAGCACCGCCAGCCCGCCCACGCACAGCGCCGCGCCCGCCAGGTGGCGGGGCGTGTATGCTGCGCGCAGGGCCAGCGCCGACAGCGCCATGACGGCGGGGATGGTGAAGCAGTCCAGCAGCGTGACGCTGGTCACGCTGGTGTACTGGTAGGCCTGGGGGGCGGAAGGGTAAGGGATTGAATGAATGAATGAATGATTGAATGAAAAGGGACTGGTTTAGCGTGTACCGCAACGTGACACGCTGGTCACGCTGTTGTCCTTGTAGGCCTGGGGTAGCGGGGGGAAGGTTGAGGGAGAGGGAGAGTCTGACACCGCCGGCAAGAACAGTACGGAACACTGGAACACTGCCTGCACTCACGCTGGTGACCAGGAAGTTTGTTTGCCTCCACGTGCAGCACGGCCAGCAGCACACAAGAGATGAACTGCTCGTAGCAACTTACAAGACGTAGCTAACCATGTACGTGCGTAATTCCCTGTGTGTATGGACTCACGCTGGTGACCAGGAAGTTAGCCTCCACGTCCAGCACGGCCAGCAGCAGGTAAACCCACCACGGGTTGGACAGCCGCCGGCCTGGGGAGGGAGGGGCGGGGTAGCAGCAGGGCCGGGGGCGTGCAATGTCAGTGACCGTAACTTGTCTTGAACCTCCCAGCGGCCCCTAGTAACCCATGCCAACGTCCACCCCGGCCCTCTCCACCGTGCTCAGGTGACGCCTACACAGGCGTTAGGGGGCCTACACAGGGCGCTCTACTGTTACCCGGCGCAGTCCAACCTGCCCTCCCTTGCCTCAGCGGTCAGGTGGCGGCCCCCGCATGCCACCGCCAACAGAAGGCAGCTCGCCGGGCTCTTCGGAAGGGCCCCCGACCCCATGCATGTCTACCTCGACGCACCTGACTGGCGTCGCAGCTGTGTGCTTCTACTCCCCCAATCGAAAACCCCACACCACAGCTGACGTGCCCCGTATGTGAGGGCCAGCAGCAGCAAGACGATTGGGCCTAGTCCCCTCCGTCGCTCGCTTGGTTACAAGCTTGCTGCTGCCCCGCCTGCCGGTTGACGCCCGGCCCACCCACCTACCCTTTGTGGCCAGGTGGTGGCCCCCGCACGTGACAGCCAGCAGCAGGTAGTTGAGCACCGACTGGGTGGCCGGCATGTTGACCCCGCGTTTGGCGAGGATGCCGGAGGAGGTGCCTGGGTGAGAAAGGGCGGGGGGTGTTGACAAAAGGGGCCCGGTAGGTCACGCGTTTGGGTTTGCGCTGGGGCGAGGCGGGGAAAGGGGTGTGGCAGGGGCGTCAGGGACACCGCACATTGTTCCCAGTTACTATCTAACAGGTAGTTTGCCATTAATGGAGTGACGGTAGGTGCCTGTAAGAAGCCTAGGCGGTTCACATGAGGACGCCATGCCACGGGAATCGCCAGCGCAGAGCCGCAGACCCTGTCCTGTGCCCGAACACCAGGACACACGCCTTACCCATGACACATAGAAGCAGAGAAAGCACTTGCGCGAGTAGCAGCGCCTTCACCAGAGGCGAACGAATGGCGTCCTTCACATAGTCCAACGCGCCGTGTTGCGGACTCGCAGCTGCCAGAATGCTACGTTTCTCCATTATTTCAGGCTTTAAACCAACCAGCTCAGTCATTTTGGGGCGTAGACTAGGCTTGACGAGCCTGTACGCGCCGCATAAAGGTCGATGGCAAGACGCGGAAACCACGACCGCTGCCGGAGCCCTATCTGTTGGCCTGGAAGAGCTGCAGAGCTGCTGCGATGGATTCCGGAGCATATGAGTCTACATAGTACAGGAGCGCAGACTTTGGGACTCCCTTGCGCGCACGACGGCGGAGCGGCTGATGTATCGGCCACCACAGTTATCGAAGTGCTTCCGCTGTGCCTTCAGAGTGAACCTTGGGCGGTGGATAACGGGCGGTGGATAACGGGACGTGCTGGAGCGTGCAGTACAGGGGGTGCGTGAGTCCGGGATATACGGCAGGGTACGATGGGAACTTGACCCAGGAAATGCCCTGACTCGATCGGCGAACTGTCCTCAGTGCTGCTAGGCAGAGTTAGATACCTCTCAAGTCTCAATACAGCGGATGAGGAGGGATGCTGTAGCACAGAGGCCCAGCCCCACTCAAGTCCGACACGACAGTTGCTCTGGTGGTGCTGACGACGTGCGTGCTCGGCAGCGCCAGGGGAGACTTCATGGTTGGCACCTAGCGCCATCTGACAAATCTCCGATACTGTCACGCGCAAGACTACGGTGAAATTGTACCTGACATGCCGGCCGTCAAGGCTGACCTTGATATGTATGTATGGATTTACAGTTTTGGTCCCCTTCCAGAGCCCAGCCCTGTCCCGCTCGGGAAACAGAGCTGGTCCCGGC
>VFQN01003890.1_pt1 | contig 20452 bp, 32 predicted proteins | sample 3512371 | NCBI WGS metagenome assembly VFQN01 (sample SAMN10412370, study PRJNA504923) | tailings metagenome | isolation source: Replicate 2 from Balatoc abandoned mine | place: Philippines: Itogon, Benguet | collected 2017-08-28
ATGCACTCTGGGGCCTTCTATAATACGGGTTGCATGGATATGCTTGGCATGCGACCCATAACCAAGTATCGACCTTGCATGGCTGTCAGATGTGCGCGCCGCACGATACTCAGCAGTCCCCGTGCGGCGTGGCGTGCAGGCCCCGTGAGCAGTGGACCCAGGGCAGGGGAGACCCAGGGAGACGCTGACGCGGACAGCCCCCAGTCAGCCCCAGTGCGGAATCACTCCGGTGTCATAGTGCACTTTATAACAACAGGACAGCGCAGACGCTGCCCCTGAGCACGTCCTATCCTGCACGTTGGTTCTCGTGTACCCTTGACGCCCGTGGAGAGCATGGGCCTGGACAACGCAGCGCAGGTGCCCTCACGTCCGCTGGATTGGTCCACACACTGACCACCGAGCGAATGCCGCCCATGCCCGCACTGCACGGCATCCAGCACCACATGGGAACCCAGCCCTAGCTCCGCCTCCCTGTTGTCCCCTTGATAGGCAAGCACAAAGGCTGGGGCCAAGCGCAGCTGCAGGCCCTGCAGTGCCCCCACCAGCTGGTGGCTTTTGGCCTGACACTGCTTGTTGATTCCTCGGCCCACCTGTGCTACCACCACCCATGCCTTCCCCTGCCGGCCCCCTGCCCCACGGTGTACCAGTTCCGTCTCCGACACCAGCCAGCTGCCGGCAGCTGGTAACCCGGTTGCGTGCGGTAGAGTGCACGGTGTCAGCTGGTGCCAGTAACGGGGCACGACCGACACCGGGACGCCCGCGGCCCAGCCAGGACAGGCCAGGGCAGCCCCCAACTACTGGTCAGCTACCCGTCGTTCGGTGTCCAGGCCCAGCAAGGGCCAAAGCTTGAGGTCCAGTCCATGAAATAGGGGAGCAACAAGTTGCAACGGGAGCATGTGTCAGGTCGATGTGGTGAGAGGTAAGACCCCGGTTGTGGGATCTCCCCTGCCCACTGCATGGACCAGCCAGGCGAGTTCCCGTGGTGATAACAGTGGAGGGCCCCTTAACACTGCAAGGAAGTTGAGACATGTGCCAACCAGACAAGAAGATTGATGAGGTCGTTGTCAGTTAAGCGGATTGCCGTGCGGGTCCGGGGTCACAACGCCTTGGGTCGTCTAGGTTCTCTCGACGCACAGGACAAAGGATTTATAACGGCACACAAGCTAGGTGGATTGTCCTGCGAAGCTGTAACATACGATACAAAGGTTTCCGTTGGAGCAGGGCGCAATTGCCGACGCTGCAGGCTCCCGGCCGAGAAAGTAACAGGATGCCAAATAACGGCATGATCAATTGCACGCCTTACATGCACTGACGGGCATAGCAGCGACAGACAGCAGTGCCTCGAGGGCAACGTGCTCTGCGACATGGACGAGGGCATGGAGGAGCAAGTCCGGTACGTGGGACTCGCTCTCCTTTCAAAGAAGGTAAGCAGCCGGGGCCATGACAGTGCGGCAGTAGCAGTGATGCAGTGATGCAACCAGCATGACAGAGACGAACATATGGTCTGCCCAGATCGCAATGCATTGGTTTACACACGTCCATGCTGCACCGCTGACTGCACCCACCCCGATTGTCCCCTCCACGACCCCAAACCAACACGACATCTGACTTTGCGCCCTGCCCCTTACACGCCACGCCGGCGAATTCACGCAGTCCTGTTCTGTCCTGCAGCCAGGTGCAATGTGAGAGTGAAGCATTTCAGCCTGTCTCAGCGTACGTCCATTTTGCCGTTACTGTGCGCGGTCTGTGTCGGAGGCTACGGTACTGACCTTCTCTTCACACCCGGCCACAATGGTCGTGCTTGCCAACGTGCGGTTGACCTCCCCCGCTCCCCCGCCTCTCGCACCAGATGCCCCCCTACCGTGCATAAACCATCCCAACGCACTTGTACCGGCCGCTCCGTCCGCCTCTGCATCCGCAGCTGCCACGTGTCTTAACACGCGAGCTGGAGCAGCTGTGCGCGGAACACTACGGGGTTGCACTGGTGCCCCTGGAACCACACCGGCCAATCCAGGTGCACGCTTGAGAACTGCCTAGACAAGCTTTTGCCTTACTAAACCCTTTGACCGACATCAATAGTCGCAGCACGCTGTGCAGTGTCCGCTAGCCAGCAAGGCGACTTGTTGCTATTCGCCTTGCATATGTGCGGGGTTTGGCTGCCGTGTCTTGAATTGACGGGGCACCTACTGGCTTTGCAGGGGGCTGTCTTGCATGCATGCCACGTCCGTATTGCAGCTGTAGTAACGGTGCCGTACTGCAACGCCGTGCCGTCTCTCTGCAGGACCAGGAGCCCCAGCGGGACACGGGGAATGGCCGGGGAGGCGGGGCTCCCTTTCACGCCGTACTGCACAAGCTGCATGGGGACAGCGGTAAGGGACTGAGGGTTACACGATGTGGGCGCTGCTTTGAGCAACACGACGCGACGCTTTGGGCGTCCATGGGCGATACCAGGAGCACCTCACGCGTTGCATTAACGTCCCATTAGGAGGGAGCCCCGCACCGACAAGGCTGTAGGCCGGGCACGGCCTACAGCCTTTGCCCGGCCTACATCGACAGTAACAACTGTGATGGCACCTGCAATCCAGCAACTTGTAATCAAGGCGTGTAAACCTTGCCGTTGGCACACGCATATATCGCGGCAACGCACTACTGACGTCGCCGTAACCAATCAACCGCCGCTACAGCCGCCGACGGCGTGTAATCCCGCAGCCTGGTGACCTCCCACTGGCATCGCGTGGCTTCCTCCGTCCTCGTTCCCCCGCACCGGCCAACAGTGCTTTGCACACCCTGGGCACCCGTCTCTCCACCGCAGCTTCCATAGCCAGAACGGACACCTCTGTCCTCCCGCCTACCGTTCCAAATATCCTCCAAACCCCGTCCTTGCTTCCCCGCCACCTCACTTGCTCCCTTGAACTCCCTGTTCGCAGTGTGGGAGTCGCACCTGGCGTCGTACGCCGCCCGCCATCCGCACCTTGTCGTACTCGACCCGCCCGCTGCCGTACACCGTACGGAGGACAGGCAGGCCATGCTGCAGGTCCTGCCGGAGCAGGGGCTCAGGGTGCGGGTGCCTGTACAGCAGCAGCAGCAACAACAGCAGCGAGAGATGCAGCAGGAACAACAGCAACAGGAGCAGGAGCAGCAGCAGGGGGAAGGAGAGGTGCCAGTGCGGGAGGTGCTGGTGTGCGCTCCGCGGCAGGTGACGCTGGGGAGCAGGGTGCAGGTGCAGCAGCTGGCACGTGGCGACGAGGGTAAGGAGGGCCGGCGGGTGTGCGGGCGGGGCGGGTGGATACGAAGGTGACGGGGCGGTTAGAGGAGGCGGCAGATGGAAATGGGTTACCAATAAATCACGACATGGACAAGCGTGTGGCATGGATGTACTGGTATGGGTGCCGGCCTCCGGCCGTACAATGTAGAGCTAAAGTACACTTTAGTATGTACGAACCCTCGCATGGGCCAAGCTCAGCAGATACTTATTGCAGCTTTTTTTAAAGCCAATGATGAGGTACAAGACACTCCCGCTAAGCCTGCTCGTAGCACACTGTTAATTATCTTGAAAACCACCGGCACGATGACACGTGCCCGTGCTGTGCCCCCACGCCGCGCAGGCTGCCAACCCGCGGGTCTGCGCCCGCCGCTGCTGCTCAAGACACGTGCCACGGACGCTGGCGGCGGTGGTGGAAGCGGGCATGGGCTGGCAGTCGTGGCGGGGTGGGGGGAGCTGGAGCTGCGGGCGGAGGAGATGCAGCGGGCAGCCGGGGCGGGGGCAGGGACTGTGGCGGCGGGAGGAGGAGCGGAGGACGGCCGGGGTGAGGGCGCCTGGGTGCCGCTGGTGGCCCAGGAGTACCTACCACACAGCAGTGCGCTGTACAAGGTGTGCGTGGATGGGCGCATGGCTGGGTTTGGAGCTGAAGTGTATTGCCGTCTACCATGGTCTACGGTCTACCTCACTCCGTACGTCCGGCCCATGAAGTCCCATGCGTGTGCACACCCTCTCGCCCTTGTTCAGGTGTACGTGTTGGGGCGGCACGTGTGTGTGCATCGTCGCGAATCCCTCACCCTGGACGTCTTGGAGCGACACAAAAAGCGGCAGCAGCAGGGGCAGGAGCAGCAACAGGACGGCAAGGGATGCACAGGGCTGGGGATGCCGGCTCCAGGCCTCTTAAGCAATATCAGCGCCAGGCCCCTACTCGACAAGCCCGACGGCAGTATAGGATCCAGTGCTACCGCAGCAGCGGGCGGTGGGGCTGCTGATGGTGGCAAGGGCAGCAGCATCGGCCCCAGTGAAGGCGGCGAAGGCAGCGGCAACCGCATCGGCGGCGATGGCAGCGGCGGCGGCGGCGGCGGTGGAGGCGTCAGCAACGCTGTCCTTGAGGCTGTTGCAGCCGAGCTGTCGGGGCTGCTCGGCCTCACCATGTTTAACTTTGACGTTGTGGAGCCGTGGGAAGCTGAGGTGGGTCACCACGAGGGGCAAGATGGTGGACGCAAGGAGCAGCAGGATGGGGAGCACGGTCAACTTGGTGGGTATGCAGGTAGGACAGCAGCAGCACCGGCAGCAGCAGCAGCAGGTCGCTCGCATGGGCTGACGGAGGCTGGGGGCTGTGAAGGAGCAGCAGCTGGAGGCGGGAGCAGCCCCCACGGGGCGGCGGTTGGCCCCCATGTGCCGTGCCGTACGACGCTGTACGTCGTCGATGTGAACTACTTTCCTGGGTACGACAAGCTGCCGGGGTGGGAGGGGATGCTGGCGGAGCGTTTGGGGCGGGCGGTGGGCCGGGTGGCAGGGAAGAGGGAAGGGGAGCTGCGGGTGGGGGCAGCGGAGGGCGGGTTGGATGGGTGTGGTGTGAGGAATGGGGGGCAGAGAGGGACCATGCCTCGGGGTGGGGAGGAGGCGGCAGCTGGGGGTGGTAGCGCAGCGGAAGAGGGGCCAGCGGCAAAGGGAACGCGATGCTAGAAGAAGCTTCGGGCGGAGGCAGTGGAAACGGTGGAAGTGGTGGCAGGGAAGCTGGGGAGTGCAGGATCTAAGGGCGATACGGCGAAGTGGCGATGAAATGGAGGGGGAGCCGAGCATCAGCGTACGACATGAATGATGTGACTATGTTGGCATGGGTGAACGGGCGGAAAGCTTCGTAGCCAGGCCGTGCAACCACGTGCGCGCTGTGGCGGCTGCCCCTGGACCTGCGTGCCTTGCCACGTGGCCATGTGGGCGCCCAGGGCTGCCTTCCCTGCTTTGCTGCTTTCGCTGTCATAAGAACGGCGTGCATGGGGCTTGTTTTCGAGGCCATTGTCTCTTCCCTGAACCGTTGCGGATACGGTAAGCGTTCGACCAGTACGGATCGGGGCTGGAAGCCCGCCCCGTAAGGCGCGCCGTACCTGGAGGGCGCTTGCGCCCTTCGGCTCCTTACGCGTTCTATCTTACTTGTGACCGCTACTGTTGCAATACGACGAGGTTGTTAAATTGCGTGGTGGACATTAAAGACAACTTGCTCGCGGCCTTGACGTTACTCCTGGGTGCGCGAACCACGCACCGGGACTCCCTATAGCTGCAATCTCTAACGTAGCCAAAGCCTAGTATGTGTACACTTGGATAACACAATTGCTGCAACCGCGGTGTGATCGCCCTGGCGGAGACTGACCAATAACTTCATTTGGGTCTAGCGAGGGCCGCAAAGGCGCCTAGCCCTTACCACCAATATGAAGCTGCAACAATGATGGCGCTCAAAAGAGCGCGAAGAGGGCTCGGTTTTCCCTTCGCCTAGCGACTTGTCCACAATGTCTGTGCATTCCCAACCATCGTCGGCAACTCGGCGCTGCTATCGCAAATGCTCCCGCGCGCCTCGCGGCGTGAAATGAAATACAACGAATCTGTGAGCGCCGCCGTTTTTGAATCACGAAAGGCCGGCATGCGGCCTGGGTGTGGGGCGCTCCGTCAGGCCCAACCAACCCCAGGCGTGGGACCGCAGTCCCTGCGGCTTGCCCGGTTCCTGCCAGCACTGCTGCTCGTCTCATTGGCCCTGTGCTTGCATGAAGGAGCAGCATTAAAGGCAGAGCTTGAAGCCCCTGGTGGTGTCGGGAGGGCCCAAGCACGGCACCTGAGTGCTGGTGGTAGCTTGGGCCAGCATGGAGGTGCACTCACCACGGCTGGGCAAGCAGAGGCAAGAGCTAGCCAGGAGGGCACAGCAGCAGCAATAGCAGCTTCGGCAGCAGCAGCAGCAGCAGGAGCAGCAGGAAAAAGTGACCAGAGCCTACCTGTTGGAGACCCTATGCCAGGTTTTACACCAGCCGGAGTCGCAGCAGCCACGGCAGCGGCAGCCGTCCCAGGCAAGGGGAGGCCGTCTGCTCCGTCCGCTGCTATGCGGGCACCTGGCGGTGTGGGCCCGCAATGGGTCCGCAAGCTCAAGACCCCGAGCGGGTGGCTTCCCCACCGGGGGCAGTTCCTCTACCCGCTCATGCCGTACGGTAGGGCTGGGGGCCGTGGCCAACCTCCACGATTGAGGCTGTGCAGGGCTAACTTGAGGGCCATCGTGCATTGGAAGGCTTGACGCAAGAAGGGATCCATGACTGCTTCCGGCCTAGCACACACGCACAACGCCAGGTATCAAGCGGTGCAACTTGCAACCGCCAACGTGAACCACACACCCAGTGGCCACCGCGCTGCACATGTGCACCACGTGTGCATCGCAGCATGGCCATGTCATTATACGGTACTCTTCTCAACACTCGCCAGGGACCAAAACTGTAAAAACATACATACATACAGTACTCGCCGTTCGTTTAGACTGGCCAGTATACTCGCCGTTACCCCTCCGCAGGTCCCAACAACCAGATGGTCAGCCTCAAAGAGGTGCTGGCGTTGGCCGAGATCCTCAACCGTACGGTCATCGTACCGGACGTACGGAAGCATTCGCTGGAGAAGGACAAGTCCATTCCCTGGCGCCTGCCCTTCGGCGACGTAAGTGCGGCTCCGTACTGCACGTTCCGGCCACAGTCGTACCGTTTGTGTGTCTGGTGCAGCTTTTTGCAGTATCTGGTACTCCCTTCCACGGGGCTCAGCCCCGGCCGACGCAAAATTTCGGCGCGTCCAGGCGTACGGTACATGCTGTGCGTGTACTCAACATGTGACGTGCAGCTACCGTACGCCTGCCTCCACTGAACAAGTTCAAGGATCTCAATAGCTGCATTGTGAGGTTGCTTTGACACGTGTCATGCGCCGTGCGGTGCTACCCGCAGATGTTTGACCTGGCCCACCTGGCGTCGCGCTACAGCCTCATCACCTTTGCCCAGGCCAAGGCAGTTGGCTGGAAAGGCAACGCAGACGCCATGGTGCTGTTCCAGAAAAAGGACTACAAGGAGGTGCGTGCGTTAGTGCGTTACGGTATGTGATCCAGTGTTACTATTATTGTTTTTTCAAGGACTGCAAGGACTACATGTATATAACAAGGACTTCAAGGAGGTGAGTGTGTTACCGGTAGTGCGTGCGTTGTGCGATCCAGTGTTATACTGTGAGCAAGAGCCGGGGGTTCAGGACCAGACCGGGACACAGCGACGGCCTCCTGGGCCTAAGGCACGCGCCGGAAGGGCTTGAAAGTACGGGACAACGCCCCGACAGCACACAGGGGCGAACACTCAGCCAAAACTCCAAGGGCCACGGCGCTACAGCGTCCGAACATGCTCGTCCGTGTCTCAGGCCTAGCTGCCGGAGCCACCGCACGAGCCCACCCATTCCTTCCGAGGCTGCCCGTGCGGCACACGTCCAACGCGCCGTCCCTCGGCCCTACCTGCCCCCAGATGAAGGCCGTCATGGGCCCCATGGGCATCCAGGTCAGCAACGCCGTACGGTACGACGTGGGCCTGCGGTACGACGGCACGTGCGAGGAGAGGGTACAGCGCATCCGTAACGCCACCCGGGACCACCTGGTGTCTCTCATTGTGGCCTACCAGACCATCGTGCCCAACGCAGGTGTGTACCTTAGCCCCAACACCCACAATTGCAGTGCTGCATGATACCGTTGAACGGCGTATCGTACTCCTCAGGGTGCCTGGTCTGGCCCGCTTGCCTGTTTCCATCGAGGCTGCCCAACTGCGCATTGTACGGCAGCTGGGGGCATCTTGCTCATCAGCACCGTACTGTTTACGGTGTTGCGGCGCGGCATCGTGCACGTGTCGCTGACCGACGTGCATGCCACGTGCCCCACAGGCCACGGCTTGGAGCTAGGCACCACGGGAGACCCCTGCCATGACGGGTACCTTGAGGTAAGGGCAACTACAGCAACAAACCGTGTGCCGCTGTCATGTATGCTGCCGGTGCCTGCGACGCAGGTTGTCAATGTAACACAACCGGCGTTGTATGCATCTCATCACGGTCGCTCTGCGTGCCAACGGCCGTCCGTCACACAGGTGTGCAGGCACGTGGTCAAGAGCCCGAAGATCGTGCGCCTTGCAACCGACTTCGTCAACCGCCGGCTGAACGGGACGAAATTCGTCGCCGTGCAGATACGGCCATATCCCGATGAGTGTAGGTCGTTGCCCAGTATTAGCTTGCGATGTGGCCAGAGCAGGTGGGTGCATGGTCGCTCGGGGGTATGCCACCTTGCCACGTGAGGCCCTTGCCTCCGCCGTTGAGTCCCCACAAGCGGCTGCAAGTCTACGTGACACGTAGACTTGCAACTGTCCCCAGGATGACGTTGATGGCACGTGTCCAGTCGCCCCATGCTCACCATGCGTCACCACCTTTCGCCCGTCCGGCACGCAGGCATCACCGACATGCTCAAGCACGGTTTCGACGCCTCTTCCAATGCGGTCCTGAAGCGGTCGTCGTGCAGGAACGGCTACATCTTGCGCACCTTCATCGACCAGACCCGTACGGCGCTGGCGGCGGCCGGTACGAACACGCTCGTGCTGTTCGCGCCGCCCACCGTACGGCAGAAGCTGGCGTCCATGTACGAATTGGCTGGGATACGGCCTGTGATGTACCAACAACAGGACCTGCTCAAGGAGTTCCCTTTCGTGTGAGTAATCATCGGCTCTGACCTCTAAGGCTCTACCCCAATGTTAGGGGTGTCTCAGGCAGGAAGTTTTGAAAGAAGGGGCTAGTACGGCTACTACGGCTACTACTGCGATACCTGCACAGTGCTGGGGGTCAAGAGAGGCACGCTCCACGTGTGCACACGCCTCCCGACGCACCCCGCACCCTGTACTTACCCTGTACGTTTTCAGCAATGCCTTCACACTCGGCACAGACAGCGCCCGTTGAGCTTGCTTCCCAACATTTGCGCGCCCCGCCCCCAGGTCTAACACGGTGCTGGGGTTTGTGGAGGAGGAGATAGGCCTGCGAGCGGAGGTGTTTGTGGGTACGGTGGACAGCAGCATAACGGGCATGATCGTGCAGGTACGTCTCGGAGTACCGGTAGTAAATCCGCTGTCTGTTGTGTCATGTTGCGCATGTTGTCGGGATGGAAAGGGACGTCTGCGCTTTGCGTCTCTGGTTGCGTGGTGTCACCTATCCGGCAGTGCGTGCTGAACTGCCGTACTCTTTGCAAGGGTTTTGGGGCATCACCTCTCTGCGCCGGCTCCTTCTTTGCATGACTAAGGGCCTCAACTACTGTTTGGACGATGGGATATCAGCATGGCCACGCGCGCCTCGTGTCTTCGAACGCTCTTGTGGCGTTGTAGGCCCTGCGACGCTGTGGTAGAACAAAAGCTTGTGCCATGCCGCCTACCGTACTGCCTTTCGCTGCATGCCCCATCATGGCCTGCTGCGTTTTACTGTGCTCGTGTGCTGTGCCGCTGTGGCGCTCGTCCCGACCCCATGCAGGAGCGTTACGTGCATGGCAAACCCAAGAGCTCGTCGTACACGTGGACGCACTGTACTGAGGTGCTGATGACATAGTCAAGGTCACCTGCCACGGCAACGCGCTGTGTCCTTCCCCATCGTGTGCATATGCGGAATTGTTTCATACACAACTTTAGCAATCTGCAGGCTGCAACACAACACAGCTTTGGTGCCTTTCACAAGTTCCTCGGGTGCACGTGTGTCACGTGTCCTCTTGCCACTGCGCTGAGGTTGGGCGCCGGGTGGGCTCCTTTGTGACACGTGTTCGTGGCCACGTGTGCCTTGTCCCGCTCTGCAATAGTGCGGCCCCGCGTTACGCAATGGCTGCATCGGGTGGCTCTTGCAGTTGTAATTGCAGGCGGCTCATAACAGGATAGCCTCTCCAGACGGCTCCATGGCTCCGGACATACCGCAGTTACACGTGGTACACCACCACATGGCGTGTCGCACTCGGTCGTCCGCATCGCTACTGCACAGCCAGGCCCTCCTGCTAGAAGCACCTGCTCCAACCACTTGCTAGACGTCACCTACCCAGCACGCCGTCATTCGCCCAATGGCAATTACCCTGCACCAGGGCCGTGACCCAGGTACTACCATGCTCAGTATGCACCCGTATCACCACACACGCACAGAGTGCTTGCTGCCACGTAGGACCAGCCCCACCAGCGCCCGCATCACGCCGAAACCCCAGCATATGCATTTAGTCTAGGGACTGCCACTCGGGCAGGTCCTCTCTCAGCTCGAAGTCCTTACCCCGTCAACACAACCGAGACATTGGCAAAATTGCACATTGGTCATCCGTGCCACACAACAGCACACATACTCAAGAGATGGAAGCCCAGGCCCATTTGCATTGCTGGTTGCTACACCGTGCTTCACCCTGTTGTGGGCAGGATCCAGAGCCAACAGCTCGCACCAAGCCTGTACCAACCGGAAACAGGCAACGGACCGACCCCCAACGCTGCCCCAGGCAGGTCTATCTGTAACCAATGCGCCACATCTCCATGCGAACCAGTATGACAGGACCCCATTGCCCTGGCCCGAGACAACCACCTAGCACCCCCATACGCGGGGGTTTCTCGCGTTTTACGCGTACCCCCATACATGTGCCCCAGTCATCCAGCCCGACCCCCCGAGCGCCTGGCGTGGGCCCAGACCCCATCCGCCGTCAACCCGGGTCCCCTTCACACCTGCACCCAAAGGCCCCGTACAGGCCCCGCACCAGCCTGCATGGCGAACCTCCTGCCCATCCGGCGCCGCACGCGTTGCGTTGCACGACAGCATGCTGTTTGCACACGACAATACGACTGTACGACAAGACCTCCCCTCACATCTTGAGGTTGTCGTACAGCTTGTCCACGTCCTGGTACTTGGCCATGGCCTGCTCGGCGCGGATGCGGCGCGCCGTGTCCGTGGCCACACCCACCTGTTGGACGAGAATAGGGGAGGAAATAAGTTTTTTTCTGAAGGTATATGGCCCGTTGTCATTATAACCAAGTATGAGGAAGTAGCAAAGGGAGGGGAGGACGGCGCCTTGTCGGCGGCCACGCCCACCTGGGGGCGGCGGTGGCAGTGAGGCAGTGGGGGAGGGGTCAGGAGGAGCGCGGGCAGGAGGGGGAGCGGAGGTGAGGGCGGCAGCGCAAGGAGCAAGGCAGCGCAGGTGCAAGGTACCAGCAGCAGCGGGTTCTTAGGAAAGCATACCTTTTTTAGCTGAACGCCCGCCCTCTCCCGTGCCAACCTTCCCACACACCGGCCCCGAGACCCGACCATGATGGGCACCGAGGCGGCCCGTTGTATTACCCAGTGTCACCCATGCCCGACCCGGGCAAAATTTGTACAGCCCGCCTGGCCCCGGCTTCCCAACCGCCAACCGCCAATCACCAATCCACCACGGTGAGCACTGAGGTGCCCGCGTGCCCCCCAGTGCAGCCCCCTTCCCTGCCTGGCTTCCCCAACCGCCAACCGCCAACCCACCATGATGAGCACCGAGGTGCCTGCGAAGCCCCTGAACGCCGTCAGCCCCGTCACCCCCTCCACCAGCGCAGGCGTGGCGGACAGCGCCCCCAGGAACACGCTGCCCAGCAGCGACATGCGCGTCAGCGTGCGGGTCACGTACTCGGCCGTCTGCTTGCCGGGCCGGATGGCGGGGATGGCGGCACCCGTCTTCTTCAGCTGCTCCGCCAGGTCCTTGGGCTCGAGCTGTGGTGGGGCACGACGTAAAGCGGATGCAAAGTGAGAAAACGCAATTTGCGCTGTTACGCTATGTAGGATAATGTGTAACTGTGTTGTGAGAAAGTGCTTCCAGAGCTGCTCCGCCAGGTCCTTGGGCTTCAGCTGTGATACAGCAAGCGACGGGGGCGGGAGCAGAAAGATCCTGATCAACACGTGGGAATAGCAAGGTAATGCAGCAATGTACTATGCAGCTGCTCCGCCAGGTCCTTGCGCTCCAGCTGCAAGGGGGCCACAGCGCAAAGGGCAAGGTAGTACGAATGAAGCGCAACCCTCTCCGCTTGAGTTCCGGACAGGTGCGGCTTGCTGGCTGCTACACACCTTCAACGGCGCACTACTGGTTACTGCATGCCCAACCTGGGAAACCCTGAACACCCTCGTTAAAACAATATCATCAGTATGTCGGTATCCCACGCGCGTGCGCACCGGTTTCTCCGCCTCTTACGCTTCTTCTTCTTCTGTTCTATGATGATAAAACTGCCTTGTAATACGCACCTGCAGGAAGGTGTAGTAGTAGTTGAAGAAGACGATGAGCGCCACGTTGAACGGCACGTACAGCGAGCCGCCGGGCCCCACCATGCGGCTGAAGTCGTCCAGCGCGGCGCTGTCGGTGTAGCGTGCCAGCGCGGCTGGCAGCGCCAGGATGGAGGAGGCGAAGATGAGCGGCATGACGCCGGTGGCGTTGACCTTGAAGGGCAGGTAGGACTGGCGGGCCAGGTTGCCGGAGGAGTACCTGGTGGGGGAGTGGGAATGGGGAGGGAGTGCGGTTGTTGGCGAGTTGAGAAGTGGGTGTGAGTCGAGTTGTAGCATACCCGTGGGGTGCCGTCTAGGGTGGGGTGGGATCTGGGGTGGGGTCGGGTGGGGTGTTGAGTGGAGCGGAGTGAAATGGGGTTGTGGGGTGCAGGGCAGGTGGTGGTGGGTCATCGTGGTGGTGGTGGTGGACGGACGAGGGCCAGAGAGCCAGGTGAGGTTTCAATGAGTCAGGAAGGCATGTGTGGACGTGCGCGTAGCTGGGTGCAGGTGCGGCGTGTGCGGGCTGGCAGGATGCGCTGCATGTGGGGGCGGGGGAGGGAGGTACGTGCAGCGATGCAGAGGTGCAGTACCACGGTGCAACACTGGGATGAACCCAGCAAGACCCAACAACTTCCATAAGCAATAACTACCGGTATGTGACGAGAGAGGTACTACAAGTTGTCATCGACATCCACGGATAGCTTCACTACGGCATGGACGGTCGCCAGTCAGCCTGTCTGGGCGGCAGTAGCCCCATGCCGTACAGCCATGCATCCGCGCCTTTCCCAGCACCCAGGGCGATCCTGCCCAAGGTAGCTGTCCCTGCGGCAACGCCACACCTGCTGGAGTAGTTGACGGGGATGCGGCGCTCGGCCTCCTGCACGTAGATGATGCCCAGCGTGGTCAACGCGAACGCGACCAGGTAGACCGCGACGTTGGTCGGGTCGTCGCTGTTGCTCTGCGAGATCAGCTGCCCGACGGAAGCCGGCAGCGCAGAAGCAATGTTTGCGAAGATGAGCACGCTGGTGCCGTTGCCGAGCTTCAGCTCGCTGATGGTGTCCGCGATGTAGACCAGCGCCATCGCGCCGGCGACCAGCGCACAAGCGCTGCCCGCGAGCCACTCCACCGAGAAGTCGTCAACAAAAGGACGGATGTAGAAGAGCTGGCCGACGGCCTGCACTATCGCGAACACGAAGGCCATGAGCTTCTGGTAGTACTGGAATTTGGCGCGGCCCTGCGCGCCCTCCTCGCGCTGCAGCTTCTTCAGCGTCGGGAAGGCTGCGGAGAAGAGCTGCAGCACGATGGAGGCGTTGATGTAGGGGATGATGCCCAGGCTGAACAGCCCCACCTGTGGGAGGAGCGCGTGGGGTCAAGAGGGGTGGGGGAGGTTGAGCAGGGTCGAGCGTGTGCGGGCAGGTGCGGGTAACGACCGGGGCGCGAGGAACGGTGCCCGCGAAGCGTCATGTCTCAGAGCCAGATGCCAATGGCAGATGTGCACTTGTACGTTACGCAGGGCACAGTGCAGGTGTAGTGCAGGGGCATTGGTTTCTGGACGTGCTACCCCCAGACCACCACGAGCACCCCGCGTGCCAATGGCACGCACGGCGGAGCACGCCGGTTCGCGTGTGTTTGCCTGCTGATGAAGCCGGTGCCCCTTAGCGCGCCCCCTTAGCAGCCCAAATGCGGCACCTTGGAGATGGAACCGCCCGAGAGCGTATCGATGTAGCCCAGCAGGCCAGAGCCAGTCAGGCTCTCCGCGAATGCGTCCACGTCGACGCCGGGCAGGCGAATGTACACGCCCACGCGACTGAGCAGCAGCAGAGCAACTAGACCGCCGAGCTTAGCTGGCAGGTCGCTGCCGAGGAACTCCTGCCAGCTGAACTTGTCGTCCTCGCCAAAGCCAAGCGATGAGACCGCCTTCTTCTGCCCGCTGCTCGAAGCACCCGTAGAGCCGCTGCTGCTGCCACCAGATGCGCCAGTCCCGTTGCTTGCCCCATTTTGCGTCGGGGCTGCGGCGGGCACCTGAGGCTTGTCCTCAGTTCCCGTGCTCTCCGTCTCTGACGCCCGCGTAAGCAGGGTACTGCGCTTACATGGTCCCCTCACGCGGTGTAGGGCACTGGCTGGGCAAGCCTTAAAAGCCAAAGGGAAGCAAGCTGCCTTCCCCGATGGCTTGGCTGCGACACGCGACGATCTCCCTAGGGCTTGCATAACTACAACTGATTTTTATATGCGATTGTGAATTGAAGGATCCCCTGTTTGTAGTTTGCGGACCCAGAGAAAGCGTGGTTCGCGCTGTGGCCCGACTGCTGCCTGGGTGTTCCTCGATGGCGCAAATCAGGGCTTCAATATTAGCAGCGGGATGGACTCGTTACTCGTGCCCACACAGGGGGCGCAACGGTTGGGACGGTTGCCCTTGCCGTATGCGGTCCTCCGCTCCTCCCAGCCTCCCCTGCCTAAAACATCGTGGCGTGCACAACCCCACAACCCCCTTGGGGCGCCGTATGCACCACCAAAGATTAGGCCAGCCAGCACCCTCGTCCCAGTCCCAGTCAAATGCCGCCCGCAGCCATTCCAGTCACGCGTTCCCCTGCCAGTCACACGCAACCTGCATGACCCATCGGCGCCACCGCCAACCGCCTCACACCGTTTGATAGCACCACGCGCAAAACACCTCGCAGTGTCTGGGCCCAAACCGCCAATCCTCATAACCACGTCACGTCACAAGCATTGCCGTACTTCACAGTACCGGTAGAGAGCCAGGGAGGTGCTCCGCATGCAACCCTCCCTCCGCCAACCCACGTCACCATTATGCATTAGCTCACACCGCTTGCTCCTGCACGGAACGCAGTCTCAAGACGCAGTCACAGATACACCCCCGCTGACAGTGGCTCAGGGTGCATCACATGCTTACGAATATATCGTATGGTGTCGTACGTTGGCTCAGCCTATGCTACTTCCCTGCGCTCCCATCCCCTCCTAGCATGTCAGCCGGTCTAATGCCGGTGGGCAGGCCGCACCCATGTCCGGGGCAGAATCCCACAAGGAGCTCAGCAGGTATGCGCGCATGCAATGCCCGGAGTCGTTATTTTGGCTCCTTTCTTGTGCCTCAATATGCACCACATACCTGCCGCTCTCCCATCCCCACCTTCGAAGTCCAAAACTGTCACCTTCCCGATGCCCAGGTGCCAGCACACGTCCTGCTGCCGACTCCCATCCGTCCTGCACGCTCAGCAACGCGCCCAGTCGTGCTGCTCACCCCCACCTGCGCTTGGTGGAGGCCCTTTCAGCAGAGCCCTTCTCCTGAACTCCAAACCCTAACCTACCTCCTTCACACCTGCTGACATCCCCCGCGGCCCTCCAAGATCAGCAGTAGTGGTGGTCCCCCACGTCCGGCATAGCAGAGTGCACGCAGTCTATGGCAAAGGGGACGCGCCCAGCAATGCTGCTAATCAGCAGCTGCGCTCGGCAGGGCCGCGTAGCAGAAGTAGCGGCCGCCGAACTCCTTCTGACACCCCCAGCGGCCCTCGACGCTCAGCAGTAGTAGCGGTCCCCGAACTCGCCCACGCCGGGCACTACGGCCCAGTTCTCGTCTATGCCGCTGTCGATCTCGGTGGTGATCACCTTGACGCCCGGGAACGCCCGGCACACCCGGTGGATGCCGGGCGGCGCGGCGATGATGCACAGGAACAGGATCTTGTTCTCCTGCACGCCCTTCTCCAGCAGCACCTGTGGGTAGTGTGCGGGAAGTGTGGGGAGGCAAGGCAGGACAGGGCAGCATTAACAGAGTGAAATGGCCCTGACTGGGACACGCTAGGACCCTTCTGAGGTAGGTTCAGGCTGGGAAAGTAGCGCGTCAGGAGAAGCCCAGGGCCCACCGGTACCCCAGTGCTTACATACGCCCAAAAGGCATGGTGCCCCCTGTATGCCCTCCCTGTGCGCCCAGCCCACCACCCCATCACACACGCAAGCCACAGTCCGGCACACTTGTTTGGTGCATCGTGTGCCATAGCCCAGCAAGTCCGCGTGGTTGCATGGGGGCATGGTCCTTGCGGCTTACGGCCAAACGCCTGAGTGCCCTTGCAAGCCCTGCTGCTGCCTCATCACCCACGAGGATCGCACCTGGACGCTGTGCTGTGCTGTGCTGCCTGCCACAGGTACCCCCCCCCCCACCTGCCCGTGCACATGGCTAGGCAACGCGCACTGCACGCACCTGGATTGCCTTGCACGCTGCGTTACCTTCGCCAAGGGGCCACAGTTACCCCACCCACTGACCCACACCTGCCCGTGCCCGTCCGCACACCCATGTGCGCTGCACGCACCTGAATGGCCTTGCACGCTGTGTTGCCTGTGCCCAGATGGCCACAAATACCCCAGCCACCACCTGCCCAAGCCTTTGGCAACGTGCGCTGCACGCACCTGAATGGCCTTGCACGCTTAGGTGTCTGTGCCCCAGTCGCTCCACTTACCGCGCCCACACACCTTCCCCGCGCTTCACGTGGTACTCACACCCTTTCCATGCCCACGTGCGCATCCGCACGTGTAACTCTTGCTGCACGCACCTGAACGGCTTTGCACGCTGTGTTGCCTGTGCCCCGATGGCCAACAGTACCCCAACCCCAACCTGCCAAGTCTTCGGCAGTATGTACTGCTACGCACCTGAATGGCCTTGCACGCCGTGTTGCCTGTGCCCAGCACGGGGTCCAGCAGCAGCACGTAGCGCTTGGCGATGTCCGCCGGCAGCTTCTCGTACACAATGTCCTCCGACACGCCGTGCCTAAGGGGGTGACAATGGCAGGTTGTCATACACCGGCACGCATTGTCGGCAAGCATTATCAAAACCCACTTGTGAAAGGAGCGGGCAGCGGCCGCTTCTCGTACACAATGTCCTCAGACACGCCGTGCCTAGTGGGGTGACAGTTGCAGGGTGCTTCACTGCCGACAAGCAAACATGTAACAACGAAAGCAGGAAAGAAACAGGCCCCACTGTCGAGCGACAGGCCGTGCCAACGGCTGTCCTTCAACCGCAGCAAAGCAGCTGAGATTACCATGCCTCTGGGTCGCAGACAACTCAGGGCGGGGAGGCAGGTACCCCCTCCTGCGAAACTTGTGCGCAGCAGCATTTCCGAAGACCACCGGGTTTCATACTGCACGACTAGAGGAAATCCATGCCTCCCCAACTGCACTTTTCATTCCACCCTCGCCGTCCTCCCGAAACCAGCCCTCACCTGTGCGCCATAAGACCCAAGCTGTGGGTTACCCCGAACCCGTGCACCAGGAACCTCCCTCTGCATCCATTCCGAAACCGTCCCCTCCCCGTTCTCTCGCTCCTTGCTCCCAGGCTGTGCACCAGGATCTTGCCACTTCGTCCATCCTCAGCATCCTGCCCGTCCCATCCCCCTTCTCTCTTTCCTTGCTGTCAGGGCCCCACCTGTGCACCAGGATCTTGCCGATCTTGATGCCCTGGCAGCACTCCCGCAGCGCCGCCTCCATGGCCTCCCCCGAGCGGATCACAGACACGCCGCACAGCCCGCGCGCAAACTCCACGCCAACGTACTTGCTGTCTGGAGGGACAGTGGGGATGGGTGGGTAGGCAGCGCACTGGAGGGTGGGGGCCAGCCAGAGGTGAGAGCATGAGCAGGAGACAGAGTCGGTGTGTGGCTTTTGCCGCCAGGGGGGACAAGGGCGAGGGTAGGTCGACAGACGGTGGGACCCCGCCCCCGGTGAGAGTCGGGGCAGGAGTGTGAACGTTTTGTTTGAACGGAGGTAGAGAATGCGGGATGTAGCCTGGTCTCGGAGGCTGACGGACTTGTCCAATGCGCACGAGCTATTGCTTGCGTGTTGAACGCTGCCCCTCACGGCGGCGGAAAGCCGTTCGCCCCTGTTGCAGTGGCCTACGGCCGCCACCCCACATGCGTTCCATACTGGCCCCAGACCCTGTCAACACAGGCCAATCCACGATGCAGCAGCCCGGCACCTGCGCATGTCTCACTGCTCGTTGTGCGCGCGGCTTGCCGCCCACTCTCTGTCTCTCCGTCTCTCCACACTTTTCAGTTTGTACGCAACTCCCAACCCTCCGCCACCCACCCGTGGGCGTGGTGACGATCTTCTCCGTGAAGGGCAGGTGGCCCAGCCCCGCCTCCACCAGCAGGCGGTTGATGCGGTCGGCGTAGAACACAAAGTCGCTCTTGCTGGTGTTGCGGTCGCGCAGGATGGTGTGCATGCCGCGCAGCTGGTAGTTGGAGGCCATCACCTGCGCGCCGTCGTGCACGTGTGGCATTGTATACGGTGCAGGTAGCTTAGCAAAGGCATCCTGTGTAAGATTAGTGCCCTGGATGAGTCTTGCAGCCGTTTGATAGCTATACATGCTATCAGGAGCCCCTCCACACGCGCTAAACCCTCGCCACCACTCTCAACACTGGCGACAGCACTACGGTATCACCTTCCCACACGCAGTGATAGGCCGGCGCCCCACCTCCAGGTCGGGGTAGATGCCGATCAGGTCCATGCTAAGTGTCACGACCTCATCTATGCTACCATCAAATTTACTAAACCTGCCCCATCCCGCCTAATGTTGGTGGCCCTCAACCTTATACACACAATCCCAATCCCGGCGCCCCACCTCCAGGTTGGGGTAGATGCGGATGAGGTCGTGCTGCCTGAGCTTGAGCCGGATGTGCTCCGTGATGAGGTCGATGGCGACGATATTGTCGCTGCTCTGCCACGGCACGATGATGTCGGCGTGGCGGCGGCTGGGCCCGATGTACGTGTCGAACGCGGGCTTGACGAACCGCGTGTACAGCTCGATCACGCCTGCGGAGGGTGTACCGTACATGTACCGCACGCCGGTACTGAGAGCGGGTGCGAGGGTCCGTGTGCAACGTTCGGGCCGTACACATACGGGTAGCCCGCACGTGCAGTTTGGTGCAGTCATGCGCGTGATTGTGTAACTCCCCTGTAGCTCTCCTGACAACGTGCACGCAGTTCCAACTTCATCTACGCCCCAGTGACCCGCTCCGCTCCGTCCCTAGCCATCTGTAGCTAGGGGAGCTTCCCTGCCTGCAGCCGCCCCCTGCCGCCGTCGCCACAACCCGACCCTCAAACTTTTACCCCTCCCCTTGCGTCCATCCCACTCCCGCACTCCGATACCCTGTGCACCACTTCCCTGCTGAGTACCGGTACCCCAAGCCTCATCGCACCCATGCCTCCCTCGCTGACGCCCTACGTCCCGCCCCCTGCAACCCACGTCCCGCTGCGTGTCCCTATCTCCCGCACAGACGGCCTCCCGCCATCCCCTCCCCCCCCACACATTCAGTTACTTTGCCGCTCTGCGGTTTCCCCCCCCACACACATCGCAGGCTGACCGTTTCCGATTCAGTTACTTTGCCGCTCTGCGGTTACCCCACACACATCGCCCCGGCCATGCCCCGCCCCTGCACGCCACGTCCTACCACATGCCTCCACTGTCCCCGCCATCCCGCCTCACCCGCCACGCCTCGGCCCCTGCTCGCTACGCCCCGCTGATTGCGCCAACGGACCAGCACCCGATCCTGCCCCCCCACGCCCCCGTGCCACCCCTGTTCACCACCCACGCCCTGCCCCCTGCACGCTACGCCTGATCCCGGCGGCGATTGCTGCCCCCACGTCCCGCCCCCTGCGCGCCACGTACCACTGTACCCACCAGCCTGCCATGCCCCCATCCCACCTGCCTCCCTACCCCCGTGCCTTGTCCCCTCCCCCCACTCACCCCCGCACGTCCCGCCTCGTGCACGCCGCGTCCAGCTGTATGTACGCCCCGGCCTACAAGCCCCCCCACCCCCCCCCCCCCACGTCCCCCCCCCCCCCCCCCCCCCCCCCCCCCCCCCCCCCCCCCCCCCCCCCGGCCTC
>VFQN01003892.1_pt1 | contig 20445 bp, 24 predicted proteins | sample 3512371 | NCBI WGS metagenome assembly VFQN01 (sample SAMN10412370, study PRJNA504923) | tailings metagenome | isolation source: Replicate 2 from Balatoc abandoned mine | place: Philippines: Itogon, Benguet | collected 2017-08-28
TTTCTTTTGAGTGATCGCAGTGGAGGCGCAAAGTTCCACAGCACGAATATATGCGAAGGAAGCATCCTGACCAAGCATTTCAACATACAAGGAACGAATAACTAACTCCTTCATCTTCTTCTTGGTAAGACCGGATTGGTTAAATGCTTTCTTGAGGTGAATAATCTACAGAATTAAATGAGCAACTTGGAGGTAGCAGCAAACGAAACAAACCAACCTCTTCCGAGATTATTCGATCCTCTTCTTGCTTGCTTTTCGATTCGCCAATAGATTTGACAAACTCAAAGTAATCCTTTCCTTGACCTGTCAATGAACTCATCTTTCACAAATCTACGATTACTTGCAACTACAAATTTAAATAAACTATTCACTCTCCGGATTTTCCAACTCCCCTAACTTGTGAAAACAATACTAAAGCGGTGCAATACACGATCTGTGCTAAAACGTTGTCGATCAGATGTCTCTGATAATGCACGGCGATTCGTTAAGATAGCTTATGAATGATCTTTTGTGTTCTTACGGGCGCAACACACATTCAATTCCGCCACATTGCGTATAATTTTGTGCACCCATTTCTGTGCACCACAACATCAACATTAAATTTACCACCATAAAAATCTCTTAATCTCCGAAAAGAGAGATTTGCAACTCACTGCAAAGTGCTGAAAGAAGAATGTTATATTAAATAAAATACAAAAATCGAATTTTTTTACATGGACAATGTAACAATATTTTCATTCCTATAACCTAATCTTTCAGAAAATGCGGTTACAAATTTATTTTTCAAAATTTCATCACCAGCAATTAATGAAACTCTACCAGATTCATATAATGGTAAACTTTCAATTAATCTTGGATTTAGCATGGTATTTTCTGACTCTACATTGACATCTAACACTCTGGCAACTGAAAATTTACTTCCATGTTCAGACTCCAACTTCTCTACTTCAGCATTATAGATAAAATCTTCTTTTGATGAATTAATCCAGAGCAATTCACATGAATCGATCTGAAATAAATCACCTTTCAATATCCGCCTTAATAATTGTAGCACAGGGACGATACCCCACCCCGATGCAACAACAGTTAAATTTTGTATCGCGTCATCACTGCCACGATATTTTAGGGAAGAGGAACGATCAAGCTTGATCGCTACTTGGTCGTCGAGTTGTAGTTGATTTAGAGAGTCAATGAGCTCTTCAGAATCTTCCACTTGATTCGAGCCAACAACAACTTCAAATGTCGATTTGGAATAGATGGAACTGATGGGGTAAAAGCTGCCTTTGACTGCGTTGCCATCCTTATCTGTGGTGGCTATGATAAGCTGAAGGAAACGAAGGTTAAAGAGATGGAGAATATCAGTCAGATTTCATACCTTCTTTCCAACCTCAGATAACGTTGAGGCGTAATCAGGGGCAACTCTGAATTTGTAGGATGTGTACTTAGGGTTTAAAGTCTCCTTCCCTTCAAAGCGGCAAGTGTTCCAACTTCCTGTAGAAGGGGCGCTGAAGGACACTTCCTGCTTATAATCTTTGACTAAAGTCGCTGAAGGTGAGAAGGAGGCTGAATTAACAGCTCTTGGATTAACATTTCCTAAAGATTGGCGAATAGGTTGACGTATCGGCTGTCTGATGACGGCTCTTCCGGTCTGTTGCTGGCTTAGAGGTGATTGTATAACCTTCTTTTCCAATAGCTTATGTTTAAAAGAAAAAACATTCTTTGTTGCTTTCGTGATTTCATAAATTGCATTCGAAAAGAATTCAGCGAGTTGTGTCCAGCTCAGACGAATCATTGCGACAATCAGCACAGCAGCTACTGTCACAACTAAACCACTCTGCCCTGTGTAGGAGTTGACGAAGGTTGATGGAATCAATTTATTATCCAAAGATGCACCATTTATTACTGCATTGTTCAATAATTTAGTATCATAACTTCTTACTAAAACATTATTTTTGGGCAAGTTGCGAAGCTGTAAAGACTGCTTCAATTGCGGATCTAATAGAAATCCTTGCGAATCATTAAAAAGATAAGATAAAACTGCTATTAATAAAAATACCAATGTGAAAGACTTCATTGTATCTCATCAACAAATTCAAAAGAAGTTTTTCACTTTTTCACGAATAACGAACTTGTTTTCGCCCATAGAAATTTGGGCTTTTCTCAAAATTTCAAATGGCGCATTTTGTGCAAAATCACGAAGTTGACACACTTCAATTGAACGACAATTGGCGATCAATCGACATGAATAGCTTAATCATCCTGGGCTTCTTCTTCTATATTCTTTTGGTTCGTCCATTATATGGCTGGATTCCTGATAAGTCACTTCGAAAGAGTTGGATTCATCAATCTCTATTAGTGGATGATACTGAATCTAAGAAGTTCCTAGTCAACTCATCGAATAGGAAAATTTCAACCTGGAAAGATATGAAACAATATAGAAAATATAAAAAATACGAGAAACTTGAAGATGCCTCACGAAGGTCGGGTTCAGTTCATTTAGAGGTTGTTTGGTTTCAGAAGATAATTCGTATTCTTCGGGATTTATCAGCAAGAATTGAATTCTTTTACGATCACGTAGTCATACGACACCAAGAAAGTAATTCTATTCTTGGAAGTTCGAAAGAAAGTTTATTACTTGATGAAGAGATCCAAAGAGAACATGACAGTCTTCACTCTGAGAAAATTGCCGAAGTGCACCTCAAACGAAGCATTCAAGAGATCTCACGCCCAAAACCTCCTCCGATGTAGTATTTAGTATAGAATTGTTATCGTTATTTGCTAATGTTTTCTTAGGCTTTGTTTTCGTAATTTTGTACTTTCTCTCTCTTTCTCTCGAGATCGAGAATCATACTGTAAAAAGACAATTTTGATGATGGAACTGCTTCAAATTATCCAAAATTGTATGTAGTGAAAAATAAGAGGACATCAATATAGGGTATCATATGATGGAGTGAAAGTAACAAGAATGAAAGCGAGTGCTAAATAGTTAGACTAAGAGCTACAAGAACAAACTTCACAGTGGAGTAATGAACTGTTATATCTTCCATGTTGTAGTCCATAGAATAGGGTCAGTAGAGTATATGGTGACAAAGGTACTATCTACTTCATTATTATGAGAATTGGCAATGGAGTTAGAAGTGGATATCCTCTTCCCGAACTCTAGCGGTTCATTGTTAAGATTCCACACTAAACCAGTGGTGCGAATCGATCGGACAGGATTTCCGAGAGGTAACAGTCCACAATATCTCCCTTGATAAATATCTTCTTGTCTAATCGGTGAGATTTTGTGCTCAACATTGCTCTGAAGGAGATATGCAATGCTTTCATCATCGACGATGAGTATCTTTTGAAACGAATTACTCCAGCTATATAAAGTGTTAAATACAGCGATCTGCTGATCAATACGACCTCCTGTACCACCAATAACTACAACCTTGCTTGTCATCGCCACTTGATCTGATGATATCGACTCTTTTAATAGTTTCAGAGACTTATCCAGGTCATGCGAATCTTGATCTGGGTCTTGGATAATCGGAACATTGAGAGAACTTGTATACAAATTACATGTTAGATTTTTTGAAGTAGAAAATGCAAAGAAAATAAAGTACCTGTAGTAATCTCTTACATGGGATTGTAGAGAGTCTAAATCTCCAGTGATAAAATTAGGGATGAACTGATCCTTTTCCTGATCAGATAAAGCAGAAAATAGCCTATTCGCTCCACCATCAGCACAAATTTTGATAATACAATTTGTCCAAAGTCTTCGAATCAAATCAGAAGCAACACAAGGAGAATTGAGTACGATCAAATGATATCTAGATTTGGTAACATCAAGATTTGGAAGAAGGAAGTCATCCACATGGTCCATTGCTCAGTTACTTCTCACAAACCCAAAAGAAAGTCTTTTGTCAATGTGGTTGATGAGTTTGATGATTCTTAACACCTATGACTTGCCTTGCCTCCTGTAAAAGAACTGGTAACAAAACCCTGTCATGTCACCCCAACTGCATTAACACAATTCACCAATTCTCTCTAACCATTTCCTTTATTCTGTTTTTACCGTTTTTCGCATTTTTCTTGAGCGAAAAGAGTTCGAGTTTCGATCGAGAAGTCAGGCCAATAAAATGACAGAAGGCTTCCTCTTCTCTGATCATAGTCGTATCTACTTATGGACAATCTCTTTTTTGCCTTCATTTGAGTGGATTCGATGGAGGAAGAGTGAAATACCTGTTATTCCCAAAAGCTCGAGCTCCGGATCTACACTTCAACCAGTCATTCGTTATTACTTTATCACCAAAATCATCTTATTTCTCTGGGTACTGTTTGTTGTATCACTCATCTTAGGCCTAAAGAGGCTGTGTTCCTTTCAATCAGTGCAGACTGTATGTCCCAGCATTCTCATGCCTGTTGCAACAACTCCTGCAAGCAACACAAACTCGTTCTTTCCTTTTCATAATCGTGACACTTCTACATCGCAGAAGCTATTTCCAGAGAATCCATACCATGTAGTAAACTCAACATCCAGGAGTGAGAGCAGTACTAAGAAGCTAGTGCGCTTATTCAAATCATCAATTCAGCGAATGGTACATGTCCCACGATTTATTGGTGAATCCATAAAGAAAACTCCTGTTTGGGTAAATTCTATGCTTAGGAAAGTGATTCGTCGAAATCAGAATACGGCTGGCGCGTCAATGAATTATGTGACGCACAACATTAACGATCATATGGAAGCAGATATTGAGACTTTTAATTTATCATCAGAGCAGATTCAGCGCGTCTATTCCACTTACCGTGCTTTAACGGCAGCGTTAACACCGGAGCTACTGGAGAAAGCCTCTGCGAGCAATGTGAGACTCACCCCTTATTTAGTTTACCAATACCTCGCCTCCACTGACTGGCTGTATGACTATAATGGAATCTCGTAAGTTATCTTTCTTTTTATATTATTAAATTAAAAGAAATTACATCCACGAATAGGTTTGTTGATGCTTTGATTCTCACGATACAATGGAGATATGAGATGTATCTCAACTACTATCAGACTCCTGATTTCACGGATCTTTATCATTTAATTGCAGGTAGAATGTGCTATATCTCTCATGTTCCCGATCAACATCAGCGAGCCATCATTTATTTTAAGTTAAGAAATAATCATCGTCGGGAGAGTGTTAATCTCTATCGAAAACTGATCGTATATACCATGGACAAGTAAGTGTCTTTGATTAATCCTTCCTTCTCAAGTCCCTTTTAAACCTTTGAATTATTATTAGAGCTATTGAGAAGAGTATAACTCATCAATCTGGACGGTTTGTCGCTGTGTTAGACTTTGGAGGTTTTTCTTTTTCTACGCTACCCCCATTTGCTTTCACTCAAGAAGTTCTTGGCATCTTGAAATCTCATTATCCTTATCGGATCGATGAGATTTATTTAGTTAATGTTGGAACCGCTTTTAGTTTTCTTTGGAGTATGGTGAAACCTTTTATTCCAAAGAAAGCAATGGATAAGATGAAGGTCTTGTCTGCGAATGATGTAAAGAAAGCAGATAATGTAATGGTCCGACGATTTGGCAAGAGTTTCTTGGAGGAAGAATATGGTGGTGTTATACGCAATAGCTATTCCGATGATGATTACAACTTTAATCTTACCTCGAGGACAATAGCGAGGGAATACGTTACGGAAAGTTGAGAGCGAGGAAGGGAGAATACTCTTGTATATATTTTTATTGTGAATATACTTTATCTTATTTGAATTGCACACACATATGCTATCTGTTTTCACTATGATCTAGCGTAAAATAGAGAAAGCAAGGTTCATTGTGCTCATACAATGTGATTGAATGACAGTACAAACAACAAACTATTTTAATGAAGAAATAAAATCTGTTTTCATATCATAAAATACTTCTCATATCTCATCCCTAATTGAAATGTTTTGATTACTATATCCTTTATCTATTCTACTCCTCGAATAATAAATTTATCGTAATCCGAGCTTTGTTGCCCAAGATTGCGCATAAACCATCGCAACCATAGCACTACCATTTCTAATGGCACCAGCGATTGTCCCAGGCCATACTCCTCGGAACAGTCCCTTTGGACCACCAAGAAATTCAATCTTTTGTTTTATAGTCGCTCCAGGGAACGGGGTTCCTGACTGTGTCAGGTTTTTCAGAGTCTCTAAAGGCCAACAAGTGAGGAAGGCAGCAGCGGATGCAGCAGCTGTGACAAGGAAATGACCAAATAAACTATCCAAAACCTTTGTCTTCCTTCGGAACATATCAACAGTAGAGAAAATTGGAATCAAAAGTGCTGTAGTTCGAACAACTTGGAAGGAAAATCCTCTGTAAATATCCTTTAACTGCCACTTCTGATTCGTCTGGCCCATAATCTTGGCATACTCAATTGGATTCTCGAAGAATCCTCTAGTTACAGCAGAAAAAACTGATGCTAAAGGTACCATAGGGCGAAGTCCAAGAAATAACTCTTGTCGAATGAAATGATCTTCTTCGTAGTGTTTTTCTATCCAAGTATAACTGTACTCGTAGGCGCTCATCATAATCCCACGATATACCATTGAGCCCCATAAAGGTGGAACACAACCGTGATAAAACCCAACGACTCCCTCTGCTTGCCAAATTTTCTTGCAGACCTGAATTGCTGTAAGATTTGTATATCCTTTCTGAATCTGCATTTTACTTTTCACCGTATCTAATGGATGACCTGTCAACGTATGAGTTGCTCCATAGATACTACCAGTAAATAATCCTAATTGAGCCTCTCTCCAGGCTGAAGATCTCTTCTCTCCATGCGCCATTATCAATCTAAAATCACAGTACCGTACAACCTATGATCCGACTGCGAATCCGATCGTTTGACTCAAGTGCATCAATTGCACAAATTGCACACACCGAAGTAAAGCGATAAGAACAAATAATAAATGTTTGAAAGAATAATGATGAATTGGAAGAAAAGTGGTATTTCTTCGAAATCGTCTAGTTTACATGATGCACTCTTATTTTGCCAAAATTTGTGGAGCAAGATATGCACTAGAACTTGTGTAATAGTCACTTTTACACTCTTAGGCTTTATAATTATAACTACCAACTATTACCTCTATTTACATTATCTGTATAACATTGATGAAGTTTATGATATCATGGGACCGAATGAGCTGAAAGTTGGTGATCAATTCACACTTCGAGTCTATGCTCCAGCGAATGTTGAGGAGCTAGAACAGTTCATCGTTCATCATTCAATCTGTCCTGTTGTCCATGAAATTCAAATACTGTGGCATAATTCTCAATTAGACTCTCCACCAGTGGAATCCTTCCCTTATACGACGGCTCATAGCAAGGTTTCTTTCCATTACTTCCATGACTCCTCCCACATCTCCCAACAATACTTCCAGACCGATAACATCAAAACAAAAGGTAAACTCTCAACTCTCTCCCTTTTTATCACCTCATTCCACTAACCTTTACCTATTAGCTGTGATGTACATGGATGCTGACGTCTTCGTCTCTTGTGATGACCTCAACTTCGCTTATTCTGTTTGGCGATCGAGTGACGAAACAGCTGTTGGCTTCTTCCCTCGATCCATAAAAAAAATGAAAACCTCTAGAGATGCAACGAGATTTGAGTTTGAATCTGCCTATAATGTCGCTTTGAGGAATGAGTACCATCTCCTCCTCTCCTCTGCCATCTTATTGAAGAAGGACTACATAGAGGTAATTCTAGAATTGTCCGAATTTTTATTCAGTGCGTTAATCTCTTATCCATAGAATTTATCAAAGTCTGAAATTGCAGCATCACTCTTAAAATCAAACCCTGAGTGTGCCAGTATCATCATATCATCTTTCTTGTCATCTGTCAGGCCTCATCTCTTCCCTCTGTGGGTAGAAGCTTCAGAATTGAAGATAAATCGAGCGATTGAACTTATGACTTTCCCTACTATGTCAAAAGAGAGTCAGAGAAATTTCAGTAACAGTATTGGACGTTCGATTCCTTTGACTGTCAAACCTCTCACAAGACTAACTACCGAAGACTACTCTCGTTGCATTAATCTCGCGGCTAAAGAATTGAAAATTAACGGCTTTCGAAAGTCTTCTTTAAAGTCTACAAAGGCAAGATTACATTGGATGTGGTGAGGTTAATAGAGCCTTGAGTTAGAACAGACTATCATTAAAGAGATAAATAAAACGATCATCTCTTTCTTTTTCGCGGATTTCGAGCTAAACACTGAAAATTAACTCCATTTCAGCGCTTTAAGGACGTCAACTAAGAAGATGTTCGTCAACTAGACTAAACGTCGGTGGTGAGTGAAAGGAGCGTAAAGATCCACCAACTATCGATGGCATAGATTGATAAAAAGGATTGGTAACATCGTTTTCTCTATGTTCTTATGATCTTCGTCCCTATCTCAAATCCCCATTTTAGTTTACTATTAAAGAAAAAGTCCACTTAGATGGGTCGGGATATTTTAATGGACGAAAATTATCACAACATGAAGGAAGAAAAGTTTACGAAGCAAATTTGTTAAACTGAAGTGTAATCAATATAAATTTATTATCTTTGATATTGAAGTGATATCTTTGTCTCCGAAGTGGAATAACTTGCTGCAATGTAAATAAATAAAAAGAAAAATTTTAATTCACGGAAAAAAGAAGGAAAAATATACGAATTTTCGAGAATTTTCTGGAAAAGTCGAGAACATTCTAATTCTAGGAGAGAGAAGGATGAAGAAAGAAGAACACAATTCAATCGCAACTCTAACGGAGAGATATTGACACTTAACGGTACCTTCAATTGAATTAAGCACTACAATAACAAGCAAGATGACTTTCTACGACAGTTTTTTCCCTTCATACGATTACAATCCATACCAACATCCTTCCTACGTTAGAAGACAACAACCAATGAGAGGAATGAATCCATATGCCTCAATGTATCAACAACCATCTTCTGTCTATGATCCATATCAGCGCACTGCCAAGCAGCAACCTCGACATTTTGCCCATCAACAGCAAGTGAGACATCCTCACCGATATCCTGCTTTCTACCAGGAAGAGCCTGAAGAAGAGCCAGAGGAACAAGAATTCGAAGAAGAAGAAGAAGAGACCCCTTACTTCCAAAACTATCAGCCACATCAGAAATCGAACAAATCAAGAAGTCCTGAGCGTGAGCCCATGCAGAGAGGAAGATCAGTGCAGGAGAGTGACGGCATTCACATCCCTATTAGAAGAGCTCAACCAACTCAGACAAAAACCCAACCTCTTTCTCAAAAGCAACAAAGGAAACAAAATCATCATCAACCTCAAGTGAATAAACCACAATCGAATTCCTCGAAGACACCGGCTAAAGACGGTAAGAAGAGCACAGCTGATGCTGATAAAGTTGCCGTCGATCGCAGTGTATTAGAACACAAAGAAGAAGATCCTTTGATAATCGAGCTCCCAATCGACCAAATCTCTTCTTCTCCTTCCACTTATGATTCGGACGTCAGCTATCAGCCAGGAAAGGTGGAGTATATTTGGGAAGATGAAGATAACGACGACGTAATTGAAACCATCATCGACTCTCCTATTCCTGAACTTCACTCAGAACGATTAGAGATACTTTCGCCAGAAAAGATGATTTTAGAAGAAGTCCAGGAAAATGTAGATGAGCCTCCGACTAATTATACAGCAGAGGAGTTGGAGATGTGGAAGAAAGAGTTAGAAACCTTCAGTTTCATTGGATTTAATGACGCAAATATCTTGATCCCTCTTCTAAGAGAATTAGTTCAGAATCCTAATATTGAGAATGAAGCGAAACAAAGAGGACTTCAAGAGATTTTAAGGCGTTTAATACTCCATTAATTTGTTTGAGGTTACTTATGTGAATAGTTGTAAAGTTAATTTTTCTTTTACTTATTGTTTTTATTACAACAGTCATTCTTTGTCATTGTTGTTGTTATTATATTGTACATAATTAACAAAATCTGTTTCTTTCACTAAAGTTTATTGTTCTTTTTGTAACCGATAGTTTTAGACCGGCATTGGGAATAGCCGTCAGAGAGTTCTTGGACAATGATAAGCCTCGTCATTATTAGTTGATGAACAATGTCTCGTTATAACCTCATAACAACAGTGTATTTATTGTTTCTACTGCTTTCTTTCTGCATCTATGCAGTCTCTTTATATAGGAAGCAATTATCGAGACTTTCCCTCTATACCTCACGTTTTAATGAGGGAAAAGCATCGTTGATTCCACTTCAATTTCAAGATATCGAAGATAAATATGCTAGAGACATGATTGAGAAGATTGAATTTCGTCCAATTACTCTTTCTTCTAAAATTTCAGAACCTCCAGTCTTAACTACTTGCCTTGAATATTCTTCTACTGAAGTTGCCTATCAAATGCCTCTCGTTTTGATTCACGGTTTCGATTCTTCCTGTTTAGAATTTAGAAGATTAGCTCCGAAGCTCGCTTCACGACACCCTGTCTATGTTCCTGATATTCTAGGCTGGGGATTCAATGACTGTTCCAATGTCAAAGACTTCTCCCCCGCTGCGAAGTTAGAGCACTTAAAACAGTTTCTCCTTCAAGTCGTGCAAAGGAAATGTGTTTTGGTCGGTGCGAGCTTAGGTGGTGGTATAGTCATTAACCTTGCAACAGAGATATGTCCTGAGCTTGTAGAGAAGGTCGTTCTTCTCGATGCACAAGGTTTTATTGATGGAAAAGGTCCATCGAATCTCCCCCGTTTCATTGCAAAGTAAGAGACCTCACACCTATCACTCTCTCCTAAACTAACAACAGTGACGATGGTAGAGCTGGAGTAAATGTGTTAAAAAGTCGTTTGATTCGTGGATATGCTAATTTTGTCTCTTATTCGAATAAATCTTTCTCCACTGAAGATGCCTATCGTATAGGCAAGTTACACTGCTATATGAAGACTTGGGAGAATGCGTCTATCGATTTCCTATTATCTGGTGGCTTTATCATCACAAAGAATATCCCTAAAGTCAAGCAAGAGACCTTGATTATTTGGGGAGAAGAGGATCAGATACTATCACTGGAGAACGCTTACAAGTTCCAAGAGATCCTTCCGAATAATCGTCTTACTCTTATTAAGAAATCTGGACATGTTCCTCATATCGAGAAAGTTGATGAAGTTGATGAAGCAATTAATGCCTTTCTTTCAAAGAAAGAATTCAACTCAGTTAGTTGATACTGCATTTGAAGTAGCCTCGGTCTTGAGAATTAGTTGCTCCATCCGTTGAAGGAGTGTCGAATCAGTTATATTCAGGTGTTGCGTGATTGTGGTGGGGGTAGCGTTATTGTTGTCGTTCGCAAGGATTCCGAACCGTTCCTGAAGATCAACGGATGTAATTCGCAGAGGTCGGCATGCAATCAATTCAAGCAACATTTTCCATAGTAAACTGCTATCTTCGCCTTTGAGTTCGCTATGATGAATCAAAGAAATAAAGTATTCCACTGCTAAATAAAATATACTTATAGCATCTTCCATTCTTAATTCATTCACATCTTGAATAATCTCTGTTATACTGTTCTCCGCATCTTCCCCACTCTGTAGTGAGGGTAATGGATCATAATTTTCAGACAGTCTACTTTGTCGCTTGCTCGCTTGCAAGGAGGAAGTAGAGTTCATGGAACCTAAAGAAGCTCGACCACGATCCTTGAAGTACTGAATATTACATAATTCGAAAATGTCATCATCATCTTCATCATCAACTTCTCCTTCGATATCTTCTTCCCTGGCATCAATACTCATGCTTTTCTCAGCCTTAACCACCGAAATAGGACCAGAAGTAGCGACGACATTTGATGCATTAATAGCAGATTCAGGAAGTGCAGGTAGAATGACTTCGGTTATGTCTTTTACTTTCATCTGAACACCTTCATTCTGCGCGCGATAGTAGTAGAGTTCGCTGACAGCCTCTTCGGCCATGGTACTAAAGACACCAAGACTGTTTCGATGACTCATCACATTGGCTGACGTCGAAATACGCAGACAAAAATAGAACAAGGAGCACATTCGCTGTCGATAGATCAAATACTTCGCGATCTTCAAATAATCTTCACTGAGAAGTAACAGACGCAACAACCAGTCTTCTACATCTTCATCAACATTGCGAGAAAGTAAAGGCTCGACAGTAGAGGAAATTTGTGTTAGGAATGTTTGTCGCACTTGGATTAGCTTCGAGGAAAATGGAGAAATATCTTCGCAATCACTTTCGCCACTATTTGACTGCTCTTTTTCATTTGAACTAAGTTTCCCTCGTTGATCACGAAAATTGGAAGAGTGTTGTTGATCTACAATAGAAGTAAGATTCATATAAAGAATACATAATGATGATAAAACTCACATTTCAGACGAATAATCTCATCAAGTTGTCTTTGGTGACTAAGATCCCCCAATTCCTCTTCAGTATTGCGCACAGTATCTTTACCAATAATCGTTTCAGATTCAAAGACTCTATCCTCTCCCTTTGCGCCTCGAAGAGTCGCTTTAAAGCCATCAAAGAACATTTGATCAAATAGTGATACCGACTGTGTTCTTCTAGAGCTAAAAGTAGGCACTCGAAAGGAATGGTGACGACTGTCGTGACTATGCGGGAAGAGGAGAAAGGGACGTTTTTGCGTGATTGAGTGAGTTGAGGAGTTACTTCGATAATAGTCTTCATCATTTAGCTTATTGGAGAGTACTAAAGAACAAAGATGTTCCTGCGACAAAATCAAGAAGTGAAAGAGTTCGTAAATACTGCCAAAAGTCTTCCATTGATCTTCATCCTTCTCCCCCCTTTCTGAAGAAGTGGCGGAGAATGAGAGGAATAACGAATGAAGGATGAAAGATATCATCTGGTATCCTTCTTTTTCTTTCACTTCATCACAAAAATGAAGCGAGCTTTTCGTTGCATACACTTTACTCATATCGTTTTCAGGGTCATTATCATCAAAAAGTTCTCTCGACAATGAGTTACTCATTAGTTCTTCAGCATTTCTCCTAAGTGTTATAAGTGGATCTTCCACCTCATCTAAAAAATAATTAAGGTTCAATTGACCGTCCACACTTCTATCATCATCGGCTCCATCAATGTTGCTGAAATGAGTGATGTTAACGGGGTTGGTATCAGGTTCGCTTGCCACTTCACTTGCCACTTCGCGAAAAATATCATCAGAATCTTCTTCATCGGCTTCATTTTCATCTTCAATCACATTATCTGTACTGTTCTTCGAAGAAATCGAAGCTAGAGAGCTTTCTACTTCACTCAGACTTCCTTCCTCCTCTTTTGTTCTTGTATCTTGCTGCATTGCTTCATCCAGCGAGGCAGTGAGATGTTGTGGTATGAGTAAAGACAGAAGATATTGCAAAAGAAATGGATCAATCCATTTGGCAAGTTTCGCATTAAATCGATCTTCTCCAGCGAAAGTTGGTAAGAGAGTCAGCAAGTTCAGTTCGTTCCACCAGAAAAAGCGTCGACAAGAGTCATCTGTGAGATTATTTTGAAGATATCGCAGATATGTCTCAAGCTCGATGGTAGTGATTTCTGGTGGAAAAGATTCATCATGGGCAGCAGACTGATCAAATTGGTGACTACAGTCATCATCATTAATACCAAAAGTAATATCTTGGATGTTGTTCAATTCAAATGAGAAAACTGCAGTGATCAATTCTTCCTCGAATCTTCTGTAATCACAGGGAGAAAGATAAAGGTAATATTCATAGATAAATTGATCTACGTGGCGATAGTGAGGATTGCTCAAAATGCCCTCACCAGCACCCTTTTCTAGATTCCTCTCTTCCTTATATCTTGGGAAAGCTTTTAAAGGGGTTCTTGTTGCACCTTCCAAACGGTCTATCAAGTTCGGAGTTGACGTTGGAGAACGAGAAGCAAATAGATTACGAAACGTCTATATGAACGAGAGATAATTTAAAGCTTCATCAACCAAAACTTAGCTAACCTGAAGAAGTTTATCGTGAAGGCTAGAAGCAGCGAAAGAAGAGGAATTAACATTCAGATTGAGTTGGAAAAATCCAGAATCACCCCATAAGAGAGGCATAATGAGACAGTCGCTTTTAGAAGATGTAGAATCAACCGAGTTCGTGGTTGGGTGGTCATAATGCAGGAAGGAGGATAGGAAGAAGGAGTTTTGCAACTCTCGTCCGTGCAAGTATTTAAATGGTAAATCTAATGTCATCACAGGAAGCTCTTCTAAATTTCTAATTACTGCCTCATCTTTTTCTTTCGAATATAAATTGGCATGAGATACTTGGTAGAGAAGAAGGTGATGAGAGGCTGAGGTGGGTAGAAGCTGACAAAGATACGACACTTCTCCTCTCTGACAGAGCATAAGCCAAGAGTTACTTAAGAGTTTTGACAATTTCTTCAACGAAGTTCGGTCTAAAATTGGATATGAGTGGTCGACTGATATTTTACCTACTAAAGGTATCGAGGAGCTTTCGTCACTCTGGTTCGGATGCTGAAAGATATACAAGTAGCATCTTCCTCTCTTCTCATTCACCAGGCAAAGATAAAAAGTTTTCTCCTCATCAAGTGGATCAGATATCCTGTCAAGTTGTAAACTGGAGAGAAAACTTCCAGCAGCATTCTGCAGATCGTCTTTCTTGAGTAAAGGCTTCAGAGAGCGGTACCAGAGCTTTCCCGTATAGAAATTGTAGAGAATCAGCTGATTCTCTTTAGTGAGATAATAATAAAATCCTAGCGATAAACTATGATCATAGTAACTATTTGCAGTGAAAAGAGTGACAGGAGGAGAGAGGTGCAATGTGTTAATATTACTCTGCCATATTAAAGATGTCATTCTCACTCGATATCTGGCAGTGGTCACTCCTAATTCAACAACCTCTTCTAGGAAGTGATCTTGACTTAAATTTTTCTCAGTCCAAAAAAGCGAAGAAGTTGAAAGGTGAATATTTGCCGACTTAATTTTGGTTGATTGTAACGCCTTCTCGCTAAGGAGAGGGTATTTACATACGAAAGTCCATTCAAACATCTCTTCATCGTATTTCCAAAGTAATAACATTCCATTTTGCATCAGAAGGATGAGAAAATCGAGAGAGGAGAGTTTTACGATTTGTAGAAGTTGAGGGGAAAGATCCAACTCAACTTGAAAGACCCCAGAAGCATCCAGCCATTGCTCAAGAGTAAAAGACAAATTCTCTAAATAATCAATGGTCACATCAAGACCAAGGTTTTGATCTTGACTCAATCTATCTAGAACAAGCAGATGTCTTTTCCCTTCCAATCTAATTATTAACAAGAGATGAGCATGAGCAACAGAGGAGTATTCGATCTCATATTTCTCTTTTCTAAAATAAATAGGCTCTAATAACAATTGTCTCAGTGATCTTCCTCCTCGGTATTCTTGCCATTCTGAGAATATTGTAATTTTCATTTTATCAAAGAATAATTTCATTAAAACTCTACTATCGCGAGATAACCCTTGTACTGAGAGATCTGCTGTATCAAGGGAGCGAGAATTTGATATGAGATTGAGGAGATGTGGTTCAACAACAAGACAATGAAACGAGACACTTTACTCGTCTTAGTTCTCACCATATTAGGAGGCTTGGCATTAGGAATTAGTAGAAATTATCATAAATTAGGGAAAATGAGCGATTCTGATGAAGGGATTATTGAATTGAAGAAAGGATCTAAATATTTTCTTGCCTTTGGCGACAGCTTAACAGAAGGATTTTATCATATGGGATTTCGATTCCACCCTTATACTGAAAAGCTAGAGGAGTTGTTCGAGAAAAACAATTCCTCCATCGCTGTTGTGAATAGAGGAATCTCTGGTGAAACCACTATCAAGATGGTGAGAAGGCTGGAATCAATCCTCCAGAAAACTCGTTTTGATTTCGTATGTGTTTTAGCAGGAACCAATGATTTAGCAAATCCGTCTGAAACTGCTGATTCGATCTTTGAAAGACTAAACCGTCTCTATCAGCTCGTTCTGAACCATAACAGCAACGTCATTCTGCTTGTTGTGACGATACCACCAACCTCCTTCGACAAGCGGGAACAAGACTATCTCAATAAGAAACTCTTAATTAATGAAAAGATTAAAACCTTTTCTGAAGAGCCGAAGTCGACTGGTCGAGTGGTGTTTGTGGATCTTTACTCCGCCACTCCCTACTATCAAGAGGATGGTACAATGTCACCTCTTTGGGACGATCACCTTCACTTCAGTCCAAAGGGTTATGATTTATTCGGAGAGTTAGTATTTACTTCTATTCATCCTCTTCTATCTGAGTCGGGGAAATGAAAAAGATCAGATAGTTATTAAGGAAGAACTTATTTGTTCTCTTAGAGTTTTTGGGATGTTGATCCCTTTCTTACTATTTATTTTGTCTCGATGTAAGTTTTTAAGTTAGTGCGACACACAATCATAATAACAACAAATAAAATGATTTTCTCATACGACAGAGTTTGTATTGGTTGTGATTTTAATTTGTAGAAGAGAATGATACTGTCGTCAACACTAACAACTCAGAAATCTAATAATAAAGAAAAGAAAAACAAAGAAAACAAATAAGAGATATATTTACATAAGGTGACGCGTTTTTTCTCTCCTTGAAACTATTTGCTCATCTTATCTGTGCCTTTGCTGTCGCTGGCATAGTCGTCGGCGTCCTTCGCATCAGCTCTATCATCGTCGTTATACACTTCCTTACTCGCCTTTGATGGAGAGGAAGAGCCACTATGCTTTCCATCTCCACCTCCGACAGCACTTGATTTTGATTCGGCCTCTTGCACCTGTAGACGATGAAGGGCAACAGGTCTCATGAGCTTCATCAACTGTACGAAAGTGTTATATTCCACTGATGATAGCAGAATATCCATATAACGTTGAACTTGCTTATCTTTGACACTGGCATCTCGACATTTCCGAAGAAATCTATAGAAATAAAAGGAAAAACCATGTATCATGAGACTATGAAAGGGTTCTAGGAGGAAGATATCACTTACTCTGATTGTGTCATCCCTAATCCATCACAAAAGATTTCTAATTGTTTTTCAAATAAATCATGAAATTTTTGATATAGATCATAATATTTTAATTTATGTTCTTCTTCATCAGTAAATTCTAATGAATGTGTTATGAAAAAATTTTCAAACATTGTTTGAAATTTATCATTTGCAACAAATTTTACTAATGCACCAACAAAACGATCTTCATAATTATCACCATCAAAATCCATGATTCTTGATTCTTTTCAATCTTAACGTTGTCTTTAACTGCCTTAGGCTGGTTTATCTATAGAACAAGATGTTTCTTGTCTCGAAATAAACGAAACAGTTGAGGTCTCTTTAGGGAATTGTGTTAAATGTTTTAAACAATTGTCTAACCCATAACCGTATTTTTGATTGATTGTTGGACTATTCGAGGATGAAAGGCTTTCATTCACATAGTTTAAGCTCATTTGTCAGTAATGCTGCCTTATATAATGACATTCCTCGGTTAAGGCTTTGTGATATTGGATTCAATGCAATTGATGAAGTATTTCGAGGTGTTTATCATGGAAAAACATGCCACAAAGACGATTTTGTAGATATTCTTGAGCGAGCACACAGCACAGGGGTCCATGCCGCGTTATGTACAGGATCTAATACTCAAGAATCAAAGGATACTATTGGATTATGCCGTAAATTCAAAGAAGTGAGCCCTGTCAACTTATTAGGAACGGTAGGAATCCATCCATGTCGCTGCTTGGAGTTTCAAGAAGCGCCCACTGAAGAAGTCATAAGAAATCTTGAGTTGATTATAGAGGATGGAATGAAGGATGGAAGCATTGCAGCTATCGGTGAATGTGGTCTAGATTACGATCGTCTGAATTATTGCTCTAAGGAATATCAGCTCATTGGCTTCGAAGCACAGCTTCAAATGGCAACTAAATACTCACTACCACTCTTTCTACATAATAGAAATACAGAAGGAGATTTTTTCCGATTAATTTCAAAATATCGTGATCAGCTGCCAATGGGCGGTGTGGTACATTCTTTCACTGACTCCGTCGAAGAGATGAAAGAGTTGGTCGATCTTGGACTCTTTATCGGAATAAATGGATGTTCTATGAAAACTGAGGAAAATATTAAGATGGTAGCGGAAGTTCCGATAGATTCGTTGTTACTAGAAACTGATGCTCCTTGGTGCTCGATAAAACCTTCTCATGCGAGCTACCCATTCGTCACAACACACTTCCCAAACACAAAGAAAGAAAAGCAACAAGATGGAAAGTTGGTCAAAGATAGAAGTGAACCGTGTCAGTTGATTCAGGTACTTGAGGTTGTCGCGAAGTTGCATAATATGGAGCCAATAGTCCTAGCACAGAGGGTGGAAGCAAATACCCGTCGATTATTTCCGACCATATTCAAAGATTAAAAGCATACCTAGCTCTGAGGTATTGGTTCATTAATAGGGAGAATTTATTCTGATTACAATTGATCCAAGTTCTTTGTGCCTCTTGAAAGAATGATTATAAGAGAAAAATAAATAAAAAGAGAGAAAACACATTCTTTATTCCAATAATTTATGAATGAAAAAAGATCTATCTGTTGATTTATCTTCGTCGAGGCATATCATTCTTGAAATCCAACAACAATACAATGAATTTTCGAATAGAAAGAAAAGAGAAAATCGAAAAAAAGGAAAAAATGCGCGACGAAAGAAGATTGATAATGTTTCGACTAAAGATTATCCCTTTCCCCATATTCACTGTGCAACAATCTCACATGATAAATTGAAGAAAAGAGAAGTTAATTCTACTAAAATCTTGAAGGTACCAATTGTTTCAAATGATAAACTATAAATCTCCTTCTTCAGCTTATTTTATTTCATTATATTATGCTGGGAAGAAGGATGAGATGATGCATCAACTTTCCTTTCAAAATAAACTTCTTCTGCTTCATCATCTCCGAAAAATTCCGTGTTGTCACTTTCATCATCCCAATAACAAAGTCTTCGAGCTAATTCATCTGGTTCTTCTTGACTTAAAGATGTAATGGTTGTATCGACAGAGGTATTGCCAGAAGAGACAAAAATATTCAAATTAGTAATATCTAAGCCATAGACATGATCTAATTGAATGTAGGCTGGGCGAGCTTCATGATTTGAGATTCTCCTCCAATTATTGTCAACGTATTCAACAATCTGACGATAGGACAATCCTCCATTCGTGAAGGCATAAGAGTTAAGAATATCATCAATAATAGGAATAGCCTTCCGGAATCGCAAACCTCCTTCACCAAAGGAAGATAAAGGATGATAATGGAAAGATTCTGGATGAAAACGAATCATAAATGTTGCATATGTTTTATACTCACTAAATCTATAAAATACGCGACTTGATGCCATAATAAGCAACGGCCAAGCTTTTTCTTTCTCTTCGCTAATTTCTATTATTCTTGAGATGAGTTCGCATGTAAAAGTTTTATTAAACACCATATGATGAGCAACAAAGGTTCCGTTCCCCTCAGGTTCCAAAGGGTCAAAGTGAGTTAATGCCTTCATGGAGGCAGCATATTGCTCAGTGTTAAACTCTGACTTTGCTTTTCCTTGAAGGATGGCAATAAAGAATTTTAAATCTCCAGATACTGGATCTTTCTCACAGAGTTTCCACCTTCTGACAGCGATCAGATCACCTATCCAACAACATTACACGATCAGCGAAAGAAATCAGGCACTTACCATCCCAAACAACGTAGTTTTCAGTGATATCAGGGAGACAGGAGGCACCTAGCTTGATTAATTGTTGAATCCACCAGCCAGGCTCTCTTTGGTCTCCTTCCCGATTTTGATCATATTCAAGAAGCAACTGGTCTAATGTCACGCTTAAGCTAGAGAAAAACTTCTCTTCTGACAGGAACTCGACGACTCCCACATCCCAGTGAGGAATCACAATATGGAAAATATTTTCTTCTGTTGCTGGAGCAATGACGATAATCCTTTTCGGACAATGTAGAGTATAAATACATTCTAATACAGCACGGGTAATCACCCCTAACTGCTTCAGAGGGACAATAAAGTCCATCTTTGAGGTAATGGAAAGTTCATCTTCATTTATAATGTGTTCCATGGTTCTATTCTTCAGAATATTCGAATAAGAAAGCAATAGTTTATCAGTTCCTCTAAACGAGGAAGATAGGAACTGGAATTGGGAACTCCTCTTTCAATGAAACAGTGGGCTAATTCGACACCAAATCAATCCGTCCAATAAATGATAGAGGAAACTTCGATTTCAAGTCGTACCTCAAAGCCAGAAAGTTCTAATTAAAACTTCAAGTGATTAGTGTCTCGTTCGTTCAATTATAAAATGACACTCGATCTTTTCTTTCCACCAATAATCTTGCAATCTTCGAAAGGAGTAGATTCTCTAATTCAAATCTTCCTGTATCAAATTTTGATGTTTGTCCGTTGT
>VFQN01003893.1_pt1 | contig 20442 bp, 21 predicted proteins | sample 3512371 | NCBI WGS metagenome assembly VFQN01 (sample SAMN10412370, study PRJNA504923) | tailings metagenome | isolation source: Replicate 2 from Balatoc abandoned mine | place: Philippines: Itogon, Benguet | collected 2017-08-28
TCCAATCCGGAGCGGGCGATGAACTGGCGTCACCTGCACAAACGCAGATCGAGGCGCAAATGCGGCGGATCGAACCTGAGTTCCTAGAGATTGCCGGCTGAGGCGCTCGGGACTGACCTGTTGTGAAGAAGCTACTCCTCGCCGGACTGCCGGTCCTGATCGTTTTCATGGCCCTGCCGTTCGTCGTGACCCTGATGGTGGTCATGACCAGGACCGCGGCCGCGGAGTGCCGGACCCAGACCAACCAGAGCGCCCCCACCGAGCCGAGTCAACTGGGGGACCTCGGTGTCATCGACGGGCCGGTGGGCGGCCCGGTCAAGGGCAACATCACCATGGCCCAGGCCAACATCCCGCGCCGCTCCGGCCTCGACGGCTTCCGGGCCTCCATGCCCCGGGTGTTGTCGACGAACCCCGACTTCGTCACCCTCAACGAGGCCAGCGGCTGGAGCCTGGCGCAGATCGAGGCCGCCGCCCCCGGCTACGACGCGTTCCGGGTCGCCGACAACACCGGCGACAACAACTCCATGGGCAACGTCGTGCTCTGGAAGCGCGACACTTGGTCCAAGGCCAACGGTGGCCGGGTCACCCTCGTCGTCGACGACAAGACCTACTACAAGGGCCGGGCGGTGATCTGGGACCGGTTCGCCACCTGGGTGATCCTCGAGCGCGCCGACGGCGCCGTGGTGTCGGTGATCGCGACTCACCTCATGACCAACCCGCGCAAGTGGCCCCGCCAGCACGGCGATCCGCCGCTGACCCGGCCCCAGCAGTACGCCGCGGGGATGGACATCCTGCTGCAGTTGCGCAACTCGCTCGCCGCCCACGGCCCGGTATTGATCGGCGGTGACATGAACACCCAGGCCTCCTACACCAACCTGCCGTGGGCGGCCGCGGCGAAGATGAAGGCCGCCGGCTACGGCTGGCAGAACCAGGGCGTCGACTTCATCTTCTTCCCCCAGTACCAGGGCGTGCGCCTCGAGCAGGGGTGGGACGGCACGATGGTCTCCGACCACCGCTGGATCTCGGCCCGCATCGCCATGAACGGCGCGGGCCCGGAGATCGCCCCCGGGACCGCGGCTACCAGTGGTGGCGTGGTGAACGCCGCGGACACCGCCCGGCCAGCCGGGGACCCCGATCCGCCGTCCGGTGACGTGCTCGCCCAGCTGATGCGACTGCGGTTCGCCTCCAGCTACCCGACCATGACCGCCGAGCAGGCCCGCAACGCGATCACCATCGCCCAGGTCGCCCGCGATCTCCAGGTTCCCCGTTACGGGCTGCAGATCGCGATCACCACCGCGATCCAGGAGTCCAAGCTGGTCAACCTCACCCGCGGCGACCGCGACTCCGGCGGCCTGTTCCAGCAGCGTCCCTCGACCGGCTGGGGGAGCCGGGCCGAGGTCACCAACCCGGTGCTCGCCGCACGTGCCTTCTTCGGTGAAGCCCAGCACACCGGCAACCCCGGCCTCCTCGACATCCCGGGCTGGCAGGACATGCCGCTCACGCAGGCCGCACAGGCCGTGCAGCGCTCCGGCTACCCCGACGCCTACGCCCAGTGGGAGGACGTCGCCGGCGACATCACCGATCTGCTCGGAGGCGACCTGCCGGACCTGCCCGACGACGGCTCCACCACGAACGTCGCCAACTGCCAGGGCGAGACCATCAACCCGGTCACCGTCGGCACCCTCAACCTGCTCGGCGCCGGCCACACCGACAAGCCGGGGGAGCGGCCCGGCTACGACACCTGGGACACGCGCCTGCCCGGTGCCATGCGCACGATCGAGAACGCCGGCGTCACTATCGCCGGCCTCCAGGAGGTTCACCGCCCGCAGGCCAAGGCACTCGAGAACCAGTACGCGGCCAAGTGGGGGATCTACCCGACCAGCGGGAAGGCACAGAACCGGGTCATCTGGGACCGCAACGAGTGGAAGCAGACCGACGGCCGCCTCGTCGACATCCCCTACTTCGGCGGCAAGGACGTCGGCACGCCGCTGGTGCAGCTGACCTCTACGACCACCGGTCAGGTGATCTGGGTCTGGAGCATCCACAACCCGGCCGACACTCGCGGGAACGCCGCCGGGGATCGCAAAGAAGCGCTGCGGCGCCAGCTGGCCACCATGACCGACCTCGCCGGCACCGGCACCCCGTCAGTCATCCTGGGCGACTTCAACGACGGCAAGGACGGCAACAACTCCTCACACTGCGCGTTGACCCCAGAGTTGAGCAACGCCTTCGGCGGATCGGCAGAGCCCTGCAAGAAGCCCAAGCAGGACGCGCCGATCGACCACATCTACGGCGCCAACCTCACCTGGGCCAGCGCCGAGGTCGACAGCAGCACCCAAGCCAGCAAGCTCGCCGACCACCCGCTGGTCGTCGCCACCACCGCCGGCAGCAGCGTTGGCTGCGCGGTCGCGACCGAGACCAACTACAACCTCGGCCCGGTCAAGCCGCAACTGGCCAACCTGGTCAACATCCTCGGCCCGATGTTCGGCATCAAGACCGTCGGCGGCTACCGCGAGAGCGCCACCGACTCCAACGGCCACCCCGCCGGCCTCGCGGCCGACTTCATGGTTGGCGACAGCCCCGCAGGCAAGGCCAAGGGCGACGCACTTGTGGCGTACGCACAGCAGAACGCCGAGGAGCTCGGCATCGACTACATGATCTGGCGCCAGCGCATCTGGTCCGTCGCCCGCGCAGACGAGGGCTGGCGTCCGATGGAGGACCGGGGGTCGGCGGTCGCGAACCACATGGACCACCCCCACATCAACGTGCTCCCCGCCGCACTCGCCAACCCCATCGGGGCATCAAGCGACGCGGAGTGCGGCGAGGTCGTCTACCCTGTGCCTGCGCAGTACGCCGACAACGACGCCCGCAACTGGCGCGAGACCGGACCGTATTGGTCCAACTGGCACTCCGGCACGGACCTCGCCGCACCGTGCGGGACACCGGTGTACGCAGCCAACGCCGGCATGATTGAGATCGACACCAGCCAGACCTGGGCCGGACCTTGGCTCGTCAAGGTCACCAGTGGACCGGGGGCGCTAACCACCTGGTACGCGCACATGCAGAAGGTCACCGTTGCCCGCGGCGAGACCGTGCAGCCCGGCCAGCAGATCGGCGTGGTAGGCAACGAGGGCAACTCCGGGGGCTGCCACCTCCACTTCGAGGTCCACCTCGAGAACGGCTCCATCTACGGACCCGACAACGTGGACCCCTCGACCTGGCTGGCTGAAAACGCCTCGAAGCCGAGTCGGTCTGTGTGATCGCTGCCGAGCCCTCCCGACACATAGGTGACCAGCCAGAACTTCGACCACCCACGATTCCTGGAGGTGGAATCCAATGCAGCGAGAGCGACGACGCGACCCCTACCCCTGGACCTGGGAGATCCCTGTAGCCGTGGCCCTGGCGGCCCTGTTCGTCATCGTCATCGGCATCCAGCTGGGCCGCTCCGTCGCGAACCTGCTCGCCGGCGCCGGCTGGACCTGGCCCGACGCCAACGCCGGCGCGTTCCCCTCACCGATCGGCACCGCCTTCTGGACCAGCCTCCCCGGCGTGGTCGGCGGGCACGCCGACGCCGGCCTGCCCACACCGACACCGGACGGCCTGGCTGGCCGCCGCCTAGTGTGGGTCAGCCTCGCGATGACCGAGGTCGCGCTGCTGAGCGCCACCATCTGGGTCGGCGTCTGGGCCTACCAGCGCTGGGGTCCCGGACGCATGCGCGGCGTGGCCACCGCAGCAGAGGCCGAGAAGATCCTCGGCGTCACTCGGCTGCGCAAGGTCGCCGGCATCGTCCGCCCCGACCTCTACGGCAAGCACGCCACCGCCACGGCGGCACCCGTTCATCGCACCGCCGCCGACCACACCGAACAAACCGGGCCGCAGCTCGGCCACGGGCTCAGCCCGTGGCTCCTGAACGGCCGCCGGACGAAAGAGGAGCGATGAAGCTGAGGTTCAACCCGTGGGACGTGGGCTGGCGCATCGGGGACGCGCACGAGCCGCGTGGCGGCGAGCTGTGGGTGCCGTGGGACCGCACCGCCGGGGTGATCGGCCCGCAGGGCTCCGGCAAGACCCTCGACCTGCTCACCCCGGCGCTGCTCAGTGCCCCGGGCGCCGCCCTGGTCACCCTGACGAAGGTCGAGGACCTGCTGCTCAGCCTCACCGAACGCTCCAGCGACGACCGGCCGTGCGTAGTCCTCGACCCGTTCGGGCTGGCCGAGGGCATCTGGGGCTATCGGGTCGACGAGCTAATCTGGGACCCGATCGCCGGCTGTGTGGACCCCAAGGTCGCCGAGCGGCGAGCCAAGGCCTTCACCGCCGGCACCGTCAAGGGTGCGATCACCGGCGGCACCGGGGACGATGCCGCCCGGTTCTACGCCGCGGAGTCGGCGAAGGTGCTGCAGGGCTACTTCCACGCCGCGGCCCTGACCGGGAAGACCCTCGAGGACGTCCTGCAGTGGGTCGCGAACCCGACCGCGGCCACCCAGCCGATGGAGATCCTGCGCCGCCACCCGCACGCCGAGCCGTTCTGGCACGGCCTGCTGCACGGGGCGCTCAACGGCGACGACCGCACCGCCGGCAACACGATCACCACGGTGCAGCAGGCGGTGTCCCTTTTCTTCCAGGCCGACATCCGCCGCCGCTCCGTCCCCAGCCACGGGCGCCCGGCCACCGACCTGGCCGACGTGATCCGTCGACGCGGCACCATCTACCTCCTGGGCCGTGAAGACCCCTACGCCTCGGCCAGCCCGCTGATGACCGCGGTGTCCGAGCACGTCTTGGACACCGGGCTGCTGCTGGCCAACAGCTCACCGTGGGGAGGCCGACTGTGCCCGCCCCTGGTCTCAGTGCTCGACGAGCTGCCATCGACCGCACCGCTGCCGACCCTGCGCACCCGGATGGCCAACGAGCGTGCCCTCGGCCTGTCGTTCATCTGGGCCGCCCAGACTCGTCCCCAGCTGACCAGCATCTTCGGCGAGCACGAGGCCCGGGCACTGCTCGGGCTCACCAACACCCTGGTGATGTTCGGCGGGTCCAAGGACGTCGCGTTCAACCAGGAGATCTCCGACCTGCTCGGAACAGTCCGCATCGGTCGCGTCACCCACTCCACCGGGGGGTTCAACGGCGGTAGCCGCAACTTCTCCGGCGACGCCATCCCCATCATGCGGCCCGAGGAGGTCCGCCAACTCCCCGAGCGGCGGGCCCTGGTGATCGCCGAGAACGGCAAGCCGATCATCGCCAAACTGCACCGCTGCGTGGAGGGCAAGGCCGGCGAGCGGCTCCTGGCCGACCAGCGGACGCTGCGCGCGCGGCTCACCAACGACCGCCGCATGGTCATCACCCCCGAGGCCCGGGCGACCGCCGCCCTCGTCGAGGCGCGCCGCCTCGGCTTCGTCGACGACGAGACCGAACCAACAAGGAGTGAGCTGTGACGACCGAACAGGCCCGACGGGCCGCACCCAGCCCGATGGTGTTCCCGTTCCCCGTGCCCGGCGAGCGGGTCCGGCTGGCCTACCGCGAGCTCCACATCGCCATCAACGGCACCGAGGAGCAGAAGAAGGTCCTGGGCAACCACGCCCTGCTGCCGCGGCCCTGGGAGCCGGCCACGTGCCTGGACCCCGAGCTGCGGCACCAACTGTGGGAGTGGCTCGAGGACGTCGTGGCTTGGCTCAACCGCGAGTACACCTGGGACGTCTCGGGGCTCATCCCCAGCTGCTGGCCACTGCACCCGCACCTGGTCCACGAGATCGCGGTGCTGGCCGACCAGCGCCGCCGCGCCGGACTGGCGATGACCAGCGACGCGCTCGAGGAGTGGCACCGCTACTGCCTGCCCGGCTTCACCGACCGCATGCGGAACAGGCTGCGGGCCCACTGCGACGACGAGCACAAGAACTGGCCGGCCAAGCCGCGACACAACGAGCACCTGGGCGAGGCCAGCACCCAGCGGCGTGAGAACGCCTTCGCCCACGACGTCGACGCGCTGCCCGCCACCCGACGGGCCTATGAGCAGCCCGAGCCGGTTGGTCGACCGCGCCTCGTCGAGGTCGACCTGGACACCGGCGAGATCAAGGACGACCCGCTCGGTGCGCAGCCGCGCACCCGAACTGAGAAGGGACCGAGGGAATGACAGAGGCAACGATGCAGACGAAGGAGCGTTCCGAGGCCATCGGTCGCGCGCAGCGCGCTCTCAAGGCCCTTGGCGAGCACCCGCGCTCGAGCAAGAAGGAGCTCGGCCACGCGCGCGAGCACCTCAACGCCTGCTACTCCCACAGCTCCGGCGAACACGTGTGGAACGCCGTGGCGCAGGCCGAGGCGATGGCCGAGCGTCGCTACGGCGTCCCCAGCGCCGAGGAGCACCGCCAGCTGGTGGAGCCGAGCGAGGACCTCGAGGAGCCCGCGACAGCCGCCCGCGGCCGCGCGGCCGAGGACCGTGCGCCGGTGTCGACGACACCGGCACACGATGAGGGACTCGCTCCCACCGCGTCGAGATGACGCCGACGCCTGCACCCGGCGCGCGAATCGGCCTCAGAATGCCGCTGAGAGACCAGGAACCCGGCCTAACGGGCACGGTGGCGCCAGCGCGTTGTCTCAGAGCGATTCTGAGCGATCTCGCCACTGCGGCCGTCAGGGCCTAGAGCCATGCCTGACCCCGTGGCCTACGCCTTCCTCATCGTCGTGGCGATCGCCTACCTGGGTGGCGCCGTCCTGGTGGTCGCGGCGCTGGCCAAGGTCCTGGTCGCCTGGTCGGAGGGCTGGCGCACCCGCCGCGGCGCCGAGCCGTTCGACCAGGCGCTGCAGCAGCGGGCCGCCGCGGCGATGGCAGCCGTCGCGGAGCTCGCGAACATCGCAGCGCCTGCCACCGACGTCGTCGTGATCCTCGGTGCGCCCACCGGCGACGCGGACCGCGTCGTGGGCGACGGCGGACTGGCGGTGACCCGTTTCCGAGCGGGACACCCCGCCACCGTGGTGTTCGCACGGGCCGCCTCACCGGGCTCAGCTGCGCCGCGGTGCAGAGCCTGGCTGCCCACGACCTATTGACCGCACCAACTGGAGCAGCCTGAGCCGTCCCCGCGGCGAGCCGTGCGCGACGACGCGCCGATGATCCTGGATCTCCTCCGATCACAAGCTTGTGCGTGCTGCCCTTCGTCGCAACCAGCAATGAGCGGAAGGACGCATGGATGGAGCGCGACGTGACGGCCTTGATCGTCCCGGCCATCGGCGCCGTGGCCAGCATCGATGCGGCGCCGGGCACGGTGCTGCTGGATGCCACGGGCAAGCCGGTCGAGGAGGTCAGCGAGTTCTTCGCAACGATGCTGGCCTGCGGCTCAAGTTTCAGCTCGCTGCGCTCCTATGGCCTGGCGCTGCTGCGATGGTGGCGGTTCCTGGGCGCCATCGATGTTCCCTGGCAGGGCGCGAGTCGGATCGAGGCACGAGACTTCGTTCTGTGGATGCGGCTGGTCGGCCCAGCGGGCAGGGCGGGTGGATATGCGCCGGCGACCATCAACCACGCCCTCGCCGTGGTCAAGATGTTCTACGCCGACCGGATCAGCGCCGGCGACGGGCCGCTGATCAACCCGGTCCCCGACGTCGACCGTCGGACCGGCGGACGGTCGAATGCGCACCACAATCCGATGCAGCCCTTCGCGTCGGGGCTGCGGGCACCGTTCCGGCAGAGGATGCCCGAGCGGATCCCGCGACACCTGCCCGACCGGCTCTTCGATGAACTGTTCGCGACGCTGCGCTCGGACCGCGACCGAGCACTGCTGGCGTTCTACGTCTCGACCGGCGCCCGTGCCTCGGAGCTGCTCGGCGTCACGGTGGACCTCGTGAAAGTCGGCGACCAGCGCATCGGGGTCCACCGGAAGGGTTCGGGCCGGTTGCAGTGGCTGCCGGCTTCAGCGGACGCGTTCGTGTGGCTGCGGCTCTACGAGCAGCAGGCACGACGTCCGGACGGCGAGCAGGCGTTGTGGCTGACCAGGCGCCGGCCGGTGCGCCCGCTGACCTACTCCGCGACGCGACGGATGCTGCAGCGCGCAAATGAGTCGCTGGGCACCGCATGGACGCTGCACGATCTGCGGCACACCGCCGCGCAACGGATGGTCGATGACCCGAAGATGTCGCTGAGCGACGTGCAGTGGGTGCTGGGACACGCCCACATCACCACCACGCAGATCTACCTGCGTCCGCGGGAGGAAGAAGTCGTCACCCGGGTGCTGACCTATCACCGCAAGCGTGCCGAACGGCCGATCACACCACCGCCTCCTGTGGACACCGCAGGCTACTCAGCCGAGGTGCTGGCGGTGCTGTTCGGCGGGCCGCGGCCATGAGCGACCACATCGACGCGGTCGCGCATCTGCAGAGGGCCGCGCGGCCATCGCGCCACGTCCCCGCCGACAACGGCGCCCTCCGCCCCAAGGCACCGACCCCGACGCTGCTGACACCGGCGATCGCCCGCCCGACCGTGTGGGCCGCCTCCCAGATGAGCTATGAGGAGGTGCTCGACGCGGTCCGCGACTTGGAGCTCGCGACCGGCGCCACCTCGCCGAAGCACGAGTTCCTCGGCCACTTCGCCCAACGCAAGCTCGAGCTCGGCACCTGCGGACGTGCCTACGGCACCGGCTGCCAACACGAACACGCCTGCATCCGCTGCCCTATGCTCCGCCCCGACCCCGACCAGCACGAACGGCTCCAGCACATCATCGACAGCCTGGAAGAGCGGATCGCCGAGGCCACCGAACGCGGCTGGCTCGGGGAAGCCGACGGCCTGAAGGCCAGCCTGGCCGCAGCCAAGCAGAAACTCACCCAGATGCGCCGCACCGCAACCAACCTTGGCATGCCGATCTTCTCGTCTCGGTCTGGCAAGCGCGCGGTGACGGCCGACGAACCCCAGATGCAGACGTCGTCCCCGGATTGTCGTTCGCCCGGTGACGTGTCGCGGTCGGCTCGTCCCCCACGTCCTGCCCTAGGTTTGGGCAGCTGAAGATCACGCAGATCGGACCCGCCGACTGGGGAGAGGTTTCGCTCGGTGCGGCTCGCGTCGCTGGCGGAATCTCCATCCGCTTTCGGTTCGCGATACGCCAACTGGGTCAGCGCCAGCGTTGAACGCTGGCAATCCCGCCACATCGAGGCGCGGTTCCCGGCCAGCATCGATGAACTGCCCCGGCGGGGCAGTGGCGTATGTCGCCTCCCAAGTCACGGTCGACCCCAGTGCCCTCGCCGAGTACCCGTAGTCAGCACGATCAAGTGAGCGGCTGCGCCGGTTCGGTCGGACACTCCTGCTCGTCGTGGTCTTCCGGTTCGCACTGAATCGTGGAATGGGTGACGCCGTAGTTGTCGGTGAGCAGCGCGCGTACTCGGTCCAGCACGGGGTGGAGGTCTTCGGCGCGGGCGATGACCACGCGCCCGCTGGCGGACTCCATGCCGGAGGTGACCGTCCAGATGTGGACGTCGTGGACATCGACCACGCCGGGGATGGCCAGCATGTCTCGACGGACTTGGTCGACGTCAACTCCGGGCGGCGCGACTTCCATGAGGATGCGCAGCGCCTGGGCCATCAGCCGGTAGGTGCGGGGCAGGATGAACACGCCTATCCCGGCGCCGATGAGCGGGTCGGCGTACGTCCAGCCAGTCGTCCAGATGATCGTGGCTGCCACGATGACGCCGATGGAGCCGAGCATGTCGGCCAGCACTTCCAGGTAGGCGCCTCTGAGGTTCAGGCTTTCCTGGGCACCGGCGCTGAGGAGCTTGAAGCTGATCAGGTTGATGATCAAGCCGATCACCGCCACTACCAGCATGGGGACGCCGGGCACTTCGGGCGGGGAGGTGATGCGTCGGTAGGCCTCAAACAGCACGTAGCCGGCAACGCCGAAGAGCAGCACCCCGTTCGTCAGCGCCGCCAGGACCTCCAGCCGGTAGGTGCCGTAGGTGCGTTGCGACGTGGCGGGCCGATTGGCCAGCGTGATCGCGGCCAGCGCCATGCCCAGCCCAAGCACATCGGTGCCCATGTGCGCGCCGTCGCTGATCAGCGCGAGCGACCCGGTGATCACACCGGTGGCCACCTCGACCAGCATGAACACGCCGGTCATCCCGAACGCGATCAACAGGGGCTTTCGGTGTCGGGCGCCGGCGGTCTGGGTAGCGACCGCCACTCCGCCGTGCCCGTGTCCGTGTCCGTGGCCCATCAGACGACCGCCGCCCGGCCAGAGCCCTGGTGGTCCAGGTGCTCGCGGGCCACATCGAGCAGCAGCCGCACATGGCCGTCAGCGAGCCGGTACTGCACTGTCTTGCCGGCGCGGCGGTTGACCACCATCCCCGAGTGGCGCAGCAGCCGTAGCGCGTGGGAGACGGCGGAGGTCGACATGCCCACCGTCTCGCCGAGGTCGCACACGCACATCTCGCCCGCCTCCAGCAGGGTGAACACGATCCGCACCCGGTTGGGATCCCCCATCAGGGAGAACCAGTCTGCCAGCGACTGGGCGGCTTGCTGGCCGAGGACGCGAGTCCGCGCGTCGGCCACCAGCGTCGAGTCGACCGCCGGCTGAACGCACATGTCGAGTCCGGAGACCTTCGCTTCCGACACCCCCAGCCTCCTCACTTGAACGATTGCTCAAACGTACAGTACACGCGCACGCGGGGGCGGCGCCACCCCCGCACCACGCGGGCATGTCTTCACCGGTTCCTAACCATCGAGGCGACGGACGAGACCCAAGGTTTCCTGCATCCTCGAACCACCAGGTCAATGGACCTGACCCAAGCAAGTGTGGACGGTGATCAGTGGGGGCGACGCTCGGTGCGGGCGTGGTCGGTGCGAGCGTGGTCGGTGCGGGCGTTGTCGGAGAGGGCGCGCAGGTAGTTGTTGTAGTCGGTCAGGGTCTGGTCGTTGTCCCGGTTGGCTTTCCGGTCAAGTCGCTTGGCTTCGCGGGCGTCGTCCCTGACCCAGCCCCAGATGACCGCGCCGGCCAGGATGGCGAGTGGGTAGTCACCTAGTGCCCAGCCCAGGGACGCGCCGAGGTACTGGTCGGCTTCGAGGGTGTTGCCCCAGGTTCGACCGAGCGCGGCGAACCAGTCGTCGGCCAGGACGGTGCTGCTGCTCATCAGGGACACGGAGAAGAAGGCGTGAAACCCGAAGGCCACCATGACCAGCAGGATCCGCAGCGGATAGATGGGCCGCCGCGGGCCGGGGTCGACACCGACGATGACGTTGGCGAACAGGTAGCCGGCGGCCAGGAAGTGCACGGTCATCAGCACATGCCCGGTGGGGGTGCGCAGCGAGAGCTCGAACAGCGGCGAGTAGTAGAAGGCGACCAGCCCCGCAACGAACAAGATCCCGGCGACCACGGGGTGTCCCAGCAACACCAGGAGCCGGGAGTGCACGACCACCAGCAACCACTCACGGGGGCCGCGGGATCCGTCGCCGCGGCCCCGCAGGGCGCGCAGCGCCAAGGTGACCGGCGCGCCGAGCACCAGGAAGGTGGGGACGGCGGTGGCGATGGTCATGTGCTGGACCATGTGCATGCTGAACAGCACCTCGCCATAGGCCCCGGGGGCGCCGCTGGTGGCCCAGAACAGACCCGCGAAGCCGATGAGCCAGGCGGAGGTGCGGCCCCACGACCACCGGTCCCCGCGCCGGGCGAGGCGGCGCACCCCGACCAGGTAGAGCACGACCGCCGCAAGCGCGAGTGGGGCGAAGAAGGTGTCCACCCGCCACTGGGTGAACCACTCGGTCGCTCCCAACGGCGGCGGCATCGGGTAGCCGAGCAGCGCCTCGGCGGTGCTCAGCCTGGGTTCGGGTCCTTCGGCCGGTGGGGTGCGGCTGAGCGCGACACCGGTACCGACGGCGGCGGCCATCACCGCCAGCTCGCCGACGGCCAGTCGGCGGAACGCCCGGCTTGCGGCGCCGGGAACATCCAGGCGGTCCAGGAGGCGGCGCCGGTGGACCCATCCGGCCACACCGAGAGCGGCCAGCGCGGTGAGCTTCACCAGCAGCAGCAGGCCGTAGTCGCTGCGCAGCCCCGCCCAGGAGGGGACCCGGACCCAGCCGGCCAGCACCCCGGAGACCGCAATCGCGAGGAGGCACCAGCCCGCCAGCCGCGAGTACCGCCGGACCACGGTGGGGAACTCGGGTCCGGTCGTGGTGCGGACCAGCAGCAGCGCGAGCAGGCCGCCTAGCCACACCGCGCCGGCGGCCAGGTGCACGAACTGGAGGTTGACGCCCAGATCGTGGCCGGTCCGGCTGGCCGCGTGCCCGGTCAGCGCCAACGGCCACAGCGACGCGAGGGCGATCAGCGCCAGCAGCCCGGTCACGGTCACGGTGCGCACCAGCAGGGCACCGAAGGCGACCACCCCACCTAGCAGCAGGTTGTAGAACAGCGCGCGACCGAGGTCGACGTCGGTGGCGAAGAAGAGCAGCTCGGATACCGGCAAGGCGAACGGGGGCTGTCCAGCGATGTCGGAGGACACCAGGACCAGGTTCGCGACACCGGCCCAGACCCACACGGATCCGGCGGTCGCGGCGACGGTGAGCAGCCGCAGCTGCCCGGGGCCGAGCATCCGGGGGGCTTCCGGTCGGCCGGGAAGTAAGGCGGCGGCGGTGACCAGGGCACCGATCGTGGCCGCGGCCGCGGTGTCGCGCAGAGCCTGAGAGATCGGGAGCCCCCAGTGGGTGACGGCACCGGGGTCGGCCAGTTCGACCTCGATCGGCGGACTGATCGCGCCGGTGGCGGCCAGCAGCGCCACCGCTAGCGTCGGGGGAATCGCGAACAGCAGCACCAGCGCGGCTGTACGGGGGAATCCCCGGCTCAGGCTGCTCGTCTGGCTCACGGCTGGTCACCTCGGCTGCGGCCGCGGGCCAGCAGGTACATCAAGCCGACCGTGGTGACGGCGGTGAACAGGCCGATCACCACGGTGGACAGTGCCTGGCTTTCACCGTCGCTCGCCTCATCGCGTCCCCGGGCTTCGGGGCCCGACGGCGCCGTGCTCGGCTGGCGCGCGGCGGTAGTCCCGACCGCAGGGGCGACGGTGAACCGGAGCTGCCCGGTGATCGGGTGGCCGTCGTCGGAGACGACCCGGTACGCGATCGTCCAGACCATCCTGTTCCGATTCGTCACGCGCGTGAGGTCGGGCGGCGCGGTGCCCGACACGCGGGAACCGTCCACACCGACGGCGAGTTCGCTGGGCTGCCCGCCAGGGCTGGTGCGCGCGACGAGGCGGGCGAAGTTGTCGGCGATCGGCTGGTCGAAGACCAGTTCGACGGTCTCGGGCGCGACCGTAAGGCGTTGGCCGTCAGTCGGGTTGGAGGAGCGCAGTTCGGTGTGGGCCGCCGCCGGCGCGACCCCGAGCCCCATCCAGGACACGACTGGTGCGGCCGCCAGGAGCAGGAGCATGGGGTTAAGACGACGGCGCCGAACTGCGGAGGCCCAACCTGTGGTGGCGGGTTTGCGGGTCATCGCAGCGGACCGCCGCGGGCGTCCAGCATGTCCTCCAGGGCCTTAATCTCAGCGGTCTGGGCCTTCACGATCCGCTGCGCCAGGTTCTGCACTTGCGGGTCGGTCGCGTTGGCGAGGGCGTACTCGGCCATCGCGACCCCGGCTCGGTGGTGGGGGATCATCAGCTGCAGGTAGAGCCGTTCGGCGTCGCGGCCGCGTAGGCCCTGGAGCCGCTCGAGGTCGGCTGCCGTGGCCATGCCCGGCATCCCGGCATCCGATCCCATGGAGGCCATTTCGTCGGGGGCGTGGGGATCCCCGGCTCCGTCGTCGTTCGTCATCCACGCCATGGCTGGTCCGGTGTCGGTCTGGGGAAGTCCCCAGTCGGCCAGCCAGCCGTACATCTGACCGATCTGCTGCTGCTGGCTGAGCTGGATGTCCAGGGCCAGGGTGCGCACCTGCGGGTCGGTGGTGCGGTCGCGCGCGATGACCGACATCTGCACCGCCTGGGCGTGGTGGACCTGCATGTCGCGCAGGAACCCGGCCTCGACCGACTCCGTGCCAGGGGGAGCATCATCGTCGGGCTCCTCGGCGAACCCGGCACCGAGCCAGAATCCGCCGGCGACCGCGGCGATCAGCCCGGCCACCGCGACCGCGACGACCTCGACTCGCCGCCTGCGTGACCCCACGGTCGCCATCGCGTCAGCCCATCCCGGACACGCCGCCGGTGCACGGTGCGCCGGGCTCGGGGGTCTGCGGCCCGTTCGCGTAGGTGGTGACGAAGGCGGGCAGGCGCTCGTCGCCGGCCTGCTGGAGGGTCAGCTGCTTGCCCCACGCGGTCGCGACCACCGCAGCATTGATTCCCTCGACCGGGGAGACCAGGACGTAGTCGTTGTTCTCGGCCAGCGCGTTCAACGCCTCGACGTCGCCAGAGGGCAGGTCGGGCTGGTAGGCGATCCAGACGGCGCCGTGTTCAAGGGAGTGCACGGCCATCTCAGGCGACACCGGCTCGGGGTAGGTGCCGCAGTTCACCCACACCGGGGCGTGGTCCCCGCCCACCGGTGGGTTCTGTGGATAGTCCACGGTGCCCTCGACGTGGTTGCGGCTCAGACCCGGATAGTCCTGGACCCCGCCGAGCTCGGTGTCCCTCGTCGTCTCGGCGGCGTCGGATTCCGGCCCGTCGTCGCTGCTCGCGACCCCGTAGATGGTCGCGGCCACGATCACGGCCGCCACCACCACGGACGCGCCGATGATCAGCAGGGAGCGGCGGCGTTCCGCCGCCCGCAGCTGGGCCTGGATCTGGGCGGCACGACCGCGACGGTCCTTACTGGTCTGCCTGGCCACCTGACTCTCCTTGCTCTGGTCGTGGTCGGTTCCTCGAACCCGTGGGTGCGACCGCTAATGTACTTAGGCGCCACTAACGTCCACCCCCTCGGGGCTTCCCCGCGGGGCTTCCCCGCGGCGCTCAGAACAGGTGAACCCAGTCAGCTTCAGCGAAGGCAGGCCATGATCCGAACCGCTCCGCCTCCGGCCAAGGAGAGCCAGGTCCGTCGCTTCTGGCCACTGGTGGCCGCAGGATCGGCGGCCGCCGCCGTGCTGGCCGTCGTGCTCGTCGTGGTCCTGCGCGACGGCGACGATGACCCGGCCGGCGGGGCCAGCGGCGCCGTGCAGATGGAGCACATCCATGGCGTGGGTGTGGACGCCGACGACACCCTGTATGCCGGCAGCCACTACGGCCTTTATCGCATCAACGAGGACGGCACCGCGGTGCGTGTCTCCGATGTCCAGGACTTCATGGGCTTCACAACGGCCGGGCCGAAGGGGTTCTTGGCCAGCGGCCATCCCGGCGAGTCGCAGGACGGCCCGCCCTCGGTGGGTCTGATCCAAAGCACCGACGGCGGCCAGACCTGGGCCTCGCTGTCGCTTTCCGGGGAGGCCGACTTCCACGCCCTGGAGTAGCGGCGCGAGCGGGTCTACGCCCTGAACTCGATGGCCGGTGCCCTGATGGTCAGCGACGACCTGCGGTCCTGGCAGACCCGGTTCACCGGCCCGATCGCCGACATCGCGGTCAGCCCGGAAGATCCCGACACCGTCGTGGCCACCACCGAGCAGGGGCTCGGTATCTCCCGCGACGGCGGCGCCACCTTCGCCTCCCTCGGCCGTGGCCCGATCGCCCAGCTTGCCAGCTGGGCCGAGGACGGCACCCTCGTGGTCGCCACGCCCGACGGCACGGTCTACACCAGCACCGGCAAGCTGACCACCTGGACCAAGCGCGGCTCCCTGGAAGGCCCACCCGAGGCGCTCACCGCGACCACCGGAGAGGAGATCTATGCCGCCGCCAACGGCGACGTCCTCGCCTCACGAGACGGGGGAGTCACTTTCAGCGTCGCCTACGACGGCTGACCAGCTCGACCCCGGCCCGAACGCCTGGACCCCCGCCAGGGGTGCGGCTACCCGGACCCGGACCGGTCGACCCGAGGGCTGAGCTGATGCCCGCTCTCGTCGGCGGTGATGGCGCGAGTGAGCGCGATCACGATGAAGCCGGTGACCAGGAAGGTGTCGGCGAGGTTGAAGGTGGGCCACCAGCCGGTGTGCAGGTAGTCGGTGACCACGCCGTCGCGGGCGCGGTCGACCACGTTGGCGAGGGCGCCGCCGATCACGGCGCCTCCGGCGATCCGCTCGACCCACCCCGCTCGGGGTGCCTGATGCCAGGCGTACGCCATGATGGCGACGGCGATGGCCGCAGTGACGGCCACAATCACTCCGGCGGGCAGCGTGTCGCCCATGCTGAACGCCACGCCCGAGTTGTACGCCAGTTGCAGCTGCAACAGGCCGAGATCGACCGAGGAGTCCGCCAGCCGGGCCTCGGATGCCGCCTTCGCGGCCAGATCGATCGCCGTAATCGCCGCGGCGGTGAGCAGGACCGCGACTCGACCCGTACGCGCCCGCGTCGTGGCCTCGCCGGTACCGAGGCTCACCGGGTGCCGGCTTCCGCGGGCACCGCTGCCCCCGTCGGTGTGGCTGCTGGGGCACGCGGAAGCGGGCGGGCGCGGCCGGCGCGCACCCCGTTGCCGATCACCAGGATCTCGGCGACCTCGTGGACCAGAACCACCGCGGCAAGCCCGAGCACGCCGAGGGCCGCGAGCGGGATCAGGATGGCGATCAGCACGAGGGACAGGCCGACGTTCTGCATCATGATCGACCGTGCCCGGCGGGCGTGGGACAGGGTGTGCGGCAGGTGGCGCAGGTCCTCACCCATGAGGGCGACGTCCGCGGTCTCGATCGCCACGTCGCTGCCCATCGCACCCATCGCGATCCCGACATCGGCAGTGGCCAGAGCGGGGGCGTCGTTGACGCCGTCGCCGACCATCGCGGTTGGCCGGTGCTCGCGGAGTCTGCGAATGATGTCCGACTTGTCTTCGGGTCGGAGTTCGGCGTGCACGTCGGTGATGCCGGCCTGGGCGGCCAAGGCGGCGGCGGTGCGTTCGTTGTCGCCGGTGAGCATGGCGACCTGGTAGCCGCTGGCGCGGAGCCGGGCGACCACCTCGGCTGCCTCGGCACGCAGGTCGTCGCGGACGGCGACGGCACCGATCACGGCACCGTCGTACTCGATGAGCACTGCGGTGGCGCCGGCCTCCTGCATGCCGCTCACCGGTTCGGCGAGGTCGCCCATGGGGATCCAGCCGGGCCGTCCGAGGCGGGCCGGGCGGCCGTCGACGGTGCCGGTCAGGCCGGCGCCGGTGACCGCCGCGACGTCCTGGGCGTCGCGGTGGTCGGGGACGGCGGCGAGAATGGCACGGGCCAGGGGGTGCTCGCTGCGGGACTCCAGCGCGGCCGCGATGTCCAAGACCCGCTCGCGGGTCTGGCCGGGGGCGGTGGCGACGTCGACCACGGCCGGTTGGTTGCGGGTCAGGGTGCCGGTCTTGTCCAGTGCGACGGTCCGGATCCGGCCGAGCGCCTCGAGAGCAGCGCCGCCCTTGACCAGGGCGCCGATGCGGCTGGCGGCGCCGATGGCGGCGACCACGGTGACCGGCACGGAGATCGCCAGCGCACACGGGGAGGCGGCGACCAAAACGACCAGGGCGCGTTCGATCCAGGTGGCCGGGTCGCCGAGCAGGCTGCCGGTGATCGCGATGAGGGCGGCGAGGACCATGATCCCGGGCACCAGGGGCTTGGCGATGCGGTCGGCCAGTCGCTGGGCGTTGCCCTTGCGGGACTGCTCGGCCTCGACGATGGTGACGATCCGGGCCAGGGAGTTGTCGTCGGCGGTGGTGGTGACCTCGACCTCGAGGACGCCGGTGCCGTTGATGGAGCCGGCGAACACGGTGTCCCCGGCGCCGGCCTCGACCGGGACGGACTCCCCGGTGAGGGCGGAGACGTCAAGCGCGGTGCGGCCGGTGCGGATGACGCCGTCGGTGGCGACCCGCTCGCCGGGCCGGACCAGGAGCAGGTCGCCGATGGCGAGGTCTGCTGGGGTGACGGTGACCTGGGTGCCGTCGCGCAGGATGGTGGCCTCGGCCGGGACCAGGGCGAGCAGGGCGCGCAGGCCGCGGCGGGTGCGGGCCACGGCGTACTCCTCCAGGCCCTCACTGATCGAGTACAGGAACGCCAGCATGGCGGCCTCGGCGACCTCGCCCAGAATCACCGCGCCGACCGCCGCGATCGTCATCAGCGTCCCGACGCCGATCTTGCCCTTGGCCAGCCGCTTCACGGTGCCGGGTACGAAGGTCCACCCACCCAGCCCCAGGGCGAGCGCATTCAGCCCGGTGACCGTTGAGGATGAGGCGTCGTTGAGGTCCGCGACAAACCCGGCCAGCAGGAACAGGCCTGAGAGCGCGGCGAACCGTAGCTCGTCGACCTCCCACAGCCGCTCCGGCTCGTGCTCCTCGGATTCCGCACCCCTGGGCTCGTCATGGGCGCAGCACGCATCCGTCACTGTGCTTCTCCGTTCGTCGTCTCGGAGCTCGTCGCGGCCTCAACGGTGGCGGCGATCCCGTAGTTCGGACACAGCTCGACCGCGTCGCCGGTCAGCGCGAGAAGCCGCTCGGCTGCGGCGAGCAGATCGATCAGCTCCGGATGGGCCAGGGAGTAGAACATCTGACGACCCTCGGGTCGACCCACGACCAGGCCGCAGTCACGCAGACACGCCAGATGCCCCGAAACGGTGCCCTGCGCCAGCCCCAGTGCCTTGGTCAGGTCCACCACCCGGCGCTCACCGTGCGCCAAATGGGTCACGATCGCCAACCGGTTCCGGTCCGCGAGTCCGTGGAAGAGGGCCGCACCCCGGCGCAGAGCGGGATCATCAGCAGTAGGGCTTTGTAACGTTGTCATCGGCATATGACGATACTAACGGCGGATGAGGGTGGTGACCTTGATATGTCCACGCCCGATTGGGGCCAGAGGTCGAATCTGCCGCGTCGGTGGCACACCCAACGGTCTCGCACCCCTGGCCCGCTCAGGGCTGGCTCAGCTGTGGTGCTCGAAAAGGCCGGTGTGCACGACGGGAACGTCGAGAATGACCAGACCGTCCGCTGGTGCCGGCGTGCGATTTTCCGGCTCTCCTGGCAGTTTGCACGCTCGCCTGAAGCTGTTGGCCTCGCTGGCCCAAGCCGCGTTCAGTGGCTTTGACGCCGCATCCTGTTGGGCAAAGTCGCGCGTCACACCCGAGAGCAAGCGGCACGTTGCGGACACCTGAGAGGCATGACAAGAGACAACGCGATTGGCCGACCGTTCTGGTGCAGAAAAGAGCTCGCCCACGTCATCCGACGTGATCGGACCTCGGCCGCGGCGCGCTACGCGTGGCTGCTCGGCTACCTGGTGCTCGTGCTCGCCGGCGGGGGCCTCACGGTCACGGCGCTCGCGACTGCGCCGCAGCTGGCCGGCCCGGCGATGCTGGCCACGATGACTGCCGCCGTCGCGTTCCTGGGCTTGCGCGTCGCCTTTGACCGGCGGGAGGAGATCGCCGCCGATCTGTTCGCCGTCGACCTGACGCGTGACCTGGACGCGGCGGCAGAGCTGATGCGGCTCTACGAGGACAACGTCGCCCGGCCGCTGCCTGATCGTGGTCTCGGCCGAGCGTGGGCGCGGCTCGAGCGACGCTGGTTCGCCACCCACCCTGAGCCGCAGGCACGGCTCGCCGCCATGCGCCGCCACCTGGTCGACGAGGCGGCCGACTAGCCCTCGACGCCGCCGGAACCACCGGCCACGGCCAGAGACCGCGGCTCGGGGCTGTAGGACAGCACTCCCTCACGCGCGAGCGTCCGGATGATCCGCTCCCGCAAGGCCGGCGTGCAGCCCAGCGCGTCACCGAGCTCGGTCCACGTCGGGCCGGCGCCGGTGCGTTCCCACACGCCGGCGACGTACGCCTTGGCCCGCTCGGCGTCACGATCGACTGCGGCCCGCGCGGTAGCGGCGGCCTCTGCGCGCGCCTGCTGCTGCTCTCGCCACGCCGCCTCGAAGACGTCCAGCGCAGGGGCGACCCAGCCCGGCGACTGCGTGGTCAGACGCACCGCCAGCCGGTGCCGCGGCAGGCCGGGGCGCCCTGCCGCGCCCACCAGGTCTACGTACGCGTCGACCAGCTCGTCCGGCGGGGTACCTGCGTAGCCGGCGGCGGCAAGGAACTGCCGCACCTGAGCGCGCGTCGCACGCCGGGGTCGCTTCGTGGCAGACATGACACCTTGATCGGCCGGGGGAGTGGGCGCCCAAGGCTACTGACGGAAGCCGGACAGTCCGGCCAGTCAGCGTCGCGGAGTGCCGCGTCGCGGCGGCCGCGGGCGGTTGACGTCCTGCCGGTCGCGCGCAGCTCCCTGCGACGTGGTCGGCGCCGGGATGTTCTCGTCGGTGTCGATCGGGATGTCCAGGCGGGAGACGATTCGGTAGCGCAGGTCGCGTGCGGGGCTGTCGCCCAGGGGCTTCTCGGCGACGATCGCGCGGGTCGCGGCGCCGACGTCGTGGCCCTGTTCGTGGGCCTGCTGCAGCATTGCTGCGGTGGCCGGCCAGTCGCCCTGCTCGAGCAGGCGCGGGTCGA
>VFQN01003895.1_pt1 | contig 20436 bp, 17 predicted proteins | sample 3512371 | NCBI WGS metagenome assembly VFQN01 (sample SAMN10412370, study PRJNA504923) | tailings metagenome | isolation source: Replicate 2 from Balatoc abandoned mine | place: Philippines: Itogon, Benguet | collected 2017-08-28
TCGGTGCTGCTCAGGCCCGAGGTCAGCGGGCGGATCGTCAAGATCAACTTCGCGGAAGGGCAGCGCGTCCAGAAGGATGACGTGCTGGTCGAGCTGGACCGCTCCATTGAGCAGGCCGAGCTCGACCAAGCCAATGCCGAGCTGTCCCTGGCCGAATCCGAGTACGAGCGCCAGCAGGCGCTGCGCACCCGCAATGCCGTGTCCCAGGCGGCGCTGGACCAGGCCAAGGCGCGGCTGGACACGGCGCGCGCCTCGATCGCCCTGGCCCAGGCACGGCTTGGCAAGCGCTCGCTCCTGGCGCCGTTCGACGCCCGCGCCGGCCTGCGCCGGGTCAGCCCGGGCGCCTTCGTCGAGGCCGGCACCGAGATCGTCAACCTCGAGGACATCGACCCGCTCAAGCTCGACTTCCGGGTGCCGGAGCGGTTCCTGCCGGCGGTGCAGCTCGGCCAGAAGATCGGCGTGCAGGTCGACGCCTTCCCGGACCGCCGGTTCGAGGGCGAGGTCGTCGCGATCGACCCGCAGATCGACGAGGAGGGCCGCTCGCTGGTGGTCCGCGCGGTGGTCCAGAACGAGGAGGACCAGCTCCGCCCTGGCCTGTTCGCCCGGGTGACGCTGACGCTGGCGACGCGGGAGGATGCGATCTGGGTCGCTGAATCGTCGGTCGTGCCGATGGGCGACCAGGTGACGGTGTTCAAGGTGGTGGAGGGCCAGGACGGCAAGACGGTCGCCAAGTCGCAGGTGGTGCGGCTGGGATTGCGCCAGCCGGGCATGGTGGAGGCCGTGGAGGGCCTGGCGGCGGGCGACCGGGTGGTCACAGCCGGGGTCCTGAAGATCGGGGACGGCTCGCCGATCCAGGTGGTGCCGCCGCCGGGCAATGCGCCGGCGGACGCGGGCGACGACGCCGGCAGCGCCGGGACCGATCAGGAACCCGCCGCGGCGGCCGGCTGAGGAGGACCGCCATGTCGCTGTCCGAAGTCTCCATCCGCCGCCCGGTATTCGCCACGGTGATGAGCCTGATCATCCTCCTGATCGGGCTCATGGCCTATTCGCGCCTGTCGGTGCGCGAATACCCCAAGATCGACGAGCCGGTGGTCTCGGTGACCACCACCTACAAGGGTGCCTCCTCCGAGATCATCGAGAGCCAGGTCACCCGGACCATGGAGGAGAGCCTGGCGGGCATCGAGGGCATCGACGTGATGACCTCGATCAGCAAGCCGGAAGAATCCCAGATCAACGTGCGCTTCCGGATCAACCGCGACCCGGACGCCGCGGCGGCCGACGTGCGCGACCGGGTGGGGCGTGCCCGGGACGCGCTGCCCGACGAGATCGACGAGCCGGTTATCGCCAAGGTCGAGGCGGACAGCCAGCCGGTCATGTACTTGGCGTTCGCGTCCACCCGGCACAACGCCATGGAGGTCACCGACTTCGCCGACCGGGTGGTGAAGGACCGGCTGCAGAACCTGCCGGGCGTGGCGGAGATCCAGATCTATGGCGAGCGCGAGCAGGCGATGCGGATCTGGCTGGACCGGCTGCGCCTGGCCGCGTTCAACCTGACCCCGCAGGACGTCGAGAACGCCCTGCGCCGGCAGAACGTCGAGGTGCCGGCCGGGCGGATCGAGGGCAAGGACCGCGAGTTCACTGTCCTGTCCGAGACCGACCTGCGCACGCCCGAACAGTTCAACGACCTGATCATCCGCGACACCGGCGGCTATCTGGTCCGCCTCAAGGACGTGGGACGGGCCGAAATCGCCGCGCTCGACGAGCGGATCATCGCGCGCTTCAACGGCAATCCTGCGGTTGCCATCGGCGTGATCAAGCAGTCCACCGCCAACCCGCTCGACGTCAGCAACGAGGTCAAGAAGGCGCTGCCTCAGATCGAGGCGGCGCTGCCGCTCGGCATGAAGGTCGACGTCGCCTATGACAGCTCGATCTTCATCGCGACCTCGATCGAAAACGTGTTCACGGCGATCGGCGAGGCAGTCCTCCTGGTCGTGATCGTGATCTTCGTGTTCCTGCGCAGCTTCCGCGCGACCCTGATCCCGATCGTGACCATCCCGGTGTCGCTGGTGGGCGCCTTCATCTTCATGTGGGCGCTGGACTTCTCCATCAACACGCTGACCCTGCTGGCGGTGGGCCTGGTGGTCGACGACGCCATCGTCATGCTGGAGAACATCAGCCGGCACGTCGAGGACGGCATGAAGCCGTTCCAGGCGGCGCTGGTGGGCGCCAAGGAGATCCAGTTCGCGATCATCGCGATGACGATCTCGCTGGTGGCAGTCTATGCGCCGATCGCGTTCCAGACCGGGCGGACCGGGCGGCTGTTCATCGAGTTCGCCCTGACGCTCGCCTGCGCCGTGCTGGTGTCGGGCTTCATGGCGCTGACCCTTTCGCCGATGATGTGCTCGCTGATCCTGAAGCACCAGGAGCGGCACAACTTCCTCTACCGCTTCATCGAGGGGCTGCTGAACGGGCTCACCAACGGCTACCGGCGGGCGCTGCGCTTCATCCTGACGGTAAGGGTGGCGGTGGTAGTGGCGGGGCTGCTGGTGGCAGGCTCAGCCTGGTTCCTCCTGAAGTCCCTGCCCTCGGAGCTGTCGCCTACCGAGGACCGCGGCACGATCATCTCGATCGGCATCGCGCCGGAAGGCAGCACGGTCGACTTCACCGATCGCTACGTGCGCGAGATGGAGAAGATCTTCGCCGGCACCGAATACATGGACCGATTCTTCGCCGTGGTGGGCTTCCCGGCGGTGACGCAGGGGCTGGGCTTCATCGGCCTGGTCGACTGGGACAAGCGGCCGGTCAGCCAGCAGCAGATCGCGGCCGAGATGTCGCCCAAGCTGTTCGGCATCCCGGCCCTACTGGCGTTCGCGGTGAACCCGCCTTCGCTCGGCCAGAGCCCGATCGACAAGCCGATCGAGTTCGTCCTGCAGACCTCCAGCCCGTACGAGGAGCTGCAGAAAGGCGTGGATGCCATGCTGGCCGCCCTGGCGGCAGAGCCGCGCCTGGTCAACGTCGACACCGACCTCAAGCTCAACAAGCCGCAGATCAAGTTCGAGATCGACCGCGAGAAGGCGGCGCTGATGGGCCTGGACATCGACACGATCGGGCGCACGGTCGAGACGATGCTGGGCGGCCGGCAGGTGACCCGGTTCAAGCGCGAGGGCAAACAGTACGACGTGGTGGTGCAGCTAGCCGATACCGACCGCACCTCGCGCGCCGACCTGGACCAGATCTTCGTGCGCTCCGGCTCCGGCCAGATGGTGCCGCTGGCGAGCCTGGTGACCAGCCAGGAAACGGTGGCGCCAAAGGAGCTGAACCATTTCAACAAGCTGCGCTCGGCCTCGATCACGGCGACCCTGGCCCCCGGCTATACGACCGGCGATGCCCTGAACTTCCTGGAGAGCACGTTCGCCCGGCTGCAGGAGGAAGGAAAGATCCCGCAGACCATCATCTACGACCTGAACGGCGAAAGCCGCGAGTTCAAGGTCGCGACCGGCGGGCTGTACGTGACCTTCCTGCTGGCGCTGGCCTTCATTTACCTGGTGCTGGCGGCGCAGTTCGAGAGCTGGATCGACCCGTTCGTGATCATGCTCACCGTGCCCCTGTCGATGACCGGGGCGCTCCTGGCGCTCAAGCTCACCGGCGGCTCGATCAACGTCTACAGCCAGATCGGCCTGGTGACCCTGGTGGGCCTGATCACCAAGCACGGCATCCTGATCGTGGAGTTCACCAACCAGCTGCGCGAGCAGGGCAGGGACATCCGCGAGGCGGTGATCGAGGCTTCGGTGCTGCGGCTGCGGCCGATCCTGATGACCACGGGTGCGATGGTGCTGGGCTCGGTGCCGCTGGCGCTGGCGGTGGGGGCCGGGGCGGAAAGCCGCCACGCGATCGGCTGGGTGATCGTGGGCGGGCTGACGCTCGGCACGTTCTTCACCCTGTTCGTCGTGCCGGTGGCCTACACGCTGCTGTCGCGCCGGGTGCGGCCGAGCCATGCGGCTGCACCAACCGCCCATCCCCAGCCGGCCGAATAGCGGCTCAGCCGGCGCGCGGCGCCGACAGGATGATCGCCGCGCCCAGGAGGCAGACGGCGGCCCCGGCCATGTCCCAGCGGTCCGGGCGGAAGCCTTCGACCACCCACATCCAGCCGAGGCTGGCGACGATGTAGATCCCGCCATAGGCGGCGAATGCGCGGCCGGCGAAGTCGGCGGGCGCCAGCGTCAGGAGCCAGGCGAAGGCCAGGAGGCAGGCGCAACCCGGCACCAGCCAGAGGACCGGCTTGCCCAGGCGCAGCCACGCCCAGAAGGCGAAGCAGCCGGCGATCTCGGCCAGGGCGGCGCCGGCATAAAGGACGAGCGTCACCGGCTCAGCTCCGCATCCCGCGCCGGATCGCGAGGCGGCGCAACGGCGTGAGCCGGTCGAGCAGGTTGAGGGCGGCACCCCGGGCGCGGGCGACCGGCACCAGCTCGTTGGTGAACAGCCGGGCGAGCCCATCCGTCAGCCAGATGGCCCGGGTGTTCGGCCCGCGGCGCATCCGCTCATAGCCGCGCAGCACGTCGGCCGAGCCGGGATCGTGCGGGTGGCGCCGGACCAGCTCGACCAGGGCCGCCACGTCGGCCACGCCCATGTTGAAGCCCTGGGCGTGGATGGGATGCACGCCGTGGGCAGCGTCGCCAACCAGGGCCAGGCGCGGGGCGACGTAGCGGTCGGCATGCTGGCCGGACAGGGGCCAGGTGCCGACCGGGCTGTCCAGTTCCATGCGGCCGAGCGCATGGCCCAGCGCCTCGTCCAGCTCGTCCAGCAGCGCCTCGACCGGTCCCTCGGCCAGCGCGCGGGCGCGCTCGGCGGTTTCCACCCAGGTGATGCCGGTGCGGTCGGCGCGCAGCGGCAAGGTCGCGAGCGGCCCGCCCTTGCGCATCCGCTCCAGCACGGCCCCGCCATTGTCGGTGGCATGGCGGACGATGAAGCCCAGAGCCGTATGTCCGTAGGTCCAGCGCTGCAGGCCGATCCGGGCAAGGCTGCGGATCTTGGAGCCGCGGCCGTCCGCGCCGATCAGGAGCTTGCCGGTCAGGCGGGCGCCGGATTCGGTGCGCACGGTGATCCCATGGGCGTCGCGGTCGATGGTGCCGACCCGGTCGGTGACCAGGACGGACTTGCCGGCGCGCTCCAGCAGGAGGTCGAGCAGGACACGGCGCAGGACGCGGTTCTAGAAGCCCTGGCCGAACGGGATGTCGGCCGGCGCGTCGCTTTCCCGATAAGCGACCTTGGCGGCGCTGCCGACGTCCAGCACCTCCACCTTCCGGATCGCCGCCCCGAACGGCGCCAGCTGGCGCCACAGGCCCAGCTCCTGCAGATGCACGATGCTGCCCGCCAGCAGGGCCAGGGCGCGGCCATCCGGGGGTGCGTCGCGGATGGCGGCCTCCGGCATCGGCTCGATGACCTGGACGCGCTGGCCGAGGTCGGTGAGGGCGATTGCCGCGAGCAGGCCGGCATGGCCGCCGCCTGCGACCAGAACGTCGGAAGGCTCGCTCACCGGCCGGTTCCATCGCTCGACGTGACGGCGACGCGCGGGCTAGTGTCCAGGCGGGTCAGGGAATTTCCGGTAGGAACCATGCGTGTCTTCGCCTTCACCTGCGCTTTGCTCTGCGCTGCCTCGTTGCCGGCGGCTGCCGATCAGGTCACCGATCAGCTCGACCTAGGCAAGCAGTACTACGAGGAAGGTGATCTGAGCGGTGCGATCAACGAGCTGCAGTTCGCCATCCAGGACATCCGGTCGCAGCTGGCCGCGAAGTATCGGGACGGCTTCCCGCCGGCCCCGCCCGGCTGGTCGTTCCAGGACAGCGAGTCGGACAACAGCGCCGCCATGGCGATGTTCGGCGGCGGCACCTCGGTGGCGCGCACTTACACGCAGGAAAACGGCGAAGGCCGGATCGAGGCGACCATCTCGGTCGACAACCCGATGATCCAGGGCTTGGCCGCCATGCTGAACAACCCGGCGATGATGGCCGCCGATCCCACCGCCAAGCGGGTGCGGGTCGGCCGGGACAATGCGATGGTCAAGTTCGAGGAGGACGGCAGCAGCGGCGAAGCGACCCTGATCGTGGGCGGCCGGATCATGCTGCAGCTCCAGGGCAGCGGCATCGCGAACGGCCAGATCCTCGAGGAAATGACCAAGGGCTGGAAGGTCGACGAGCTCAAGAAGCTGACCGGGATGTGAGCTGGCCGGTGGAGCACACGTTTCTCTACTGGGCGCTGGTGATCACCGGCGTGACCATCAGCGCGCTCAGCAAGGGCGGCTTCGGCGGCGGGCTCGGCATGGCCTCGGTGCCGCTGATGAGCTGGGTGATGCCGCCCGCGCATGCAGCGGCGATCATGCTGCCCTTGCTCGTGCTGATGGATATGATCGGGGTATGGGCCTATCGCCGGAACTGGGATCGCCGGGCGGTGGTGGCCCTGCTGCCGGGGGCGCTCGCCGGGATCGTGGTCGGCACGCTGGCGTTCGGCTGGCTGTCGGAGGACATGGTCCGGATCCTCCTGGGCGGCACGTCCGTCCTGTTCTCGCTGGACTGGTTCTTCCGCCCGGCAGCACGGCTTGGCCGCGCCGAGCGGCCGGGCCCGGTGCCGGGGCTGCTGCTGGGCGGGGCCGCCGGCTTCACCAGCACGCTCGCCCATGCCGGCGGGCCGCCCGCCAATCTCTATCTGGTGCCGCTCCGGCTGGACAAGACGGTGTTCGTCGGCACCATGACCATCCTGTTCGCGGTCATCAACATCGCCAAGCTGCCGCCCTATTTCGCGATCGGCCTGTTCGACGACACGATCGTCGCGACGATCCTGTGGATGCTGCCGGTGGCGGCCCTGGCGATGTGGGCGGGGATCTGGATGCACCACCGGGTCAACGACCGCTGGTTCTATCCCTTGTGCGTGGGCTTCGTGCTGCTCACCGGCTTCAAGCTGCTCTGGGACGGCCTCATGTGAGGCCGCTTCTCGCCCTGCTGCTGCTGGCTCCTGGCGCGGTCCTGGCGGGGCCACGCGACGCGCTGCCGGCCTATGCCCGCTGCTTCTACGACCAGGAGGTCCTGCAATATTGCGGGCTCTGGAACAGCACGCTCGCAGGCGGGGCGGAACTGGCCTGCGCGGAGGCGAGGGCGGCAAGCGGGCTCGACGAGGAAGCGGCGCGCCAAGCCCGGGTGGCGGCCGCGGTCGCGTTCGACGACGAGTGGCAGAACCGCTCCAACAGCGGCAAGCGCCTGTGGTGCTTGAGCGAAGGGCGCGCCGCAGCACTCGCCTTCTATGACCGCGCCCTGCAGGAGCGCTTCAAGGAGCCGGCCGGGCTCGCTCCGGAAACCCGGCCGGCGGATGATCCTTAGGGCGTGAAGACGGTGGAGCCGGTGGTCTTGCGGCTTTCCAGGTCGCGGTGCGCCTGGGCGACATTGGCCAGCTTGTACTTCTGGTCGACCTGCACCTTGACCGCCCCGCTCGCCACCACCTTGATCAGGTCGTTGGCACAGGCCAAGAGCTCCTCGCGGGTCGCAACATAGCTGAACAGGGTCGGCCGGGTCAGGAACAGCGAGCCCTTCTGCGCCAGCAGCGCGGTGTCGAACGGCTCGACCTTGCCCGAGGACTGGCCGAAGGTGACCAGCATGCCGAGCTTGCGCAGGCAGTCCAGCGACTTCAGGAAGGTGTCCTTGCCCACCGAATCGTAGACCACGTCGACGCCCTTGCCGCCGGTGATCTCCTTGACCGCGGCCACGAAGTCGTCGCGGGTGTAGACGATCGGGTGGTCGCAGCCATGCGCCTTGGCGAGCGCCGCCTTCTCGTCCGAGGAAACCGTACCGATCACCGTGGCGCCCAGATGCTTCGCCCACTGGCAAACCAGCAGGCCGACGCCGCCGGCCGCGGCATGGATCAGGATGGTCTGGCCAGCCTGCACCTTGAAGGTCTGCCGCAGCAGGTACTGGGCGGTCATGCCCTTCAGCATCATGGCGCAGGCGGCATCGTCGTCGATAGTGTCCGGCACCGGCACCAGGGTGGCGGTCGGCATCACCCGCACGTCGCTGTAGGCGCCGGCCGGCCCGGTGCCGTAGGCGACCCTTTGGCCGACCTTCAGCTCGGTGACGCCGTCGCCGACCGCCTCGATCACCCCGGAACCTTCGAATCCCGGGGTGTAGGGCAGGGTGGTGGGGTAGAGGCCAGAGCGGAAATAGCAGTCGATGAAGTTCAGGCCGATCGCCTTGTGCCGGACCAGCACCTGGCCGGCTCCCGGCTTGCCGGGATCATAGCTTTCCAGCTCCAGCACCTCAGGCCCGCCGGTCTTCCGGATCACCACGCGCGTTGCCATGCAGCTTGTCCTTCTCGGGTTCGTCCGTGTTCTTTCAGTTGCCGCTCATCGCGCCCACGCGCAAGGCGGCTGCGCGCAGCGCCTCCGACAGGCCGGCCGGCTCGGTGATCGGCGGCGTGCAGGTGGCGGCGACGCAGACATAGGCGGCGGGCCGACCATCCACCGTGCCCTTGCCATGCGCCGGATGGTCCACGGGCAGGCCCTTGCCGTCGGTGACGAGATGGACGGTCCGGTGCGGCAGGGCGGTGGTGAGCGCCACCCGGCGCAGGGCCTCGGTGCCGGCAGCCTCGGGCCCGGTCACCAGCACGACCTGGATCGGCGCTTCCAGCGCCATCACCGCCGCCAGGAAGGCGCAATGGCCAGCCGGCTGCTCCGTCACCTCGCCCGCCACCGAACGCACCAGCCGGTCGGCCCGTTCCCGCCATTGCGGCCGCCCGTCCAGTGCGTGCAGCAGGGCCAGGCATTCCAGCAGGGTGGCGAGCGGTGCCGGGCTTGGGCCGTCATGGGCGGTCTTCGGGCGCACCAGCAGGTCGGTGGCGTCGCTGGCGACAAGGCGGTAGCCGCCGGCCGGGTCGGCGAAGTCGCGCTCGATCGCCTCCAGGATCGCGGTCGCCCGCTCCAGCCAGGCCTGTTCCGCCGTGGCCTCGAACAAGGCGAGGGCGGCGCGCGCCATCTGGGCATGGTCGTCGAGCAGGCCCAGCTCCAGCCGGCGGCCGTCGCGCCAGGCATGGCGCAGCCCGCCCTCGCCGGTGCCGAGCCTGGCCATCACCGCCCCGAAGGCATCGCCTGCCAGCGCCAGCCACTCCGGCTCGTCGAACACCACCCCGGCCCGCGCCAGGCCCTGGATCATCAGCCCGTTCCAGTCGGCCAGGATCTTGTCGTCGCGCGCGGGCCTGGGGCGCCGCTCGCGCGCTTCCAGCAGCTTCGCGCGCAGCGGGGCCAGCGCTTCCTCCTCGTCGGCCGGCAGCAGGCCCGGCTCATGCAGGCGGTTCAGGACGTTCCGGTCTTCCCAGTTGCCGGCTTCGGTCACGCCATAGGCCAGTGCTAAGCGCTCGTAGTCGGGACCCAGGATCGCCGCGATCTCCTCGGCCTGCCAGCAGTAGAAGCGCCCCTCCTCGCCCTCGCTGTCGGCATCCAGGGAGGCGGCGAAGGCGCCCTCGGTCATCATCTCGCGCACCAGCCAGTCGACCGTCTCGGCAGCGCGCACGTGGAACAGCGGGTCGGGGGCGACCAGGTGCAGCTCGGCGAGCAGCTCCAGCAGCTGGCCGTTGTCGTAGAGCATCTTCTCGAAATGCGGCACCAGCCAGAAGGCGTCCACCGAGTAGCGGGCATAGCCGCCGCCTAAGTGGTCGTAGATGCCGCCCTGGGAGATCCGCGCCAGCGTGTGCAGGAGCCGCCGCTCGATGGTCTGGTCGCCGGTCGCCACGGCGACCCGCCGCATCAGGTCGAGGATCGGCACCTGCGGGAACTTGGGCGCGCCCTTCAGGCCGCCATGGACGGCGTCGAAGCGGTTGGCGAGCGACCTGGCGGTGCGGGTCGCCAGGCGCAGCTCGATTCCCTCGCCCACGGCGGGCTGGCCGAGCCCGGCCAGGGCCGCCACCAGCTGGTCGCGGTTCGCCATCAGCCGCGAGCGGTCCTCGCGCCACAGCCGGGCCAGCTGCTCCAGCACCTGGTTGAAGGACGGCCGGCCGTAGCGCGGCTCCGGCGGGAAATAGGTGCCGCCCCAGAACGGCTCGCCTCTGGGCGTCAGGAACATGGTGAGCGGCCAGCCACCCGGCTCGCCCAGGAGGTGCAGGGCGTGCATGTAGATCTGGTCGAGGTCCGGGCGCTCCTCGCGGTCGACCTTGATCGGCACGAAATGCGCGTTCACGAGCTGCGCGGTCGCCTCGTTCTCGAAGCTCTCGTGCGCCATGACATGGCACCAGTGGCAGGCCGCATAGCCGATCGACAGGAGGATCGGCACGTCGCGCTCGCGGGCAAGCGCCAGGCTCGCCTCGTTCCATTCCCGCCAGTGCACCGGGTTGCCGGCGTGCTGGAGCAGGTACGGGCTGGTGGCCGCGCGCAGCAGATTGGCCATGGACATCTCCGCGGGAGGAAAGCTCGGCGAGCGGAGGTTTTCGACCGGCCGCCATGGTCCTAAGGATGTGGGGCGGGCGCAAGCGAACGGCGAGGCAAACGGATGAAAGTCAGCATCGATATCGACTGCACGCCGGAAGAGGCGCGGCAGTTCCTGGGCCTGCCGGACGTGGCGCCGATGCAGAAGAGCCTGATGGACACGCTGGAAAAGCGTCTGGTCGATTCCATCAATGCCACCGACACCAAGCAGCTGATGGAAACCTGGCTGCCGCTCTCCAAGGGGCTGGAGCAGTGGCAGACGATCTGGGGGCAGATGATGGCGACCGCCACCGGCATGAAGCCGCCCTCGCCGCCCAAGGACGACAAGCGCTGAGCAGCGACACGATCTGGGCCTGGGCGACCCCGCCCGGACGCTCGGCGGTGGCGGTGCTACGGATCTCCGGGCCTGCGGCCGACCCGGCCCTGAAGGCACTGGGGGTCCGGACCCTGCCGCCGCCGCGCCTGGCGCGGCTGGCGCGGCTGTCCGATCCTGCCGGCATGCCGATCGACCAGGCGCTGATCCTGCGCTTCCCGGGGCCGGCCAGCTTCACCGGCGAGGACGTGGCCGAGATCCAGCATCATGGCGGGCTTGGGGTGCGGCGCGCCCTGGCCGTCCTCCTGGCCCGCCTCCCCGGCCTGCGCCCGGCCGAGCCCGGCGAGTTCACCCGGCGCGCCTTCCTGCACGGCAAGCTCGACCTGGCCGAGGTGGTGGGATTGGGCGACCTGATCGATGCCACCACCGCGCGCGCGGCACGCAGCGCGCTGTTGCGCCTGGAAGGTGCCCTCAGCCGGAAGGTGGCCGCATGGAGCGAGCTTCTGTCGGACCAGCGTGCGCTGGTCGAGGCGGAGCTGGACTTTGCGGCAGACCAGGCCGACGTCACCAGCGGGGCTGTCGTCCGGCTGGCGCCGGTGCTGCAACAGGTCCAGGCGGAGCTGGAGGAGGCGCTGCGCCAGGCGCCGGCAGCCGCCAGGCTGCGGCAGGGCTATGTCGTGGCGGTGGTGGGCGCGCCCAATGTCGGCAAGTCCAGCCTGGTCAACCTCCTGGCCGGGCGGGAGGTCGCGATCGTGACGGAGCGGCCGGGTACCACGCGCGACCCGATCGAGGTCGAGCTGGACCTCCAAGGGCTGCCGGTGACGCTGATCGACACCGCCGGCCTGCGCGCCACCGACGACCCGATCGAGCGGGAAGGCATCCGCCGTGCGCGTGAGAAGGCCGAGGGTGCCGACCTGGTGCTGCAGATGGTCGACGCCCGCGACCCGATGCCGATCCCGGCCGAGGCGGCACGCCATCTGCTGGTGGTGAACAAGGCGGACCTGGCGGCAGCGCCCGACGGGGCCCTTGCGATCTCCTGCCTGACCGGCGAGGGGGTCGATCTCCTTCTGGAGAAGCTGGTCGCGGCGCTCGATGCCGGCGACGCCGACGAGCTGGCCGCGGTGCCGGCGGACGCCCATGCCCAGGCGGCGGTGCGGGAAGCATCGGAAGCGGTGGGACAGGCGCTGGCGGCGGTGCCGCTGGGGGAGCCGGTGCTGGTGGCGGACGAGCTGCGCCGCGCGGTGGCGGCGCTGGCGCGCGTTACCGGGACGGGCGGCGACGTCGAGGATGTGCTGGGGCGGATCTTCGCGCGCTTCTGCATCGGCAAGTGAAGCGGGTGCGTGCCGAGCAGCGTTTCACGTGAAACGTCAGCTCAGTTCCTGTTCCGGCTCCGGCTCGTGCCAGATACCCAGCCGTTCCGAGGCCACCCGCCGGATCGCCGCTGCTGCGGCCGGGTCGGCGGCCAGGAAGCGCTCGAACACGTCGGCGTGCAGCTCGAGCAGGTGGCAATAGCCCATCGCCACCACGTCGGCCATGCGCGGCTCGCGGGTGAGCAGGCCAAGCTCGCCGAAGAAGTCGCCGGTGCCGAGCCGGACCGGCTCGTCCAGCACCACCTCGACCGCACCGCTGACGATGAAGAACATCCGGTCGCCAATGGCGCCGACGCGCACGATCCGCTCGCGCGGCAGGGCCATGCGCGGCCGCAGCAGGCGGCTCATCGCGGCCAGCTGATGGGGATCCAGGTCCTTGAACAAGGGCAGGTCGCGCAGGAGAGTGGGCACGTCCAGGCGCAGGTCCAGCACCGGCGCCTTCTCCAGGCGGCGGGCGCGCTGCCGGGTCGCTTCCATCAGGTCGCGATAGACCGGCGGGGTGATCAGCCGCTCCTGCAGCATCTGCTGGTAGGAATCCTCCTCCATGCGCAGCGCCGCCCGGTCCATGTAGCGAGCCCGCAGCGCTTCCGCGTAGTCCGGATATTGCAGCTCCAGCGCCTCGAAGCTGCGCTCGGTCAGCTCACGGCGGCCCTCCACCACGTGCCGGGCCGTCTCGGCCACGCGCGGCTCGAACAGGTTGGGCAGGCGGTCCTTGCCGAACTCGGTGAGTTCGTTCAGCACCCGGCGACTGACCAGCATCACCTCGAAGCGGTCGGCCAGCTGGATCGCGAGCGGCGTCGACCAGCGGAAGGTGCGCTGGATCCAGGCGGCAAGGCGCATCGAGATGTCGAAGCGGACAAGGTGCTTGGACACCGACCGGTAGCCCCGCACCCCATCGGTCTGCAGTGCGTCCTGCAGCTGGTCGGTATTGCTCAGGAGCTGGGCCGCCGTGCGCCGGCCGACCAGGCCGCGGCCGATCTCGGCCACGTACAGCTCCGCCTCATGGCGGGTCAGGGTCAGCAGGGCTGCCGAAAGCTGCTGGGCGAGCATGTCGTCGCCGAGCGGCGCCACCCGGCGCGGCGTCGCCAGGCGCGCCTTGTACAGCCGGTCGATTTCCGGCGAGGTGTCCGGGTCGATGCCGAGCCGCACCGCCTCCAGCCGGAGCTGGTCGAGCATGTTCGACTGGCTGAGCTCGAGGGCGCGGTCGCGCACCATCCGCTCCAAAGGCCCCAGCTGGTTCAGCTTCAGCCAGGAGATCAGGGCGCGCAACGTGGTGCCCTGCACGAACAGGGTGAACAGGACGTAGGAGACCGCCACCACCTCGATCAGGTGCTTGGCCTCCTCCGACACCCCGTCATATTCCGCGACTGCCAGCGCCAGGGCGAGGGTCACCGCGCCGCGCAGCCCGCCCCATAGCATCACGGCGCGGTAGGCGGCGCGGATCGGCTTGGCGAGCTTCAGCATCGTCAGGAGCGGGATCACGGCATAGAGCACGAAGATCCGGGCAGCGAAGGTCGCCAGGATCAGGATCGCCAGCAGCAGCAGGTCCTTCAGCCGGAAGGTCGCCAGGACCTTGGGAATCAGCGTCGCTGCCAGCATGAACACGAGCGACGCTGCCCAGAAGCCCAGCTGCGTCCAGATCCGGTGCATCGAGTCCCAGGCGGCGCTGCTGACCCGGCGTCGGCCCAGATAGCCGAACACCAGCCCGGCGGCGACCGTGGCGACCACGCCCGAGAAGTCCAGGACATGCTCGCCGACGATGTAGGCGATGTAGGCGAGCGCCAGCGAGAGGGTGATCTCGGCGGGCCCGGCGGAATCGAGCTTGGTGAGCAGGGCGGCCCCCAGCCGGCCGAGCACCACCCCGAACAGGCCGCCGCCGATGAAGTCGCGCAGGAAGTTCAGCGTGATGGCGAGCGGGTCGGCGTCGCCGCCGGCCTGCAGCGCGTCCACGAACGCCCCGAACAGCGCGATCGCCGCGGCGTCGTTCAGGAGGCTCTCGCCCTCGACCAGGTCGGACAGGCGCCGGGGCGCGCCGACCTCGCGGAACACGCCGATCACCGCGATCGGGTCGGTGGTCGCGACCACGGCGCCCAGCAGCAGGCAGGCGGCCAGCGGCACCACGGTGAACGGGTCCAGCGAAGCGCCGACCACGACGGTGGTGACCAGCACTGCCAGCACCGCCATGGTCAGCACCGGCACGGCATCGTCGCGCAGCGCACGAGCGTCGAGGCTGATCGAGCTCTCGAACAGCAGGATCGGCAGGAAGATCAGCAGGAGCGTATCGGGCGGGACCGACAGGCGAGCCAGGTCGTCGACCACGTCGCTGAACGGGTTCGGCGCCAGGAAGCTCGCGCCACCGCTCATCAGATAGAGCAGCGAACCGATCCCGATGCCGGCCAGCGCCAGGACGGTGGTGGTGGGAAGGCGTACCCGATCGGCCACGGCCGGAATGAACGCCGCCAGCCCGAGGAGAGCGGCGATGGCCAGGACGTCGAGCACGATCGCGGACATGGTATTTCCCTGCGCTGCGCTTTCGCCTATCACGCAGCCACCCTGTCTTTGAAGCGCCGTCCCCAGTTCGGCGCCAGTTCTTCACGGCTTTCACCGGTTGGCCATGAACCAGTACGACGTGATCGTGATCGGTGGCGGACACGCGGGCGTGGAAGCGGCCGCGGCCGCGGCGCGCTTGGGCGGCCGCACGGCGCTGCTTTCGCAGAACATGCAGGCGGTCGGCCGGATGTCGTGCAACCCGGCGATCGGCGGGCTCGGCCGTGGCCAGCTTGTGCGGGAGGTCGATGCGCTGGATGGGGTAATGGCCCGGGCCATCGATGCGGCCGGGATCCAGTTCCGCATGTTGGCGGCCGACAAGGGCGCCGCCGTGCGGGCGCCGCGGGTGCAGGCCGACCGGCGCGCCTATGAACAGGTGGTCCAGGCCCTGCTCGCGGAGCAGCAAGGCCTGCATCTCGTCGAGGCGGAGGTGGTCGACCTGATTGTCCGGCATGGCCGGGTGGCGGGGGTGGTCGTCCAGGACGGAACCGAACTGCGGGCGGGTGCGGTGGTGCTGACCACCGGCACCTTCCTGCGCGGCGAGATCCATCTGGGCGACGAGCGGCGGCCAGCGGGCCGGCTCGGCGAGAACCCGTCGGTGCGGCTGGCCCTGCGCCTGGCGGCTACCGGCATCGCCATGGGCCGGCTGAAGACCGGGACGCCGCCGCGCCTGCGGCGGGACAGCATCGACTGGCAAGCACTGCCGGCGCAGCCGGGCGACGATCCGCCCGTGCCGATGTCCTACCTGACCAAAGCGGTCACCCGCCCGCAGGTCGAGTGCCGGATCACCTGGACCAACTCGGAAACGCACGCGCTGATCCGCGCCGATCTCGCCCGCTCGCCGGTCTATTCCGGGCAGATCCAGGCCGGCGGGGTGCGCTACTGCCCGTCCATCGAGGACAAGGTGGTGCGTTTTGCCGACCGCGCCCGCCACCAGATCTTCCTGGAGCCGGAGGGCGCCGACAACCCGCTGGTCTACCCGAACGGCATCTCGACCGCCCTGCCCCCGGACGTGCAGCTGGCGCTGGTGCGCTCGATCGCCGGGCTGGAGCGCGCCGAGATCGCCCAGTTCGGCTATGCCATCGAGTACGGCCACATCGACCCGCGCGAGCTGAGCCCGCAGCTGGAGGTGCAGCGCCTGCCCGGCCTGTTCCTGGCCGGGCAGATCAACGGCACCACCGGCTATGAGGAAGCCGCCGGCCAGGGCATCCTTGCCGGGATCAACGCGGCCCTTGCCGCCGGCGGCGGCAGCGGCTTCGTCCTGGATCGCGCGGCGGCGATGATCGGGGTGATGGTCGACGATCTGGTCGGCCGCGGCGTGACCGAGCCCTACCGGATGTTCACCAGCCGCAGCGAGTTCCGCCTGCGGCTGCGCGCCGACAATGCCGACCTGCGCCTGACCGGGCAGGGCATCGCCCTGGGTGTGGTGGGGCCGGAGCGGGCTGCCCGGTTCCGGGCGAAGCTGGCGGCGCTGGAACAGGGGCAGGCACTCCTGCGTGGCCTGTCGGTCAGCCCGGCTCAAGCGATCCTCCAGGGTATCAGCGTCAATGCCGACGGCAAGCGGCGCGACGGCTTCGATCTGCTGCGTCAGCCTGACGTCAGCCTCGACCGGCTGCATGCGCTCCTGCCCGACCTGGCGGAGCTGCCAGGGGCGGTGGCCGAGCAGCTGGTGATCGAGGCGCGCTATGCGACCTATCTGGAACGGCAGGAGGCCGAGGTGCGCCGCTTCCGGGCCCAGGAGGAGCTGGGCCTGCCGGCGGAGCTGGACTATGCGGCGATCCCCGGCCTGAGTACGGAGGTGGTGGCGGTCCTGACTCGGGTGCGGCCGCGTTCGCTGGGCGCTGCCGCACGGGTGCCAGGCGTCACGCCGGCCGCGACGGCCCGGCTGCTGCGCTATATCGAGCGGCCCGGGAGCCGCGCGGCATGAGCGGCAGCCTGCGCCCGATGAGCGCCGAGGAATGTGGCCGGCTGCTCGGTGTTTCACGTGAAACGCTGGCGCGGCTGGGCCAGTGGGTGGAACTGCTGTCGCTGTGGCAGCAGCGGATCAACCTGGTGGCGGCAAGTACGCTGCTCGACCCGTGGCGCCGCCACGTGCTCGATGGCGGCCAGATCCTGCGCCACGCGCCCGGGGCTTCGGTCTGGGCCGATCTCGGCACCGGGCCGGGCGTGCCCGGCATGATCCTGGCGATCATGGGCGTGCCGGCCATGCATCTGATGGAAAGCGACCAGCGCAAGGTGGCGTTCTTGCGCGAGTCCGCCCGGGTGACCGGCACGCAGGTGACGATCCACGCGACCCGGATCGAGCAGGCGAGGCTGCCGCGCCTGGACGTGGTGACCGCGCGCGCCCTGGCACCGCTCGGCAAGCTGCTGGATCTGGCAGCGCCGCACATGTCGGAAGCCACGATCGCCCTGTTCGCGAAGGGCGAGGCCCTGCCGACGGAATTGACCGACGCGGCGCGGCACTGGCATATGAAGCAGGACGTCCTGCCGAGCCTTTCGGATCCGAGGGGCAACATCCTGCGCGTCTGCGAGGTCGTACGTGTCGACGGTCGTCGAGTTCAAGAGCGGGCCTAAGGCCCGCATATTCGCGATTGCCAACCAGAAGGGCGGCGTCGGCAAGACCACCACCGCCATCAACCTCGCTACGGCGCTGGCGGTGGCCGGCAAGCGCGTCCTCGTTGTCGACTTCGACCCGCAGGGCAATGCTTCGACCGGCCTGGGCGTCGACCGCTCTGTGCGCAACGTCACCGCCTACGAGGTGATCACCGGCCAGGCGCCGATCGCCGACGCGCTGACCGAAACGGCGGTGCCCGGCCTCACCCTGATCACCTCGACCGTCGACCTGTCGGCGGCGGAGGTCGAGCTGGTCGACGACGGCAAGCGCAGCTACCGGCTGCGCGACGCGCTGCTCCGCCTGGAGGATCGGTTCGACTATGTGCTGATCGACTGCCCGCCCTCGCTGGGCGTGCTGACGATCAACGGCCTCGTGGCGGCCCACGCGGTGATCGTGCCGCTGCAGTGCGAGTTCTTCGCGCTGGAAGGCCTCAGCATGCTGCTGCGCACGGTCGAGCGCGTCCGCCGCACCCTGAACCCGCGCCTGCAGATGCACGGGATCGTGCTGACCATGTTCGACAAGCGCAACAACCTGTCCGAGCAGGTCGCCGAGGACGTGCGCAGCTTCATGGGCGAGCGGGTCTACGACACGGTGATCCCGCGCAATGTCCGGATTTCCGAAGCCCCCTCGCACGGCAAGCCGGTGATGATCTATGATGTGCGATCGGCCGGCGCGCTCGCCTATGCGCATCTGGCCGGCGAGATGCTCAGACGGGACCGACGGATGATGGCGGCAGCACGGTGAAGCACGATACCGACCACCCGACCGCGCGCCGGCGCGGGCTGGGCATGGGCCTCTCCGCCCTCCTGGGCGAGGACGCCGGCGCCATCTTCGATGGCGACGAGCGCGCGGCCCGGCCGACGCCCCGGGGCTCGCGGGTCGTGCCGATCGAGCAGCTCCGCCCCTCCGGCCACCAGCCGCGCCGATCGTTCGACGAGGACGAGCTGGAATCGCTGGCGGATTCGATGCGTCGCCACGGCCTGCTCCAGCCGCTGCTGGTGCGCCCGGCCGGCGATGCCGGCTACGAGATCGTGGCCGGCGAGCGGCGCTGGCGGGCGGCGCAGCGGGCCGGCCTGTCCGAGGTGCCGGTGCTGGTCCGCGAGCTTGGCGAGCGGGAAACCCTGGAGATCGCGCTGGTCGAGAACGTCCAGCGCAAGGACCTGACGCCGCTGGAAGAGGGTGATGCCTATCGTCGCCTGAGCGAGGAGTTCGGCCACACCCAGGAGGACATCGCGGCCGCGCTCGGCCGCAGCCGCAGCCATGTCGCCAACACGATCCGTCTTTTGGCCCTGCCCGACGGCGTCCGCCGGCTGCTGGAGCAGGAAAAGCTCACGGCCGGCCACGCCCGCGCCCTGCTGGGTGCGCAGGACCCGGTGCGGCTCGCCGAGAAGGTGATCGGCGAGGGGCTGAACGTCCGGCAGACCGAGGAGCTGGTCCGTCGCGAGGCGGCGGCGCCGGCCAAGGCGGCAGCGCGGCCGATGAAGGCCGATGCCGACGTGAAGGCGTTCGAGGAGCGGCTGTCGCGCCGCTTCGGCCTGCCGATCGCCATCCGCCCGAAGAAGGATGGTGGCGAGCTGGTGGTGCGCTGGCGCACCCTCGACCAGCTCGACCGGTTCCTGAACCTGGTGGGCAGCGAGGAAGGCTGAGCCGTCGGCTCAGCTTTCCGCCAGCAGGCGCCGCATGGTGGCGGCGGTCGCCGCGTCGGCCGGGAAGAAGGTTTCCAGCGCCAGCTCGGACAGGGTGATGTCCAGGGGCGTGCCGAACACCGTGGTGGTGCTGATAAAGGCCAGCTGGCCGTGGCGGGTGCCAAGATGCATCGGCACGGCGATGCCGGGCTCGTGCGCCGCGACCGGGCCGCGCTGGCGCGGCTGGTCGGGCTTGGGATAGGCGGCCAGCTCCTCGAACAGGCCGGCCAGGACCGGGTCGGCCGTCACCTCCACCTGGCGGTGCAGCCGGGACAGGAGGTGGGCGCGCCACTCGGCGAAGTTGGTGATCCGCGGCGCCAGCCCGTCCGGGTGCAGCGCCAGGCGCAGGGCATTGACCGGCGGGCGCAGCAGCGCCTCGCCCACCCCCTCCAGGAGCAGTGCGACCGCCCGGTTGTGCGCCAGGATCGTCCAGTGCCGGTCGACGGCTAGGGCGGGATGGGGCTCGTGGCCGGCGAGGATGGTGTCGACCACCTGCCGGGCCGCGGCGAGTGCCGGGTCCGACAGGGGGCGCTCGGTGAACATCGGCGCGTAGCCGGCGGCCACCAGCAGCACGTTGCGCTCGCGCAGCGGCACCTCCAGGCATTCGGCGAGCTGCAGGACCATCTCGCGGCTGGGCTGCGCCCGGCCGGTTTCCAGGAAGCTCAGATGGCGCGCGGAAACCTCGGCCTCCAGGGCCAGGTCGAGCTGGCTCAGGCGGCGGCGCTGGCGCCAGGTCCGCAACAGCGCGCCGATCGGCTGGGCCGTTCCCTGGCTGGTCGATGGGATCATGCTCATGCCTCCCTTTCTAGCCGCTGGTCAGGCTGGCCGCGATGACCTGCGAGGTAATCGACCCGGCGAACCGGAAGGGTGATGAAGGGCCAGCCAAGCCTGGAGACCCGTCATGGCCATGCTGCAGCCCTCCTACTTCCTGCGCCGCGTCCTGGTCGCCAATGCCGGCGGCAATGCCCTGATCGGCGCGATGGCGATCCTCGGCACGGCGCCGCTGGCGCAGGCGCTGGCGATCGCTTCAGGCGTGCTGCTGGCGGCGGGCGCCTACCTGCTGCTGCATGCGGCGCTGGGCCTGTGGCTGGCCGGGCGGGCCAGGCTGGCCGAGGGGGCGGTCTGGACGCTGATGGGGTTCAACGCCCTGTTCACCTTCGCCAGCGTGGCACTCCTGGCGCTGGGCATCGTCACGCCGAACCTGCTGGGCACGTTCGCGGCCTGCGCCGAGGCCTGGATCGCGCTGGCCTTCGTCGAGCTGCTACACCTGGGGCTGGGCCGCTCCGTCCGCCTCCGCGCCCCGCTCCGCACCTGGCTGCGCGGTCAGTTGTAGAGGTCGGCGATCTGGGTTTCGAACTTCGCGTAGATCAGGGAGCGGCGCAGCTTCATGCTGGGGGTCATCAGGCCATTCTCGGTGGTGAACGGCTCGTGCAGGAGGTGCCAGCGGCGGATCC
>VFQN01003897.1_pt1 | contig 20428 bp, 32 predicted proteins | sample 3512371 | NCBI WGS metagenome assembly VFQN01 (sample SAMN10412370, study PRJNA504923) | tailings metagenome | isolation source: Replicate 2 from Balatoc abandoned mine | place: Philippines: Itogon, Benguet | collected 2017-08-28
GCCCTTCATGGTCGCCCAAGCACAGCACTGAACGCAATCAGCATGCCGCGCGTGAGAACATGCTTAAAAACACGGTCATGTCAAGGGCTGTCGGTACAGCAAACACGCTTTACATGCCAAGAGCCAGCCCAGAAGCTAGTTGCAGGCTGCCACACCCCGCCGGGGTGTCGCGTAGGGCAGCAGTATAGTTTGGGGTCTGGGTTCCTGTTACAAACGCTAGCACGGGGGTTCCAATCTCAATCTGCGTGCCCAGGGTTTCCACCCAATCTCAATCTACTGTGACCCTCTGGTGCCGTACACGCATGGGTCGCTCCTGGCGTCATGCAGCCACGTGTCCGCCACCTGCCTCCCAGACGCGTCATGACACGTGTGCCCATGCAACGGTGTGACCCTCGCCTGGGCGCTGCAACGTTGTCCGGCGTGCAGGCGTGGTGCTGAGCTACGGGATGTTGGAGGCCTTGACAGCGGACCCCAGTCACATCTACTCGTGAGTGGCATACGGCGGGGGCACCAATGTGGCTCATCCTGGCCACCTTGCATAGGATTATCTTGAACTTGCTTAAACTAGCACCTGCGTGCTGCTGGACAATACCGTACCGGTACCCGATGGCGCACATCATCAATCCTGCACGGTCCCACACACGTGTGCGCGCGCCCTGGCACGTGTCAGGCTGCCAGCCGGAGCAATCCTACACCAGCACACATGTATCGATGCGGTATCTCGGTTTTATTTTGATGAGGTATCTAGGCCACAGTAGTCTCCGTTATACATGTACGCTACGTGCGCACTGAATCTTGCTGTTTTCAGTTCGTCTGGGGTCATGGTATGGTGCGGGATCCCCCTATCCTGGCAAGAGCGTGCCGTGCAGGGCCGGCAAGCATGTGTGTATACGGTATCACCCAGCCCGGCATGCTGTACTGCACTCAACCAGGTCATAAGCAATGCACTGCAATTACGGTAGCAAGGCGTCGCAAGCAAGGAGTACCGGTATGACCTATCGACCTGTCCCACCCTGCCCTGCATGTGTGCCTTCCATTGCCCACGCACGCAGCGTTGCCATGAGCGGCTTGTCACCCTCTTCAGGTATGTCGGCCAGAAAATGTCGGCGGCGTACGTGCAGTAGGGTGCAGTGGGTACGGGGCCAAGCAACGAACCACTGCCGTACACGGAGTGCTGCCGTACCGAGACCTTAGCATACAGTAGCATGAGTAGCACTTGCTACGGTGCACGCAGTAGTACAGTACTGGCATGCATTGCGTACATACCAGCAGACCAAGCATCAGTACCAGCTGCCGGCGGCGGCCTAGCCGTGCTCTTCACAGCACCAGACCGCTGCACTGCGCTCTGCTTACTGTCTGCTTTCCCGCTGCTCCGTCCCTTGCTGCCGCAATACACCAACAGACGCTCTCATTGCCGAGGCCATACGGCGACTGGGCTACGGCTTTACGGCGCCACACCCCGCTCAGCAAGGGGCTTCCCCGACCCACACTAGGAAACCCTTGGCCTTCGTCAACAACTTGGACCCTGGGCGGCTGTTCGGCACTCTGGACTACCCCAACGACTACCGGGATATTGTGGAGATGGAGCAGGTTTTTATGTCGGCGCAGCCATGTGTGTTCAAGACCATGGTTTCGGCGCACCTGAGGCACCAAAACACGCCCATGGATGTGTATGCCAGGTCGTACCAGCACATCTCCGAGATCATGGTTGCAAACGCAGGCGATGTGTAAGGAGGTGCAGCGTCGAGTTTTTGAGGCTGTCGGTGGCGTACCGTACCACTGCCGTGTGTAATGCCTGGTCATACCGCACAAACTGCCCTGTCAGACAGCTTGTTGCCTGGGAGGCCTTGCCCCCTTGCCTGCCCCCGCCCATAGATACAGCCTAAGCAATTAGGGTTTACTTCACAGACACCAGGTCAACGTCCCGGTCAACGCTCAGCTCCAGGCAGTGTACGGCAAGGGGGCGCCAGGGGTGCAGCCGTTAGTTGCGAACCGTCACGTTGCACGCACCGGCGGGGAAGCCCGAAACCTGCCGAAATTATACACATATTTTTGTATTTTAAGGAAATCTGTGATAGGGTCGGTGCGGGAGTGCGCGCGATCAACGGGAATGCGTGCTGGGCAATGCAGGAGGTGCAGGGAAGCTTATGGGGTGCTGGGCCAGCAGCACGGCGCCCGCCGCTGACCCATGGGACAGTGTGACTTTCGGACCGAGTAACGAGTAACAAAGTCATCTTATCAGCACCTTAGTGAACCGGGGGCACCACTTACAACCGCATGCAGGCTGCCTTCACTCCTATTCACAGCATGCTGACATCGCCCGTCCAGCAGTCTTCCGCGCGATGAGCCGCTCGAGGCAACGGGCGAGCCGAGGCCAAAAGTCCGTCCGCCCTTCTCGCGGAGGTCGGCCCCACTTTCAGCGCAGTGGCTCGTCCTCATAGTAATTCTCGTAGCTCAACGGCTTTTCCACTTCCTCGGATGAGCTCAAGGGTGCATCGTATACCAAAGAGCGATCTACTGCAGCGCTGCGTGCTGGCGGCTGCCGACCAGTGCTGCGAGTAGTGACATGGTTAGTCCACAACGCGTGCCTTGAAGCTGCAGGGTGACCGTTTCCAAAACGCCTGTAGCACGGCAGTTGCCACGGATTGCCATGTACTTGTGCCTGTAAACTCGCTGAAGCGCCCATGCCCCGCATATAGGGTGCCATGTACTGCACAGGCCCGTACTTGACCACACCCTGCCGCCTTATTCCCGGCCCCCGCCATTGTGTGTTGCTGTATGTATAAGGGCGCTTCAGCTCAGCGGAGCTCGACGTCTCTTCATGGCATTTGTCGTGACATGGGCTTGACACACTGTGCACTTACAAGCTGTGGCGCCGCGCTATGTGCGTGAGAAGTCAGCACCATACCAGCAGCACCATACGGCGCAAAATAAAGGCTCACACGCCATACGGCGCCAGAACCCTCCGCAACCAGCGTGGCCCATGCGCTCTTATGGCACGTGCGCTTGCGTCATGCCCACACACCAGTACCAGTACGTGTGTGTTTATTTCCACCTCTCCGCTCTCGCTGGTCATCACCCTAGAGCACAGTCGCGCTGTTCCACGACCCAACCAGCCGATCACGGACACCAGGGCCTCACAACACACGCTAGGCGTCACCGTCTGCGGTGCACCTCTCAAAGCCGCCTACAGATACGGTAACACAGAAACTCCACTTGAACCCTCCTACACCCTTCGCAGCTGATTCGACCTAGAACGAACAGGGGACCTGCCGGGTGAGCTTGTCACCAGGCCCCAGGCAGCTTGAGCCAGCTTCCGCACAGCACCCGCAGCCAAAGCAACAACAACCAACGACAAACGGCACGCCCCCGCCATGCACCCTGTGTAGATGGATGCATGCCCAGGAACCCCCAATGCCATCAAGGGGTAACAAGCGCGCAAACACCGGTCAACTCCCTTCGCCTCCGCCCCAGGACCACCCACAAGCCACGTCATTACCCACGGCGGCCCGGCAAACGTGCGGCAGCGGACCAGGTCACCTGGTCCAGGTGACTGAAAACGACACTAACCACCTGCGACAAACGCAGCACCCGAGCACCACACAACACTGACTGCCCACGCACCCTGTCCATGCCTCTACCGCAGCTTGGGTGCAATGGTACTGCACCGCTGTTAGTAGCTCGCGTGCCTGCCTTGCCTTGTGCCTAGCTGGCTAGTGGCTACCCCCAGGGCAACGCAAGACCGTACATCGTGTTCCTATGATCAAACCAGTCAGTTCGCAGCTGCAGTCTATGATGCTTTCTGCAATCCACAGACCGCACACGCAGGTCCCCAGGAAGGGGAAGTGTATGCAAGGACGACAAAAACAACGGTGGCGATGCATGCACGCATCTTCGGTGCAACACGTGCGCCGGCCGGCCGGGCCAGCGCATTCGAGCCTTCACGTAGCAAACAGCACACAAGGTTCATGTCAAGTTCACGCTTTCGTGCAGCATACGGGGCTCACAACCCCACGCAAACCCACCAGCTAAGCACTCCCTCTGCCACTCACCACGCTAACGTTTGCGCTAGCTACCGAGACAACACCTAGCACGTTCTGCTGCCAGCAGACGTTAGCCGTAGGGCACAGACCCGTGTGTCCGTGGACCCCTACCGAAACCCCCTCACCGGCCGCCGCCAAACGGACCCCACCGGCCCCACCACAGGAACCCACCACCCGACGACTGCTCCACGGGCCTTGCCCCACTGCCGCCACTACCACTTCTACCGCCACCAGCGGCCGATCCCCCTGGCCGCGCTGACCGCGCTGACCCCTGCCCCGCCCCCGGCCCCACCGCCCCGTGTGGAGAGGCCCCCGTCGCCGCCGCCGCCGCAGCAGCCGGCGGCCCCAACCGTGTCATATACACCCGCCCGCCGGAGACGTTCGCAACGGTTCCGGTTGGGCCGTACGGGTTGCCGTACAGCGGTTGCGCAACCGCCTGCAGCGGCTGCTGCGCCTGCTGCACCATCTGCTGCTGTGCCGCCTGCTGTTGCGGGGTCAGCGGGACCAAGCCCCCGGTGCCGCTGCCGCCACCCAGGGTCCCGCCGCCGCCGCCGCCGCCACCGTTGCCGTTGTTTTGCTGCTGCTGCTGCTGCTGTTGCTGCTGCTGTGGCGGCGGCGCTGTGAGCACCTGCACCCTGTGTGCGCGGTTCTTGGACATCAGCCCCTTGTACTGCGCGCTCTGGCTCCACCTGGGGAAATGAGGCACCCGAGGCATTGGTTTAACTAAACGGGTAAGTACCGGGTCATAAGGATACCTAACGCTTCAAGTGCGTCTTCTGGTGATTGCCGATGGGAAGGAATTAATCACACCGGCACATGACCGACACACTGTGACGAGGCAGGCAGCTTAGGCATCGGGTACAGGAGGAGAGCCCTCAAATATGACCGCCGTGCTATTGAACGCAACAACCAAGGCAAGGCGCAACTCGCACGCATTCCACTCTCGCCGAAATCCGCGTCCTCCGCACTGCATCCTGCGACGCCCTGCCCCCGGCCCTACCTGCTGGCCCAGCCACTCCCCGTTCGCCCCCCGCGTGCGCCGCCCGCTTACTAGACCCACCTGTCAATCTCCCGTGCCCGCATCACTAGCAGCGGGTGCGACAGTTGCCCCCACAATGGGAGGTGACCACCGGTACGGCAAACGCTACGTCACCCGCTCCCGACCCCCGTAAGCATCTTGCCCGTGCATCCCTCTCCCTGAAATCCCCCACCTGTCTATCTCCCTCGCCCGCATGACGGGCAGCGGGTGCGACAGATAGGAGGCCTTGCAGACATATACAGATAGGAGCCCATAACGACCACCCCGCCACCCCACCTGTCGATCTCCCGTGCCCGCATCACAGGCAACGGGTGCGACAGCGCCGCCGTCTGTGCGTTGCGCAGGTACCAGCCCAGCAGGCTGCTGGTGGCCTCCTCGTAGGAGCGGCTCTGCTCCAGGAACCTGTGTATTAGCAGGGGTGTGTATTAAGCGAGGGCTGTAATGAGGAGAGCCACGACAACGTTAAGAACGCGAAAAGTGCAAGACTGTATGAAACGGGGTGTGTGGGGGCCGGAATACGTGAGGGTGCGTGGGTGCAGGAGCAGCGTGTGCACTGGATCGGTCAGGGGCTCCCAGCTGGTTGGCAGGCACCGATGCACCCAGGCCGTTCCGGACGCTGACAGGCACCATGCCAAGCAGCGAGACACGGGTTGGCCCCTACACCCCTTCCCCTCCCCACTCACGCGTCCACGTTCTCTGCCGCGAGGGACGGCGCGATTCCCCCACCAGCCACCGACGCGTGCACCCCCTCCCAGGATACACGCGCCCTCTCCTTCCCCCACCCCCTTGCGCCACTCACGCGTCCACGTTGAGCTCTGCCGCGAAGGAGGGCGACCCTCCCGCCAGCTTCATGAGAGCAGAGATGACCACCTTGGGGTCCTGGAGGCGCAAGGAAAATACAGTATTCACGTAAATACATATTATTCATGTAATCTGTTCATGAGTAAATGGCTCGGACATGATCAATATAATTCATGAGGGCGGAGACGACCACCTTGGGGTCCTGGGAGGCAGAAGGGTCGAGCAGGCAGTTTGGGGGAGCAGGACGTTGGGAATTTCTTGATGGCCAAAGATAGCCAGCCGCCAGCTCCAGCAGCATTCAACCCAGCCCAACCCGACAACAACGATGGCATCGGCGGGCAAAGCAGGGGGTAGGGTGGTGCGCGGGGCAGGCGGGGCGTCACGTGGCCGAAGGAGGAGCTTCAGTGGCAGGCGCAGCCACGTAGCCCACCTGCGCCACCAGCAGCGCCTCCTGCACCATGCCCGTCGTCCCCCATAGCTAACCCACGTGCGCCACCCCCAGGCTAACCCACCTGCGCCACCAGCAGCGTTGCCCTGCCTGCCGCATGTGAGCTCCACCGCCCGCAGCCACCTCCTGCACCATGCCCGTCGTCCCCCGTAGCTAACCCACGTGCGCCACCCCCAGGCTAACCCACCTGCGCCACCAGCAGCGCCGCGCGGTCGCACGTCAGCTCCGCCGCCCGCAGCCACCTCAGCAGCGCCTCCTGCACCATGCCCGTCACCACCGGCAGCACGGACACGGTGCCGCTGGCCAGCACGTTGGCCACCGTGAGCCACAGCCCGTGGTCGCACTTGAGGTGGCCCAGCTCGTGCGCCAGCACAGCCTATGGGTGGGTAGGGAGACAGTTACATGTAACGTACAAGCAACCCAAATGCAAGTTGCAAGCACAGCCTGTGCGTGGGTGGGTGGGTCAGGGGAGGGGGTAACCACGGAGCAGAAAAGGGATGGGGGGTGTGCGGGAGGATAAGGCACACCCAGGTGTGCAAACACACCTGGGTGTAAATACTTGCATGTCCCCCTTCGCGCGCGCACCTGCAGCTCGTACGGCGTGAGCAGCTCCAGCAGCGCTGTGTGCAGCACGATGAAGGGCTTGTGGCCCGCGATGGCCAGCGTGTAAGCATTGGGCACGGGGTGCTGCGGGGCGCAGGAGGGAGCGGGGCATGTATATCATGTACGTGTAATCTGTATCAGGTTAGAGTGCAGCACGATGAAGGGCTTGTGGCCCGCACTTGTCACAGTGTACGCATTGGGAACGGGATGCTGCATGATGGAGGGAGATATGGGAGGAGGGCGGAAGGCGGTTAGGCAAAAGCCGTGAACTCCGTGCGCGGCTAAGCTGACTCGATGGCCCTGGCCCCATCCGACGCGCTGATGGCCGCCTGCGCCGGCCGGGGACTCACCAGTAGGTGCATCTGGCCTCACAAGCGGGCTGCGACCGCGACCTTGCCCAGACCGCCACTACGACCAACACACCTCACGTGCGACTGTTGCTAACCCACAGCTAACCCACACGTACCTGCCGCACGTACAGCTCCGGTGGCTCCATTTGCAGGATGCGAGCCTGAAGCCAGAATGGAGGGACAAGGGCGAGACAAGGGCGAGGGCAGGCTAGGGTGAATGGAAGTGTATGAGCGAAAGGAAGCGAGGCGGCGGGCCGGGGATGCAAGGAGCAGGGACCAAACTGTGGGAGAGGAATGGGAGCAGCACTGCGACTGCGACGGAAGCGTTCCGCGGTAGTAGCTGTTTCAAGGTGTGGTGCACAACCTGGCATACCGCTAGGCAGCTCGCAGCTGTGTCGGTCCCTTGCGCTGGCCCCGCCATGCACCATGCCTCACCGTCTCTCGGCCTTTCCCTCCTTGCTCCCGTGTGCCACTCGCATCGCTAGCGCTTTGCCCCTTTCCCCTGTGCGCCCTGCCACCCACCGCCTCCACCAGCAGCTTGTGCACAGAGGGCAGCTGCTCTGGGCCGATCTTGATGGAGGTGGACATGTTTTCAAGCAGCAGCACCTGCTCCGCGACCGGGCCTGTGAAGGGGGGTCAGAGTAGGTTGGGGGGAACAGGCATATCACGGTGGGGAACATGGGAGCAGCCCTACCGTAGTCGGGTGGAATGGCGTTCCGTAATGCGCAACGGGACGCCTGCTCCGCGCACGGCGCTGTGACGCCCGCCCTCAACCCGTCCCGTTGCGGGGCCCTGCACAACCCCGCCACGGGAGCCCCCGGCGCCTCCACGAAACACCCCCAGCCGCCAGCCGCCCCGCTGCTTTGAAGTACCGGTATTTACATTAACCCACCCATGAAGTTCTTGGCCACCACCTCCAGCCCGGGCACGGAGCGAAGCATGCTAGTGTTCTGTTGGTCCAGGGGGTGCCTAGGGAAGGGGGGGGGGAGTAAGGGGGGAGGGGAGTAAGGGACGAGGGTGAGGCGTGGGCAAGGGAGGGCGTCAATGCGTGCACAGGGCGTAAGCGGTGAGAGGGGTATGTGGATGTTCGTGGTGTGCCTTGGTGGCACAGTGGGGAATGTATATGTGCTGGTGACGCTTTAAAGTGGGTCAGAGGCGGTGGTGCACCTCAACCGCTTGGTTCGGGGTCGGACATGGATCCATGGCTTGGCTTGACATGTGTGCAGAGGTGGGCGACATGTATGTAGCTGCCTTGGTGCAACGCGGTGAGTTTCCGGGTGGTGTGTGCCTGCGTGCTCAGTGCAGTGGTCGCGTGCTCAGTGCATGTGCATGTGGACGTGCATGGATTAACAGGTTGCAACCAGGTAGTGAGCGGTCGTGTCAACTCCAGGCACCAGGGATGCGTGTGGCGCCGGAAAGGGCGGAACGGCCCACCTGAAGTCATCGCCTTCTAGGCCCTCAAACATTGATATCTTCTCCTTCACCACAGGCGTTATGTTCGGCCATGCTGACCCAGGCTGCTTCTCCTGGCCTGGCCTTTGTGCGGCCTGGTGTGGCAATGGTACCGACGTGTCACGCTGATATCAGCGCCCGTAATGCCCCGGTGCCGAAGTTTTACCAGGATTAGCCCATTGTGGAATGATTGTGTGCGCACCTGGCCAGAGACCGCGCGAACTGGCCTTCCCCGCTGGACTCGCATCCGTCTATGCGCCAGTGTCGCTGCACAGTCCAGGGCATTCTGCCTCTTACTCCAAAGCTGCCTGCCTAATCGCATTCTGAACGGAGCTGTGGTAGCAGGTGTCGGAGCTGTAAAAGGGCTTTGTGGTCGCTCGACCTTCTCAAAGGGTATGGCAACAACCAAGAAAGTGCCAACGCTAATTCAGGTGGTGTATACACGCGTATCAAATTACAATGTGGGTTGGTAGGGTGTGCCCTTTCGAGCCCAATACAGCATGTGCTATCAGCATGAGGGAGGCCCGCATTGTGTTTTGTATCTCCAGCTGACCCAGTTGCCCCAGCTTGTCAACAGGCACAAAACATCAAACACGTGTATATTGCGCTTATAGCTCAGCTTAAGCGACCCAGTTCCCTTCTCAGGCAGTTGCAAGCGAAAATGCGCTCGGTGTGCGCCCGGACGCGGGCGCCTACTGCAGGCCCGGGTGCGGCGATAGCAGACGTAATCAAATAACGAAATTCGGCTGAGGATCTAGTTCGGGGCGTCGATGTATCTGATCCTGGTGTCTTGTTGCACATCTCAGCAGGGCTTCGCAACCCCCGGGTAGCTATCGCTCGGCCAGCTCCTTGCAGTCGACGAGTAATTTCAGCTGCAGCGAAGGGGCCGGTGGTCGTGGTGGACAACTACGACTCGTTCACGTACAACCTGTGTCAGGTGCGCAGGGGAGCAATCGCCGCCGGCTCGCGCGCGCGCGACTGAACCAGACCTCATACACATACCATACTCACTGCAGTATCTTGGCGACCTGGGAGTTGACTATGTCGTTTTCAAGAACGACGAGAAGACGGTGGAGGAGGTCAAGGCGATGAACCCACGTGGTATCCTGGTCTCCCCAGGGCCAGGTGCGTCTCCTACGAAGCAATTGCAAACCGGTGTTCTTGGGCCATGCCGCGCCAGCACTTCTGCATATTATGCAAGCTGCTTGCTGCTTGCAGGGCGGCCCGTGGACTCGGGCATCTCTCTACAAGCCGTCAGGGAGCTGGGCCCCCTCTTCCCTCTCTTCGGCGTGTGCATGGGCCACCAATGCATCGGGGAAGCGTTCGGAGGTCAGTTTCACATCCAAAACTGACTGGTAATGCGTGGGAGAGTCTGGTATAATTGTAACTGGGCGGTGCAAGGGCCTCTGCAAGCTCTGGGCCAGCGCGCAAGGAGCTGGGGCCACCCTCAGCCACCTCGGGCCACCCTCAGCCACACGGCCGGACCATCCTAGTGCCCGCTCTTGCCTGGCGTCTGCCTGAACCAGGCCACTTCACGCGCACCCACAGCGCGCCGCGCCGTGGTGCAGGTCACCCGATGGCCCGCTGGACAATTGGGAACCTCAGCTGTGGGGTGCAGCATACCCGCACAGGGCAAGCCTCCTTCCTGGTCGCTCCGCAAGCTGGACTCGATACTCAGCCCGCCGCCTCTCACTCCCCCGGCGCAGGCGACGTGGTCCGCGCCCCCAGCGGCGTGATGCACGGCAAGACGTCCCCCGTGTTCCACACCAACGAGGGCCTGCTGGAGGGCCTGCCAAAGTGAGCAGGGGTGTGCGCGGAGAGCGTGGGGCTTGGCAGTCAGGGCGGGGCTCCACCCGGAGTAGCGGTCATTTTGCCGTGGAGCCGCGCGGCTGCGCAGCGCTGCATGGTGGACATGCATGGATCACGCAGGGAGCGGGGACTTGGCAGTCGGGGTGGGAACCTCCACCGGGAAGCAGTCCTCGGTGCAGTGGAGCCGCATGGCTGCACAGCCCTAGCTGGTGCGCATGCATGGACTACGCAGGGCGTCGCCCCGAAATGCAGCACTTCCCGTTCTGCGCATCAGTAGCAGCCGCGCTGCGCAGCGTTTTGTCCCATGCCTTCACAGCTGCTTAGCCACTTGTCGCCCAACCTGCGCTGTTGGCGCACTGTCCAGACAGAGGCGATTGCCCCTGTCCTGCCTGCGCCCACCGCTGCCTGCGGCTCCCACCCGCCACGTGCATCTGCGCGCCACGTTGTCCCCTAGACCCCACACACCTCTATCCTCCCCCGTTGGGGCCCCCCTTGCACCCCGCCCCGCAGTACGTACCTTCCAGGCGTACCTTCCAGGCGTGCCGCCAACTTGGCTGGTTGCCCTTTTCGTCCCTGAGATGCCCTGCGGCTTAACTCTCCCTCTATCCCTCCCATCCTTGCGGCCCCTTCCAGGCTTGCCGCTACCACTCGCTGGTGTGTTACTTACACGTCCCCGCTCTGCTGCTGTACCCCTGCCTTATTGTGCCCCTCCACTTCCCCCGCAGCCCCTTCCAGGCGTGCCGCTACCACTCGCTGGTCATCAAGCGTGACACCATCCCCGAGGACCTGGAGATCACCGCCTGGACGGAGGATGGAACCATCATGGGCGTGCGGCACAAGAAGTACCCGCACATCCAGGTGAGCGGTGCTAGGGGTGGGATGGGGGAAGGGCGGCACCTGACAAAGGGAGGGCCTGGACGGAGGACGAACCATTATGGGTGTGAGGCACAGCTGTACCCGCACATCCAGGTGCACAGGGGCGCCTGCGGTGAGGCGGGGTGGCGGAGGCGAGCTGGCCTGGTTAGAGGTTCAGCCCTCCGCAAAACGTCTTATGCAAAACAGCCCGTTTGCCGGGTGATCCTCGCGCGTGGACAAGCAAACAGCTCTCCGAGCCTCTCAATTGTCCTTGACTAGGAGCAACCACTTTCTGGGCTGGAGTCTCAGCCCCCTCCCCCGGGGTCATGCCTCACCATGGCACCTTCACATGCTCGCGGAGGGCCCACCGGGGTCCACACCAAGCGCGCAGGCCCTTGGACCCCGAGCCCTGCCAGCGCACGGGCGCTGAAGGGACTAAGCAACTGGGTACAGAGCCCTGGCAGTCCCCTGCACCGCTCACCCCGCTTGAATCCCCCAACCCCGTTCCCTGCGCCCGCTCGTTTGTTTCCCCCCCCCCCTTCCGCAGGGGCGCCGAATGTACAGTGCCCTGCCAGCCTCCTACATTGCAACACCGCTTTGCTCTCCCCCAACCCCTTCCCGCCGCCTCCCCCTTCTCGCCTGTGTTCCCCCCAGGGCGTGCAGTTCCACCCGGAGTCCATCATCACGGAGGACGGCAAGCGCATTGTGGCCAACTTTGTGAAGACGCTGGACGCCTAGGCGCGCTCAGAGACAATTTGGGCGATGCAGGGCGGTTGGCGGAGCGGAGCGGCGCTGGAAGGCGTGTGGGGAAGAGGCAGTAGGCGGCTGGGGGCGCGCGGGCTGACGTGGCAGGACTCCTGGCTTGCCCGGTGGGAGCAGGCCGCAGCTGCGAGGCCCCTGGTGCTTTGCGGGATGGCAGTCAGGGCCTGGGGGCCGGAGGCTCGGGGCAAGCCACGGGAGACAGGAGGGGGAAGGGCGTGGGCTGGCGGCCGTGCCGCAGGGTGGCAGCGGGCGAGCAGGCAGCAGCAGCAGCAGCGGCGGCGGCGGCCGTAACGGACGGCGGCAGCGGCGGCAGTGGAGCGCGTAGCGATGCAGCAGCGGAGCAGTATGCGCGGCAGCATGCAGCAGGAGTGATCCAGGACAGGGGGGCATGGCGTTGGGGTGGAGTCTGGGATTTTGAACGGGAAGGACAGCTTGAGGCACGCAGCGTTGAGCAGGTCAATGCCAAGGGGCCACAGGGCGACCAGCTTGGTGCGGTCTTACAGGGCGTTGAGGGCTAGCCATGCCCCGGTGTGAAGCCACCACGGGGGCACCGGAGAGGGGCGACAGCCGTGCTGGGGCACCTCGGCGGCACCAGGACATACGGACTGGGCGGTGGGCTGGAGGACTGTCAGACACTGAGCGGTAGCGTGGAGAATGTTGGATGAGCGTGGGTGGGCTTGCGGTGTGCTGCACCGAGTGACGAGGTACGGTAGCGCCGTGAGCCTTGCCAGTGAGCGATGTGGTGCTGTGCAGCGGCGGGCGCTGAAGGGGGCTGTAGTCCCTGCTGAATGTGGGCTGACCGAGGCAGGTAATTGCCGGGGGTGACCTGAGGGGTTTTTGGGGAATTTGCTGGGTGCAGTATGACTCATGCGTGACTCGAGTGTATGTTCGGGAAGGTGCAAAAGGGGAGGTGTATTGCCCTGAACCGCTGAACGGAGGACAAAGATGCGAGGATTGGCTTGTTCATGATGGCCTTGCGGCTGCCGCGCTGGGGAGGCGCGTATTGGCTTGCGGGACGTGGATGTTGCGCACGCGGTTGGACAAACCGTGCGATCGACCATGCATGCACACTTGTAGCTGTACCTGTACTCCATGCCTGGTTGATGATCCTACTTGCGCTGGTGAGGGCATTCGGCTCTCAGAGTGTCTTGTGCCGCCAGCAGCAGCAGCTAGGGCTTTGACTGGGGCCAGCTCGTGGCCGACGCAGGCACTGATGCCGACGGTACCATGTCGCTTTCATGCTCTTCCTGCACCTGTGTTGCTGTATATACAAGCGTGCGGTGAAACCCTACCTTGCGATTACGTACGCGCGTAAGAGTCCGCCTCGCCAGCTGCATGACACTGCCCGTTAACCGCTTTACTGCCCACAGATTACTTCACCAGCTAGACTTCCTGTAGAAGCATTACAAAGCGATAAACAGACATTTGCATTGTTGCATCCTCGCTTCGACTTGTTTACTGGCAGTTCGCTTCACTTTACCTGCAAGCCCCTACCTTTTGCGCAACAGGTCTTAAAGCTGCTCTACTGAGCCACTATAGTATCAGCAGATATGTTGTCTCGCACAGGGCAAGCTGTTGGCAGCCTGGGCTCAAGCCGGGCAGCCTCTGGTTTATCTGCTCCCGTCCCAATTGCGTCCCTCGGACACGCGCAGCCGTCAGCTCCAAGGGCCCTTCCATCAGCACCTACCTCCAGCACTTCGTCTTATGCACAACAGCCCATTTGCCGGGTACAGGCTCCACGCCGCCGCGTGGTGCTCGCTCGTGGACAGGCAAACAGCTCTCTGAGCCTTCCAATTGACCTCGACTTGGAGCAACCACTCCCTGGGTTCGACTCAATTGAGTCGGCCCTTGCCGACCTCGCCGACGGCAAGTTGGTGGTGGTGTTGGACGATGAGGACCGCGAGAACGAGGGCGACCTTATCATGAACGCCGATAAAGTTACAACAGAGACGATGGCATTCCTAGTTGAGTACACCAGCGGAGTCGTGTGCATATCTATGGAGGGCCAGGACCTGGACCGCCTGCGCCTCCCGCTGATGGTCTCCAGCGCTGAGAACGAGGAGTCCATGTACACAGCCTTCGCCATCACTGTTGACTTGCGGGAAGACATCACGACGGGCATTTCCGCCTCGGACCGCGCAAAGACGATTCGGCACCTAGCCAACCCTGCCGCTGTGTCCGGGGATTTCCGCCGGCCGGGGCACATCTTCCCGCTGCGCTACCGCCCGGGCGGTGTCCTGGTGCGCCCCGGCCACACTGAGGCCGCCCTGGACCTCGCACGCCTGTCGGGCTCGTTCCCGGCCGGCGTGCTCTGCGAGGTGGTGAACAAGGAGGATGGCAGCATGTCGCGCACGCCCGAGCTGCTTGCGTTCGCCAAGCAGCACAACCTCAAGTGCATCACCATTGCGGACCTCATCCGCTACCGCCTGCGCCACGACCAGCTGGTGCAGGAGAGCGGCCAGCCCACGCAGCTGTGAGTCACGGTTTGTGTTTGTGGGGGGTGGCTGCCTGCTTGCAATTGCCGTGGGGAGGTTCAAGAGCACCACCATAGTACCATACCGCAGGCAGTGATGGGAGTGCTCCCGACACCTATGAGTGGGTCAGGGCGTCAGCTGTTACGGTAGTCAGTACGGGGATGTGTCTGCCTGGGACTGGTGCGGAGTACTGTACGGGATGCAATGGGGCCGTGGACGTAACCACCCGCGGATTTGGGTTGGGACGGGTTGGGACTCGATAACTCTGGTTCATAGTGAGCCTGCCGTATAATGCAGATGCCTGCCCGCAGCGTGTACCGGGGTGCACCCGCGCAACGCCCGACTGCCCTGGCCCTGGCTCCGTGACGCTTGGCCAGCTTGTCGCGGCATGCTGTGCGTCCCCACACCGCAACCCAGATCTCTCTTCGGCCCCCAAAGCTGAACGGGGCATACGGTGTACACCTGACCCAGATCGCCCAACCAACACGCTTCGTTTATAGCAACCTCCAACCTCCTTCGCACCCTTCCCCTTCCCCCTTGCTCCCCGCAGCACCACCGGCAGCGGCATCCCCGTTGCCACCCACTGCTTCCGCTCCACCATCGACGGCACCGAGCACCTGGCCCTCGTGCACGGCCACGTGTCCCCAACCGCCTCAACCTCCAACGGCTCCTCGCACGACGCCCCCGAGGTGCTCGTCCACGTGCACCACGAGCGCGCGGTGGCCGACCTGCTGGACCTCGCCCCTTCCACCTCCTCCTCCTCCTCCTCGCCCTCCAACGGCAACGGTAACGGCAGCCATGCACCGCAGGGCTCCCTTGACGCGGCGCTACGGTCCGTGCAGGACGCCGGCTCCGGCGTGGTCCTGTACATCCGGGGGCAGTCGGCGCGCCACCTGGGTTTGGCCCAGGAGCTAAACGCGCTCCAGGGGCGCAGCTGTGAGCTGTACGGTATGGACTTGAAGGACGCGGCGCTGGCGGCGCAGATGCTGCGCGCGCTGGGCGTGACACGTGTCGCGCTGGCGGGCGGCGACGGGCAGATGGCCACTGCGCTACGGAGCTGCGGGCTGGCCGTACGGCAGGTGGCGGGCGCGGCGGTTGGCAGCAGCAACGGGCACGCGGTGTCGAATGGGGTGCAGCGGCCGCTGACGGCGGCGCGGTAGGGAACAGCGGGGTGGGCGTGGGCGTGAGGGAGCAGGATGGTTGTGGTAAGATGAGCTGGAGTGAGGAGTGAGGGGTGAGGGGATACTGTGTGGATTGCGGCGAGGATAGAAGGGTTCGATCGCGAAGGTCCCGTGTGGGCCCTGGTGGAAAGTTGGATTCCATACGTTATGGCCGTGTACGAACGGTGCAGTTGAGAGCTGCTTGCTGTAGGTAGGACCTGATTGTTCGTTTCGCGGTTTGCTGCGCCGCTGTACTCCGTACCTGCCAGCTTGAGCACAGTGGTAGTCCGAAAGTGCGTAGGGCATTCCGTTTTACGAGAGGCTGGGGGCGAGAGACCGGGAACCCTCGGGTGCGTTGCGGGGCTGGATGTACAGCGGCGTGTTTCGTTGACGGGACATGGGTGGTGCTCACCTGCTGTGTCGCAGTGTTTGATGACTGGACTGGTAATCTGCAATCCGCACCATGTGGACTCCCTGATCCTGCCGCATTCGTGGCAATTACTGTTTCGATGTTTGAATGTCCTGCGGCGTTGCAGGGCGATGCATTGTGATGACGTATCATTGACAGTACTGCATTGACGTGAGCCACGAAGCCACGCAAGCCGTGTGCTGTGTGACATCCTGTGCTCGGGCTCATCCGGGATGCTCTGACGCCCCAACCGCTGTTGGCTGAAGGTTGGTGTGCGTACGGTTACCGTACTACGGTGATGTCAGGCCAGCGAGAAGACGTGTGAGAGTTCGACCCTGACGATTGGGTGCCATATCAGGTGTTACTAGACTGCTGGGTTAGCTGAACCTGGCTGAACCTGCCATCCCTTAGCTTCACGATGCGTGAGTGATCTGGCATATGCAACGAGCGGCGTGGCAGGAGCAGGCAACGGAGCGTGCACCTTCGCATATGGGCTGTTCATAAGCGTGGTTTGTGCCGGTGATGAACCAGAGAGTCAAACAGAGAGGGGCCTGACGGAGCCTTGCGCAACACTGATGCCGTTACACGTGAAACTGTAATGAAATGAAAGTCTTGGGAGTTGAAGGCATTGCCGAGTCGTGTGGACGACACGTGTGGTAGGCGCAGCACTCGTTCTCATGGGCACAGCAGCCTCGCCCCCAGAGGGCTCCCCTCCTTGTCTTCAGTGGGTGTCCTGGTAGGTGCCGCCGATCCGTGTTGACGACAGGGCCGCGCGTGTGGTTGCCGCAGCATGCGCTCCGTTGGGCAAGGTTTGCCAGCCTCAGTGGGTGTACTGGCCTGAGGCGGAGTGCGGGGGACAAAAGTGTGACACGCGTCGGTAAAAGGCAAGCCATGCATAATATGGAAAGGTGCTTTGGAAGACTTAGCGTTAAGGCGTACGGAGACACAAGGCTGTGGCTGCGGCACGTGGCATGCAGCACGAAATGGCAAACGGCGCAAGGCAGCAGTACAGCGCAGTCCAGCACTGCAGAGTAATGCAGCCCCTCGTAACGGTCCGCCGCTGGGTGCATGCGCCAAGGCCGCGGCCCGGCAGGGGTCGAACGTCTACGTCCAGAACTTTACGAAACGCCAGAATGCACCCAATGACCCCTGTGCCCTAGGCGACGTGGCACTGCACCTATGTGGCCCCAGCACAGCACGCGCCCACCACTACACCGTGCTCACTTGGCAAGCGGCCCGCCGGCGTGGACCACCGCCCCGTGTACATGTAGCCTGTGGAGGAGGGGGAAACAACGCAGTAGGTACAGTGGATGGACGGGTGGGGAGGGTAGTCAGGTGCGGGAGGGGGGCAGCGCTCAAAGGCCACATGACGTCGGGTGATCAAGGGCGGACAAGGGGAGAAGGGTGGTGGTGAGGCGGAACGGCGGAGGTGAGGCCGAATTGCGGAGGGCCAAGCGTGGCGGCACGCGACAGAGGACGACGGCCGGAGGGCGGAGGGCACACAGGATAGCGGCAGGTGTGCGGGGCAGCCGCAGGAAGGGGACATCAGGTCCCCTAGCGCCCAGGACACGAGCACACGTGACGCAGGTTCACGTGACCAAGGCCCCGCCTGCGCCCTTGCCCGAAGTCCCTCCAGCAGCTGCCCCGCTCCCCCCACCCTGTACGGCACACACCACCGGATGCCCGCCCCCCGCCCCCTGCCCCGCCCGCCCGATCACCTCCCCCCCTGGCCCCATTCAACCCCCCTGGGCGTGCCACACCACACTAGCAGCAGTACCCACTAGTACCCCGCGCCCGGGCCCCTGCCTCCAGCAATCCCATTTACCCACTCGCGGCACGACGTACCGCGCCGCACTACCCTACGTACAACCCGCCCATTACCTCCACTTGCCCACGTGCTTCGTCCTCCCCGCACCCCCCTGCCCCTACTCACCCACTCGCGGCATGACGCACCACACCAGCGTGAGGTTGAGCTCCCGGCCGCGTAGGTGGCGGCCCGGCTCGATGAAGCTGTACTTGGTCTTGTGGCCCTTGAGCCGGTACACCGCCTTGTCCTGGGTGGGTCGAGATTGGGGTGGGTGGGGGAAACGACTGAGTAGCCATTTGGGGGACAAGCCCAGATAGGGGCGGGACGCAGAAAGCAACATATATGGCTCTTGAGCCGGTGCACGACAGTGCCCTGGAACTCAACACTGGCGACAAAGTTTGCCAGTCACTTGAGGACACCGCACGCCTTTGGGCGCGCAGGACGCAACAACTGTGGCCCTTGCGTCAGCACCCCGCCTTGCCGAAAGGGGCCGACGGGAGTGGGGCACAGGTGCTGGGCGGCGGCGGGCTGTGACGTGGGAACGGCACCTGCTGGGCCCCTGCTCCAAAGCACCCGCCCCTAACCCGCACTGGGGTGGACAAGGGGCGGGTGCTGTGGAGCAGGGGCTCAGCAGGAACAGCCGCAAGCCAGCCCGTCGGACCCTGTCTGCCTGCCCGAGTGCCCTTGCCTGCCAGAGGGGCCCTGGGACATAGGCAACCGCCCCATCCCAGGGTAGCAGCTCATGGAAGCTTCAGGTACCTCGGATGGGACGCCCAGGGCCGCAGGGTGTAACGGTGAACGCTCCCATGGGTCATGGAAGCTCCCACGCCACGCGCGGGCACACGGATCATTCAAGCACATTCAAGGTACTCCCGCACACAAGCCAAGAACGCATGGCCTTGCGTTCCTTCTCTCACAGAACGACGAGCCCCTGAGGGCCCCCATCCCTGTCCTCCCCATCCACCCTTACCCCCGAGTTCCAGAACCCAGAACCCAGAACCGTACCCCACCCCCACTCCCGCCCGCGCGCACGCCCTGCCTGTGCAACGTCTCCTGCAGGGTGACCAGTCTGTAAGGACCCCATCCCAACTGTCGCCATCCACCCTGACCCCCGGGTCCCAGAACCAGTACCCCAATTGCAGCCCGCGCCCACACCCACGCCCTGCCTGCACACCTTCTTCTCCACGATGTTGTCCCACAGCACTATCTGGTTAACGCCGTTTTCCTCCGTCTCGTACTCCGCTTGGAGGAAGACAAACAGCTGCTTCGTGTTCCAGCTGAACACGCTACGGAGGTCTGCTTCCAGGTCGAAAGTCACCACCGCCTGTCATAGTTATACACGATATAGAGGTTGTCAGGATTCGAGCTATCCATTTGCTGCCTGGGAGCTCAGTTCCGAAGCCCTGCGCCAGCCCAAACGCACATGCTCTTTACTGCCTTTGTGTGGCACTAGGCGGGAGACCTCCCGTATGCCAAGCTGGATCTTGGGGTTTGGCTTATGAAGCAGATCTGCAACACCAAAAGTTGTTCCCAGGTCAGCTTGGGTTGCCCTAGTCGCTCCTCCCAGCTGCGATCACTCGGCGCGCCTTGCCTGTTGAGGTTGTAAGAATGCATAGTACGGCTGCAACCGTTCCGAAGAATGTCAAAGAAGTATTCACGCGGTGCCAGAAGGAATGCATATTGGCACGAGCGACGAGGCGAAGGCCGACTCTGGCTTCGTGTGCTTATTTACTGCTAACGCCGGATAAAAGAATGAGCTGTTTTGCGCATGTCTCTGTGTGCACAAGGTACGCGAGACTGCTTCAACGCGAAGCCAGACACGTTGCAGTTACATGCCTGTTACAGGGGAGCCCTCTGCAGTCTAGGGCCAGCTGTTGCCCAAAAGCACCCTTGGCGGCGAGCCGGTGCTGCTGTCGTCCTTTGATCCCCACCCCCTACCGCCCTACGTGGACAATCGCCATGCACCAGCCTATCAGGTGCGCTGCATCAATTGGAGGGGGATCGTTCGATGGTTGGCATCAGGGGCATGTCCGGCCAACAGGAGCTTGGCACAGGATGGGGGTGTGCTGCTAGCTCCGTTGGAGGTTTGCTTGCCGGGCACCAACGGGCCAACCCATATGGAGATTGGTCGAGGGACGCCAGCCCAGAACGCCAGATGACACCGTACGCGCCAGGCTGACAGCCCAGATGCATGGTGATACCCCCTACACCCCCTAGCCATGGGACCAACAAACCCCCGCAGTCGACCAGGTCAGGGCTGGCATCTTATTTAATTTTAACTATAAAATCCTATTTCCAGCCCGCGGAGCGGAAAAATTGTAGAGGGATTTAATTGCATCCGACCAAACTTCCGTCCCGGATTGATGACTAAATAATTTCCGGTTCACTATTTATACCACGCGCCGAGGCACCATTT
>VFQN01003898.1_pt1 | contig 20427 bp, 31 predicted proteins | sample 3512371 | NCBI WGS metagenome assembly VFQN01 (sample SAMN10412370, study PRJNA504923) | tailings metagenome | isolation source: Replicate 2 from Balatoc abandoned mine | place: Philippines: Itogon, Benguet | collected 2017-08-28
CAAGTGAAGAGACGACCTGGAGGACCTACCCGCTAAAAATAGGTCTCCGATACCCCCATAACCCTTCTCCTGAAAAATAAAAACTGGATCTAGCAGTCTAGTCGTTAGCATACAGTCCCAAGCGTCTAGCGTCATGCTCAGCCACGGCAACACTCCCTCAACACTTCCCATTGTACGACGCTGCGACCGACCGTTGACCGGGCTGCGCTATGCAAACAAAATACTGACACCTACACGCCACGCACCCTAAGCCTCATGTGACTTGTGAAACCAAGAAGTACAACACTACCCGTCTAGCCATACTGGGCCATACGTTCCGTGCTACGTTGCCCGACGAAGACAGCTTTACGCTGGTTGCATATGCCGCAACACTGGGCCGCGGGACTCCTTAGTTGATGCTGCTATATGGTACTTTGTTAATGGGTTCACGGTCCTGGTCAAGCGTATGTAAGTTGCTTGCCCCACAGAAGCTCCCCTGGCCTGCTCCGCCAGCGTGGAACGCAGCTGTTGAACGGTCCAGTCATGGGCAGCGTGCGGCGCCTAGGTAGGGCGCTCCTCTCGTCCCGGCTCGTCGCGCTACGCCTGCCACGTCCACGGGTACTGCCGCTCGGGCAGCCTGCCGGCGCCGGTGCTGTCGTACGGCGGCTGCTTGGCCTGCACCTGCGCAGTGCGGGGCCGCACCTCCACCTGTGTGGCAGCCAAACAATTGGCGGTGTCATCCTAAAGCTGTTGCAAGGCATACGGTATGCATCATAAAGGCCGTGTCCTCTGTGAACAACGTGCCTTGCTAATGTGGCTTCAAATACGCGTCGCAGCGAGAGATGAGCGCCCTACCACTCACCATCCCATCTCCGCTTGTCGCCCAGGGTGGCTGCGTCACCGCCTGCGCCTGTGCTTGCAGCTGCTGCTGCTGCGGCGGAGGCGGCGGGGGCTCGGAGGCCAGCGGCTCCTGCCATTGCGGCCGCCCGTACGCCACCTGCTGCTGCTGCTGCTCCTCCCACGGCTCGCGCCGCTGGTCCTGGCCGTACGCGAGCTTCTGGACAGGCTCGGCAGGCGCCGGCTGCGCCACATATGTGTGGTGGGTGTGCTGGGTCGGCACGTAGGCGTGCTGCTGCTGCTGCGGCTCGTGCATGGCCCACGGCGGGGAGGCGCTGGCGGGGCGCAGCCCGGCCCCCGGGCTCCAGCCGGTGCTGCTGCGCAGGCCCTGCTCGTGCGAGGGCGAGTAGCGGTGCGTGTCGCCGCGGCTGTACCACTCATCCTGCGCAAGAGAGGGCAGGCAGGTGCGTGGCAGATGAATCGACGTTATGCCAACCTCCTGGTGGGTTACGGAGTATGAGGGTTCTCTGGCAAGGTGCACACGAAAGGCATATAGACGTTACTGTCGATTTGGCAAGGTAAGGCCGAATGGCTGTGGTTTATCTGCTGCTTCAATACCCCGTACAGCACACCGTAAAGGCATGTGTGCTCACAGCGCGTCCCACCCACCCACCCACCTGCACCGGCTGGCGGCGTGCCTCCTGCTCGGCCCTGCGCTGCATCTCCCGCTCCCGCACCATGCGCAGGTTCTCTGGGTGTACAGGAGGCGCAGAGTAGCATGGCGCAGTAGATGCAACACTCAACTCTAACGCACAAGCGCCGGGCAGGGGCGTGGACAGACGGCTGCCGGAAATGTTGGGAAGGTGCAAGCCCTAACGAGCTCACAACCCAGGGGCCAGCACACCAGCTATCCCGCCTTGTGCCCACCCACCTGCACGCAGCACACAACCCAGCGGGCCAGGCTACATGCTATCCTGCCCAAAGCCCACCCACCTGCCGCCACCTCCGCCGCGAAGCGCCTCCTGGCCGCCTCCTCGTCCTCCGGCGCCACCTGCTGCGTGGCCATGCTGTGGTGCCACGGCCGCACGCCGTCAGCCAGCGCAGCAGCCGCGCCGGGGCTCACCCCGGGCGCGGACCCCGGCCACGCCTGAGCGTCCGCCTCCGGCCCGCGGGCACCCCTGCATTCACAGGCCCTGGTCAAATCGTGCGCTATCCTGCTGTTTGGTTGCCGCACGGGCGAGCCTTCTAGCTTAGCAGTGGCGGGTTGGCTGTGCCATTACCGGCACCCCGGCTGTCAGCAACGCACCTGCTGGCCAGGAGGGAGTTCGACTCGACCAGCTCGCGATAGATGGCTGCCTTGTCCTCGGGTGCAGGGTGCAGGTTGCGCATCTATTATGGGTTGGTGGTGTGGGAGAGGACGTGGACGGAAAGGGAACACAGCGAAGGAGGAAGGCTAGCACAGATGCTTAGACCGTGAGTGTGCAGTGCCACCGACCTCCCGCACCAGCACCACCTGCCGGCGTGTTGCACCTGCAAATCCTTGACCCTCTTCTGACCATCAGCGTGTGCGACATAGGTTGACGCGAGTCCATCAAAATTCGCCTTACCAGGCGTTGCTGCGTCTCCTGCTGTCTGTCTTGCTTTGCCTTCAGAGCTGCTTGCTCGCGCTCATACTGAGACTCGAAGGTTTCAAGTCCGGCTGACCGACCATGTATGTTCCTATCCGCACGTTGCGGAAGGTGGAGTATCGACGGGCGATGAGAGGGGTAGCTCATAGCTGGCTTCTCAGACCTGACCGATGTGCCGCTCACTCGAGTCCGGGACGGAGATGCGGGCGCAAGAAATTCGACGAAACAGTGATATTACTATAGCTGTGCTGGATGAGCTTTTGCAGGCCCTGTATCTGACGTTGGAGCAAATATAACAGACAATCGACAGCTGGGGGTGATTGCCAAGCCACAAGGCTCTGCGGTACATGAGCTTCTGCGATGAGCTGCTATGAGCGCAGCAGCTATGCCCGCACAAATGCAGCAGGCTGTCGACGATTGAACTGAGTCGCGATTGCATGAGGAGTCGCTCACATGCGACGCTCCATGACAACGATTGTACGCATGTCCTTTTGTACCGAGGAAAGGGTCACTCCTTGCTTAATTTGTATCATTCGTGCGCCTCCACTTCGACATACCCACCCATAGCTAAGCTCCAACACTACCTTGGGCCCGCCACACCTTTCGTAAGCGACTCTGCTTCGTTTTAAGACCGCACCCATAGACAACTGTGATCGGCTTAGCCATGTTGCGGCTTTGCGCTGATGCCTTGCGCTCTCGTAGCCTCCTCGTTGCGTCGGCCGCTGCGCCATGCATCACCGCTGCCGAGGCAGGGCTAAGGGCGTCAACACGGTGGCTGCATGCAAGCGGGTTGACACAGCATGAGAGCAGCCCAGCAGCAGAAGGGCAAGAAACGTGAGTCCAGACCCATTGCCGCATTAGTCACCTGCAACCTGCCACGGGCTGAGGCCGCAGCTCTCTCAACACCTCGGCGCCCTGGACCTGCACGCAAGCACATGCATGCTCACGCCAGCACATGTGGCTTCTGCAGACAGCATGAAGGTGCACATGTGGTTTTTGCAGGATTACCATTACCTACATTGACAAGGAGGGGAAAGAGCACACAGTGTCTGCCCCTGTGGGGAAAAACTTGCTCGAGATTGCGCACGACAATGAGATTGACCTTGAAGGTGAGGCGCTGGGGTATTTCATGCGGGCATGCTCATAGCCGCACGATCACGAAGCGCAACCTGTGTAGCCACGCCCGTGTCAAGGCGTTACCAAGGCCAGCACCAGGGCACGCGTGGGTGGGCACCAGGGAACCCACGACTTGCACTGGGCGCTGACCCACATCACCTCAGTTGGCCCACACCCGTTGCATGCTGTTTGTATGCATGACGAACACTATCAAAGACTTTGCACCTTACTGTTAGCTTATCAGACGAGCACTATTGCCAAGCGGCGAGCTGCAGTTGCACGGCGTTACTCTCCACTGCCTGACCTCCGGTACACCTTGCCTTCCCCGCCGGATGCCCCCCTCCCCCCAGGTGCCTGCGAGGGGTCACTGGCCTGCTCCACATGCCACCTGATCTTCGAGGTACGCGGTGGCATTGCACGACCCTGGTGAGCCGCAGCCTTCAGCTCTCGTGCACTGCTTGCACCTCCCGCAGAAGTTGCATTCCTGACGCCTCCCTCAGACCGCAAACCCCGACTTGCATTCTGGAGTTGGAGCCTTGTGTCCCTTTTCCATGGTGGCCCTGCACCATCAGTATGCCTCTTCCCCACTTCCCTGTGCATTTCCCCGAATCACTACCGGTACGGCACCTTGACGCCCCCTCGCATCTTGTCGCGCTCCCCCCGCACCCCCCGCACCCCAGGACGAGGCCATCTACAAGCGTATGCCTGAGGCCACGGAGGACGAGCTGGACATGCTGGACCTGGCCTTCGGGCTGACGGACACGTGGGTGCGGGGTGGGATTGGGGCAGGGAGGAAGGTGGGTGCAGAACACGCGGGGACATCTGGGAGGTAGAGGGGCATGGATGAGGGAACGGGGGAAGTTGGGCACCCAATATGGTTGGATGCACAGTGCTTTCGGAGGTCGGCTCTCGCAAGCGAGAAAAGGGAGTGTGGGTAGTTTCTCTATATCTCTCTCTTGCTTGGCTTCAAGTACCTGCCGTCTTGAAAGGGACACCCCTGGCGACATCGCTAGACCCGTCCCGATGGTTTGGTTGACAACCGCGCCACCCTGCTTGCCCATGCTGTCCCCTTTCGCAGCTCCCGGCTGGGCTGCCAGGTGTTGGCCTCCAAGGAGCTGGACGGCGCGCGGGTGCGCATCCCCGCAGCCTCCAGAAACTTCTACGTGGACGGACACAAGCCCAAGCCGCACTAAGAGAAAGGGATGAGCAGATAAAGGACAGTACACGAATGAGCGCATACACGGGACGGCGCAGGGCAGTTGGGCGGGGAATGCATAGTGGGGTAAGCTGGCTGCAAGGAAAGTCGGGGACAATGATCGATGCCACGTCATGAGCTGAGCGAGGACAGTTTGTAACTCGAGGGCTGTGCAGGGTGTTTAGTGCTGGCGACGCAGTGTTGTGCTTCGTGAGCGCGATGACGCGAGAGGGTTATCAAGGGGCCACGATGCGTAGCAATGTGCTGCGTGGCGCAGCGCCGTGAGGGGCTTCGGCACCTGCACACCGACACGGGAGCGCCCCCTGCTGGCACACATGGACGTGTTGCAGCTCTGGTGTAGCTGCCCGTATAGGAGAAGGAACAGTTTGGTTTTGCACATGCATGGAAGCTTGTGCCGTTAGCGGCAGGTAGCAGGTTGTGGCCGTACGCTCGCTCGGGTTACAGCATGACGTGGTGGTGCGGTGCGACTCCGCCAGCTCCCAGCCGCTCTGCAAATCAACGTACCACAGTAGGCAACCTCTTCCCGTTGTGGCAAGCGCATTTTTTTGTCCCGGACGCATACCTGTGCAATGTGCCTGACTGCCGGTAACATGACTCCAGCTGGTGGGCCAGTCCAGATCTACGCCAAATTCTTTGCCTTCCTCTGCCCATGTTCGCACGTCCAACATTTGAGCGTACCCTGTTGTCCATCTACAAGAGCTAATGGCAGGTCCAGATAGGTCGTAGTTCAAGGATAAGCAAGCCACGCACCCTGATTTTCTGCTGTACGCAGCTCCCATGTCCTATCGCCGCATAACAGCATTCAGTAACAGAGGGATAAATGACAAATGTGGGCTAGGGTGGGCTGCCACACCCTGAAGCAACGACAGCCAACACCCTCGTAACGCAGCTCGACAGCTGATACAGATACAACTCCCATGGCAAAGCCGAACACCAGTACCACCGTGCCTGTACTGCAAACCTTGCAAGCTCCCGTACTTTTGCCACGGCCCATCCTGCCTGGCCCTACCACGGCCAGCCAGCCGGCCTGCCATGCCATGTCCCGACCTGCGCAACCAGCGGTTAGATGGAGGCCTGCTTCACCCGAGGAGCAGAAGCCACCCCTGACCCTCCCTTCGCATCCGCGCCGACCATCCCCCGTTACTCCAGCGGCCAGAAGGCCACCCCTCCCGCCTTGTCGGCACTGACCAGCATGGACATGTCGGCGGAGAAGGCGGCCGCCACGCAGCCCTCGCGGTGGGCCAGCAGGCTGCCGCTGCCGCGCAGCTGTGGGGTAAAGGGAGGAGAAAGGCGGCAAGCGGCCGGGGAGGTGTTCAAGGAGGAGCCTCAGGAGCTTAAGCGTGCGATTGTTGACTGAGCCCCGTGCAGGAAAGCTGACAGGCGCCATACGAGGCACGGGATCGTTCACGTTATCCTGCATATGTGTACCCCAGCCATGCTGCGGTACCCGCACCACGAAAAGCATTGAGCGAACCCAGATCGCGGGCAACCGCCCCCGCACCTGCTTGGGCTCCGCGGCCGCGCCTCCCCTGGCCGTCATGTCCCACACCCACACGCTGCCGTCCGCCCCCGGCGCCGCCAGCAGCCGCCCGTCCGGCGACACGCCCACGTGGCAGCGCGGCCGACTGGCGCCGCCCGTGGTGCCCATCTGCGGGCCGTTACCAACGTACCGTACTACATCAGGCGACAGTACGCTATGAGGTAATGGTCCGTATGGGCAGGTGTGGGCTGGTCGCATGCGCAAAGACAACGTCAGAAGCACTGCCTGGCAAGGTGCAAGGTGCCCAAAGCACCCAGCAAGGCGGGGGCCTCCACCGTGCCTCACCGCGAACAGCGGGTGCTTCATGAGCCGCAGCACGGCCGCCCCCCTGAAGTCCCACAGCCGCATGCTGCCGTCCTTGGCCGCCACCACCAGCGCGCTGTCGTCCTCGGCCGCCGAGGACAGGCACACCACGGGGGAGCCCTGGTCGCGGACCTGGGTGTAATGGGGTTGCGGGTTAAGGTAGGAGCTGAGAACAAGGGACGCCGCGTGACATTAGCTTAAGGCATGCAACCGGGAGCCCTAGCGGCGCGGGGTTGACCGCGGGGTGGCAAGGGGTGAGGTTACTGGGGACAACCTTCCTTTCATTAGGAAAGGGGAGTGGCATGTGCGCGACCGCGCATGATGCATGCCAGGATGAGGAGGCGACACCTTGAGCGCAGATGAAGCAGTGCGTTGGTGCGTGGCTGGCCTTACCTGCCATCTTAACAGCTCGGTCGCCCAACCCACCTCAAGCAGTGGCGCCGCCGCACCCGCCCTGCACTGCCGCACGTCCCACAGCAGCACACTGCCGTCCAGGTGGCCTGCAGGAAAGGGCCGTGTGGGTTAAGCCCAATGTTATAAAACAGCAGTACTCTCGTGACAAGCGTGCCGTCTCAACAAGATACCAGCGCCGTCCTGGGGTTTGGCGGTATGAAGGCAAGACGATGGGCATTAGGCTAACGTCAACGTGGTTGGTCACAATGTGTACTCAAGCACGCGCCCAGCCCGTCCCGGGGTGTGTCACGTCACGCACCCTGCGTCACACGCGGCAATTCCCGGCCCGCCCCCGGCGCACCTGTGACGATGGTGTTGCCGTCCCTGCTGATGGTGAGGCACAACGGCATCTTGGTGCACGGCACGGAGCGCACCACAAAGCCCCGGGATAGGTCCCACAGCCGGAAGGAGCGGTCCTCGCTGCAGCGGGGGGCATGGGCAGGGCGCAGGGGGTGCAGCGGTGTGCGCCTCCTTCATAGTCCAGCGACAACAAGCACGTCACCAATCAGGCTGCGTACTTCCTAAGAGCTACCAGCTACCGTGGAAAGCAAGCCAGCATGCAGGCAGGCTACTGACATTCCCAAGAAACCAAAAGCCTTCGGACTCGAGGTCGCTCGCACGTCCCCCTGCCCCCACCTGACGCTGACCGCCAGCCGTCCGTCCATGGGGCTGAGCGCCACCGCCGTCACCGGCCCCGAGTGCCCCGTCAGCGTGTGGCGCTGCCGCCCGCTGGTGGCCTCCCACACGTGCAGCGAGCGGTCGGCGCCGGCGGCAACAACCTGGGGTGGGGCGGGCGGAAACGGTCGACGTGTGTGGGGTAGCAAAGGGCTTTCCCCGAGGCAACAATTTGGGCGGCTGGGTGCAAGGTGGAAAACGGTACGTCACTGGTGGCATCAGGCTGTCGACCTGCACGGCGATAACCTGGGGATACGATACCGGTAGGCTGGGTTGGGCTACCGCAATGGGGAGGGAACGATTTTGTGTCCGGCAGGGTCCGGGACGGGCAGACGTGCTCGTGCCTGGACCCTGTACCGGTCACGGCGACAGGCCAGGCAGAAGCATGCCCGCTAACCCACCCGTCGAGAACCGTATTGCATCTGACACGCGCCCACAAGGCCGCCCACCCACCTGCGAGCCCTCGCACGTGAAGGCGCAGTCGTTGACGGCCGCCGTCATGCCGTGCAGCGCTATGGCGGGCCCCGCCCCCGCCCCCGCGCCCAGCCCCGCCCCGGCCCCTCCCTGCGCGCCCTGCTCCGCCAGCAGCGCCACGTCCCACAGCGCCACCACGCGGTCGGCGCCGCAGCTGGCCACGAAATGGCCTACATGGAAGGGCGGGAGCGGCAACGAGGATGAGCATTAGTGTATGCGGTAAGAGACAGCGCAGCGACATGCGCGGTGTAACTGTGAAAGCGAACACCGCCCGGTCACTCGACCGTCTTCCACTACCCTGCGCTGACGGATGGATTCCTGACGCGTCAAGCCCCATGCACCGACACTGCGTTCACCCTACACCGCCCACTGCCCACCCTACACCGCCCGCCCTGCACCACCACCCTGTGCCCACCTGCCGGCTGCGCTGCCAGGGAGTTGCATCCGCCCTTGTGCGCCCCCGGCACCACACGGCAGGGCTGGCGAGCGGGGAAACGCAGACCGGGCGGCCGGGCGTTCTGCGCAGGTGGGCGGTGATTGGAGCGGGGGCACGACGGTGTATGGATTATATGGTGCCGTGGGTTATCCAGTGAACCTCATCCTCGTTAGCAGAAGCTGTACGGACAGCGATCTGCACCGTGGCAAGCACCAAAGAGGCCCCAATGCCAGGGAGATGGCCCTAATCCTCACGTCGCAGCATCCTACCGGGTCTGTGGGCGGCAGGCCCATCACGTCACGCAGCGTCAGCGGCACCGGCGGGCCGCCCAAGCCCCCGCCGCCAGGCGACGGAGCCGCCGGCAGCGGCTGTAGCTGGCCCGTGCCCGCCGCCGCCTGGGCAGCCCCCGCCGGCCCCGCTGCTGGCCCCGCCTGCGGCTCCCCCACCCACTCAGCAACCGCCGCCGCCGCCTTTGCCACCAAGCTTCCCATCAGTCCCGACGTGTGAGACGGCAGCAGGCTCATTACGCCTCCCATCGGCGCCGCCGCCATGGCCTGACCCCCGGTAGTAGACCCTCCCGCCGGCTGCTGCTGCTGCAGGGGCGACGTCGCGACCATGACGGATGACGACGTTAGGTTGCCGGCGCCGCCAGGGCTGCCTCCCGCCGCCGCCGCCGCCCCCTGCAGCGCCGCCGCCACCGCCCGCTGGCGGATGAGCTCGTTGGCCTGGCGGTCCATCTCCGCCTCCTGCTGCAGCCGCCGCTGCAGCTCCAGCTGTCAAGGCAAGCAGCCAAGGGGCCCAACACAGGGCAGCATGGGAAGTGCTTTCGTAACGTGTGCAGGAAATGCGCATATTGACCGGTTGCAAGGCAAAGCGCAGCTGGAATACCAGGAGGAGCGCCTTGCGCAGACGCCTGCGACTGGGCACGATGACACCCCATTGTTACTGTGGGCAACCCTGTATTTCGGTTCCCCACACAGGCTTTTTTCCCGCCCCAGGCCGGCCCTTTGTGTGCAAGTACACGTCGCCCCACCCACCAGCTCCTCGTGCATGCGGTTCATCTCGCGGATACGGCTCGCCTCCTTCTCCTGTGAGCGGCCAAGGGGACAGGCGCAACGCAGCAGCCAGCTTGCGGCGGGGCTCCGGCGCGTCATAACGCACTGCTGACACACGACCCAGGTCGTACACGGTTGACCCAGTGCCCCACCCCTCCCTGCAATTCCTACACCTCCTCCAACCCAAATGCCTAACCAGCTTACCCTGCGTCCAACCTTCCCCAAAGTAACCCAACAGGGTGTGCTTTCCGTACATGCAATGCCATTGCTCATCGTCTTCCATAGCCTCCTCCCGGCTGGCCCCCCCACCTGCAAGTCCTTGATGCTGTGCACCAGGCCCGCGTTCTCGGCGCGCAGCCGCTCCGCCTCCACCAGCGCCGCGTCCCGCGCCCCCAGCGCCGCGCACACCTCTGCGCCCACCGCCTGCCGCGCCTGGCGCTCAGACTCCAGCGCACTGCTGGCGGCGCCCAGCTGCTCGCGAAGGGCGGACACCTCGGCGCGGGCCTGCAGGCGCAGAGCAGAGGTCAATTGGACAACTGCACAGGCCGCGATGTAAAAGCTCCTCGGCACGGGCCTGACATGGGAAGAAGTCCGGATGGTGGACAGGCGTGGAGGGTCACTAGGAACTGAGGAACGAGGCGCACGGCAGATGCCTCGGTGTGGGCCTGCACGAGCAGGGAAGGGGGCAACGGGACAGCTGTACGCACACAACAGCAAGCAGTGTGGGTAACAAAGGGACGAGGCGGAGACAACTTCAAAAGGCTCAGGGGGTAGGCAGGCATCACTGCCCGCATGATCGCCGTACGGTACATGGCCGCACCTGCGCCAGCTGCGTGGTGGTGCTCTCCAAGGCGCTCTTTGTGGAGGTGAGGGAGGCGTTGGCGGACACCACCTCCTGCGGGCGGCGCGATATCAGAGTGCGAGGAGCGTGAGCCCACTGAGACGAAAGCCCGGAAGACACATAATCATGCAAGCCAGCCGGCATCGCACGCGCGCACGCGCAATGCTGATCAGGCGCTGTGGCATTCGCGTAGGACATACAGGTACTGCTCTCTTGTCACTAATCGCCCTAGTCCGATGCAACGACACCCCGGTGTAACTGTCACAAGCCCATCAGCCTCTCCATTGTCCCCAGCCTAAGCAAACTTTCACCATATCCCCTCGCTCTCCTCCTTTCTCCTCCCCTCCCCCACCTCCAGCAGGTTGCTCTTGTCCCTGTACAGACCCCCCATCTCCCGCTCCAGGCGGCTGATGGTAGAGCGAGCCTCCTCCAGCTGCGGCCAGGGAATAGGAATGCACGGGGCCAGGGACCGGCGTCGATTCACCGACACACGACAAGGTTCTACCACAAGCACCAGACAGCCTGCACGGCTGCCGTCCTGCGCCCCGTCAAGGCATGCCCTGTCCATGGCCCCCGCTTATCCTTGCTCGTGTACAACATGTTGACAAGCCTGTACCAAACGCGCCTAGACAACCGGGTGATGCCCCCGCCATGTGCCACGCACCACCCTTGTCAGTGTACCTGCCATTCAGAGGAACCCAGCAGCACAGCAGACCCGCAGCACCGGAGCAACACTAAATGGCCCCACCGCACCTGCGCCGCCGTGTTAGCCGCCGCCATGGCCTCCAGCGCCGCCAGGCGGCCGTGCAGCCCCGCGTTCTCATCCCGCAGCTCCGCGCCCTCCTTGTCCAGCTGCAGCAGCCGCGCCTGGGGGTTGGGGGGTAATTGGGAGTGGGAGGCAGCCGCAGTGCGGCAAAGTGGCTGAGTGCTGGCACCTTGAGGAGTGCGGGATGGGCAGTGAGCACCGCGTATCCAGTGCAGTCTTGAATGTCCACCAGTGCTCCAGAATAAGGATCCAGAGGGGCCAGCGGAGCGCAAGCGTAACTACCTGATGGCATGACTCAAGATACCAAGCCACAGCTTCCAACTTCGCCGCCCCACAACCATGCAGCCCCACAACCATGCAGCCCCACAACCATGCAGCCCCACACGCCAACCGGTCAAAACCGTACCATATTGTGGAGCCGTAGCCACACACACGACCATAACACACTGCACACAGTGCAGTATGCACCCCGCATGCACTCATGCGCTGTGCTGCCCACCTCCAGCTCCCTGGCGCGCTGCAGGGCCGCCGTGTAGTCCGCAAAGGGCTCCGCGAAGGGCAGCGTGGTGGTGTGGTACAGCTGCCGCAGCTGCCCCACGCAGCTGGCCACAACCCACTCGGGGGCCATGGCGAAGGCGGGGGCGGCCGGGGGCGCGGCGGCAGCGGGGGCGGCCTGCGCCATGGCTGCAAGACGCCAGAGGGTGGCCTGATGCTGCCGGCTGTTATCGGGGGTCCATGCGCTGGGTGGGGATGGGAGCTACGTGGAACTGAACCCTCGTTGATGGTGCGGGGTAGATGGTTGCGGTGTCTTTGGGGCCGTTTGCTGGTTGCTGGCGGTGATGCTGGTGCTGTTGCCGCCCAAGCGGCCGCAACCGGCGTCGGCCTGTGGTTGCCATGTGCCAGCGTGAAGGCGCGGGCAGGAGTTGGAAAGGCAGCACATTAAGTGATGCTGTAAAGCGCTCAAGCTGTACCGTGAGCGCAGTGGGGCAGCTAGTGGGGTATGACGCAAACACCAAGCAGGCAGCGACCGCAGTGGCCCATGCGCTGTGAGGACCAGGGGAGGCACGGAGGGTGGCCAGGCCGAACGGGGCCGTGCCACCGCTAACAGCGGTACCAGTGACAGCTACAGCAGGTAGCGAACCTTAGGCTTGACGACGTGTCCGCTGATTCCGAGCGCTCGCCGACGAGGCACGATTTGGGAACGACGAGGGGTTCTTGCCCGAGCACTGACAGAGTCAACTACAATGCATAACATCAAAAACCTTTCCTTTCCCACATAGTCATTCCAGCTGCGAGTGCACTCGGAAAGCGACACGAAACGTGAAAGGTAGCGGAGAGAAGGCGCTGAAGCACTAGCTACGATTTGAGTAGCGGGACGTCTTGTCCCATTTCCAGGCTATGCGCTGCTTGACGAGCTCCACCCACCAAGCTGAAGAATGACTTTGGCTGAATTATGGTTCCGGAGCAGTTGACCTTTGGCCGTTGGGGTGCAGCCCGCGGTGAATTCAAGGACAACTTTCGCATCCATCTGTCGCCCCATACCTCAGGGTCCAAGCCGTCAGACACGTCATATACGAGCCCTTCCGCCTGCACGGCAACAACCTGTGCCTTTCCACTGCCGGCCGCAGCTGTCCCGCCCTCAAGCCCGGCTCGGCCCTGGCCCACGCGGACCGCTCCCTGTCGCTGGCTGCCCAGCTGGCCATCGTGATGTGGGTGGCGGTGTCGCCGTTCGCCCCTATGCCACGCTCACACGCGCAGGGGAGCTGCCCTGCACACGACATCTCATCCGTTTGTAGTCTGGGATCTGGGTCTGGGATCATGTTGAAGGAGGCAACACGTGACAGCCTACCATGCGTGCCTAGTGGCTACTTGCATTGATATTTCTTCACATTATTTTCTGTCGGTGTACCGGTGTGGTACCGTCGCCACCACTGTAGTACCTATTACAGGCACATCCTCCACAGCGCCAGCGAAAAGGAGTTTGTACAGTTACAGTTACAGACCCCAATGGGGTACGTCCGGAGAGCCAGGGGGTGATAAGGACGAAATGCGGTACAGTGCGGTATAATAACTACTGGTATTGTGCGGGAAGACGGGGCTTTTTCGCCAGTACCGGTACCCACACGCCTCACGGCTGGTCGAGCACGCCACTGGAGGATGCATTGCCTTTCACGCCAGACCTCGTTCAGGAATCGGGGGTGCCTCCGTCATGATAGAACGCATTCCCTGTTCTTGAAACGGAGGTCACTCTCATACCGGTCTCTGATAGATTCGTAAGCAGGGCACTCGCACAGCACAGCATATCTTCCACGGCTTGCTCATCACCACAAATGCGGCACGTACGGCAGCTACGCTCGCTACCCTGTGGCCGGTGAGAAGAAGATGTTAGTAGCTGTCGTACCTGTAGTATTAGTAAACCGAAGCATCAGTCTCCTCGCACCGAAACACGTTCCACCCGTCCCCCGGCATATTCCCGTCCCGCAGCAATATTCTGCTGTCCCACAATTACCTTCTCCCGCCCACCACCCACTGCGCTCCCACCTGCTCCCACTGGACCATTTCCCGCTAGACCCCCACCTCCAATATCACGTGCTCCTGTCCAGATCCCCATATACGCCGTGTACACCCAGAGTGCCACCAGCTGATGTTGCGTGATTATGTGTGAGCTGGCAGACTCGAGGAGCTTCGGGAGACCTCCCCTGGTTTCAGTTTCCCCGCCGCGGCTGATGGCCTGCATCCCGGCAACGGGGCCCTTTCGTTTAGCTTCCATGTGTCACATTGCCGTGGGTGCACACAGGTGCACATCATCACATGTATGGAACATGCGAATGGCCCCTTCCTGGGGAGGCATAATACGGTGTCGGGTACGGTGTACGGTGGCGGGCATGGGCTTGGTGGGCAGTGTTTGTGCGGCTTATGTGCTTCACCCTGGCCCCTCTTGTAACATCTGTTACTTATGAGCGACTGTGACATGTGTAGCACGATGCAGTGAGGGGAGGTACAACGCATCTGCGCATGTACGAATGATCGACTGTGGCACGTGTGCGCGAGACCATTTTGCCACCCTGGTTACCGTGCCCGGCGTGTACATAGAGTTCATTTAAGATGATGTGGACACGCAAGCAGCATCTGCACACGCATCTACATAGTATCGTGATGAACCTGCCTCCCATCGCCTGGCGCCTGCCTCTCATCCTTCGAACAGGGGAGCTCCCCTCCAATAAATGGGTACCGCGGCAGGTGAGCTTTCGTAAACCGCGGTGTAATGCCTCTGCAGCATGACAGGTGCGCAGGCTCCAGGCTGGCTTACGGCTGTGTAGCTCGTTGAGAAGCGTATGCGTCAGGCACTTCCTGCAAGTTCGGATGGTAGACCGCAGGCGTATGGAGGGGACATCCCCTGTCCATGCTGACAATGCTCTACCTGGGGCATGGGCACCCGTACCGTGGACGGGGGGGTACCCATACTGCTCGCTGCCCCTGTGCTGACAACCCTTCCAATGGCAATAGACTGTAGGCAGAAATAGAAGAGATGATTGACTTATAGCGCTTTGCATCGTTCGGAAGGGAAAATGGTGACCGGCGCGGAGGTGAAGGCGGAGCCCGAGAACCATGCAACTGGGCAGTGGTCCAATTTCCCTGCTGGCCTGCGGTTGCTGGTGGTGGACGATGATCCGCTCTGCCTCAAAGTGGTTGAGCAGATGTTGAGGCGATGTAACTACATAGGTGAGTGTGGGCGCTGCCCCTCTGAGCCCGGAAAGAAGCTGTAAGCTGCCATGAATAATTTGAAGCCTCCTTCGCCGCTTGACATGCCTTGTGAGCAGTCACAACCTGCACAAACGCGACAACGGCTCTCAACGTGCTCCGAGAGAAGAACAACGAGTATGACCTCGTCCTGTCAGACGTCTACATGCCGGGTAAGGCATTTGCTCAAGTTCAGGGCAGCTGAGCTGGTTTGGGCTGCTTCGTGTAGGCTGTTTTCATGAAGGCTTGCGCTGGCCAAGACAGTCACGACTTTGCCAAAAGCGTTGTTGCAGCTTTTAGTTAATGTGCTGAGCTGGGTGGGTATGAACAACATGTGAGGGGCCTCGCCTCAGGCCTCTGAGGAGGAAGAATCGCTTGCATGCTCACTCGAGCCACGTCTGCCGGCAAGCACTTGACCCCACCCAATTGCCATCCGCCCTGCAGATATGGATGGATTTAAGCTCCTGGAGGTTGTGGGGCTGGAGATGGACCTGCCTGTTATCATGATGTCCTCGAACGGGGACACCAGCAACGTTCTTAGGGGCGTCACACATGGGGCTTGCGACTACCTCATCAAGCCTGTTCGGCTGGAGGAGCTTCGCAACCTGTGGCAGCACGTTGTGCGGCGACGGAGACAGGTTTGTGCGACTGCGGGGCGGTAGGGACGCGCACACGATAGACTTCTCGCGCGACAACACCATTTCCTCTTCGCGTGCTCGCAGCACGTCATGGACCTTGACAGCGACGAGCAGAGCCAAGAGCGGGACGAGGAGTGCGTTGCAGCGCGCAACAAGCGCAAGGCGGAGGGGCTGGCCGGGGGAACGGAGCAGGTGCGGGCAGGCTCCCCAGCGCGGCTAAAACCCCTCCCTGCCAACGACCGCGATGAAGGTCGCTTGTAGGGCACGAATGCCAGCGGTGTGTTCGCCAAGGCGTTGACCCAAATATATTCTCCCTTGTATGCGTCTACTATTGTGCACCCCCAGGGGCGTGCAGGCAACGGTGCGGCGTTCGCCAACGGGGCGCTAGCAACAGCGCCAGGGGGCGCTGCGGCGGGGGCAGGGTTTGGGACATGTGGGCTGGCGCATGGCGGCAGCAGCGGGCTGGGCAACGACGACATGCTGTTCGAAAACGGGTCTAACAAGAAGGCCCGTGTCGTGTGGAGCGTGGAGATGCACCAGCAGTTTGTCAACGCCGTCAACCAGCTGGGGATAGACAGTGAGTCCGCAGTGTATTTCCTTCCCTGTGTTGGGGACAAGGCACTGCGCAGTTGCTGGACTATGTCTGTGTGCCCTGGCCGGGATTGTCTAAAGAGCTATGCTGCTCGGCGACGGGAGAGATGCGTAGGTAGCTCAGCTGACATGCTGACACGTGCACACGTCGTGACAATATGCAGAGGCCGTGCCCAAGAAGATTCTGGAGATCATGAATGTGGACGGCCTCACTCGGGAGAACGTGGCCTCACACTTGCAAAAGTACCGGCTGTACTTGAAGCGCGTGGCTGGGCAAGGCGGGGGCCATGCGCAGGAGAAGGGGCAGGCGGCGGCCGGGTCTGGATCTGGGTCGGGGCAGCAGGCGCAGGCGACCGGGCAGTCGGCTCCTGCAGGGCAGGCCACCGGGCAGCAGGGGCAAGGGGCGGGGCAGCCCAGCCGCGGCGGGAAAGCAGCGGCGGCTCAGCAAGCGCAGCAGGCGGCAGGGGGAGCGGCAGGCGCAGGGGCAGCGGGCGCGGGCGGGAGCGCCACGGGGTCAGGGGCTGATCCGCCGGCTGCGGGGCCCGGGACAGGAGACGCCACGGCAGCGGCAGCTGTCGCCGCCGCGGCCCCTGGCGGCTTCCCCAACCCCATGCTCCCGCCCAACCCGATGGGCTTGGGGGTGGCGAACCCCATGGGGCTGATGGGCAACCCGGCGGCAGCGGCGGCGGCAGCCGCAGCGGCGGGCATGAACCCGCTCCTCGGAGCCATGGGGGGCCTGGGGGTGGGCGGGCTGCCAGGCCTGAGCCCGCTGGGGCCCATGGCCATGCCTGGCATGCAGCCGCCCCTAGGTGAGTCGGAATCCCTTGGAAAGGCATGCGGTCTTGGTTTAAGCGCTAGCTTGTTTCGCGCCTCAGGGCACGGGGCAGGGGGTCACGTCAAGGGACGCGTTTCGGTTTGCACAGCGTAGGGACGGCAGCTTGTGGTAAAGCGAAGTGTGTTCGATGGCATAAACGTTGTGTGCGTAAGCACTCGGTAGTCATTGCTGCCACCGCAAAAGCCACAAAGCCACCGCACCTGGTTGCGCTGTAAGACCCATCGCAGCAGTTGTGCACCTTCACATGGTGTACAGTAGTAGGTGTGGTGTATGTATCACCAGTCTCCTTGGCTTACCTTTCTGCCTGTGGAATTGGCATAGTAGTATCAAACCGTGTCGGGTACAACGAAGTCCACCATGTATGTTGCGCAGGCATGCTCCCCGGGCTGCCGGGTGGCCCCATGCCGGGGCTGCCGGCGCTGCCCGGCCTCCCGGGGCTGCCGGGCCCCATGGGCGCCCTCAACCCCATGAGCAGCCTGCAGCAGATGGCAGCAGCAAACTTCATGCAAGGTGAGCTGCCAGGCCAAACGAGGGGCACTTTACACACAGCATGCCCAACGTCTACGCAGCGTCAAGCACCGAGCACACCTGACTGCCGCTGCTGTGGCCACGGCGTGCCACCCCTGTCCCACTACCGGCGTGCTCCGCTGACCCCTGCAGGCATGGCCAGCATGGGGCAGCTCCCTGGGATGGGCCTGAACCCTGCCGCCGGGCTAATGAGCGCCATGGCCGCGGGAATGGGCATGGCCGGCGGCCCGGCGGCGCAGCAGCAGCAGGCCCTCTTCCCGCAGCCTTCAGCGGTCGCTGCCGCCAATGCAGCAGCTGCCGCCGCCGCGTCCGTCCCGCCGCCACCACCGCCGCCGCACCTCCCCGCCGCCGACGGGCACCTCCAGGGCCTGCCCCCCGCACAGCAGAACCCCCACGGCCAGCACTCGCTCAAGCGGTTGCAGCCGCCCTCCAGCCTTGACGCCAACGCCCACTTCCAGAGCATGACCCTCCACGCCCCCGGGGACAACCCCTCGGCGTTACCAGGCGCCATGCCCCCCATGCCGCTCTCCGCCACAGCCACAGCCACCCCCTCCAGCGCACCCATCCTGGACCCGCACGACGTGCACGGCCCCCTGGACCTGCCGCTGTCCCTCCCTGGGGACATGGTCAACGGCCTGCTCTCAGACGGGGCCTTTGTGGGACCCGACGAGGTGGACCTTGGGCTAGGGCTGGGGCTGGGGTCCGGCTCAGGCAGGGGGCAGGCTGCGGCGCCACAGGCCCCGGGCCACCAAGCCCCTCCCGGGGTACCTGGGGCCGGTGCAGCGCCGGGCATGCTGGACCCTGCGCCGCTGCTGGGGTCCACGGACCACGAGATGGCGGCGGTGTTCGGCGACATGATGTACGTGGAGGATGCAGCAGCGGCCGGGGCGGCGGTGGTGCCGGGCGGCGGCTCGGGCGGGGGCGGGCTGCTTGGGGGCGACGGGCTGGGGCTGGGGCTGGGCCCCGGGGCGGACCCTGCCAAGGGGCTTGTGGTGACGGACGACGATTTCTTCAACTTTCTGCTCAAGGGGTGACGGGCCGGAGGGATGGGGGCGGTGCGGAAATGGCGGAGCTGCCTGCCGGTCGGGTGACCGGCAGCTTATTTTGCCTTGGCCCAAAGCGTCTGTGGCCGATTGCGTTTGGACAATGGCGCTCGCCTCGCCTCCACGAAGCCGGGGTGTGGCCGTCGGGACACGGGGAGAGCGTTGCCGGGCGGCTGGGGACTTGCGTGGAGGCCCACAGGCGGGGCGGTTGGCCCGCTGCACCACAAGCAGATCGCATGGGGGCTCCAGCTGAAGCCGGCGGCGGGTTGTTGCTAAGCCGCACTCCCTGCGCGTGCAGGGGCAGAGGCAACTCTAGGGCGGGCGGAGCGGCAGACTGGGATCGGAAGAATGGGATCATGGTGGGCGCGATGAGCGGCGGGTGGCTTAGCTGGAGCTGACTGCCGAGGGAGCCGGGCGGAGCTGCCGGAGCTGCTAGTAGTGGCTGCTGGCAGGCCGCCTGCTGCCCTGTGTTCAAGTCGCCGAGTTTGCGAGCTGCTGCCAGGGGGGCGGCTGGGTGGCATCGTGGCTGCATCGAAAAGCACACCGCATTGCAACAATGCCGGCGGCATTTTTCGACTCAGCGTGGGTTGGTCGGTATAGGGCCAAGGCCTGTTTTGGTGCAGGGCCAGCCCGTACCGTGACGGACGAGTGGAGAGGTGAGGCGCCTGTGGGGCGCGCTGTGAGAGAGCGGCTGGCTGTGTGGTACGACCGTGTTGCGTTGTGTGCGGTGTAGTGGCTATACGCATGGCTCTGGCGGGCCTCGCTGTGTGGTCCGCTGCTCGTTGCAGCCGTGACCGCTAGGGGTGCCCGCGCGGGCTTGTTGCCGCACGCGCACACGGTAGTTGCACGCCGTGCTTGAGGGCTGAGAGAAGAGAACCAATTGACTGAGGGCTGGGGCGCTAGAGCATCCCTGGCCCGTCACTGTGCAGACGGTTTGACGGATGTGTGCCCTTCCATAACTATGCTATACTGGGTCGTGTGCAGATGTATGCCGAGTCCTAATGAGCAAGCCGGTGGGGGAAAGTCCTCCCGCCGGCGCTGATCCTAATATGCGGAAGTGCGGACTGAGAGAAGCGCGTGTACCTCGTTGCAGGGCCTGGCGGCGTGGCTCTTTCTAGTATGACATGCTTGTGGGTCACTGGTCGCATGGTTTGAAACACGCGGCCGAGTGGCAGGCTGCACGGCAGCACGGGGAAAGGAGGTGCGGCTCTCATTCGAGCGCTGACGTCTGGACGTGGGCTCTGCTGGCAGTCGGCAAGCGCAACGGACTGAGTGTGCCGGCAGGCCGGTCGGTGCCGGGCTAACTGCATTGCACGGCAGTGTTGGATGCAACAAAACACGGCATGAGTAGCAAATTGACGCGGTGATGGTGTGAGGTTTGCCAATAACGGGTACTGCCTGCACCGCGTCTCCTACCGGCGCAGGTATGGAGGGGCGTGGGGCTGTTAGTATCGGCTTTACACTACGTCCCGGGGCCGGACCGCAACCTGCATTGCCAGGAAAGCTGGCTGAGGGTACGGCTCTGGGTGTGGTTGCACGGCCGTGTCTCTTGTGGACTGCGGTGGTGCATATGCTTTGGTCGAACGCTTTGATACAGTGGTGCTTGTGGCTGTGCGTTGGTGCGCCTGTTACTGGTGGCGTTTAGGGCGGTGGGAAAGCAGCTTGGACAAGTGTCAGGGTGGGGTGCGGTAAACTGCACGTCGGGGTACGCAGCGTGCAAACCCGGCAGCGA
>VFQN01003899.1_pt1 | contig 20423 bp, 26 predicted proteins | sample 3512371 | NCBI WGS metagenome assembly VFQN01 (sample SAMN10412370, study PRJNA504923) | tailings metagenome | isolation source: Replicate 2 from Balatoc abandoned mine | place: Philippines: Itogon, Benguet | collected 2017-08-28
CCCCCCCGCCGCTGGCCACAGTGAAGATAAATCCAATTATTTGCTATTGATATCATGAATGCGGGGCTTTATCCTCACCCGCAGTCCGCGCTCCGCCCTGTCCGACGTCGCGGATGAGGCGGTGGGCGCTGAGGAGCTGTCGGGGACCCACACCTGGGGGGAGGAGGAAGTCAAGCAGGGGGTTACCGCGTCACGCGAGCGACATGGTTTCAAGTGTCACAGAAACGCACAGACGTGCACGGGAGGTCAGGGGACCAAGCTCCTGGCAGGGCGACACCCAAAACGAGACAGCCTGTTCCGGACGCCCCGTGGTGAGGCATGATGAGGCGGTTGCAGTGCAGTGCAGGGGTGGCGAGGGAAAGGAGGGCACACCGCCGGCGCTTGTCACATTGCAGCACTGGGCTACCAGGCACCTCCGGGGGGCCCTACGGAACCCATGCCCACCCCACCCAAGTTCGACACATGGTCGAAGTACGCAGCCGCCCACCTTTGCATGCGCGTCTGGCCGCGCACCAGCCCCCCGCCCCCGACTGCACGCGTGCCAGGCACCGAGCCCGCACCCATAACCCGCACCCCCCCCCCCGCCATACACACCCCGCCGCCTTCCCCGTACCCCCCCAAGCCTCCGCCTTCCCCCGTACCCCGCCCCCAACCCACCCCCAATCTCCCCCCGCCCACCTTCTTTCCTCCCAGCGACCTGTCGTACACCCATCTCCCGCCCACCGCCGCCCGCCGCCCGCGCCCCACCCAGCCCTGCACCAGCTCCGTGCGGTACGCCGCCACCAGCGCCGCCAGGATGCCCCCCCACACCACCAGGGGGGCCAGGTCGTGGGAGCCAACGCGAATCTGGAAGGGAAGCCCGCCCACGCGGGACGCCTCCTGCTGCTGCACCATGATCTGCGCGGTGCGGGGGAGCATACGGTAAGGGGGGAAGAGCGCAAGTTGGGGAGGGGGTGCAATGAGAAGTGCAGACGGGTTACAACGGGTAACAGTGCACCCACGCGCGCCGCCTCCTGCTGCTGCACGATCATCTGTGCGCGTGGGGGCCAGGAGGGAGGTCAGCGTGGGTTAAGGGGGCGCAGGATGACACGAGCGGCAGGCGGCGGGACGTTCAGGGGGGCGAAGGGTAGCCCGCTCACAGGCGGTCACGCCGGCTGGCCCCCATCCCTGCTCCGCCCATGCGAGCCTCCACTCCCAGCAGCTGCCCACCCACCCCATCAAACCCACCCCCACCCACCTCCGTGGCCCTCCGCTTCATGGCCTCCTCCTGCTCCCTCAGCCGCTTCTGGTCAGCCTAGGGGTTCACCAGGAGGGGCGGACAGCAGCGGCAGGCAGGCACACCTTGTGGGTTGATAACGATGACGGCAGGCGGGGGGCAAGAACACCATGGCCACCCTTCCTTACAGCTACCCCGGGCGCCACTGCCAGGCCACACACCCCGCCGGCTCCCATTTGCTGCCCCCTTCTGCTACCCTCCCCCACGGCTCCCCCAGGCGCCACCAGCGGGCCCCACCTCCCGCTGTTGGGCCTGGCGCAGGCGCGCGAGCCGCGCCTCCTCCTGCCGCTTCTCCCGCAGCGACTCCGCCTCCTGTGGCGCAGGTGGCAGATATGACGTAGGTATGACGTAGGTATGCTATGCATTGGGAGCAGTCATGATGGTTAAAGTGTTCCTTCCGGCATACACCTCTAGTTGGGCACTGATCGGGTCCAGCATGCCCAGCACTTGGTTGACAAAACTCGCTCATTGTAGTTCCTAGAGGTCATGGGCAATTATTGGCCTCACCTCCACCAAGTCCTCTGCCCAGGTGTCGGCATAGCGCTCGTCCATTCGGCGATAGTGCCGACGAGGCTTCCATGGCCGGTCCTCTGCTCGAGCAGCACCACAACTGAAAGCTAGTTGGTAGACAAGTGCTGAGGAAATCGCCAAGCGGGCTGCGCTGGATAGAAGGGCATCCCTGTCGGAATTGTCGCCGGCGGAGGGACCGCTCACGCTAGGCCCATCGCTTGTGCTTGCATAGTTATGTAATTGCCGTCTGTCGTAACCCCGACTACCGAAGGCTGATTGCTTTGAGGGCCTGGTTCTGCAGCGTAGCAGCGGTGTCCCGCTACTCAGCTGCGGCAAAGTAGCTGCCATTCTGTACCTAATCTAAACTTTAGGTCATGCCTGATGTGCAGTGGCAAGGCGTCTACCTGTTAGCTAGAGGCGCAGCGCGCAGGCGGTCTCCCTGCATGGGCGTTACAGCCCGTCAACAGTTGCGTACCAGGTGCAGGGGTCCCCGGTCAGGTGGGGAAGCCCGCGAAGCCAGGCTCCTTTCTGTCATGCACCAGCTGCTGTCATGACCGATCTGTGAACCAACCTGTACCTGCCTTGACCAAGCTTGGCCTCACTCCCATGCCCGGAAAGCATCGCACGGCAGTGCTGTGCACCACCCGCTGGCGGCAACCGAAGACAGCAGCGGACTCGCTTCGGCACTCATCCTCAATCATGTCGCAATGCACGGAGTTATGGTATGCCCCGGGCATGCCCTTTGCAAACCCCGGACACGCGCGCCGTGCTGCCGCATTGTACGGCACGTTGTGGCCAGGCTGTGTGCGGGGCGCTGTGCGCCACCTGCGCCACGATGCTGTCCTGCACAGCACCGACAGAAAACAGGCACCATGCATTGCCCGCAGATGCTATGTAGTGAATTTGCCCGCAGATGCGTGAGAGGAGGCAGGCAGGCAGGTGACGGGGCACAACCCTGTGCACGGCATGACCATGACACGGCGCGCCGTGCAACCGGCAACCGCCCCCACACCCGCCTGCCGTGCAACGGCCCTTGTAGTAACTCTGGGCGCCTGTGACCCCATTTCACAGGGTCTCAGGCAGTTGTTGTTGCAGCACGAATTGACAAACCGTAGCACTCGAGCCCCTACTGGATATTGCGCTCGTGTGGGCACTCGAACGGCCACCGGGACAGAGTCTGAAGAGCCCAGGACACATCAAGGCGGCGTGCCCATTACGCAGTTTGTGAACTGTTAGGATGGAAGACGAAGATGTTCCTTTGGCAGTCGCTCTGGACGAGATAGGTGCGGGCTGAGCAGAAGCATGGCCTTTCCACTCTAATTTTGCGCTCAGCGTGAACCCATATCAACATGCCGCTGCAGTGGAAAACAAGGAAACCAAGGAAGAACCGCCGGTTCCTTGCACAATTATCACTGGTAAGAAGCCAGCACGGAGCCATCGGAGCAGAATGCGGACGGGCAACTTGGGCTTCCGCACGCCGCTTAACCGCAAAGTAGGGGAAGCATACCGTATATTGCACCACAAACCATGCATAGCACAATGCTTGCTTATGCAGGGTTCCTTGGTGCGGGGAAGACTACTTTGCTCAAGCACATCCTCACCTCCGACCACGGGTATCGTATAGCCGTCATCCTGAACGAAGTTGGAGAGGATATCGGCATTGAGAGCAGCTTCGTGCAGGGGCAGGAGGTGGGTTGGGCGACATGGGGGTGAGACGGGGATACAGGGGGCGTTACTGAATGTCAGCAAGGCGTGCACTGGGGCTGGCGGCACTGGCCGGCGGGGCGGCAGGCAGTACCACGGCGCCTTGGGCAACAGCTGCGCCAAATCCCTCAGCTGCCACGGCGAATCCAAGCAATCACACGCTGCATCGGCGCCGGCACCGTCCCTATCTGCTCTTGCCGCCCACACCTACCACACGCCAGCGAGCAGCTGCGCTTCCTGCCTCCAGCGTGCTCCTCCCATGCATGCCACGCCCGGCCAACCCCCACCGCCCGGCCCGCCACCTCCCCCATGGGTGTCTGCGACATGCGGCAGCACAAGCCGCAGCGCACCTGCTTTCAGTGGCTCCACGTGTGGTTCCCATTTGGCCTCGCATCGCCCGTGTTCACCGTGTTCACCATGCGCCAACCAGCACCATGCCAGCACGCTGGGCCCCCTCCCCTTCAAATAGCTGTGCTGTCCTCCCGCTGCCTTCACAAACCCCTCCCCCCGTCAACGACGCCCCCCAGGGCCTGCAGCGGCAGGACGGCGAGTGGGTGGAGCTGACCAACGGCTGCATGTGCTGCGCAGTGAAGTCCGACTTCCTGCAGGCAAGTGTGTGTCTGAGCGCTGCCGTCGGGTGACTGCAGCCCCAGCAATGCTATGCACGTTCTGATGTACTGATTCATGTTTGCCTACACCGAGGTGTGGGCCTCGGGTTTGGCATCCTACCCCCCTGCGCGCTTGCCTGCGCCCTGCGCCCGTGCGTTGGTGCGTGCCTGTAACGCGGTGACACGCTATTTTGAGCTGTGACCAGCAGGCAAAATCTGCGACTTCTTTTGACTGGTGCAGGCACTGGAGTCCCTGTTGGGGAGGCCCGGCGGCAGGCGGTTCGACTATATCGTGATCGAGACAACGGGTAGGTGGTTCGTGGTTGGTGGTTGGGGGCCGGGCATAAGAAGGGGTGCATGTGCCGGAGGACGGCCGTGTGAAACTTGGGCAAGGCGCTGCGCTGTCCATCTTATGGGGAGCTGCGGGCTGCGGGGAAAGGGCTGCATGGCAGGTGGCGGGGGTAAAGGGGTTACAAAGGGAAAGCGGAGCTGTGGGGCAATGGCCGCATGGCGGCAGACAGCGAAACAGGAGGCGGAGGCGGACAAAGTCGTTGGCACATGAACAATGTTGAACACCAAGCGCAAGGCTGGTGTCAGCCGCGAGGCGTGGCGGCACGCGTGGAGCACGGAGTGTGGGTCACGGCACGGGCCACCCACCTGTTGGCCCAGCAGGTGGTTCGCAGCTTGAGGGGACACTAGGAAGGGTGCGCACCACCTGCTGGGCCAACACCGTCTGCTGGGTGGCCTGTGCCGTGCGCACCACGTTGCTGTCACGCCCATTCACTGGCTGTGTGCGCACTGGGTTAAGACACGCAACTGCCGTCGAGCACCAGCGTGAGGCCCAAGAGGGAGCAGGCCTTGCCATCCTGTGGGGTGGAGGAGTGACTGGGTGGCGGCTGGTGGCGGAGGCAAAGGGATTACTGGTACAGGGGGAGCGGAGCTGCGAGAAGCTACCTCACAGTCGATCGCAGGAGGCGGGCAGCCGGGGCGCCCCGTCCCGCCCTGACCTCACGCAAATGTGCTTGACTGCGGGCCCTCCTGACCTCTCCACAACACTTTACCCCACCTCGAGCCACCATCGCCTCGGCCCACTCCTTCAATCCCACCCAACCCCTCACTCCAAAAGTGCATCCCACCCACACCCCGCACCCCTGCCCGCGCCCTGCCCCCAGGTCTGGCCAACCCCGGCCCCACTGTCGCAGCGCTGTGGAGCGACGCCGACCTGGAGTCCCTCAACTGCAACCCAATTTACCCACTGCCGCACCCCAACCATTCTCCACCCGCCGGCGTGGGCGTTTTCCTGGCGCCTTACGATCTGCCTAAAGCAACACCCCTGGCCCCATCCCCAACCCATCCAGGCCTCGCCAACCCCAAATTCGCCTGATGCCTTTCCTGCCTGTTGCCTTTTTCTCATCATCACGCAAACCCCCCCGCTTTCTCCACCCAGGCCTGGCCAACCCCGGCCCCATTGTGTCCGCGCTGTGGAGCGACGCCGAGCTGGAGTCCCGCATCTCGCTGGATGGCGTGGTGACGGTGGTGGACGCCCTCAACATCGACAGGCAGCTGCACGAGCCCAGGCCGGAGGGGGCGGTCAACGAGGCGCAGCTGCAGATCGCGTACGCCGACATTGTGGTGCTCAACAAGGTGCGTGGGTTAGCGGGGGGTGTGGGGTAGCGGGGCGTGGGTCAGCGGAGGGTGTGGTGTGGGGGCGGTGTCGGCCAACGAGGCGCAGCTGCAAGTGGTGTACGCAGACATCTTGGTCTAAACAAGGTACGTGGGTTAGCGGAGGGTATGGGTTAGGGGCCCACGTGGGTAAGCTATGCTTTAGGTCTCAGGGTGGAAGCTGCAGGTCGCGTACGCCGACATCGAGGTGCGCCTTTGCCCTACCATGACCCCATCCATCCCACATGTACGTAAGAGGAACACCCGCACACCGACACCCTGAACCCCTGCAGCTGGACCTGGCGAAGGAGAAGCGCTGGCGCGCGCAGAGGCTGACATTGCAAAACACGTACAAGTAGTCGGCTAGATATCACATATGACATGCGTACTATGCGCTTCCTCTCCCACAGCTGGACCTGGCGGAGGAGGAGGCGCTGGCACGTGCCGAGGCGGACATCCGCGCCGTCAACTCGGCGGTGACGGTGGTGCGCACGCAGCGCAGCGTTGTGGACCTGGGGCTCATCCTAAACAGGGACGGCTACAGGTGGGTTAAAGGGGCTAATACACATTGCTTCTGGAGCTGAGCTAGGCGGCACGAAGCCTCGCCGGGAGGTGGCTGCAGCCGCGACCGTCATGGCCGCCTTGCCCGTTTTGCAAGGAGCAGGGCGCTCGCGTGTTCCGATCATGGCCCTCCAAACCAGCCCACGTGGATGTTTGGCCTGTAACGAACTGCGCCTCTCTCAACCCCCCACACCCCACCCCCAACCCCGCAGCCACAAGGGGGAGCTCATCCTGCCCTCCATCGCGGAGGCAGAGGAGGAGTCCGACTGCGACACCGCCGCCGCCGCCGCCGGCAGCGGTGATGGCGCCGCCGCCGGCAGCGGCCACCCCCGCCGCCGCTCTGGCGGCGGCGTGACGTGCTGTTCCTCCCGCGCACGCTCCTTCCACTCCAGGCAGGGCAACGGCGGCGGCGGCGGCGGCGCGGAGGGCTCCCCTGGTGGGAGCCCCGTGCCGTCGCTGCGGGCGGCGCACTTGCACAACCACCACACCCACAACCAGCAGCAGCAACCACACAACGAGGGCAACAACAGCAGCAACCACAACCACCACAACCACCTGCACGACCACCACGTGCACGACGGGGCGGTGTCAACCGTCAGCGTGCGTACGGACGTTCCCGTGGACCTGGAGAGGTAGGGAAGGAAGGAAACGCACACAGTGGCTGCAACGCATTGAGCAACTGTGTGCGGCGGGCGCGGCCGGGTGCTTGCACACTCGGGCACGAAACGTGCCCACGCGGGCACAGAACGAGGAGGCGTTTTCGTGGCCATGCATGAGGGGGAGGGTTTGCCCGCGACTGTATTCACCTTGTGGGGTCCCATACAAAGCAGCTGGCGCATGCCCTTGTTGGGTGTGTATTAAGCTGCTTGGCCGCTGTGTATTAACTTGCTGAGTAGACCACCTGCTGTGGGAGCGTGAGGGCAGATGTGTATTAAGCTGCTTGGTAGCTGTGTATTAACTCGAGTTAACCTGCTCCCTCCCTCCTCAGGTTCCGGCGCTGGGTGGACCATCTGCTGTGGGAGCGCGAGGGCCGATGTGTATTTAGACGCTTGGCCACTGTGTATTAACTCGTGTCCTGATCCTTCCCTCCTCAGGTTCCGGCGTTGGGTGGACCACCTGCTGTGGGAGCGCGAGGGCCGCTCTGACGAGGTGTACCGCATGAAGGGGCTGCTCAGCGTTGAGGCGGACGAGCGCAAACACATGCTGCAGGTGGGGAACCGTAGTGTGATGTACGGTACTTCAAAACACATTAAATGACCAACTTAACAACCGTTGGCGGAGAGGCCAACGCTCTGCCTCCCGCTTCTGCTGCACGCGCCGGCGGCCCCATGCCGCGTTTCCACAGCCGAGCGACCGTTCCTAGCCCAGCCGCAAGTCATGCACGAACGTTCGTGCACGTATAACTTCCCCCGTGCAGTAGCGTGGTGCAGTAGTACGTCATGTCATTTGTGTGTCGTTATCCCACCCTCCCCCCCCGTAAATTTCGCCCGCTGTACAGGCTGTGTACGAGCTGTACGACATTGTGACTGGCCCTACGTGGCGGGCGGACGAGCAGCGCGCCACCCGGGTGGTGGTCATCGGGCGCAACCTTGCTCCGGAGGCGCTACGGGCGTCCTGGGCGCAGTACATGGGGCTGGATGGGGCGGAGGGGGCGTCACGGTGACGAGGAGTGCCCCGCAGGTGCACTGCTGTTGGGGATTAGGTAGCCGGTGCCTAAGACCCACCTCCAGGAGGAGGGGAGCAGCGACCTGGTTCCGGAGGCGCTGCAGGCCTTCTGTACACAGTACATAGGGCTCGGAGGTGGGGCGGAAGGGGGGGTCGCGGTGAGCAGGAAGGCCCCGTGAGTGAGGTTCACCCGGAGGGGACGGTTGGTGGAGAGCCCAGATAGACCCCATCGTCTTTAGGGTGTGGGGGCAGAGGCGAGCAGCTGGTGCAGTGGGTTCAGGGCAGGGGCAGGAGCAGGAGCAGGTGCGAAGGGCGACAGGGGCAGGCCGTGAGGTGTGCCGCATGGGGCCGGCGTGTGTGACAGCGTGGCGGTGTTGTGCGGCGCTAGGGGCTGGCAGTGGCGTTTGGAGGCCAGCGAACACGTGGCCAGACCTCGGAAGGCGTGGGGGTAGCCGCCGAGGTCTGTGCTGTGCGTTGGCAGTGTGTAGCAGGATGCAGTGAGGGGAGGTACATCGCATGTAACAAAGCAAAGTCAAGAAGACTAAACCGCGTGCGTTGGCGGTGTACCTGATGATGGTGTTGGTCATCAAGTTATGTAGCCTGCCGCGGCTCTGTGTGGCGCAGCCAAGGCTGCGGCAGGTAGTTACCGGTAGTCCCTCGGTTCTGCGTATGGCCGTATGCAGTATGGCAGTACGAGTACAAATGCCGCGACGCGGATGCTTGCATGCACACCAGGGCGGTGCCATGTGGCTTGAGCTGTGAGGGGGGCGCGCTGGTACGCACCGCCAAGTGGCATACGTGTGGGTGCGGAACAGCGAAGGACGAGCTGGTGACGCCCGCTTTGAGGGGAACGCGCTGTCACGCTGGCTCTGGGTGCAGGCCGAACCGGGGCGAACCTGTGGGCTGGTCGTACGCACCGCCAAGCAAGTACCACTCGTGTGGGTGCGGAACATGTTGGTTTGGGGGGCGACGTCCGGTCACGGCACTGGTTTGGTCGGATGAACCAGGACAAGCCTGTGGACTGACCATGCGTGCGCGAGACTGTGTTGCGAGCACGCTTTCAGGTGTGATGCAGGCTTGGGTTTATACCCCGGTGTTCCTTCATACCCAACTTGCCACTTGTCCGATTGCGGCAGGTTCCTGCAACAAGCTCTCCAGCCAAAGGGCAGCTCCTGCTGTTAATAAGCGTGCGGTACCGGTACCTGCCGCCGCCACAATGAACGACACCAAGCCTGCAACAGCAACAGCACATATATGGCAGTGTAGCCACGACAGAGCCACACGGGTGCACACGGCTACCGACACAGCCGGCTTTTTAATTCAGCTTAATACCCCAGCGATACAGCATCGGCATCAGCGATCGCAGCTGCCGGCTTGCCGCCTGCCTGCCTCGCCTTGCCATACCCTGTCTCCTAATCCTGTTTGCCTGTACCGGTCTAAGGCTCTTTATGCCTGCATCCCGCACCGCATGCGCCACACGCCGACCTCAGAAATGTACAGAATGCTGTGCAACACCGTGTGTCCCCAGCACATTGATCACAGGCGGCAGCAATGCACCAATAGGAGCAACAACCACATGCCATGAACACACAGTGGCCAAAATGTAGCACACTATGAACGCACGACGGCACGTGCATGTAAAGCACTACTGCCGTGCACGCGCAGGAGGCAACCATGCATGCAGTGGGGCCTCGCCCTCTGCGACCTTATCGATCGACGACACGCTTCCGCATTTGGCTGTGTGTGGCACAACCGAAACACTGCAAGTCTGCAACCTTAGTCCCACACCCTCTTGCGCTTCGTCGAGTCCAACCCGCTATGGTTCATCCACGTGCACTGCGCACCTGACTGGCTCCAGCCGCCTACCCTGCACAACCCCGCCTCACATCGTCTTCTCCTTCCTGGACACGTCGTGTGTAACACTTTCCAACGTGTCTGCTTTCAAGGGATATTATATATACCACTCCCGCATCGCATAATGCAACACACCTCACCGAATCCCTTGCCGACATTGCCACGGCCCCAAGCCCCAGCCTCCAGCACACGGCCAACATCGGGCACCTGCACCACCACCACCACCACCACCACCACCACCACCACCACCACCACCATCACCACCACCACCTCCCCCAGCTCATGTGTGCTTACCCACAGCCCTCGTCCCCCTGCCGCGGTCGCTCCGCCCAGCGGCTAGCGGGGCCGAGCACGTCACCTCACGCCCGCTCCCTCCTCACCCCCGCTGCCCGCAGGCTGACCGGTTCCGGTTCAGCTACTTTGCCGCTCTGCGGTTGCCCCCCTGCCCGCACTCCACTCTGTGCCGTAGCTCCCAGTGCGCCACCTGGCACTCCCTGCTGCAGTACCACGCACCGCCGCACCTCCCACACGCCTTGAGCCCCCGCAGCAGCTCCACCTCGCTGTCGCACCCCACGCTCACACACCTCGGGTTGCCGCAAAAGCACAACGACCCTCCTGGCAGCTCCCCAAGCCACCCCGGCGGCCCGGCCCCCACGCCCTGCCCGCTCTCCTTTTCCACCCCCCACCCCACCGTCTCAACAGCAGCCTTCAGGTGCCGTGCAAACCACGCCGCCTCCTCAGCACCGTACGGCGTAAGCGCGAGCCCACATTCCTCCGCATCCACACGACCCTGAGCCGCCAGCTGCCCCATGGCCTGCAGCACCTTGGCGTTCGGCGCCAAGCCTCCGGGCAGCAGCACCGTCTCCACCAGCGCATCATACCGCAGCATCTCGTACTTCCTCGCCGCCTGGCCGCCGCTGCTGCCGCCGTCACCGTCCCTGCCCGCCGCCCCCGCCATGCCTTTGCCGCTGTTACCGCCGCCGCCGCCGCCACCGCCGTCACCGTCGCCGCACGCCGCCGCTGCCGCGCCGCCCCCTCCACCGCCGCGTTGACCCGCGTTGACCGCACGCCACGTGGTTTCGGGGAAGGCCGCCGCCAGCGGCAGCAGCACCCCCACGAGCTCTTCCGTGGGCACCAAGCCGGTCGCACCCCCGCAGGCCTCCAACCCACAACGCTCTGTCTGCAGGACCAATTCCAACACACCTAGCACGCCCAGCTGGTCAAAAAGCAGCCCCCGTATGCCGTCCAGGCCGACCCCCCCGCTCTTGCCGGTGCCCGCAGGCCCCCCGCCGCCGCCGGACACGCCCAGCGCCACCTCGCACAGCACACTGACCCACCGCTGGACGACGGAGCAGAACCCGGCAGCCATGGTAATGCAGTCGACCAGGACGCTGTCCAACTGGCCGTGCTCGTCAGGGTACTTCGCCAGTGCCAGCACCAGGGGAGCCCTCGCGCGGGCAGACGCCATCAGGTTGACGGCCGCCTCCCGCAGCAGCAGCAGCTGCCCGCACAGCACTGCCACGACCCGCGGATCGGTGGGCGGGGGCGCAGCAGCCACGACCCGCGGGTCGGTGGGTTGGCCGACGAGACCGTCGCCAGGTTCAGCCGCCTGCCCGCCTGCCGCCCCAGCCGCTGCTGTGGCTACCAGCTCCCCACCGGCCACGACCCGCGGGTCGGTGGGCGGGGGACCAGGTGCATCCTCGGCGGGCGGAGCGGCAGGGCCGGCGGTGGCTTCAGGAGCGCTGCAACCCGGCCCGCCCTCCGACCCTCCTGCCGCTGCAGCAACCACGACCCACGGGTCGGTGGGCGGGGCGGCAGGCAAACCGGCTGCACCGCCGGCTGGCTGTGCAGCAGGACCACCGGTGGCTGCCGAGGTGCCGCAGCCCCGCCCGCCCTCCGCCCCTGCCGCCGGTCCCTCAGTCTGCACAGCACAAGCACGTGCCTCCCCCACCAGCCCCTGTGCCTCTACCTCCGCCCCCACTCCCGCCCGCGCCTGCAGCTGCGAGCCGCTGGGCGGCGCTCGGAACCTCGCCAGGAGGCAGTCCAGCAGCACCCTGGCATCAAGGCCCTCCACCAAGGAAGCTATGGCTGCGCCCGCCCCAGCGGCACTGACCAGCTCTGACACGCACCCGTGCCATTCTGGCCCCGCAGCCGCGAGCTGCAGCCTGCACGCCGCCATGAGCCCCAGCCGCCCCGCCCTCCGCCGCAGCACCTTGGCCAGGGTGGCCTGCAGCGAAAACACCCTCCAGGGCTCCCCGTGCTGGGCCACCGCCGCCAACACCCTCGCGTCGCCAACGCAGGGGCCGTCGAGGCCCGTGCCGTAGCGCTCACTGCTGAACGGGTAGCACATTGGAAAGGGAGTGCTGCGCGCCCCCTCGGCTCCTGCGCCCCCAGCACCCGCACCGCCACCGACTGCGCCGCTGCTGCCGCTGCCACCGCTGCGTGTCCGCTCCCCTGCAGCTGCCCGCCTCACCAGCCGCTCAACGCACGGCAGCCACCCCGCTGCCAGGGCAGCAACCACATCTGCGTCCGCGTACGGCGTGCCACTGAACCGCCCCCCGGAGCACGGCCCTGCCTCCAACACCCACGGGGTGAACAGCTCGCCCAGCATGCCCCACTCGCCCGCCTCCCCCTCGGCCTTCCCATGCAGTCCCTCCCCCGCTGCCCCGCCCACCAGGCCTACGGCAACGCGCCACCACCGCCGCAGCCGCCGCCCTCCTGCCAGCTCGCTTGCAGCCATCGCTACACCGCCCTCTGCACCCTGCGCCACCGACACAGCCACCCCACCGCTTCCCGCTGCTGCTGCTGCTGCCCGGTCCGCCGCCGCCGTCCGCACGTCCCTCACCGCCACACGCCTCGCCCCCTCCAACGCCAGCCGCAGCGTCCGGGGGCCACACGCCTCCCGCCCCTCGCAGCTGCCCCCAGGCACGCCGAGCCATGGTTTCAGAGCGGTTGCGGCCCGCACTGTGCGCATGCACACCCCGAACACCAGGCCGGGGCTCAGGCAGTACTCGGGCTGGGCAGCAGGCGACGCCGCTGCTTCGTGGGCAGCGGCAGCACCCGCGGTCGCCCCCAGCAACGCGTGCGTCCCCAGCATCCCCTCCCCAAGCAACGCGGGCGGCGTCTGCGTCGGGGCTGCTGGTTGCAAGGACACCCAGTCCCGCCGCGCAGCCCCCGCGCTTGTACTACCTGCCAGCAGCTTGCGTGCCTCACCCTGCCCCTGCTGCCCTTGCCGCCCCCCGCCTCGCCACTGCTGCATTTGCTGCCCCTGCCACGCCCTGTCCCCCTGCTGGTGCGGCTCCTGCAGCATGTCCCCCCACATCCGCAAACCCCAGCATGCAAGAGCCGCTACGTCCGCACTCAGCCGCGGGTCATGCTCCAAACCTCCTGGCCCTGACCCGGCCCCCATACTCTCCGTACCGCTGCCGCTGGAGCTCCCCGCGCCGTTCCCGCACCCTTGGCCCTGCACCCGCCCCCGTTGCCTCTGAGCCGCCGCCTCCGCTTCCGCCACGTGCTCTGCACCCAAGCGCCCTGAAGTTGGTATTGCCGCGCCACGCTCCACCCCACTGCTGCTGCCTCCGCTGCTACTGCTGCCCTCGCCGATGCCACCGCCCCCTACCCTGGCACCCTGCCCCGAACTCCCTGCCCCTTTCGCTCTCTCTTGCAGGGCCGCGGCCACCCAGACCGCCCGGGTGGTGAGCAGGTGTCTTAGGCAGGGGCCGTACAGCTGCACCGGCACGTGCACCCCGCAGGTGCCCAGCCGCGCGATGTGTGCCATGGTCATGGCGGCGCTGTCGTACGCAACCGGGCACACAACAGATGTGCTGGTGTGAAAGGCTCCCGGCTGACCCTCCTGCCCCTCCCTCCGCTGCCCGTGCTGCCAAAGCGGCTGCTCCAACTGCTGCTGCTGCGGCTGATGGCGGCCGGTCAGATGGCGGCTGGCGAACGGCGGCGCAGTGGCCTCCGCCCACAGCAGCGCACATCGCGCGCAGTGCTCCAAGGCGGTGGAGTCACGTAGCGGGGCTAGCGCCTCGGCGGCTGGCAACAGGCACTGCAGCAGGTGGGTGACCTCCTCCAGCAGCGTGTGTATTAGGCAGCTGGGGCTGAGCGGGAAAGCGCCTTCACCCTCATCCGAAAGCTCGAGCAGCCCCGACCGGCGCAGGGGAGGTGCCCCAGGGTGCAGATCCAGCTGCTGCTGCAGCCATGTGCACGCCTCCGCCAGCAGTTTGGAGTAGGCGTTTAGGGTGCCGGTGTGCAAGAGGGCCAGGCGCATGGCGTGGCAGGCGGGGCTGGTGTGCACGTGGCGAGGTGCAACCTGCCGCCCGCATGTCTGGGCGATGAAGGCTCGTAGGTAGACGCATGTCGTTTGGTAGTGTGCCTCCTCGTTTGTGGGTGCTGGGGGCTGGCCGGGGGAGGGGCTGTTGCGCAGCACGAAGGCGAGGAGGGCTACCAGGTGGCCGGATGATTGGGAGCTGGAATCGTAGCTGCCGTAGTTGTGCTGGTCGCGGCAGGTTTCGCGGAAGGCGTCGAGCACGGCAGTCAGTTGGGCGAGGGTGGGGCGCCGGCCTGATGCCAGGGAGTTGCAGCAGGCTGCCAGGAGTTGCTGCATGGCTTTGCTCGAGGGGAGCTGGCCCTCCATGGCGGTCGTGGGTCAATGTGCAACCGCAATATGTGAGCCCTGTCTGGCCCAAGTGGTTTAAGGTGTGCCGAAGCGGTGTGGATTCTAGGGAATGGAGGGGCGCGGGGCGGGGTGGGGTGGGACGTGCAGGCTTGAGCATGAGAGGCTGTTGTTCCTGTGCAGCCAGGATGTGCTACTAATGTAATTTACGTGTGCGAATAACTTTGCGCCATAGAGGACATTTGGTCGTGGCGAACAGGCGCCCACCCTGGACGGTAGCTGCGTGTTAGCTGTAGGTGCTGACCTCGTGTGGCAAGGGACCCTGACGGCTGAGGGAGGCGTTGCGCCCTGGCACTTCGCCTCACCTCAAGGAACGCCAGCGCACGGCAACGCAACCAGGAGTAAGAGCATCAGCTGACCGCTTTTTAACCTGCTTGTGCGCGTAGCACCGTGACAAGGAAATGGACCGCAGAGCACGTCAGCGCTTGGGGTTCAATTCAAACAACGTCAGCCATTCAGCGTAAGAAAGCCAGCAGTTGGTTACATTATGATACGTGTTTATGGTTGTCAGACCATATCCTTTAATCGGCTGGCCTTGACCTGTGACCCCTGACACGCGACTATATTAGGCTGCACCACAGTGTCATAGTCCAAGCCTTCGGTCTAACTATGTATGTATCGTCCTGAAAGGAAAGTCAAGAACACCGGCATGTAACGCGATGCCTGCTGCAACCTGCTCCAACCTGCTGCAACCTGCCGCCAGGGGAGCTCCCCTGACTCCCACCCGGGAATCCCCCGTCACTTTACGGGCCTTTGCTGCTGCACATATGGTCCAGCAAGGCACAAATGTATGTACCTGCTACATGTCGTACGTCTGAGCTAGCTGGACCAGGCGTACACAGCAGCTGCTGCCGTCTGCTGCGGCCTGCTGGTCGCTCAGACACAGGCGACCGCCTTCTTCTGCATTCCATGTCATGAGTGTTGGGCAGGGTGTTGAGCGCATGTGTTGAGCCCCTACATGTGCAGGTACACGAGCAGTGCCGTACGAAGTGTGACGTTTCCATGGTTATGCAGGACTTGCGTTGACTTGTTTCGTGGTGGGCCATGCTGCGCGCATCAAGTGCTGGTGGCATTGCTCGCTGTGCAGCTGCCACGCTCGCATATAGACCTTATGATTAATTAACAGGCAAAGAACTTCAAGCGCACGGGTGCTGATGTGCGTCTGAGTGTCATGCTGATCTTGCCAGCAAGTGATGGCTGTAGCTCCTTCACACAGTGCTAGGACACGTGCCGGTTGTGGTGCTGTGTCCGCCTGACGCCCATCGACGCCTTACCCTATACCGCATGCAAGGAGATCCTGTTCCGTGGTGAGGATGGAAGCATCACAAGCCGTCCGCTGTATGGTTACATGAGTGCACCGAAGTCACTCATCCTGACAGTGCACTGGGTCTGCGGTTAGGCCCATGCACATCCCTCCTCCTACCGAGAGTCAACGAGTGCTCTGCCGACAGAGCAGCAAGAGCAAACAGGCGCGTGAACTCGATTCACAAAACCAGCGAGTTTTACACGCTGAGTAGGTGTCCTGAAAATATCTCTTCTCCTAGGGTGGATGGGCGTTATTATTTGTGCCAATGCAACAGCTTGCATGGAGCATAACCTCCCGGACCACGAGCTTAGCGTCAGCTACTGTATCATACAAAATGTGCGGCACGTGCCGAAGCGTGACACAGCCGACATGTACACACACCCTCCGTCTCCACACGCTCCGCACCCGAAGCGCTCACATCCCGCTCTCAACGCACTGCAAAACCCCGAGGGGAAAGCTCAACACCCGTGCATGCATGCGCCCGGCGAGCTGTCCACCCCCATCCGGATCCTCCCAGCAGCGCAGCCCCACACAATCAAACTGGTCCAGTCCACGCGAGCAGCTGCTGAGCTGATCGAAGCCGAGCTAGGAGGCGATTTACACCTTGCCGCTGTTCAGGCCCTCGGCGAACTTGGCCAGGGAGCCCAGGGCGCCCTCGCCGGTCGACAGGGCTTGCACACTGTACCCGAGGAAGGAGACCTGGGGGCACGGGAGCAGGGGGAGGGAGGGCGGGGGTGGTGGTCAGTGGAGTCCATGGGACACGTACGTTGCAGTGCCGCACAGCAGGACGCTGGCTGACTGACCGACCGACAGTGGAAGTAAGTGTAGTGGCAGGGACATTGATCAATCCTGATTCACATGTAACGCACGAAATCCGGCTGCAACCACTAGTTCCCCAGGCAGCAATCAAGTAAGTTCCGAACCCAGAAATTTTTGACACCCACCATGGCCAGGCGGGCGTGCTTGATCTCGGCGGTCTTCAGGCGGAAGGCGCGCTCCTCGTCCTCAGAGGCCAGCTTGAGGGGGTCGAAGAAGCCGCCGGGGTAGCAGCGCTTCTCGGGGTTGGTCTCGGTGTTGCGGTAGATCTCAGCGCCACCGACCAGGATCACCTCAATCCAGATCAGCTGGGTGATGGAGAAGGGCAGGGACAGGCCGGCGTAGGAGGCACCGTCCAGCTCGACCTTGCCGGCATCGACCCTGCAAAGCAGCGACGAGGGCAAAGAATGAGGATGTTAGACAAGGTCGCGGAAGCTACAATTATCATATGCTGGTATTGTACTTGGCCTTTGTTCAGGACACGCGCAAAAGCCAGCATGCCACGCGACCGACGACGACCGGGCGCAAGCACCTGATCTGAGCCAACTGGACACAACTTTCAACACAAGTATTGCGCTGCTAGCAATTCCAGGGCTCCTGGCAAGCAAGGGCATATCGGAAAGTTGCAAGCATAGCGATGGCATGCTCGAGTCCTTAAGCCCCCCGAAAAGCAAGCCGATCGTGCCCAACCCGCGAGCACAAGCTTACCAGGACACGCCGGTGGTGGCCTCAGCAACCAGGGCGCCCAGGCACGCCAGCATAGCCCAGCGGCCGTGGATGAGCTCGCACTCGCGGAAGCGGGCCAGGCCGAACACCTCCGAGTAGGGAGCCAGGCGGTTCTCGTCGCTCACAACATCGGGAGTGGCGCCCACAATGGCCTCAACGGTACCCTTGTTGTTCTTGGCAGCGTTCTGGTCGTTCTCATCAACGCCGATGACGACGAACTCGTTGGGCTTGGACAGGCCCAGCGGGTCGAAGCCGCGGTCACCGGGCAGAGAGCCGTCCAGCCAGTCAGGGCGGACAGTGTTGGGCAGCCACAGGGCATCGCCCTGGTACTTGCGGTAGCCAACACCGCCCGAGCGGGTGCCAGAGGGCGAGGCAACCTTCTTCACGGTCGCGCGAGCAGGCGCAGAAGGAGCGGCCTTCTTGGTGGTACCGGCCTTCACAGTGCCGGCCTTCTTCTCGCCCGAGCCGAAAGAGGGCAGCGAGAAGGGCAGCTTCTTGTCCATGGTCCACTTAGCCTTGCTGGACACGCCGAAGGGCTTGGCGCCCAGGAAGCTGGACTTGGCCAGGGTCTGCATTGTGAACGATAAGGCTGGCCGGAAGTTCCGAAGTGGGTTGCGACAGAGCTGGCAAGTTTCGCGCTCAAGCTTCGGCAAACTTTGGGGAATTGGGAAATTGTACGACCCAGATCGCGAGATGAGCCCGTACCCGGGAATTTTGGGGGACGTCCCTGCGCGAAAGGGGCCTGTTGGACCTAGCCAAAGGGCCATTCCAGCTACACGTCGCCTATGCACAGCTTGGACGCACACGGTGCGGGTGAAGCCTCTGTTTTCTTGCATTTTTCGACAAGTGCCAACGCGATGGTCGTCAAAACTTCGGTCTGCCGGCAGAACGACACAAGCTACAAGCATATTAGAGCACTACTACTATTTCCATTAGTATGATTAGCGAGGCGAAAGCGAGGGCTGGCCCCAAGGCCTCCCCTGGTACTCGTCACGGACTTGTGCAGCGGTTAGCAGCTGCTTTCAGGCGCACAGGCTGGGTGCAGCCCCTTCCGGCAAGCGGCAAGGCCAGCAGGAAGCCGCCACGGAGCCAGCGGCCTATCGCATGAGGGACATGCGCTGAAGGGGCGCGGCTATTTCCGGGAGCTTCGTTAGGGACGGGCTTGGGACGGACATGCGCAAGGGTGCACACCAGGCCTGAGGTGTGCAGTGCAGAGGCGGCACAGTGCGCGGGCAGTCTTGCAGTGGTAGTTGTCACACACAGTGTAGCGCTGTCAAGGCATGTGCTGATGCGTGCACACTGCTGAGGGAGGGGATGGCACCGGGTGCTGCCCGGAGACGTCGACAGGTATGGGTGTTGCCTTGGTGTGATGCAGCCCTAGCACACAAGGGCAAGCCAAATGCACACGTGTACGTGTGCAAGAGGATATGCACATTGATATCAACTGCGCGCGCGCGGCAGCTGTGGGTCAGGGGCACCCATGGGAGCGCGCCCGTTGTGCTCACCTGGGTGCACCTGGACATGAGGCCGACCAGGGTGTAAGCACGGGCACAACGAAGCTGGCCAAGCCAGCAGGGCAGGGGGGCGAAGGTCTGGGTCGTGCAGAGGACTGAGAAATGCAGTGAGGGCACGCGGTTGGAAGGAGCTAGGGGGGGGGGGGGGTTCCGGCCGCAGGACTCGGTGCGTTGTGGGCAGGGCCGCATATGGCATATGCCACGGTGTGTCCGTGCCAGCACGTTTGCGTGTGTAGCGGCCCGTGCAGTGTGTGTTTCCAGGGGCTGCCGCTGTGCCTGGGAAGCTCTCCCGGGCGCCAGCCAGGAACCTGGCGGTGGTTGCGCGACGGGGTGCGTGGACGCCACGAGCTCCTTCACAGCACAGCCGGATTTGCAGGCACCAGCGAGTAATTTGGCGGTGGGTGCGCGAAGGGGTGCGTGGATGCCACGAGCTCCTTCACAGCCCAGCTGGAGATTGGGGGGCGCAGGCATCAGGTCAACTTGTTGGGATGAGGTGGTGCTGTTGCTGCACGGTTGTTAGGTCAAGTGACGGGGACTGCTGCATCAATGCGTGCAAGTCCTTTCCGCTGTTATATCCTTCCACCAGTCTCATGTTCCTGCTCGCCCGTGTTGGCAGTGGCCTGGCGTGAGGGTGGCATGTGGCATGTGGGTGACTCCTGTGTGCAGTAGCGGGCTGCAGGAAGATAAGGCGAGGTGGGGGAGCCCGCTGAGGAAGGGCCCCTGCCGGTGCCTGTTTTCGCGTTGCGGACAAAGGCGTCTCCCCTTCGTTGGACCTCTCCTTCGTTAGCCGGCCCCTGCGGCACATGCAGCACACCACGTACCGTATGTGCTTGCCAGCGTTGGGTGTTCACCACTTAGGGGCCAGTCAGGAGTAGGGGCAGGGTGAGTACGGAATTGAGCAATGCGATCGGCTGCACTTTGGCGATCGGCTGCACGCTCCCCGCTGCTGCCGCCGTAGCATGCTGTGACAGCGTGAGTGACCGGGCACACGTGGGGTCGGGCGGCTCTGCGTACACACCAGGTGTGTACGGCACCGGTCCGCGAGGGCACCGGTACGTCCGGGACTGCTCTGCCGCCGACTCCAGGTGCGATGTATGCAGTGCCGGTGCGCCAGCGCCTTCTGTGCCCCAGCGTACTGCAGGGTACGAACATGAACAGGCCTGGGCTGCCGCATGGTGTCGGAGAGGGAGACGTACACTTAGGGGCCAGTCAGGAGTAGGGGCAGGGTGAGTACGGAATTGAGCAATGCGATCGGCTGCACTTTGGCGATCGGCTGCACGCTCCCCGCTGCTGCCGCCGTAGCATGCTGTGACAGCGTGAGTGACCGGGCACACGTGGGGTCGGGCGGCTCTGCGTACACACCAGGTGTGTACGGCACCGGTCCGCGAGGGCACCGGTACGTCCGGGACTGCTCTGCCGCCGACTCCAGGTGCGATGTATGCAGTGCCGGTGCGCCAGCGCCTTCTGTGCCCCAGCGTACTGCAGGGTACGAACATGAACAGGCCTGGGCTGCCGCATGGTGTCGGAGAGGGAGACGTACACT
>VFQN01003900.1_pt1 | contig 20422 bp, 36 predicted proteins | sample 3512371 | NCBI WGS metagenome assembly VFQN01 (sample SAMN10412370, study PRJNA504923) | tailings metagenome | isolation source: Replicate 2 from Balatoc abandoned mine | place: Philippines: Itogon, Benguet | collected 2017-08-28
TGTGCACAACTGCTGCAAGCCGTAGGCCCGTTGCCTCTGGCACAGTGGGGCCTCCGGCCCCAGAGGGGCCTGCGCCCCCACGGAATGGAGTACGGGCCCTCCGGACCCGTTTATTCCGGGCTTTTGAGGCCTCGACCTGAAAGTATTCCGGAAATCGGAATGCATTCCGGAAAAAAAAACACTGGGTACTATGCACGCTGTCACGCCTGATAACGATGCACCTCACCCTTCATGCTGAACTACTGTAACACACCTAGCTCACCCCACAACATCCAATGTCACGTTCTCTGCCGCTCACGCAACCGCTGCCGAACATACTCCTCCGTCCGCTCCCTATTCCCATACAAGGAGTACAGCGTCCGCTCGTCCAGCACAAGAACCTCCCCGCCTGCCGTACCTGCCGTACACCCAGCCCCCGCGGTCGCCGCCGTACGGCAGCTGTGGTACACGGCGTGCCGCATGCGGGCCCAGCCCCACGGCGCACTGCTGCCCAAGCCGTACTCATTCGAAAGGCACACATCCAACAACACCTCCTCCACCTGTTGCTGCTGTTGCTGCTGATGGTGGGGATGTTGCTCTTGGCCCAGCGCCTCGCCCCCGCTGCACAGACTCGCACCCGGCAAGGGCAGCTGCACCACCAACACGTTGCTCTGAAGCGGCTCGTAGTAGCACTCATCATGGTCGTGGCCATCGCCCCCTGAATCCTGTTGCCCCTGCTCCCGCCGCCGCTGCTGCTGCTGGTGCTCCCCCACTGCCACGACCACCTGTTCCCCAACAGCACCATGAGCTCCAACATCTACTCCATGACTTGCGCTTGCAGCTACAGTACTGCTGCTGCTGCTACTGCTGCCGCCGCTGCCGCCGCCACTGTCGCTGCTACTGCTCCCATCGCCGTTGCACGGATGAAGCACGTCCGTCACAGGCACCTGACCCATGGGCCGCACCGCCGTACAGCCAGCCGCCGACAGCGCTTCTACGGCGCCCGCCACGATCCTGTGCGGGGTGGTCGTACGGGCAGCAGCATACGGTGAGTTGAAGCACGTTTCGGGGTGCAGCGCATGCTCAACAGGCCTGATGTGAGAAGAAGCTGGCACTCTTAATCATGGGTGTAATGACAGCGTGGCAACGGCGGGGACCCTCCGCAAGGCGAACAGTGTAAGCTGCACGCCGTAGAATCGTTGTGTCAACTTTCAGCCCCACCTTTCGTCCATCCCGTGGTAGGGCCGCTGAAGCAGCTTCCTAGCCGCCGCCTCCACCCGCCGGAACACAGCGCCAGGCAGCACCTGCTCCGCCATCTCCCAGCCCTCCACACCCAGCATCACCATGGCCGACCCGGCAGCCAGCAGCACGTGCCCCTCCTCCCGCTCAGCCGCCCACTGCTGCTGCCGCTGTGATGCCTTCCGTTGGCCCCTGGCTCCGCCCCGGCCCGTGCCTCGAGCCCTGGTGCATGGCGGGTGTCGGCAGGTGCGAAGGACGTAAGCGAGGAGTGCAACATGGTTACTCAGCACACGGTGCCGGTAGGCCTCGCACGTCAAATAGGCGTTGTTCGAGGAAGGAAGCCAGATTGGGGTTCACAGCACCAGCTCGACGACCAGGCAATGCAGCGAGGAAGATAGCGAGTATCGTGCCACGCTATTGACCAATAGAGCATTTCATGAGACGCATGACGGCTGCAAAGGCATCAAGCTAGGCTTGGTGCATCCTGCATAACACTCAGTAGGTACTGCATAGCACTCAGTAGGTACGGACTCCAACGGACACGCCACGCAGTTCCAGTACGGTGCACGTGTCCGTACCGGGAGCTGCTGCTGCTGGCCAGCGCCTCCCGCAGCCGCACGCACGCCAGGCCGAAGCGCTGGATGGTGAGCTGCTCCCGTGGCGCCAGGCACAGGGCGGCCAGCAGGCGGGCGGCGTCCAGGGGGCTCAGTGGTGGGGCGCTGTCGTCCAGGAGCACGGGGGACAGCACCTGGGGGCGGGGGGCAGGGTTGGCGGTCATCAAAACGGTACGACAGCATACCGGTATTACCGTTGCACGCCGTCGTCCAGGAGGATAGGGTGCAGCACCTGAGGGCGGAGGGCAGGGTTGGCGGCCGGGGTCAACGCACGCGTACGACGCATTGGTAAACAAATGGTTGTAAACAGCCAACTACTGCCGCGATTTTGAGGGACGTGAGGGTAAGCCAGCGGGAACCGTTTGGTGTCGGACTGTCGAGGCCCGCTGATCGAGGATTCGTTGTGCGGTAGCCTCGACTCAAGCTCCGCCTTTGTGCCATCACATCACTAATCACGCGTTTGGCATCTTGCCAGGTGGTGTGGCAAACCGGCCATGCATTGGCACTCAACCCACCTGGTCCAGGGTGTCCTCGTCAGGGCTCCACCCCATCATGGTAAGCGCCCAGAGGGACTGCAGCCGGGACACCTGGGCGCTGACGGCGACGGCACCTGTGCCAGCAGCAGTGCCGGCAGCACCCGGAAAGGCAGCCGCCGGGTTTGACCCCACTGCCCCTGCTGCACCCACGGCTCCTGCCGCGCCGCCCAGAGCAGCGCGCGCCAAGGCGTCGAGTGTCTGCAAAGAAAGGTTTACATTGCATTGCATTGCCACAAAAGGACGTGCATTGGCAAGAAAGGTTAGCAAGCAGCTCAACGCTAGTGCAGCAGGAAGCCCGACGGTGGAGACGGCACGCATGGCGGTCCATGCACAATTTGCCGTCGCCTTCCTGTCGCCAAGGATGTGCAAAGCGCGCCAGGGACCAGGGGCACATCCGGCCGCAAGCGCGGACAGGTGTGCCGTACGGTACTGTGCCGTACCGTACTGTACCCCCAGGAGCAATGCAGGGCCACGAGGCCGGCGCGAAGTGTGAAAACCCTGGTCCGTGCATACTTTGCTGTTGCGTTTGTATCTTGCAGGAACACGCGGAAGCAACATTTCAGCCCACAGACTGGCACCGGAGGGTGTACGGCACTGCACAACACGGTACATACCGGTACCGTGTGTCTTACCTCGGGTCCGGGCATGTAGCGCACCTGCGCCAGCAGCAGCAGCAGCTCTGCCACATGCTGCGGGGGCGGCCGCGCGTGAGTTAGCTGCGGGAGCAGCACCAGCATCAGCGACGCCACCAGCTGCGGGGACGGCGCGTACTCCAGACGAGTGTGTGTGCGCAACACCGACACGGCCTGCTGCAACGGCAGCAGGTGCGACCAGTGGTGTGCAGCAGCGGCGGGCGAAGCTGGGCTGATCCTGTGCCAGAGGGGTGTGGAAAAGGTGTGTGCGGTACGGAGGCGGCCTGCCGCATTGTCCGGATGAGGGTCGGTGTCGGCTGCGCGCTTGCTGTTGCTGTCGCTATTGCTGCTGGTGGATCTTATATAGCTCCGGGGCTCCTGCTGCACGCAGGTGGTAGCTAGCTGCTCGTTGTGTGCCGCGACCTCGCGGCAGATCTGTGTGTAGGAGGCCCACCAACGCGGGCAACACTGCTGAGTTGGTCGTGCTTTGATCCGTAAGGTCAGAGAAAGCGTTCGTGGACGCCTGTGCGACACCCTTCTTAAGCACGGTTTGTGGGTGCGGAGATGGAGTGTCAGAGTGAACGCAAAAGGGAGGCGTTCTGAAGTACACTGCACAGGAACCACAGGCACTCATGCAAAGTCTTTAAGCACATCTCACCTGCAGCCCCACGGCTGCCAGCAGCTCAGGGACTACCACGCTGTTGTGTCCATAGTCCGCGAAGGACTGCAGGGTGGTTGCGATAGTGAGATCATGGTGGTTGAGGGGTTAAGGGCGCGAAACACGTTAGCACAACTCACAGGCGCACACGTACATTTGCGGCCTGCCGGCATCACGGATTTGTGCAGCTGCCAGGGGGCCACGTCATTATCGTCAGATTGCAGGAACACACAGGCCCAACTATGATGGCAACCTGACAAGCAAGTACGGTAGCAGCTTCCAGAGGCTGAGGCCCACCTGGATAAGCTGCGCGCAGTCGGCGGGGCGTGTCACGGCTTCCACGTGCCGGCTGCGGATGCGCCGTGCCACGTGTCCGCCAATCCCGTCCATCATGCGCGGTACGGCGCCTACCATGCCTGGGGGACCAAAGGGCCAAAACCTGCAAGGTTTCACCTACATACAACGTTGTGGTCCATGTGTGCTACACCTTGATTGACCACCATGACCAGGTCAGCGGCATAAGCCTGAAGGTCCCCGGACCTATCCGGCAGGCTGCCAGTTTGCATGCACACCGCGTGCCGCTGACGTGCTGTCGTACAGCCGTACCCTCCACGAATATTACGTACGGAGCCTACCATGCCTGGGGAACCAAAGGGACCAAAACTGCAAGTTTCACGCTTTCACCTACATACAACGTTGTGCCAGACCAGGTTCCATTTACAACGTCACAGCTTTGGTATTAGACTGGTATACATACGTCGTGGTGGTCCGTGTGCGCCGTACCTTGCTTGACCACCCTGACCAGGTCAGCGACATGCGGTACATGCGTTCGGTGGCAGCCTGAAGGTTTCAGAGCCTATCCGGCAGGCTGCCGGCTTGCATGCACGCCGTGCGCCGCTGGCGCACTGTCGTACAGCCGTACAACCACCACAAACAGCGCGCACACGGCCGGCGGCCAGTGCGTTCGGGCTTACGCTTGCAACCTCCGGCACTACCATAAACAATAGAGCGTGTGTGTCAGCGGCTGTGGAAGTACCCACCGTCCGCGAGCTGCATCCGTGCGTACGCCTGCACCACCTTGATCCCCGTGTATTAGCGGCTGCATGTGTATTAGCGGCTGTGGACAGCACCCACCATCGACGAGCTGCATCCGCGCGTAGGCCTGCACCACCTTGACCAGGTCACCGGGCGTGAAGGCCGCATGCATGCTGAAGCCGTTCACGTGGCGGTTCACCTCGATGGCCAGGACCTCCGCCAGCATAGCCACGGCGCCAGACCTGCATTGCAGAACAGGCAAAGCCTGGTCTTTGTACAAGGTGACATGGGGAGTGCATGCCGTGTACCGATAAGTAGTCGCAAGGTGGATGAGGGTTTCACACGGGTCGGTACGCCTCGTGCGCTAGGACCTCCACCACCTGCGCAGCCGCACCAGACCTACATGAAAGATATCGCGCTCACATCACGCACTTCTAAAATGCCAAAAAGCTGTGTCACATGCGGGCACAGTTTGTACGGCTGTATGTGCTGTACAGCTACAGCCTCCACCGTGCCATGGCGCCTGACGTGCGAACATGGACAAGCACAAAGCATAGAAACACGGTTACAGGTGCCACAAGCAGCTTACCGGTACCACACCCCGTGCCCTCAACCCACCTGCGGCCCACCACCGACAGAGCCCACACAGCATCCGCCAGCTCCACCGCAGACGGCTGCTCCGTATAATAGCCGTTGATAAACAGCGCTGCCGTACGTTGTACCACCCGGTCAAAGGCTGCGCCCACCGCCTGCTCCCCTACAGCCCACTCCGCTTCATCCCCGTCCCCATCCCCTTCCCCACCGCAACCTGCCCCGGCGCTCGCGTCCTCCGCGCTCGCACCCTGACCCGCTGCAGCTCCCCCGGCTGTGGGCTGGTGCATGTGTATTACCGCTGCCCCACCACCACCACCCGCCAGCGCCGCGTAGCCCCACAGCACCGACACCAGCTGCGGGAAGCTGCAGCACCCCTCCACCGCCGCCGCCCCCTCCTTCCCGCACAGCCACGCCTGCACCGCTGCCACCACACCCTGCCGCCCCTCCCACCCGCCATCACTGTGTGTATTAGCACCACCGCTGCTGGTGCTGTCCCAGTCACTGCTGCTGATGGGGTCCCCAAGAGTCCCCCAGTCCTCGTGCACCTCCTGCAACTCCGGCCCCCACCCGCACGCCCCCACAATGCTAGCCAGGCTCCAAAGCACAGACCCAACGTCGCCAATGCTGTAGCCGCTAAAGCAGCTGTGTGTTAGGCTCGGCTGCAGCACCAAAAGCAGCTGTGCGACCAGCTGTTTGGAGATACCGGCGGAGGGCCCTGGGTCCAGCACCCACGCCGCAGCCCTGCGAGGGCATGGCAGGTGTCACTCTCACATGCAGCGGTGATCGTCGTCGGCGTCCAGTTCAGTTCAGATTCCATCTTGCCCATGGTATTGTATTGTATTGTATTGTAGTCCAGTTCAGTAGACTACGTGTTGCCCATGTTAATGTATTGTCTCAACACATTCATCTCAGGACGGTTTCTACGCAAACAGGACAGCGTCAACGTGCCGCAGTGCTGTCGCAAGAGTGCGGCAAACCTTAGGTCCGCAATATTAACTTTTGCACGACGGCAGTTGCCCCGTGATTTACTGCAATCGACCCATCAGCCATGCACTCACGGGCCACCCCCAACCCAACCCAACCCACTTGGCCAGAGCCACCTCCACCAGCCGAGGCGGCAGCACAGCCACAGAAGCAGCAGCAGCCACACCCCCAGCCCTGGCCCCGGCTGTTGACCCTGCGCCAGCTGCATCCTGCACCGTAGCTTCTGCTGCGGCAGCTGCAGCTGCATTTGCGTGGCTGCCTGGGGCGGGGCCGTTCGGCCCCTCTGATTGCCCAGCTGCGCTGCATACGCCTAGGCTACGGCTGCTGCTGCTGCTGCTGCTGCTGCCCTGCTGCTGGCAGGCCTCCACCAGGTCCTGCGTAGGTTGGTACGACACACCGAGAAAGGGAGGACAAGCACGGGGCTAACGAGCGCGTAGTGGCATGAGGTTCTAGGGGATGGGGTGCCTGGCGGGGCTAGTGGGAGAACTGGGGGCAGGCGCCTACAGGCACACGGAGGTGCCTGGTGTACGGAGTGCGCACCACACCATCCGCAGCCTCATCCGCACCACTCCTGGCAACGCACCTTCGGGGCCACATCATCTTTGCGCGACCATGCGTCTCCATGGGTTAACACACCTGCAGATTCCTGTGTATCCCAGTGGGTTAACCCACCTGCAGGGTCCACACCATGTCTCCTAGGGTCTCCGCGGCGGCAAGGGAGTGGTACCAGTGCACGTCCACATCCGCCACGTGCCACCTGACAAGACCGCTGCTCGGTGTGCTGGCCGCATGCTCCGCAGCTGTCGGTGAGTCGGTGGTAATGGTGGCTTTGGAATTTGAGATAGTGGCTGTGGTGGTGGTGGTGGTGTGGGGGCCTGGAGTGGACCTAGGGGCGCCCTTTGGGAGCGCGTCCCGCTGAGGGGTGGTGTTTGGCTGGCCCCAGAACAAAGTGTGTTCCTCCGCCTGCACGCCGGAACAGATAGCAGCGCGGTATATGGTACAGGATGTCCATGGTATAAGTCTTTTGTCAGCATGGTCCTGCGTGAAGCCCCCAGTGGAGCTTGAGGGGGAACCGGAGAGGAGGGAGGCCCGCGTGTGCTAGGGCAAAGCGTTGGAGGCAGCATGCTGCACCCACGCTATACGGTACACTTGCCTGCAACATTAGCAGTTTTCGGCTACTGGGAGTAAAGGATGTGGGCCCGCTATTGCGAGTTGCAGCTGCTGTCGCGGTTTTGGAGGATGGCAGGGAGGGGCCCAGCCGTGGCCACGGAGCAACCCGCTGGGTCGCCGCCGCTCCCGGCAGGCCAGCAGATTGGCGAATGGAGTTGCGACCTCCAAACGAGAGTTTACACTGCCGCAACGACATACCGCTCGGTGCGGACAAAAGCTCGGCGACGAACGGGGAGATGGTTCGACCCCAGGACTAGGGCTCACAACTAGGGCACACCGCGACAGCCTACTTCATTATTGGAAATAAATAGAAATATCATTTTCATGCCGGTGGTCTTGATAGCGCTTAGGTATATGCTTGCTGTGGTTACAGAGGAACGACGGACGTGTTGCGTGCTTGCAGAGCGCTCCTTGTAAGATGCATGGTAAACTTCGGCACTGAATAGATTAAGATACACTGCCGAACTCCTGGGTGCTGCAATGTGCACGGGATGCGCGGTGGTCTGGGAGGCGTCGTGCTTCGAGGGGAGCAGAGGGAAGGAACGGGCCAAACAGGCAGGACTCGCCTCAGGAAGGCTTCCATGGATCAGAGTTCAGCGAGAATTTTCGTCATACACTCAACGGCAGCGTCCGCTCGCTGGGCCCCTCGCACTCCTGTGTCGCGCAGGCACCACAGGCACGCTGCGTGCTGCACAGGTCGTGCCACACGTAATCCCTGTATGCAAGCCACATTGACCAGCTCCCCTGCCTGATTGCAACTTCGACGGGGCTTTCAGGCGCTCATGAGGCGCTATTCAGCTACATCAACGAACGGAACCGGACAAGTGGAAAAAGCCCTTCTGTGGCGTCCTGCCTGAAGGACACCGCGCATCCCTAATATCCTGGCTGTGGCGTCCTGCCTGAAGGACACCGCGCATCCCTAATATCCTGGGGCTCCCACACCGCAATCAGGTACGGCATCAGCTGCCAAGCGCCGAAGCTCCTGCGCCCCAACAGGCGCCCGGCCGAGTGTCAACCGCAATACGAAAACATCAGTGACCAGAGGGGGAATACCGGTACAGCAGAGGAGGGAAACACCCGCAAATCACCCGAGTCATGTTATTGAAGGATTTCTTCTCCGTGTTCAGCGCTACAGCTTGCTGCGCAGGCGGTTGTGCCAATTACACGTCCGACGATTGCATCAGCACCACCCGAATCCCTCCGGCGGACTGGCCAGCGCAACAGCTGGGGGCAACGCACGCCACTGCAGCACAGCACCCAGCTGGAGTACACAACACCGTCAACGAAACGGCCCAAGGCAGAAGTTCACGCCACACCGACGCCCGCAGCTCACGGCGCCTCAGGGCTCAACTGCAATACACTCATAGAAGCTCGCCGTCGAGCAACACCACTGCTAATGCGAGTTTGCAACCCGCGCCAACTTGGTGCTTACGCTTCGTACTCGTGTCGCGCCGGTGCGACACAGAACCCGGGGGAAACCCCAGTGTCGCAAGCAACGACGTATACGTTTGCACGGCGGTGCCCAAAAAAGGCCCTGCCGCAACAACATTCACCGCTGTGCAGCTTGTAACGTACGCGCCCGCAGACCACAGACCGCTTGGCGGCTTGCTGCTTCCCGCCCTTGTGTCCTGTTCCCCTTCCCCATCATTACAGCCTTCAGGCCCTCAGGACTGGAGTCACCTGCAACGAGCACCAAGCTGTGATGATGCCAGCAGCTGCCGCACACGCACGCTTGGCTCAGGCGGCGTGGATAGGGACAAAATGTGAACCAGGAAGCCAACGAGAAGCCGTTCGCCCGTGGCTTAGGCGGCGTGAATGAAGTTGGCCACGTCGCTGAGCCCGCCTGCCAGCTGCCGCACATGCACGCGTGGCTTAGGCGTGGCTTAGGCTTAGGCGGCGTGGATGAAGTTGGCCACGTCGCTGAGCCCGGCATCCTGCAGGGGACCGGTGTGCATATTGTCGTTAGTGTGGGACTGGAACCCTGGGCGCCACTCTTGGCGTGTCGGAGGGCTTCATTTGTTTGCGGCCGTGCGTGCCGGTGTGCGTGCCAAAGCCGGTGCCCCGGTGTGGGCATGGGCATTGGTGTGCGTGTGCGTAGAGATGCTGTTGCGGTAATCGGGATGCATCACACGTGTGCGTGTGCGTGACACTTTCCTGTTTGTATGCGTGTAAGGGATTCTATATATCCCATTCCCGCACCGCATCCGCTACACGTGTGCGTGTGCGTGTGCGTGCACAGGCTCCACACAGGTTAGTGTGGGTGTGGACTGAGCTTGCCGGTCTTGGTGTGTCGGAGGGTCCGGTGTGCGTGCCAAAGCCGCTAACCGGTGTGGGCGTGTGCATTGGTGTGCATGTGCGTGCATCAACTCCACGCTCCCGCGGTGGCGTCCCTGGCTAGGCGGGTTTCACTCCAGCCCTTGTCACGGAGTCCCTCTCTCAAGCTTCCCCACGTGCACCCACAACCGCATCTCCCCCTCAGCCTTGCGTGCATGGCTGTTACCTACGCTCCTGGAGAGGCTGAAGCCCTAGCCCTTCTGCCTTCAACCCTGCACCCTTGCCCACCGCCAGAGCGCTGCTACTGTCATCGCTTCATCTAGTACTTGTTTCCTCTGCGCTATTGTAGTTCCCCCTGAGCTACTGTTAGCCCAGCAACACACATAGCTACCCACCCGGTACGCCTCTGCGAGCTCGTCCCGGATGGCGTCGTACGAGGGGAGGTCCCCAGCCACCACCTTGTTCATCAGCGCGTTAGCGCGGTCCAGCGCAATCTGCATACCACAAGAGCCATCATGTTACCTGGAGTCCTGCCTTGCGCAGGTTCACGTTTGCAATGTGCAACAGCCACCATGTAAACGAGGGCTTAGCCTTACGCAGGATTAAGCATATGGCCGTGCGTTCGGGGTGCGGGATTGTGGCATTGGCGCCACCCAACCACCAGCCGCCAATGGCATTCTGGCTCACCTGCTTGGCCGTCTTGGGCTCCTTGTAGTTGAACTTGTTGACGGTGGCGGAGGAGGCCGCTGCCGCCTCCTCGCTAAGCAGGTACATGACCCGGTCGGCGGGGAAGGGCAGCGCGGCGGTGGCGGCCACGTCGGCGAAGGGGGCGCGCAGGGACCACCAGGGCAGGCGCAGGGCAACGCTGCATAGGTAGGGAGGGGGAGTGTAGGGCAGTCGGAGCACGAGGCAGCCGGTCGCACGGGTAGGAGAGGGCCCCAGGCTATCATGGCCCTATGGGCGAGGAAAGGCGCCACGGTCCCTCGGGCCCCAAAGGGGTCTCGGACGCTCCTTTGGTCCCGGAGGAAAGTGTTCAATGTAAGACAGGAGCGAACCACACAGCCAGTTGGCCTCTCATGACGTGCGCATAGCCTCCCCGTGCCGGCCCAGCCTGTGAACAGCTGCCATCTACCTTCCAGCCATGCACCGTGCAATATCATTGCACTGTGATTAGGGCATGGCATGATCAATGTGTACCGTATTGACTAACCGCGCCATATCTCTGGCCTCCTCGTGCCGGCCCAGCCCCGTGAACAGCTCGCTGGCGAACTCGTAGGGGCGCGCCCATCCGGGGAAGTGGTTGTTGCGCATGTACCACTCGCTGGCCACCATGGCCGAGGTCTGCAGGGGTACAGAAACAAGCGCATAACGAGGGCTAAGAAGGAATACGCAGAGTAGGGCAGCAATCAGTACCACTCGCTGGCCACCATGGCCGAGGTCTGCGAAGGAGAACGCGTGAAGCAGGGGACAACAGAGCAAGCAAGGCGTCAGGAACCCGGTTACACGCTACCCGGAGGGGGTTACAGAGGACTAGGAAAGCAGTAAAGCAACGGTGGGAGGAGGAGGGGCAGGGTGATGTTCGCTGAGGACGCCCTCGGGCCACGGGAAGAGGCAGGGGAGCAGCAGGTGTGCATTAGGCCTCTTCTTTCGCTGGCCACCATGGCCGAGGTCTGGAGGGGAAGTTGAAATGACACGTACATTATCTCGATGAACATGCTAAACGTGTTGTGGAACTGCACCCAGGTCTGTGGGGGAATGCACAGTGCCACCAGGTTGGAGCATAGTGGGTAGAGGCAGGGATGCATGCAAGGAGGTGCGCATGTACCACTCGCTGGCCACCATGGCCGAGGTCTGCGGGTTAACCGTGAACACGGTACAAATGGCAGGCAAAGCACCGGTATTGGTGCGGGATGAGTAAAGGCAGCACAAAGGCTTAAATGGGTGTCGAGTGGTGGTGGGGGCGCACCCGCTGGCCGCCATGGCGGAGGTCTGGAAGGAACGGGACCAGGGCGGACGCATGCACTGAGAGGTGGAGGTAGGGAGCAGGTGCAGATGGCCATGTGCGTTGCGAACGTAACACTTCGTCAGGGAGGATGCACTGTGAGGCGGGGGTATGGCCCGTTGCGAACGTACACTTCGTTGGCGATCATAGCCCCTGCGCTTGGCCACAAGGTACGGGTGGTGTTTGATCGCACACACGATTGCCCACCTTGTCTTGCCGCGACAGGTGTCCCTGCGCCAGCCCCTCGCACACGTCCGGGAACATGCCGACCTTGCGGATGAGGTACATGGCGAGCGCCTGCTGCCCCCCTGCCCCGCCCGAGCCCCCGCTGCCGCCGCTTCTCCCGCCGCCCAGCCCCGCCGCCTCAATGTCCCCGCTGCGGAACAGGCCCTCGGCGTCGTCGCCCGCCGCCGCCGCCAGCGGCCGGGCGGCGCCGCCGGCCGCCGTCGCCGCTGAGTCCTCCTCCGCCAGGAGCCTACAACGTGCGGTGGACAGGTCACACGTGTCAGATGCTAGGTGCCGTGTGCGTGGTACGTGTTACGTGCCACGTGCAGGAGACGCGTGTGTTCGCACTATTGCACCAAGGCTGCTGGGGGCCACATACCACGATAATCGACCCACGGCTCATTCGGAACACAAGACCCAACTCGTCGTTAAGACACCGCTAATACACCGCACCCACCTGTGCAGGTACTCATCCACGCTGCGCGCCACCAGCGTCATGCTGACCGACCCGCGGGTCATGCGGACCACTGGTAGCGGCATAGTCTGCGGATGCAAGGACGGACAGACGTGCTGCCGTAAGCTCGTAAGGTAATTTACCGGACCAAACAATTCACATGTGGCATATGGTGAGGACACACACCAACACGGCCAAGCATCCCCCCAAGCTCTGCATTTCAGTGTTGCAACCTTGGAGCTAGCTGCTGCACTAACCCCATGCAGCACACCCAACTCGGAGCCCATAGTGCATGGTGCTCTGCCGTATGGCGCCCCGCCGACCCCATGGCCTGCCGTACCTTGTACTGCGAGGGCTCCGGCCACCGCAGCAGGCACGTGACGTCGTTCCCGGCCGCCGACAGCGGCACCAGCAGTGGGTGCAGCCCAGAACGCTCCGAGGGCGACAGGGACTTGCCGCCCTGCACCTCCAGCACCTGAAAGGTGTGGGTTGACAGTGGGCGCGTGTGGGTTACCAGGGTGTGGCCCAGCACATCGCAAGCGCACTCCGAGGGTTTTGGACGGCCCTGCAGGATGTCTGCCGCGCAGGTCCGACAGGTATGCCCTTGACCACGGCAAGCCCCAGTACCGTCCCCATGCGCTGCAGCTCACACCCCAGAACTATGCACGAACGCAGTGTAACGCCATTTGACACTCCGCTAAGCGCGCACAGCCGTTCCGGTATCCAACCACTCACAGCCCCATTGCGGCGTGGGCCCGCCCGCCCACTCATATTGCCCTCAGCAGGCCGTACTGTTCTCCATTTCTGGCCAGTTGCCGCTAGGTGGTTGCCAACGCACCCGCATGAGCCCCTGTAGCCGCTTGGGCGTCTGAGACACCGCAATCTCCTCCAGGAAGACCGCCGTCTCTGCAGTCAACGCATTGAGCACACACAGCACATGTCCGTCCCGTCACCACGCATGATCAGGTAACTGTGGCAGGCACACAGCCCAACGGAGGGGGGAGCAACTTCGGCGTTCGGCACACAGGGCGGCGTATAGATAGTGTAGCTTGTGCGGCTGCTGAACAGCAGCAGTGGGGACGTGAGGCCTACGTTGTATGGCATGACAGTGAGAGTGGGGCAATGGCGTGAAGGGGCTCGAACAGGATGGCACGCCAGGGAAGGCAGCACCACACTGCAGACAGGGTGTGCCCCCTGTTTGGCACACTTGGGCCCAGCTTCGTGCGAGGTGCCACTCGTATGAGCCCCCGAGGTGGAAATGCGCTGTTCCGAGAGTGCGAAACCGTTGGAAGCGTCTGATGACACAACCCAAGGCCGGGGAGCGTGGGCGTACCACACGGCACTCACTGCCGCGCAGTTGCGGCGACTGTGCCAAGAACCATTAATCGATATGTACTATTCGATGCAGGCGCTTTTGGGCCCAGCGCCATCCTGTCCGGTGATCTGTGCGTGCAGTGCCAACGATCATCGGCCGAAGGCAGCCCACGCACGCGCCGGACGGAAGCTTACCCGTCATAGCTTTAGAGCTAACATTTCTCCCTCCACGCACGGTAACGGCATCAACCGACGGCGCCGGCCGAAGAAGACGACGAGCGCCAGAAGCGCGGCCGACGCCGCGCAGACAGGACCTCATTAACCCTTAAGTATACAGACCAGGTTGTTCCAACACGCGCTACTTTTATAGTCAAATGATGTCACGCAGTTGAAGATCAAGAGTTCAGCTGCCGAGCAAGCGATAACTAAGCCAAGTCAGGAGTCAGAAATCACATATAGAAAGCGCAGACAAGTTGCACACGTCAGAGGGTCTGCCAGGAATTGACCCAATTCGGCACGACATGGACGTGTCGGATAAGAACAGGTGTCGCCAACTCTAAGTCGTCACTCAAAAGATGGTACTACAAACGAAATAACCAAGCACTTGTGCCGTGCTCCAAGCTCTTCTCCCTTGGAGATGTCGCTGTGCGCCACATCCTCCTCTTGGGCGGCTTGGCGCAGGTAGGCCTGCAGGACAGGGCCACACGCTTTGCAACAAGCAGCGTCTTCGATCGGATGTATAATATCAGCAGGCCTTCTCTGGGTGCAGGCGCATAACGCCCTCGAGCCTGGCGGCGCATCCTCGCGCCCGAGCTCACTCCGCGATGGCAGCTGCATCCAAACGACCGGTGTTGCTGCTGGATATCATGGTGAGGATGGTGATCAGCAGCTCCGATGCACGCAAGCATCACATGCTGCAGTGCGTCTGTTGGACACCCTGCCTGTGTGACCTGGTTCAGAGACACAACTGCAAACGCACGCCACAGGCCACTGGGAAGGAGGAATGATGATTGTCTTTGCCATTATTGAGGGGCGGCCACGGATCAAACGGCCTGCCCCGTCATGAAACAACAACGACTTTTGAACGCTTGGCTTCTGACCTCCAAACGAACCCCATCACATCGGGGCACCACGTCTGTCACTGCCACAACCACTACCGCACTTTCCCTGCAACCACATGTTCCCTGCACCATGAACAGGACGCCCCGTCACTTTGATACTCCTGCTCGCAACACGGCGTGGCCTTCCCACCAGGCTGGCTCCTGTACATCCGCAACCCCCCTGCCACCTGTCTGACGTACCACACGCGCCATGCCCCCTCGCCCTGCGTACGGCATACTGCGTGCAGGACACGGTGGTGTACGACCCGTTCTTCCAGGACATGCCCGTACACTTCGGCATGAGCTTCAAGGAGCTGCTGGCATCCAAGCACCCCACCGCCTGGGTGGAGTTTGAGTGCGGGCACATCGGGGAGGATGAGCTGCTCGCAAAGTTCTTTGCGGATGGGCGGAGGGTGGACGGGCAGGCGCTCAAAGACATGATGGTGGGTGCTGTGCGCTCCTTCGCGTTGTTGGAAGGAGGGGTTGGGCCTGGATGCGCCGTCAGCAGGATTTGGGTTGACGGCAGCACCAGTTAGCGGGTCTGGTTCGACGCGTTTCCGGTTGTAGGGCATCGGCCGTGTGCTCTGGCATCTGTGGTCCACCCCAGCAGCACTGAATGCAGCTGGTGCTGAAGGCTGCGCTAGGCTTTTGTTGCATAGGGCTTTTAGACGGGTGAAGGGTACACATGTCTATGCAGCTGCACCTTTCAGCAGGTCCAGACCGGTTGGTGGTGGCCTCTCCCATGCCCCATCGACCCAGATGGCCCTGCGAAAGCGAGGCACGCCCCGCCGCGGGCCCACTGCTTGTGCCGGGAGGCAGCTCCTCCATGCCCCTCCCGGACCCTGGGCCCCCTGCGACACGTCCCGTAACCCACAACGCCATCCACAGAAGATGTACCAGCTCTTGCATGACATTCGTAGACTAACCAGTGGGCGGTGCACTGCAGCGGCGCAACGTGTTACCTCAGCTCTAGGTACCGGTATGTTGTGCTCGGGAAATCAACAATTTGAATCAGGAAATGACCCCCCTCTCCGCACCCAAATCCAGGTGTCCAAGTACCGGTACCTGGACGGCATGCCGGCGCTGCTGTCGCGGCTCAAGGCCGCGGGCTACCCCATGCACGCCATGTCCAACTACCCCTCCTGGTACCGCATGATCGAGGACAAGCTGCAGCCGTCGCAGTACCTCAGCTGGACCTTCGTCTCGTGCGAGGGGCCCATGAAGGTGAGGGTCTTTAGGGACTGGGCGTGGGTGCATGAACTCGAACGGGTCTAGGGCACGCACGAAAGGGATGCATGGTGGAAGGGACGGGCCTTGCAATACCTCAGCTGGACCCCTTGGCTCTCCGGACGCGCCCTACTGGGCCTGTAAATGTAACTGTAATTGTTGTTGAAGGAGGAGTGAGTTGTGAGGAGGGATGTAGTGCAGTAGTGGGCGCGAAGCACAGCACGGTTCCGGAGGAATGATGATTGTCTACGCCATTCTTGAGGGGCGGCCACGGATCAAACGGCCTGCCCCATCATGAAACAACAACGACTTTTGAACGCTTGGCTTCTGACCTCCTCCTTTTGGGACTCACTGCGTGCCTTTCGTACACAGCGTATGCTGGTAGCAGCGCGCAGGTGCTACCGTTTTCACACTTGCACTTGAACCGGGGCACAAGTACGAGGACCTCATGATGCACCTGTGGCTGCTGATGCACACCCAATGTACGCACCGTTACAGCCATGGCTGTCCAGGCACCCTTGCAATCTCCGCAACGTACCGCCTCTCGGCTGCCAAGGCTGCCAGGTACCTGTGTACCAGCGTGCACAGGCCTCCCCCTCATGTCGTGTACCCCATGCCAACCGGCCCTCTCCCTGCCCTCCCACCCCAGGGCTACCGCAAGCCCTCCCGGGAGGCCTACGAGGCGTGCATCGCCACGCTGCAGGTGCCGCCCAGCGACCTCATCTTTGTGGACGACCGCAAGGTGCGTGAGGCGCCTGCACAGCACGCGCAGTGTGGTCCTGTTTGATGTCTACGTCGCGCCCTAGCCTTCCTTACAGTCTCTCGTACTGGCACACTGGCGTGTCGTGCAGTCTCACCTGGAACGATGTTGCACAGCATGCCACGCTCTGTCCATGCAAGGCTTGTCGGACTCACCACACTGCCGTGCGTCACACAATATAAAGATTAAAAACCACAAGCAAACAAGCTCTGCCGTACGCTTGCCGGTTGCTGACGATGGAGGTCTCGTCCTGTTATGCCGTGCAGGTCAATGTGGAGGCTGCACGGGAGGCTGGGATTGACGGCATCCTGTTCGAGGGCGCGGCTGCGCTGGAGGCTGAGCTGCTGAGGCGAGGCTTGGAGCTGTGATAAATAGTTCGACGGAGGAGCAGGCGCAAGGAAGAGAGCGAGACCCCTGTCCCGGCGTATTATGAACTGTGGTGGTCCTGGTGCGGAAGCTGCTGAAGCGAGGACTGGCTGTGGGCTGTGACATTGGGGAAGGCGGGCGCAGGGGAGCGAGCGCGACCCCTGTCCTGACGTACAGTAGTTCAGGCGCGCGGCGACATGTCATGATGGCTTGGATTTAGACTGACCAAAATGTCCTGAGAGGCGGAACCGTGGAAGCGAGGACTGAAGCTGTGAGGGGCAGGCACACGGGGCAGGTGGCGGGGCAGGTGGTGGTGCAGGAGGTTAGGCGCAGGAGCCGAGAGCGACAGCGCTTTGCTGTGTACTTAACGTGTGGCAGAAGAGTTTGGTGCGGAGTGGCGAGAGCGAGAGGGGTGTGGAATGGAGAGGGTCAGCATGCGAGAGATATGTTGTTGACTGTTCGAGAGGAGCATGTACTTACTGCTGTTGAGGCTGCATTACATGGCGTGGCATGAATGAATGCATGTCTGCATCCATTTAGTTGCAACGAAGAGCTTGCAATTGTCCAAGGTACAAATCTAGCGTAGGATGATGGCCCTACCTACTGTAGGGCTAGACAGGGCTGGTAATATTACATGCCAGCACTTACAGTTTGGTGCAGGTGGTTGGTGTATCTAGCAGGTGGTTGGTGTATCTAGTGTCCTGCTGATACGATAACGTATCAGCAGGACACGGTATCGTATGGGTCTTCGGATGATGGGAAGTAGTGCCACTGACTGATTCCTTTGTGGCCGCCGCAGAGGTGCAGGCTGTAGCAACGAGGTGCTGGTCCATCAGCACCACCTACCATTTAGTGGCGGCTCGTGTAAGATATACGGGAATTCTGCGGTCGACAAGCAGTTAAGGCGTCCTACACTTAGCTGTCTACCGACCGAGAAGGCACGGAACGAAGCCTTGCGCCTCACCAACAGAGCGGAACAGCGTTACTTTGTTCCTCGCATTTACAGATAAGCAGGTGACTGCACATGACAATTGCGTGACCAACTGACCTCCCATCACGCCTGCACACCGTCTCAAGAGTACCCTTATTGTGGCGTCAACCCTGTCATGACCCTGCCTCACAAGCGCCATCTCCCTCAACTTCTGACATGGGGCAAAAGCAATGTATGCCCAAAGGGACGAGTTACGCCAACATGCTTTGCTTAGTCCTCGCTCACACAATTAGTTAGGCAAAGCAATGCATCTTCTTCACTGCTTAGCACTCCATGGTACAGTTGGTCGACCCAGGAACGACACCCCCGGGCCCCGGCAGTTCCGAGGGTGAGCCTTCGTGACCAGCATAATTGCACAATATTAAATACGGCTAGCCGCGCTCCCTTTCCAGCTGCCCCCAAGCCTCCTAACGACTGCCTGGCCATATGGCCATACGTGCTAGGTATGCACTGACATGGATGCATGTGTGCTCCTACTCCCACGACCAACGCACACTCCATCCCCTTCACCCTCAGCCCTCCCCGATATAACCTGTTTGTACACAGCTTCCACTCTCTTTCCAGCCTGCCGTACGGCACTGCCTCACTTCTTGTAGTAGCCCTTGCCGGTGTGCTGGCGCGGGTTGTTCAGCACGGAGTGGTGCTCCCCCTCGCTCAGGTCGCGGCGGAACAGCTGCGTGGGGCCGCGCACGGGGTGATCCATGCTGGTCTTCATGGTGCCTGGCGGGGGTTGACGGGGGGATGGGGAGCAGGGGCAGAGGGTTGTGTGTTGACCAAGTGTTCTCAGTAGCCCCGCGCACAAGGTGGTCCTCGGGTAGTGCCTGCAGAGCACTTAGCCCTGCTGCCTACCCAGGACAAGCCTAGGATCCAAGACCAAGCAGCCTTCAGCCGCACACGCCCTCCACGTGGGCCAAATCCGCTTTAAAGGTGTCCAGGCAAGGTGCGCCTGACCTTGCAGAGCACGGCAGCGGCCGGTATGCTCTTTGCTGGCCACCAGCCACGCCACCGAGCCACGCAACGCAGAAGGAGGCCACGACCCTGGGTGCGACTAGCTTGAGGCCCTGGAACCTCAACGACTGCGGCTCACCAGTTGTATAGTAGTAGTCAGCCTTGACGCCGTCGCGCTCGTAGAAGGCCACGTGAGAGTTGGCGTTGTGCCCGGTATAGGCCCATCCCTGCTGCGCCGGGTCGTTTCCGTGGTAGAACTGAGGCATGGGCGCCTGGCCGTTACCACCATTGTACCTACATGAGATACAGTTGGAACGGAAAGCAAGCCAGCGTGTCAGCGCGAGTACCTTGAGCTCCGCGCCAAATCGAATCGCCCACGCAAAAAGGCGACACCGCGTCACAGCTTTCAGCAACAGCTCCACTTCAGCTCTTGCTTGTTTACATTAAACCAGCTCTCGCCGGTGATCTTCCCGGGAAGACACAGAGGCAAAATCCTGCCGACCCACGCCTTAGTCGCGCGTAAAACACGACGCGGTAGCGCAGGGCTAGCCTTTTGGTCTTAATCGACTGCAGGGTCTTACTCGACCGTAGGGTCTGCCAACACCGCGGCTTGTGTTAACACTTACCGAGACATTGTACAGGGAAGCTGCAGGAACTCTCCACAAGCGGATGGATGGCGTTAGATTCCCAAGCAATTAGCGCTATGACGTGTATAAGTTGAGCTTCTGTGGAGCTGTGCTGCGTTTCGGCTGCCTAGGTCGTACGAAGTGATGCGCTGCGCTGCCGTGCCATGCTGTGCGCCGCATGGGTGCACCGTGCTGTGCGCGCCCAGCTGCCACAACACAAGCGGTCAGCCGCCAAGGACAAGGGCGCGGACGGCCACCGTACATGAAGTGCTAAACAAGGCACTTCATACGCTCATTTGATAGCTCGGCCCACTTCAAATACAAGCCAACTTGTCCCGCATTGCACCAGCGCGCAGTAGCACATGCAACAGAGCAAAACCCCCGCAGTCGTCACTCGCCCCGCGCCTGCTTTGTTCTCTGCTGCACTCCCAAACGCACAAACCCGGCCACTCGTAACCGCCTTCTGCCATCGACAGTGGTTGATGAACCGTCGGGCATCAGCTGGTAGAGGTTTCCCTGTTCCGGTCCCCTTTCCCCTGTTCGTGAGTTTACTGGCAGCAGGTACCGTAGTGCGACGAATTCATCAGAGTCTTGAGTCGCAATGGTTGGTGGAGCGTTCATATCCGCCCACATGTATGTATGGATTTACAGTTTTGGTCCCCTTCCAGGGCCCAGCCCCGTCCCACTCGGGAGA
>VFQN01003902.1_pt1 | contig 20421 bp, 15 predicted proteins | sample 3512371 | NCBI WGS metagenome assembly VFQN01 (sample SAMN10412370, study PRJNA504923) | tailings metagenome | isolation source: Replicate 2 from Balatoc abandoned mine | place: Philippines: Itogon, Benguet | collected 2017-08-28
CCCACTCATGGTGCGCGCCGAACAGCATGCTCAGACCCGTGCGTAGATATCCTCGTAGCGGACGATATCGTCTTCTTCGACATACTCGCCGGTCTGCACCTCGACCACCTCCAGGAGTTCCTTGCCGGGGTTGGCGAGGCGATGGACGCCGCCGATCGGGATGTAGGTCGATTCGTTCTCGCGCAGGGTCATGACCTTGCCGTCGAGCGTGACCTCCGCGATCCCCTTCACGACGACCCAGTGCTCGGCGCGGCGATTGTGGCTCTGCAGGCTGAGCTTGGCACCCGGCTTCACGGTCAGCCGCTTCGCGCGGAAGCGTTCGCCGCGGTCGATGTCCTGGTAGCTGCCCCACGGGCGATGCATCAGCGCATGCTCGGTTGCGGCACGATGCTTGCCGTCGGACATGCGCTGCACGACGTCCTTCAGGCGTGGAAGGTTGTCGCGATGGCCAACCAGCACGGCATCCTTCATCGACACGACGACGACATCCTCGACGCCGATGACGGCGGTCAGCGGGCCGTCGGAGCGGATGTAGGAATTGCGCACCCGGTCGATTTCGACCGGGCCCTCGGTCACGTTGCCGGCGCTGTCGGCATCGCCGACGTCGAGCAGGGCGTCCCACGTGCCCAGGTCGGACCAGCGGAACCGCGCCGGGACGACCCAGCACTTGTCCGTGCGCTCCATCACGGCGTAGTCGATCGACTTGGCCGGCGCCTTGCCGAAAGCCTCTGGATCGAGGAACACCGTGGAGCCGGACTTCCTGGCCTTGGCCACGGCCTCGTCGGCGGCGGCGGCCATGGCCGGCTCGAAGCGGGCCATCTCCGACAGGAGGAGCTCGGGCGGGAACAGGAAGTTGCCGCTATTCCACAGCAGCCCCTCGGCGATGTACTGCATCGCCGTCTGGGCATTGGGCTTCTCGACGAAGGCCGCGACCTTCATCACCGGCCCGATCGTCTCGCTGCCGGGGCGGATGTAGCCGTAGTCGGTCTTGGGTTCCGTCGGCGGGATGCCGAAGGTGACGATGCCGCCTTTCTCCACTGCCGCGAGGCCCTCGCGGCAGCCGGCGAGGAACTCCTCGCTGCCGATCACCAGATGGTCGGAGGCGAGCGCCAGAACGGCCTTGGCGCCCAGGTCGCGCGTGTAGGCGGCGGCGGCGGCCATGGCGGGGCCCGAATCGCGCCGCGACGGCTCCACCAGAATGTCGATGTCGACCCCGATCTCGCGCGCCTGGCTCTCGCACATGAAACGATAGGCGTCGTTGGTTGCGATCACGGGCTTTGCGAACAGGCTGCGGTCGGCCACGCGCAGCAGTGTCTGCTGGAAGGTCGACTGCTTGCCCAGCAGGGGCACGAACTGCTTGGGCATGCTCTCGCGCGACAGCGGCCACAGGCGCTTGCCGGAGCCTCCGACGAGGATAACGGGCGTGATGAGCGACATTGCGGAGCTTTCGTTGCCTGAGGGGCCTAGCGGGCGGCTTCTGCGGCCGCGTGCCGGGCCGCGATATAGCCGAAGGTGAGGGCGGGGCCAATGGTGATGCCGGCGCCCGGATAGGTGCCGCCCATGACACTGGTCATGTCGTTTCCGGCGGCATAGAGGCCCCGGACCGGCGTTCCCTCGGCGTCTAGGACACGGGCATGTCCGTCCACGCGCAGGCCGAGGAAGGTGCCAATGTCGCCGGGGACCATTCTCATGGCGTAGAAAGGCCCCTGTTCCAGTGGGGCGAGGCACGGGTTGGGGCTGTGCGTGGGATCGCCGTTGAAGCGGTGATAGGCATCGGTCCCCTTGCCGAAATCGGGGTCTTCGCCGCGTCCGGCATTTGCATTGAAGCGGCCCATTGTCGTTTGCAGGGTGGCTGAGTCGACGCCGATCTTGACGGCCAGCTCCGCCCAGCTTCCTGCCGTCAGGAGGTAGCCATTCCGGATATGGGGTCCGAGCGGCAGGGGCGCCGGGCCGATGGCGCCCATGCCGTAGCGCCGGATCGCACGGTGATCGCAGAGGAGCCAGGCGCTCGTCTCGTTGCGGCCGCGGCAGGCCTCGACCATCGCCGGCACGAAGTCGTGATAGGAGGCCGATTCGTTGGCAAAGCGCCGGCCCGTCGGATCGACGGCGATGTAGCCCGGCTTGCCGCGCTCGTAGAAGTGCGGGAACGGCAAGGTCGAGCCGTCCGGCTGAGGCACCAGCGAGACCGGAACCCAGGCAGCGGGGTAGGCCACGTCCTCGGCCATCGCGCCGCCCGCCGACTGGCCGAGTCGGATTCCGTCGCCGCGGTTGCCCGGCGGTGGCGCCGAGCGGTGAAAGTGCCCTTCCCGGACATGGCCGTAGTAGCGGCTCTTGAGCACGTCGTCGGCGGGAAAGCCGCCGCAGGCCAGCACGACGCCACGTCGTGCAGTGATCTCGTGGCGCTTTCCGTCGCGCTGCACGACCGCGCCCGTGACAACGCCGTCGCGTTGCACCAGCTCGACGACCGGGCTCTCGAGCCAGAGTTCGATGCCGCGTTCCTCGGCGGACAGGGCGAGCGCGGCGATCAGGCCGTTGCCGTTGGTGAGACGCGTCCCGCGATCGTGATTCAGCCGGTCGATTGCGTAACGCGCCGTCATGCCTGCGACATGGAGCGCGGAGCGGGCGGACCGCGTCATCTTGAAGACATGAGGCAGGTCATTGCGGCCAAGCATCATGCCACCGAAGGCCATCATCGTCCGCAGCGGCGCCCGCAACTGCTTGAATCGCTTGCCAAGCCGCCGTCCGTCGAACGGCAGGGGCAGAAGCGAGCGTCCGCCCTGGGCGGCACCGGGCTTGGTCGGATGATAGTCGGCCCAGATCGGCACGGCTTCGTATCGCACGTGGGTGTTGTTCTCGATGAACTCGACGGCGGGATTGCAGTTGTCGAGAAACGCTTTGGCCAGTTCGAGGTTCAGGCGGTTGCCGGCTTCGTGCTGCAGGTAGGTGAGCGCCTCTTCCTTCGAGTCCGCGATGCCGAGCGCCCGGCCGTGCCGGTTGCCGGGAATCCAGATGACGCCGGCCGAATAGGCGGTAGTGCCGCCGAATAGATTCTCCTTCTCGACCATCAGCACGTTCAGGCCCGCGTGCGAGGCCGTGAGAGCCGTCGAGAAGCCCGCGGCTCCCGACCCGACCACCAGCAGGTCCGTTTCGATCATGGCTTCCCCTCGCCGTGCGACGAGCTACCGGACTGGCGCTCGAGATTCTCCTCGCGCCGCCGTCGCGCCTCGCTTTCAACCGCTTCGGCCAGGGCCGGGATGTGCGAGGCTATCTCGTAGAAGTCGCTGGCATAGAGAACCAGCAGGGTCGTCGGCGTGGTCGTGGCGATGGTTGCGGCGCGAGGCTGCCGATTCAGCAGCGACATCTCGCCGAAGAAGGCGCCGTCGCCCAGGCGGACCGTGCCACCGGTCGGCAGGCGCACCTCGACCTCGCCGTTGGAGATGAAGAACATCGAGTCGCCCGGATCTCCGCGACGCAGCACCGTCACGCGGGCGGGATAATAGCGGGTCCTCAGTTTGCCGACGATCTCCGAGAGCGTCACCACTCCCAGCGAAGCGAATATCGGAACCCGCGAGACCTGGTCCCAGACCCTGAGATATTCGCGTCGGCGTTCTTCCTGGGCGAATCCGGTGGCGAGCACGCCGGTCATCAGCGCCAGCACCGCGATGCCGCTGATCATCAGCAGCGATCCGATGATGCGACCGATAGGAGTGAGGGGCACCACGTCGCCATATCCGGTCGTCGTCAGGGTGACCACTGCCCACCACATGGCATTGGGCAGCGTACCGAACTGCTGAGGCTGACCGTCGCGCTCGACGATGTGGGCCCCGGTCGCAGCCGACATCAGCAGGATTGCGAACACGATCAGCACGCTGGTGATGGGCGCGCGCTCGTTGGAGATCACACGCGCCAAGGTGCCGAAGGCCGGCGCGTGGAGACCGAGTTTGAGAATCCAGAGAATGCAGAAGATGGATGCGGCGTCGGTGCCTGCGATGCTGTAGCCGCCCGCTAGCATGATGGCGGGCATGACCGCGAGCAAGCCGATCAGTCCGGGCACGCTGGCGGCCCAGCGAAGCCGCGCCGTCAGGGGAGTCGTGTCGGCCCAGTGCGGCAGTTCGGGCGCGACCCAGAGCCGCGCCAGGTACTCGACGAGGAAGAAGAACGTCACACACCAGATCGCGCCGCGCAGGAGCACCCGCTGCGAGGTGGATAGTTCATCGATCGACAGCAGGATGACGGCGAGCAGCCCGATGCCGAGAACGAGCAGGTGGGCTTTCCGCCAGCGGCGGGCCGCCGGCATGGGATCGTTGGGGCGCAGCAGCTCGAACATCTGCGCTCGGAGCGTCTTTTCTTTGGCCGTCACGGGGCGACCATAGGCGCGCTGGCCTGCGAATTGCAACGCGGCGGCGCCCGGTCTACCGTCAGGCCATCCCCCCGAGACAGAGGTTTGCACTCAAGGTGATCAACGATTTGCGCATTGCCGTCGACATCGGCGGCACGTTCACGGACGTCGTGCTGGAAGAAGGGGGCCGTCGCATCACCCGCAAGCTGCTGACGACGCCTCAGCGACCCGAGGAGGCTGTCCTCGAAGGGGTGCGCCTCATCCTGGGCGATGCCGGGAAGGAATTCCCCGATGTCGGCGTCTTCGTCCACGGGACCACGCTGGCCACCAACGCGGTCATCGAGCGACGCGGCGCCCGCACGGCACTGATCGCCACGGAAGGGTTTCGCGACGTCCTCGATATCGCCAACGAGAGCCGGTACGACCAGTACGACCTCGGCATCGAGAAGCCCAAGCCACTCATTGCACGTGCGATGCGGTTCACTGTCCCGGAACGCATGGACGTTCATGGCAAGGTTCGTCTGGCCCTGGACGAGGGCGCGGTGCGGAACCTGGCCGGGACGCTCAAGGCCGAGGGCATCGAAAGCGTCGCCGTGGCCTTCATGCACTCCTATGTGAATCCGGCCCATGAGCGGCGGGTCCGCGAGATACTGACGGAGGAGCTGCCCGAACTCTGGGTGACCCTGTCGAGCGAGGTCTGCCCGGAGGTTCGCGAATACGAGCGAACCTCGACCGCGGTCGCCAATGCCTATGTGCAGCCCCTCATGGACTCCTACCTTGCCCGCATGCAGATGGCACTCGCGGCGGAGAAGTTCACCGGAACGATCTACCTCGTGACCTCCGGCGGCGGCCTGACCGCGATCGAGACGGCGCGGCGCTTCCCGGTGCGGCTGGTCGAATCCGGCCCGGCCGGCGGCGCGATTTTCGCCGCACAGGTGGCCGCACGCGCCGGCGAGCCGCGCGCGTTGAGCTACGACATGGGGGGGACGACCGCCAAGATCTGTCTGATCGACGACTACCAGCCGCATACGGCGCGCGTGTTCGAAGTCGATCGAGCGGCCCGCTTTCTCAAAGGCTCCGGCCTGCCCGTTCGCATCCCGGTGATCGAGATGGTCGAAATCGGCGCAGGCGGCGGCTCGATTGCCAGGCTGGATGCCCTCAAGCGCGTCACGGTCGGCCCTGAGAGTGCCGGTGCCGAGCCCGGTCCTGCCTGCTACGGGCGCGGCGGCCGCCATCCGGCCGTCACCGACGCCAATGTCGTCCTGGGAACGATCGACCCAGCTCATTTCGCGGGCGGCTCGATCGCCCTGGACATCGATGCGGCGCGCGGCGCCATCGAGCGCGACGTCGCCGACGGTATCGGCCTCTCCACCGAGATGGGAGCCTACGCCGTCTACGAGATGGTCTCGGAAAACATGGCGAGTGCCGCCCGCGTCCACGCCGTCGAGCGCGGCTCCGTGGTCAATCAGTACACGTTGATCGCGTTCGGCGGCGGCGCGCCGCTTCATGCCGCTCGTGTCGCTGAGAAGATCGGCGTGCAGCGCGTGATCGTGCCACCCAATGCCGGGGTCGGCTCGGCGGTCGGGTTCCTCGCCGCGCCGGTCTCGTTCGAGCTTGTGCGCAGCCGCTACATGCGCCTTGATACGTTCGATGCCGTGGCCGCCAGCGAGATGCTGGACGAGATGAGCCGGGAGGCCACGGCGCTGGTGGCGCCGGGCGCACGCGGTCTCCCGACATTCGAGCGGCGCGTCGCCTTCATGCGCTATGTCGGCCAGGGCCACGAGATCATGGTCACCTTGCCGCAGCGGCCGCTGACGGAGGCGGATACGTCTGCCCTTCGCGACGCCTACGAGCGCGATTACGGCGTGCTGTTCGAGCGTCACATCCCGAATGCCGCCATCGAGATCCTGAGCTGGTCGGTCCAGGTCTCGACAGAGGCCAGGCGGCCCGACGTTCAGGGCGAGACCGGCAGCGCCCCGGTGCCCGAGCCGGTCGGACGTCGCCCGGTGTTCGACGGTCGCAGCGGAAAGAGTGCCGACGTGCCGGTCTATCGCCGCGAAAAGCTGCCGCCCGGCAGCACCTTCAGCGGTCCGGCGATCATCGCCGAGGATGAGACGTCGACCTATGTTTCGGCCAGTTTTGCCGCGCATATCGACGCCTCCGGTTGTATCGTCATGGATCGCAAGGCAGCGTGAGGAGTAACCCATGAGCCAGTCCAACAGCGTCGGCCTGATCGATCTGCAGATCATGTGGAACCGCCTGATCGCGGTGGTGGAGGAGCAGGCGCAGACTCTGATGCGCACCGCCTTCAGCCCGATCGTGCGCGAGTGCGGCGACCTTTCCGCCGGCGTCTTCGACCTGCAGGGCCGCATGCTCGCCCAGGCGGTGACCGGCACGCCGGGGCATGTGAACTCGATGGCCGAGTCGGTGAAGCATTTCCTTCGCTACTTCCCGATCGAGACGATGAAGCCAGGCGACGCCTACATCACCAACGATCCGTGGATGGGTACCGGTCATCTCAACGACTTCGTCATCACCACGCCCTGCTTCCGTGACGGCAAGCTGGTGGCGCTGTTCTCATGCACCAGCCATCTCATGGACATCGGCGGCATCGGCTTCGGTCCCGACGCGACCGACGTCTTCATGGAGGGGCTCTACATCCCCATGCTGAAGCTGTTCGACCAGGGCAAGGCGAACGAGACGCTGATGGCGATGATCCGGGCCAACACGCGCCAGCCGGTCGACACCGAGGGCGACGTCTACTCCCTGGCCGCGTGCAACGATGTCGGCGCCCGGCGCCTGGTCGAGATGATGGACGAGTTCGGCATCGAGTCGCTGGACGAACTCGGCGACCATGTGATCGCGCGCTCGCGCGAGGCGGTGCTGGCCGAGATTGCCAAGCTGCCCAAGGGGACGTGGCACAACAGCATGACGGTCGACGGCTACGACGAGCCGGTGACGCTGAAGGCGGCGCTGACCATTTCGGAGACCGGCATCCATGTCGACTTCTCGGGTACGACGGGCGTGTCGCGGCGCGGCATCAACGTGCCGCATGCCTACACGACGGCCTATACGGTGTTCGGCCTGGGATGCGTGGTCTCCACGCACATCCCGAACAATGCCGGCTCGCTCGAGCCGCTCACCGTGTCGGCACCGGAGGGCTGCATCCTGAACGCGCCCAAGCCGACCGCGGTCGCCTCCCGTCACGTCATCGGCCAGATGCTGCCGGACGTGACCTTCGGCTGTCTGCGGCAGGTCGTGCCCGATCGAGTACCCGCCGAGGGCACCTCGTGCCTGTGGAACATCAACGTGCGCGGCCGCGTGAAGGGCGGCGAGGGCGGCAACTACGGCTTCGGCATGGCCATCACCTCGAATGGCGGCACCGGCGCGCGTCCCGACAAGGACGGCCTGTCCGCCACGGCCTATCCGAGCGGCGTGCGCGGCACGCCGGTCGAGATCGCCGAAACCCAGACGCCGCTCCTCTTCTGGCGCAAGGAATTCCGCCCCGATTCGGGCGGCGCCGGTCGCACGCGCGGCGGCCTCGGCCAGATCATGGAGATCGAGAGCGGCATCGACGAGCCGTTCGACCTGCTGGCCGCCTTCGACCGCATCGACCATCCGGCGCGCGGACGTGACGGCGGCGCCGACGGCGAGGCCGGCGTGGTCGCCTTCAAGTCCGGCAAGACGCTGAAGGGCAAGGGCTTCCAGCTGATCCCGCCGGGCGAGCGGCTGATGATCCTGACGCCGGGCGGCGCCGGCATCGGCGCGCCGCGCGACCGCGACCGCACGCAGGTCGCCAACGATCTCGCCGACGGGCTGATCTCGGCGGAAACGGCCGAGAAGGTCTACGGCTTCAAGCCGCCGCAGGCCGCCGAATAGGCCCGGCGGCCGGGTGCGGGGAACGGTGTCACTTCAACCAAGGGAGCTACAATGAAACTGGGACGCAGGACGGCCTTGAAGGCCGGCGCGGGCGTGGGCGCAATGGCGATGGTCGGTGCGCCGGCCGTGGTGAGGGCCCAGGCGCCGCTGAAGCTGCCGCTGGCGACGGTGTGGCCGGATGGGAACTTCCACACGGTCAACGTCAAGCGCTTTGCCGAGGAGGTGAAGAAGGCGACGAACGGCGCCGTCGACATCGACGTCAAGGCTGGCGGCCAGCTCGGCTTCAAGGGCCCCGAGCAGATGCGCGCCGTGCGCGACGGTCTCGTGCCGATGGCCGACATCCTGAACATCCAGCAGATCGGTGACGAGCCGATCTTCGGCGTCGAGGGCATTCCTTTCATCTGCAACAACATCGAAGAGCTGAAGGTGCTGCACAAGTATCTGCGGCCCGAGTTCGAGAAGGTGCTGATGAAGAACAACCAGACCATGCTCTACACGGTGCCGTGGCCGACCCAGTACCTGCACCTCAAGGTCAAGGCGGAATCGCTGGATGCGCTCAAGGGCATCAAGATCCGCGTTCCCGACAAGAACGCGCAGGAAATGTGCAGCGCCATCGGCATGGCGCCGGCCCTGATCCCGTGGGGCGAGACGATCGCGGCTCTGTCGTCGGGCGCCGTGGCAGGTGTGTCGACGTCGTCGGTATCGGCCGTGGACGGCAAGTTCTGGGAGTTCCTGAAGTTCTTCCATCAAACCAACCACGCCTGGTCGTCGGAGATCGTCACGATCAACAACGACACGCTCAAGAAGATCTCGCCGGCGAACCAGAAGATCATCGTAGAACTCGCGAAGAAGCTGGAGCCTGAGTTCTGGCAGTCTTCGTTGCAGGCCGACAAGGACAGCAATGCGCGCCTCATCGCCGGCGGCATGCAACTCGTCATTCCGCCGCCGGCGATGACGGCCGAATTGCAGAAGAAGACGGCGCCGATGATCACCGAGTTCTACAAGCGCGTTCCGGCGGCGGAGAAGCCGATCAAGGCCTACCTCGCCGAGATGAAGCGCGGGTGAGTGGCCACGGTCCCAATCCCAACGCCGGCGCGCCGCCTGTGCTGCGCGCCTTCCTCGACGGGATCGACATGCTGGGCCGTCTCGATGGCTGGATGGGCGCCGCCTGCCTAGGGGCGCTCACCTGCCTGATGCTGGGCGAGGTTCTCGTCCGGGCGTTGTCGGACATCTTCCCGTGGGTGCCGGCGGATATTCCGGTCGCCTGGGAGTACGGCTCCTATCTCATGGCGGCGGCCTTCACCTTCGGCGCCGCCATGACGCTCCGGGCCGGCGGCCATATCCGCGTCACCTTGGTTCTCGCGCGGATCGGGCCGAAGGCGCGGCGCTGGCTGGAAACGGTCCTCGCAGCGCTGGGCGTCGCCTTCTCGGGCTATCTTGCGGTGGCGATGGTGAACTTCACCTGGCGTAGCTTCGTGTCGGACCAGGTGTCGATCTCCAGCGCGACGCCGCTCTGGATTCCGCAGGCGCTGGTGACGTTCGGCATCTGCCTGCTGGTCATGCAGTTCGTCGCGCGGTTCTTCCAGGCCCTGTTCGGCCTGCCGCTCGAAGACCTCAACATGCGCGCCGGTTCCGTGGCCGAGTAGCCTGTCGCGCGAGTCGAGATCCCATGCTTGAAGTCGTCCTCACTATGTTCGTCGTGCTGTTCGCCTTCCTGGCTGGCGGCCTTTGGATCGGCTGGACCCTGGCCGTCACCGGCACGGTGCTGCTGGCGATCTTCCGCGACATCCCGCTCGACAAGCTGCTGGCGCAGTACACCTGGAACATCCTCACCACCCAGGAACTGCTGGCCCTGCCGCTGTTCATCATCATGGGCGAGATCCTGTTCCGCACGCGGCTGTCGCAGACTCTGTTCCGCGGCCTGTCGCCATGGGCGGCGATGCTGCCGGGGCGGCTGCTGCACGTGAACGTCATCGGCTGCACGATCTTCGCCGCCATCTCGGGCTCTTCCGCCGCGACGACCCAGGTCGTGGGACGCATCTCGCTGACGGAGCTGCTGAAGCGCGGCTATTCCAAGGATGTCGCCGTGGGCTCGCTGGCCGGCGCCGGCACGCTCGGGTTCCTGATCCCGCCGTCCAACATCATGATCATCTACGGCGTGCTGGGCGACGTCTCGATCGCCAAGCTGTTCACGGCGGGCTTCATACCCGGAGCGCTGCTGGCGGGCTGCTTCATGGCCTGGATCATGGTCTACACGACGCTGAAGCCGGAACTCGTGCCGGAGGCGGAACGCAAGGTGCGCATCGCCACCGCGTCGGAGTTCCTGACGTCGATCCGCGAACTGGGACCGGCCGTGTTCCTGATCCTGTGCGTGCTCGGCTCGATGTATGGCGGCTTCGCGACACCGTCCGAGGCCGCCGCCGCGGGCGTGCTGGGTGCGCTGCTCGTTGCCGGCTTCCAGCGCGAGCTGTCGCTGCCCGCGCTGAAGGCCATCGCCATCGGCTCGGTGCAGACCTGCGCCATGATCGCGCTGATCGTGCTGGGCGCCTCGATCCTCGGCAGCGCCGCGGCGTTCCTCGGCATTCCCGCGGCGGTCGCCGGGTTCGTGAGCAGCCTCGGCCTCTCGCCGTTCATGCTGATCGCGGCCCTGATCGTCTTCTATCTGATCCTGGGGTGCTTCCTCGACGGCTTCAGCATGATCGTGATGACCCTGCCGATCGTGATGCCGATCGTGAAGGCCGCCGGCTTCGATCCGATCTGGTTCGGAGTCTTTCTGGTGCTGGTGGTGGAGATGGCGCAGATCACGCCGCCCGTGGGCTTCAACCTGTTCGTGATCCAGGGATTGACCGAGGATGGTTTGGGCTACATCGCCCGCGTGACCATGCCGTTCCTGTCGATCATGGTCCTGTTCACGATGCTGCTCGCCCTGTTTCCTGACATTGCCCTCTGGCTTCCCCAGTATCTCAGCAGCTAGTCTGCCGCGGGGCACCGAGGGGAGTTGGATGGAACCGCGACAGGTCAGGACGGCCGCCGACGCACTGAGAATCGTCAAGGAGCGGGGACTTACGCACGTCAAGGTCGGCGTACACGACATCGACGGCATCCTGCGCGGCAAGTACATCCACGTCGACAAGTTCCGGTCCGCGCTCGAGGGAGGCTTCGGCTTCTGCGACGTGGTGCTGGGCTGGGACATGAACGACCAGCTCTACGACAACGTCACCTACACCGGGTGGCATTCGGGCTATCCCGACGCCACCGTACGCATCCTGCCCGAGACCTGCCGCGAGATCGCGACCGAGCCCGGCAACCTGCTGTTCCTCTGTGAGTTCGCAGGCAGCGCCGAGGAGATCTGCCCGCGCGGCACCCTGCGCCGCGTGCTGGCGCGGGCCGAGAAGCTCGGCTTCGAGGTCAAAGTCGGGTTCGAGTACGAGTTCTTCGTCTTCGCGGAGACGCCTGAATCGATCCGCGAGAAGGGCTACCGCAACCTGAAGCCGATCTCGCCCGGCTTCTTTGGCTACTCGATGCTGCGCAACTCGGTCCTGTCCGACTGGTACCGCGATCTGCTCGCAATGTGCGAAGCGATGGACATGGGCATCGAGGGGCTGCACACGGAGACGGGGGCGGGCGTGCTGGAAGCCGCGCTCAGGGTCGATGATGCGCTCGCGGCCACCGACAAGGCCGCCCTGTTCAAGATCTTTACCAAGGTGCTTGCGCAGAAGCAGGGCTGGCTTGCCACCTTCATGGCCAAGTGGTCGAAGGACTGGCCGGGCTGTGGCGGCCACATGCACATGTCGCTGTGGAAGGGCGGCAAGCCTGTCTTCTTCGACGAAAAGGCACCGCATCGCATGAGCCGGACGATGCGCCAGTTCGTCGGCGGCCAGGCGGCCCTAATGCCCGAGCTGCTGGGCATGGTCGCCTCGAATGTGAATTCATATCGGCGGCTCATTCCCGGTTTCTGGGCGCCGACCGCCTCGACCTGGGGCGTGGAGAACCGCACCACCTCGCTGCGCGTGATCCCGGGTTCCGCCAAGTCGACGCGCGTCGAATACCGGGTCGCCGCCGCCGACGCCAATCCCTACCTGGCGATCGCGGCCGCCGTCGGCTCGGGTCTGTGGGGCATCGAGAACGATATCGATCCCGGCGAGCCGGTTATCGGCAATTCCTACGAGAAGAAGCACCCCGCGAAGTCGCAGTTGCCGCGAACGCTCATGGAGGCGGCCGGCCGTCTTAAGGCCTCGAAGCCGGCGCGCAATCTGTTCGGCGATGTCTTCGTCGATCACTATTCTGCAACACGCGAGTGGGAAGAGCGTGAGTTCCGCAAGGCCATCACGTACTGGGAACTCGACCGCTACATGGAAATCATCTGATGTCGTCGCCCTTTCCGACCGCCACGGTCCCGTCCCACGCCCGCGTCGTCGTCATCGGCGGCGGCATCATGGGCTGCTCCACGGCCTATCACCTCGCCAAGCTCGGCTGGAAGGATGTCGTGCTGCTGGAGCAGGGGCGGCTGAGCGGCGGCACGACCTGGCATGCGGCCGGGCTCGTCGGCCAGTTGCGCAGCGTCCAGAACCTGACGCGGCTGATCCGCTATAGCACCGAACTCTATTCGAAGCTCGAAGCCGAGACCGGCCTCGCCACCGGCTGGAAGCGATCCGGCTCGCTCATCGTGGCGCGCACCGCCGAACGCATGACCCTGTTGCGCCGGTCGGCCGCCATGGCCGCCGCGCAGGGGGTGGAGTGCGAACCGCTGACGCCGCAACAGGCCGGGGACAAGTATCCGATCATGCGCATCGACGATCTCGTCGGCGCCGTCTGGTTGCCGGGCGACGGCAAGGCCAACCCGGCCGACATCACCCAGTCGCTGGCCAAGGGCGCGCGCAACGGCGGCGTCCGCATCTTCGAGAAGACGCGAGTCACGGCGATCAACACCGAAGAGGGGTCAGGCGGTCCACGGGTCACCGGTGTGCAGACGACGGCAGGCCCGATCAAGGCCGACATCGTCGTCAATTGCGCGGGCCAGTGGGCGCGGCAGCTCGGCCGCATGGTCGGCGTAACGGTGCCGCTCTATTCCTGCGAGCACATGTACATCGTCACGGAGAAGATGGAGAACGTGCCGCGCGACCTGCCGGTGATGCGCGATCCCGACGGCTACATCTACTTCAAGGAAGAAGTCGGCGGCCTGCTGATGGGCGGCTTCGAGCCCGAGGCCAAGCCGTGGAACAAGGACGTCATTCCAGACGATTTCGAGTTCGGCATGCTGCCCGACGACTGGGACCAGTTCCAGATCCTGATGGACAATGCGCTGATCCGGGTTCCGTCGCTGGAGAAGACCGGCATCAAGACCTTCATGAACGGCCCGGAGAGCTTCACGCCCGACATGAATTACATCCTGGGCGAGGCGCCTCAGCTGCGCGGCTTCTATGTCGGCGCCGGGTTCAACTCCATGGGCATCGCGAGTTCGGGCGGGGCGGGCATGGCGCTGGCCGAATGGATCGTCGCGGGCGAACCGACGATGGATCTCTGGCCGGTCGATATAAGGCGTTTCGCAAGTTTTCACGGCAACGATGCCTGGCTGCGCAGCCGCGTCGCCGAGACCTTGGGGCTGCACTACAAGATGCCATGGCCGCAGCGCGAGCAGGAGAGCGGCCGCCCGTTCCGCCGCTCGCCACTCTACGACCGACTCAAGGCGCGCGGCGCCTGGTTCGGCAACAAGATGGGTTGGGAGCGTCCCAACTGGTTCGCGGGCGCCGGCAAGCTGCCCGAGATGCAGTATGGCTGGGGGCGCGGCGCCTGGTTCGATGCGGTCGCCGCCGAGCATCGCGCAACGCGCGAGGCCGTGACGGTCGCCGACGAGACCTCGTTCGGCAAGCTGCTGGTGCAGGGCCGCGATGCCGAAGCCGTGCTGCAGCGGCTTTGCGCCAACGACGTCGCGGTCCCGGTGGGCCGTACCGTCTATACCGGCGTGCTGAATGAGCGTGGCACCTTCGAGAGCGACCTCACCATCGCGCGGCTGGCGCCCGACACGTTCCTGGTCATCACCGGGTCGGCCCAGCCGATCCGCGACATGGATTGGCTGAGCCGGCATATGCCGGCGGACGCCCATGCGGTCCTGACCGACGTGACCTCGGGCTGGACCGTGCTCTCCGTCATGGGACCGAAGAGCCGCGCGCTGTTGCAGAAGGTCAGTAAGGCCGATCTTTCCAACGAGGGCTTTCCCTTCGCCACGATCCGCGAGATCGGCATCGGCTACGCCACCGTGCTGGCCTCGCGGCGCACCTACATGGGCGAGCTGGGCTGGGAGCTCTACGTACCGGTCGAATTCGCCGTCACCGTGTTCGAGACGCTGCACGAGGCGGGCGCCGAGTTCGGCCTGCGCGATGCCGGTTACTACGCGATCGACACGCTGCGGCTCGAGAAGGGCTATCGCGCCTGGGGCCGCGAACTGACTCCGGATGACACGCCGTTCCAGGCTGGCCTCGGCTGGGCGGTGAAGCTCGACAAGCCGGGCGGCTTCATCGGCCAGAAGGCGCTGGTCGAGGCCAGGGGAAAACCGCTGACGCGGCGACTGGTCTCGGTCGTGCTGGAGGACGGCGAGCCGCTACTGTGGGGTGGAGAGGCGCTGCTGCGCGACGGCCACCCGGTCGGGGATCTCACCTCGGCAGGCTACGGCCACACGCTCGGCGCTTCGGTCGGGCTCGGCTACGTAAAGCGCAGCGACGGTGCGGCGATCGACGCGGTCTGGCTCGAGGGCGGCTCGTTCGAGGTCGATCTGGCGGGCGCGCGGCACGCCGCGAAGGTCTCACTGCGTTGCCCCTTCGATCCCGTTGGAGCACGCATCAAACTATAGGAATGCGCGTGCGCTTTATCGCGTCTAAGCCGGCAAGCCATCTTGCTTGACCATCTCAAGACCTCCGCGGCCTGGCTTGAATTTCGCGTCCGGTTGGCCCGTGCCGCCATTTCCCGCGAAACGACTCTTGCCAGCCGAGACGAGCTTGAAGAGCTGGTCAGCGTCCAGACCGATTGGTGGGAGAAGAGAGGACCGCTTCGAACTGCGAGAAGGATCACCGCACTCGTCGAGCTCAATCGAAGTTCGATCAGCACGTACATTTTCTCGGTGAGATCAGGAGAGGTCAATGTCTGGGCAAAGCCCCCACGTTGGCTTACGACTGCGGAAAGGTCACGCGCCCGCCAGCCGCGCCTTTTCTGCCTTCGTGCCCGGCTCTACAAAGCGTATCTGGAGCGTGTCCTGCGTCTGAGTGGGAACGAGAGTTCTTTCGATTTCGCCCTTGATGTCGACGACCTCCCTGGGGACACGGAAGACCTTCCCATCTTCGGGTTCCAGAAGCATGTGTCGGCACACAACATTCTTCTGCCTGACGTCGACTTCTTCCATTTTGACTGGTAACGTCACGATGGCGACCCGTTTACGTACGAGGGGAAGGAGACAAAGGCCTGCTTTGCCGGAGCTTCAACGGGCGCGTGGCTGAATGCCGAAACGATACGGAACCTGCGCACACCTCGATTGCGTGCCGCTGCTTATTTCCATGGCAGTCCATACGTCCGGTTCTCCATCTGTGCAGCGGTCAGTGCGCCTCACCGGAAGTCGCGTCTCTGCTCAGGGAACAGCCCTACTTCTCGCCTCACGTCCGCTGGCGCGACCAGCTGCGCAACAGGTTTCTCATCTCGATGGATGGCAACGGAGCAACCTGCTCCCGAATGGCTAGAAGCCTTTTGAGCAACAGTGCCGTGATCAAGTTTCACTCGCCGGCCCAGCTCTATTATTTTCCAGCGCTCGAAGCGGGTCGGGAATACATATCGGTAAGCAGTGAAGCCGAGGTGGAGCCGATAGTTCAGATGGAGCGGGAGCAACCTGGCGCCTATCGGCATGTAGCCGAGGCTGGCCATCAGTTCGCGAAGCGTTTTTTGAACGCGGCGAGTGTATTCAGCTATACCGCCCTTCTGATGAGGCGGATTGCCAAGATGCAATAGGAGGCCTGAGAAAATCATCAGTGGGAGGGCGCAGCCTGTTCGGTCGTTTCCACTGATGTCGTCCTGAGGCGCGTCTCGGCGAGTTCACCGGCGGCCTCGAGGATCGGATAGGCCACCGTCGTGAAGTGGCCGTTGATGCGCTTCAGGTCGCGGACCACGTCCATGTGGATCGAGCTGGTTTCGATGGATTCCGGCCGCCCTTCGCGCAGGCGGGCGTAGTGGCTGTCGGCGGCGTGGGCCTCGGCCTCGCGGATGGCGGCCTTCTCGGCGACGAGCCGGCGGGCGAGCGTGATGTCGCGGGTCGTGAAGACGTTGAGGGCCAGCCGCAGGTTGTCGAGGACGCGGGCGTGGAAGGCGCGCAGCTCCGCCGTGCCCTCGGCGGAGAAGGAATAGCGGTTCTTGATCTTCTTGGCCGCCAGTTCCATCAGGTTCTTGTCGATGATGTCGCCGGCATGTTCGAGGTTGGTGACGAAGGTCAGGATCTCGACGTAGCGCTTGCCGTCCTCTTCGCCCAATTCCGTGCGTGAGGTCTGGATCAGGTAGAGCTTGATCGCCTCGTAGAGGCTGTCGACGGCATCGTCCGCCGACTCGATCGACTTCATGGCCCGCGCATCGTTCTTCTCGAACACGTCCATCGTCTGGCGCAGCATGTCGGCGACCTTGTCTCCGAGGTTGAGCGTCTCGCGCAGCGCGCAGCCGAGCGCCTCTGCCGGCGTGTCGAGCACGTTCGGATCGAGGCTGCGCGGCTTGCCCGGATCGTCGGTCTGCGGCCGGTCGGGGACGAGGCGGCGGCACAGCGCGGCGACGGGATCGATCAGCGGCAGGAAGACGATGGCGGCGACGAGGCTGAAGGCAGTGTGGAAGTTCACCAGCAGCCGTCCCGGGGCCGGATCGACGATCATCAGCCACTGATGGAACTGGCCGAGAAACGGGAGCAGGGCAATGCCGACTGCAACGCGCGTGATGAGGTTGCCGAGTGGCAGGCGCCGTGCCTCGGTGTCGGTCGTCGCCTGGTCGAAATAGGGGGCGATCGCGCCCCCGATGTTGGCGCCGATCACCATCGCCATGCCGAGCTTGGGATCGATGATGCCGCTCGACGCGAACGACATCACCAGCAGCACCGTCGACAGGCTGGAATGGATGAACCAGGTGGCGGCCGCCGCGACCAGCACGCCCATGACGTACTCGTTCTGCAGCCCTTCCAGCACCGCCACGAAGGCCGGCGCCGAGCGCAGCGGCAGGGCCGCGGCTTCCAGCAGGTGCAGCGACAGCAGCATCAGGCCGAGGCCGATCGCGACGCGGCCGAGATGGCGTGCCCGGTCGGAGCTGTTGGACAGGAAGGCGATGACGCCGCCCGCGATCATCAGCGGCGAGACCCAGCCGAGCGGGAAGGAGAGGATCTGCGCCGTCAGCGTCGTGCCGACATTGGCACCGAGCATCACGGCGAGGCCGATCGACAGCGAGATCAGCCCGCGGCCGGCGAAGGAGGCGAGCAGCAGCGCGGTCGCCGTGCTGGACTGAAGCACCCCGGTCAGCACGACACCGCCCGCAAAGGCCGTGAAGCGGTTTCGCGAGCAGGCGCCGATGGCGCGACGGAGGGTGGCGCCGAAGGCCCGCGTCAGGCCCGTGCGCACCATGCGCACGCCCCACAGCAGCAGGCAGACGCTGCCGAGAACGTTCAGGATGGTGTCGACGCCTTGCATTATCGCGGAATCCTACGCCTCGTCCTTCGACGATGAAAGTTTTTTGACGGTTTTGTTACGATGCCGGCCGCGTCGCTTCGTCCATGAAGGCTCGAACGAGCGCAACGCGCCGACGCTCCTGCAGGCAAACGGCATATTCCGCGACGGCGAGAACGTGGTCGCCGATGGCGATACGGCGGAAGCGACGGTCCTCGCCGAGCTCGCTTGCGAATACCGCGCCGATGCCGAACCCGGCCGCCACCGCTTCGCGTACACCCTCGCGCGTCTGCACCTCGACGATTGACGCCGGCCTTATGTCGGCCGCCGCCATCGCCTGTTCGAGCACTTCGCGGGTGATCGAGCCGCGTTCGCGCAGCACCAGCTCCTGGCCGGCCAACGCCGACAGGGGCGCACGCCTGTGCCTCGCCAGGGCATGGCCAGCCGGCGCGAACAGGACCAGGTGGTCGGTGCGCAATCGAACCGCATGCAGGCGCGGGTCGGATACGCTCTTGGCCATCACCGCGACGTCGGCCTCGTGGCGCAGCAGGCGCTCCAGCACGACGGCCGAATTGTCGATCGACAGGGCGAAGGTGAGGCCGCCCGCGCGTTCCCGCAGCGCGGCCATGATCGGCACGACATGGTGCGCCGAATCGGCGGCGATGCGGAGATGCCCCCGGGTCAGGGCGCGCTCGCCCTGTAGAAGGGCCTGCGCCTCGTCTTGGAGCGCGAACAGGCGAGTCGTCACGCCGTGTAGCTGGCGACCGGTCTCGGTCGGTGTGACGCTGCGGCCCCGCCGGTCGAAAAGCCGCACGCCATAGGACCTTTCCAGGGCGGTGACCTGACCGGAGAGGTTTGGCTGGCTGAGGCCGGACGCGCGGGCGGCTGCAGAGAAGGAGCCGGCCTCGGCCACGAGGTGAAAGGCGCGAAGCTGGGTAGGTGTCATATATGCGAAACCGATAGTTAACATATGTATTATATACTGGACGGATAGAAACGGCGAGACGATCATCCACGCCATGTCCACCAAGCCTGCTGCCTCCGAAACCGGCGATCCGCTGCTGCTGACGCCCGGCCCGCTCACCACCTCGGCCAGCGTGAAGCGGGCCATGGTCCACGATTGGGGCTCCCGCGATCAGGGCTTCATCGCCATCAACAAGATGGTGCTGGAAAAGATCGTCGAACTGGCCGGCGGTCAGGGTACCCACGTCACCGTGCCGGTGCAGGGCTCCGGCACCTTCGCCGTCGAGGCGATGATCACCAGCTTCGTGCCGAAGACCGGCAAGCTGCTGGTCGTGATCAATGGCGCCTATGGCCAACGCGCGAAGAAGATCGCCGAGATCGCCGGCCGCGCGGTGGCGACCTACGAGACGCCGGAAGACACGCCCCCCGATCTCGCGAAGCTCGAGGCGATGCTGGCGGCCGATCCCGCCATCACCCACGTCTTCGCCGTCCATTGCGAGACCACGTCGGGCATCCTGAACCCGATCGCGGAAATCGCTGCCCTGGTGAAGAAGCAGGGCCGCCGCCTGCTGGTCGATTCGATGTCGGCCTTCGGCGCGATCGAGATCGATGCACGCACCGTTCATTACGATGCGCTCGCCGCTTCCTCGAACAAGTGCCTGGAAGGCGTGCCGGGCCTCGGCTTCGTCGTCTGCCGCAACTCGGCACTGGCCGAATGCAAGGGCAACTCGACCACCCTGGTACTCGACCTGTTCGACCAGGCCGAAGGCTTCGCCAAGACCGGCCAGTATCGCTTCACGCCGCCAATCCATGTCATCGTGGCGCTGGGCAAGGCGATCGAGGAGCACGGTGAGGAGGGCGGTGTTGCGGGACGCGGCCGGCGCTATCGCGAGAATGCCAGGGTGCTGATCGACGGCATGCGGGCCATGGGCTTCCGTACCCTACTGCCGAATGAGCTGCAGGCGCCGATCATCGTCACCTTCCACATGCCGACCGATCCCAAGTTCGTCTTCCAGGATTTCTATGACGGGCTCAAGGACCGCGGCTACGTGATCTATCCGGGCAAGCTCACCGTGGCGGATTCGTTCCGCATGGGCTGCATCGGCCGGCTCTATCCCGACCACATGCATGGCGCCTTGGCGGCGGTCCGCGAGGTGCTGGACGAGATGCGGGTCACCAACGGCGGCCCGGCTCTGGCCGCAGAGTAAGGGGAACGAACATGGCACCCGATAGCATCAACTTCAGCGGCGGCGACATTGCCGTCAACGGCCGCACCTACCGTCTGCCCAATCAGCCCGTGGTCGTGGTCTGCGTCGATGGCTCCGAACCGGGTTATATCGAGCGCGCCGTCGAGACGGGGCGGGCGCCGTGGTTCGCCAAGGTCCTGAAGGAAGGCACCAACCTCGTCGGCGAGTGCGTGGTGCCGAGCTTCACCAACCCCAACAACCTGTCGATCGTGACCGGCCGCCCGCCGTCGGTCCACGGCATCTGCGGCAACTACTTCCTCGATCCCGAGACGGGCAAGGAAGTGATGATGAACGATCCAAGGTTCCTGCGGGTCGAGACGCTGTT
>VFQN01003903.1_pt1 | contig 20420 bp, 20 predicted proteins | sample 3512371 | NCBI WGS metagenome assembly VFQN01 (sample SAMN10412370, study PRJNA504923) | tailings metagenome | isolation source: Replicate 2 from Balatoc abandoned mine | place: Philippines: Itogon, Benguet | collected 2017-08-28
CTTCGAGGTGAAGGTGCTCGAGGGAAGCCTGAGCGGAGGCAGTGGACCGGCTGCGTTGTTTATCGATCGTGGCGGCGGTTTCGGCGGTGGTGGTTTTGGGGGCGGTGGCCGAGGAGGCTTCGGCGGTGGCGGCTTTGGTGGTGGTGACCGAAACTTCGGCGGCTTCCACGGCGACTTCGCCGGCGGCGATCGGATGGCCGGCGATTATGGACGCTACCGTGACGATCGATACGCGGCCGACCGATACGGCGTCGATCACTACTGGCATGCGCCCGTCTACCACGGCGCGTGGTACGCAGGAGGAGTGGCGACCGGTGCTGCAATCGGCGCAGCCGCCGTTCGAGATTATGGCGCGTATCCTTACTACGGATACGGACAGTGCGGCTACTATCCGTATCCGCCTTGCTACTAAAAACATTCCAGCAAAGGGACCCAGCGGTCTCGCACCTGGAGCTGCATGAAATATAGAGATAGAGCATTTCCGCTATTCGGAGAAAAGCGGAAATGCTTTAGATAGAGAGAGTCGGGTGATTTACTGGAATGCTCGACCACGCCAACAAACGGGTCAATCGAGCAGGGAGTTGATAATGGCCTTTGTCCGCAAAGCATGTCTTGGCTTGATCGTCGCATTAGCTTCATTGGAAGCAAGTGCCCAGAACTCGGCGCAGATCGGCACGCTGTCATGCGACGTGTCTCGCGGAATCGGCTTGTTCGTGTTTGAGAAGCAGACACTTTCGTGCAATTTCGATGACGGCAAAGGCAATGTCCAAAGCTATACCGGTTCGATAGATCAGTTCGGGGTCGCCCTCGGCGAGGTTGCGGCAGGGCATCTGGTCTGGGGCGTCGTGGCGGCGACGAGCGGCGTTCCGCAGGGCGCGCTGGCCGGCACCTATGCTGGAGTCGGGGCCAACGCTTCGATCGGCGCAGGCGGCGGCGCCAATGTTCTTGTCGGCGGCAGCAACCGCGCATTCTCCCTGCAGCCAATCTCCGTAGAGGCTGAGACAGGCATCAACATCGCGGGTGGTGTCACCGCTCTCACCCTGAAGCCTGCTTCCTGATGAGCGGACGCGCTTCGGCTGAGGCAGCCAGTGCGGCTGAATTGAGCCGAGGCGTTTGTCCTCATTCGGTGGCGGTGACCTGCGTGAAAGACAGGGAACGGCCGGCGGTGGCTCAGCCATTGGCGGCCTTTGTCCGGCATGCAGAATGCGGGTATCATTTCGGACCACCATGCCATCGAGGCAACGTCATGCGCCTGGATTACTTCATACGTTCCCCCCGCCGCCTTGCGGTACTTCAGGGTGCCTGGGTGGGTTGGCTGATATCGGCGCTCCTCTTGAGCGCGGTGCCTGCCCTGGCGGGAAGCAACTCCGTCGGCTTCGAGATAGCCAACGACCGTGACCCGGACGATTTTGGCCAGTCGAAGGACGTCAAATATCAGGTCGACGGCGCGCATACCTTCGACAGCGGCGTCATTCTCGGCGGTTCTTTTCAGTACACCGACGCAACCAAGGGAAAGAAGGACAGCCAGAATCTGGAAATGACGATCGGCTATCGTTTGCCGCTCGGGCAGATTTTCTCGGTTGTCGGCAGTTCCGGGATCGGCGCCAGGTTTAGCGGATCGGACGATGTCTTTGCCTATTATGTATTCAACGTAGGCGCCGATCTTCGCCTGACGGAAAAGGTCACCTGGAACGCCGTCGGCTATCGATACCGCAACGCCTTCGATACCGACAACGACTACGACACGCCACAGGTGTCGACGGGTCTCGCCTTCAAGATCGGTCAGGCAAACTCGGTTTCAACCAAGCTCTATCGCAGTTGGAAGGACGGCAGCCCCGACGAAACGGGCCTTGCCCTGGGCTTCAAGCACGAGTTCTGAGGCTGCAAAGGCTACTACGCTAAAGCTGGTGGCCTATGTGTATTGGACATCGATCTGCCGACAGTGTCCGGACACCATCTTCCCCACCGCGGTTGGCAGCGGCAGGGTCGGGCAAACAACAAGAGGGAGGAACCCTGATGTTTGCGACGCGGGATCTTTTCAAACTGGCCGTGGCCTGCTCCGCAGCCTTATTCTTGGCGCCGCCGACGATCTATGCGAACCCCCTGACGACGATGGACCAGGTCGGAGCGGCGGTCATGTCGTGCTGGAAACCGCCGGCTGGAGTGGAAAAGTCCAGCGTCACGCTGAGTTTCAGCTTGAAGAGCGATGGATCGCTCGTCGGCCCGCCGCGAGCGACATCCATCAATGTCACCGGCGACGAGACGATTCGTAAGCAATTTGTCGCCGCAGCGATGGACGCGGTGGTTCGCTGCACACCGGTCCAACTGTCTCCTGCCTTGGGACGGGGGATCGGGGGGCAGCCGTTCACGATGGAGTTCGGCTCTTCCGACAGGCCGCAAAAACTCTTGCCTTCGAACTAGGCCCGGACGCCGAAAGGGCTCTCGTAGGCGCTCGCTTGACCGTCAGTGCATCTAGACGGGTAGGGCAGTGGTGTACTTCACACTCTTCAGGGCGAAATGCGACGAGGAGGTCGCCACCGCCTCATGCGTCAGGATGCCTTGCATAAGAAGCCTTTCGTAGTCCCGTACGTCGCCGACCGCGACGCGCAGCAGATAGTCCCAGTCGCCCGACATCGAATAACATTCCAGCACCTCGTCATGGCTTTCCACGAAGCGTTCGAAGTCCTTTCGTGCGGTGGGATCGTGCGACCGCATCCGTACCTGGCAGAAGACGTTGAGGCCGCGCCCCACGGCATCGGGATCGACGAGCCTCACCGTCGCGCCCAGCACACCTGCCGCTTCCATCGCCTTGATCCGCCGCCAGCATGAGGCGCTCGAAGCCCCGACTTCCTCGGCCAGTGCTGCGTGACTGATCTCGGCACGTTCCTGCAGGACGCGAAGGATGCGGCGGTCGGTGGCGTCGGGCTTGAATTGATTCTCCACGAATCGCTCCAATCGTGAAACAGACGTTTCACCCTGGATGCTAGACGCCTCGAATATGAAACGCAATCGCGGCGGGCGCGTATTATTCTTGGCGCAAGGCAGTCAGGAGGATCCGCGATGGGACGAGCAGCGCTGAAGCAGATCGGGCGCAACGCACCCGACGAGAGCGTCGACTGGAAACGGATCGCATATCTGGTCCAGCTTTCGCGTGCCCTCGATCACATGGAGGAAACCAGGCTCGTCCCCGAGAAGAAGGTCCTCTACCAATTCTCCGCGCGCGGCCACGACATGGCGCAGATCATGCTGGGCAGCCGGCTGACCGAGACGCATGATGCGACCTGCGGCTATTATCGTTCCCGCCCGCTGCTGCTTTCGCTCGGCGTCGATCCTGCCGACGCGCTCGGCTCGGCCATGGGCCGAGCGGGGGGCTACTCCGACGGGCGCGACATCGGCGTGGTGTTCAACTATCCCAACAATGAGGGTGCCTCGGCGCTTCCTATGTGCGGCGGTGTCGGCGCCCAATACACGCCGACCGCAGGCTGGGCGCAGGCCCTCGACTATTATCGCAACGTGTTGAAGGACGAGCGCTACCAGCGCGATATCGCCGTCGTGCTTGGCGGCGATGGTTCCGTCGCTTCGAACGGCTTCTGGTCGGCGCTCACCATCGCCACCACCCAGCGGCTTCCGATGCTGTTCTACATCGAGGACAACGGCTTCGGCATCTCGGTTCCTTCGACGGCGCAGACGCCCGGCGGCAACATCGCGGCCAACCTTGCCGGCTGGAAGGATCTCATGATCTTCGAGGGCGACGGATGCGATCCGGCCGAGGCGAGCCGGCTTATCGAAGAGGCGGTTGACCACGTGCGCGAGGCGAGGGCGCCGGCACTGCTGCGGCTTACCGTGCCACGTCTTCAAGGGCACAGCTTCCAGGATACCCAGGCCTATAAGAGCAAGGCGGTCGTCGAGGCCGAATGGGCGCGCGATCCCCTGCCGCGGTTGCGCGATTATCTGGTGCCGGCCGTGATGACGCCGGAGGAATGGAACGACGCGGCCGCGCGTGCCACCGCAGCGGCCGAAGCGGCGCGTGTCGAGGCCGAGGCGCGCCCGGTGGCGATCCCCGAGACCGTTACCCGCCATGTCTTCTTCGACGGCGAGATGCAGGCAATGGGCGGCCAGCACCGCCACGGCTATGTCGCGCCGTCAATGTCGGACAGGCCCGTCCCCGACGGCCAGCGCATCAACATGGTCACCGCGATCCGCCGCACGCTCGACCACGAAATGTCGATCAACGACCGCGTCGTGCTGTTCGGCGAGGATATCGGGCCGAAGGGTGGGGTCCATGCCGTGACCTTGGGCCTGCAGGACAAGTTCGGGTCCGCGCGCGTCTTCGATACGTCGCTTTCCGAGGAAGGCATCGTCGGCCGCGCGGTCGGCATGGCGCTCGCCGGTCTCGTCCCGGTGCCGGAGATCCAGTTCCGCAAATATGCCGAGCCGGCGACCGAGCAGATCAACGATTGCGGCACCATCCGCTGGCGCACCAACAATCGCTTCGCCGCCCCGATCGTGCTGCGCATGCCGGGCGGTTTCTTCAAATGCGGTGATCCCTGGCATAGCCAGACCAACGAGGTCGCCTTCGTCCATCAGCCGGGCTGGAAGGTAGCGGTGCCGTCGAATGCTGAGGATGCCGTCGGCCTGCTGCGCACGGCGCTGCGCGGCAACGACCCCGTGATCTTCTTCGAGCACCGCGCCATGCTGGACCACGCCTGGGCGCGCCGCGCCTATCCCGGCGACGATTTTGCCCTGCCCTACGGCAAGGCGCGCTTCACCAGGACGGGGAATGCGCTCACCATCGTCACCTGGGGCGCCATGGTCCATCGCTGCGAGGAGGCCGCAGCGGAGTTGTCGGCCGACATCATAGACCTCAGGACCCTGATGCCGTGGGATCGCGAGGCCGTTCTGACATCGGTCAAACGGACGCGGCGCTGCCTGATCGTGCACGAGGATCTCGGCACGGCCGGCTTCGGCGCCGAGATTTCTGCTGTCGTTGCCGACCAAGCCTTCATGGATCTCGACGCGCCGGTCTCGCGGCTGACCATGCCCGATATTCCGAGTCCCCATAATCCGGCGCTGCTCGATTGGGCGGTGCCGTCGGTGGAAAGCATCCGGCGCAAGATCGCCGACGTCGTGGCGTTCTGAGTTGCCGGCCATGGATGATCTCGTCGACGTGAAAGCGCCGCTCGAGCAGGAGGGCACCAAGGCGGTGGTGCGAAACTGGCTGAAACAGCCGGGTGAGGCAGTGCTCATCGACGATCCGCTGGTGGAACTGGAGACCGACAAGGTCACCCAGGAGGTGCCTGCGCCCGTCGCCGGTGTGCTGGAGGAGATTTTTCTCGGCAGCGGCGACGATGCCGTGCCGGGTATCGTGCTCGGCCGCATCCGCGTGGGGCCGGCCAAGGCCAAGGCGGAAGCTGCCGTCGAGCTGTCACCGGCGGCGGACGAGGCGGCAGATGGCGCGCCTCAACCGACGCGTTTCTCGCCAGCAGTGCGCCGGGCCGCCGAGCAATATGGTATTGATCCCGCCGTCGTGAACGGAACCGGTAAAGGTGGGCGGGTCACGCGCAAGGACATGGACGAGGCTTTCGCCGCACGTGAGGCGGCGCCGACCGTGGCCAGGCACGAGAGGCCGGTAATGCCACCTCGTTTGAAAGCCGAAGCGCGCCCCGTGCCGACGCCGGCGTCTCACGAGCCCGCCGCAGCCTCGCATGTTGTAGCCCATACGCCCATGCGGCTGGCGATCGCCAGCCATATGGCGGAATCGCTCGCCGCCGCGCCGCATGTGACTGCCGTCTTCGAGGCGGACTTTTCGGCGATCACGCGCCATCGCGATGGCAATAAGGGGCAGATGGCGGCCGAAGGCATCAGCCTTTCCTACACTGCCTATCTGGTTGCCGCGTCGGTCGCCGCCATGCGGGCGGTTCCCGAGATTAACAGCCGCTGGCATGCGGATCGCCTCGAGATCTTCGACGACGTCAATATCGGCGTCGGCACGGCACTCGGTGACAAGGGTCTGGTTGTCCCGGTCATCCGCAAGGCCCAGCATCTGTCGCTTTCCGGCATCGCGGCGCAGCTGCAGGATCTGACTGGTCGCGCCAGGGCCGGCCGCCTCAATTCCGCCGATGTCAAGGGCGGCACCTTCACCATCTCCAATCACGGCGTCTCCGGCTCGCTGCTCGCCGCGCCCATCATCATCAACCAGCCGCAATCCGCGATCCTGGGCGTCGGCAAGCTGGAGAAACGGGTGGTCGTTCGCGAAGTCGACGGCGTCGATACGATCCAGATCCGGCCGATGGCCTATGTCTCGCTCACCATCGATCACCGGGCCGTCGATGGCCATCAGACCAATGCCTGGCTTTCCCATTTCGTCAGGACGCTGGAAGGCTGGCCGTCGTGAGCGCAGCATATGATTTCGACGTCCTCGTCATCGGTGGCGGGCCGGGCGGTTATGCCTGTGCGATCCGTGCGGCCCAACTTGGCCTGCGGACGGCCTGCGCGGATGTCAGGGAAACGCTCGGCGGAACCTGCCTGAATGTCGGCTGCATCCCGTCAAAGGCGCTGCTGCACGCCTCCCATCTCTATGATCAGGCAGCGGGCACGGACTGGGAACGTTTCGGCGTTAAGGCCGGGGATGTCTCCTTCGATCTCGGCGCGATGATGCGCGGCAAGGACGATACGGTCGAGATGCTGACGAAGGGCATCGACGGCCTGTTCCGCAAGAATGCCGTGACGCGGCTGGATGGTTTCGCGCGTTTCACCGGGTGGGACCGCGTCGACGTCGAGGGTCGAGCCGTGACGGCGCGTACCATCGTGATCGCCACCGGGTCGGTGCCGGCGCCCTTGCCTGATGCGGAGATCGCGGGCGGCGACGGTTTTCTGGTCGATTCCACCGGTGCCCTTTCCCTGGATAAGGTCCCTGGCCGCCTCGTCGTCATCGGCGGCGGTGCCATCGGGCTCGAACTGGGTTCCGTCTGGCGCAGGCTGGGCGCCAGAGTGACCGTCGTCGAATTCATGGACCGAATCCTGCCCGGCATGGATGGCGATGTCAGTGCAGCCATGGCGAAGATCCTGCGGCGCCAGGGCATCGACATCAGGACGTCGTGCCGCGTGAAGACCATTCGCGGGCAGGACGGCGTGGCGACCCTAGCGATCGAGCAGGCCGGCAAGGTTCAGGAACTTGCTGCCGACGCTGTGCTGGTCGCGGCCGGCCGCAAGCCGAACACCACAGGGCTGGGCCTCGCCGAGGCGGGGCTAGCCGTGGACGAGATGGGCTTCATCCCGGTCGATCGCACCATGGCGACGTCGGTCCCTGGGATCTTCGCCATCGGCGACGTGACGCGGGGGCCGATGCTCGCCCATCGAGCGGAAGACGAAGGCATCGCCGTGGCCGAACGCATCGCTGGCCAGCCGGGAATGGTGAACCACGCCGTCATCCCTGCGATCGTCTACACCGATCCGGAAGCCGCAGGCGTTGGACGGACCGAGGAAGAGCTGAAGCGTGACGGCATGTCCTATCGGAAATCGTCCTTTCCAATGTCGGCGAACAGCCGGGCCAGAACCAATCGCGAACCCGACGGCTTCGTGAAGATACTGGCCGATAGCGAGACCGGCGAGGTTCTCGGCGCCCATATCGTGTCCACCGTTGCGGGCACGATGATAGGGCAAGTGGCACAGGCCATGGAGTTCGGCGCGACCGCGGAGGACATCGCCTATAGCTGCCACGCGCATCCCACGCACAATGAGGCCATCAAGGAAGCCGCCTTCGGCATCACGGGCAAGCCGATCCACATCTGAACTGTTGGTTCAGCCGCCGATGTTCCTGCCGATGCGCCTGGCGGCGCGCATTACCAGATCGGCGACTTCCTCGATCCGGATATCGGGCGAGAAATGCCGGGAGAAGGATGCGCTGATCGCCGCCTTCACCTGCCCGGAGGAATCGCGAACCGGCGCGCCGACCGACGATATGCCCAGGATGTTCTCGTCGACCACGAAGGCATAACCCTGTTCGCGCATCTTGGCCAACGAGGAGACGAGCAGATAGGGATCTGTGATCGTCTTCTCGGTGATGGCGCGCAGTGGCCCCGGTGTGAGCAGCCGCAGTGCCTCCTCGTCGCTGAGTGCTGCGAGCAGGACCTTGCCGATCGCGGTGCTGTGCAGCGGCATGGCCTGGCCGGGCTCGCCACGCACGGTCACAGGCCCTTCGCCCTGGATCGAGAGCAGGTAGATCGCCTGCTTGTCCTGCATCACGGCAAGATAGGTGTCGAGGCGCATCTCCTTGGTCAGTGCCTCGAGCTCCTTGCGCGATTCGACCAGCAACGCGTCCTTGCCCTGCAGCGACGAACCGAGATTGAGCACCTGATAGCCGATGCCGTAACGTTTGGTCTCGGCGTTCTGGCGGATGTAATGGCGCTCTGCCAGGGTGTTGAGCAGACGCTGCACGATCGCCGGGCTGAGGTCGAGCTGGCGCGCGATCTCGCGCGTGCCCAGGGGCCGGGCCGACGCGTTAAGCAACTCCATCACGTCAAGGCCGCGTTCCAGAGACTGGCTCTTCGTCATATGATCCCTCGAGACCCGCAGGGTCCGGCTTTGCCCGTCTAACGCATGGTCTGTCAATCCGGCCTCACGGCTCTCCGCTGCGACGGGTGCCTGGTCAGGCTTACTGCTGGAGAGCACGGGAGGACGTCGTCAGCAGTTCGCAGCCATTGTCGGTGACGATCGCCGTGTCCTCGACCATCATTCCGCCCCAGCCGATCTCGTAGTACGGCGTCTCCATGCAGAACACCATTCCCGGCTCGACCAGGGTTTCGGCATCCGGCCCGATCATCGGATACTCGTGCGAGCTGAGGCCGATGCCATGGCCGCAATGGTTGCGGTCATAGCCGGGCAGGGCGCCGCGACGCACCGTATCCATCGCGACGCGATAGAGTTCCCGGGTCTGAATGCCGGGACGGAGCATGGCGAGCTGCGCCTCCTCGCCTTTCAGGAGGGCATCGTAGCGTTCCATCTGCTCGTCGGTCGGCTGGCCCGCGACGACGGTCCGCGCCATGTCGGAAAAGTAGCCGTGGACCGAGCAGCCGACATCCATGCGCACGAGATCGCCCGCCTCGATCGGCTTGTGCCGGGCATAGGCGTCGACCCGAGAGCTCCGTTCCCCTGACGTGACGACGACGAAGCGGGCTATGCCGCCGTGACGGATCATATGGCGGCTGATCTCGCTCGCGATTTCGAGTTCGGAGGTTCCCGGCACGATGAGGGGGAAGATGTTCCTTATCGCCGTGTCGGTGATTTGCGAGGCGTGTCTCAAGAGAGCAAGCTCGTTGGGCAGCTTCGTCGCGCGGGAGGCTCGGAACCCTGATGCTGCGCTCGTGAATATGGCGCCCGCGATCTGTTCGCGCAGCATGTCCGCGACTGCCCTGTCGGTTATGTCGAGGCCGACGCGCTTGCCGGAAAGCCCGAAGCCGGCGATCGCCTTTGCCAGGGCTTCGGCGAAGCTGCCGCTCGCCGCCGGCATGTTTTCATAGCCAGCCTTTCCGGCAGTGCTGCCGACGAAGAACAGGCCATAGCGCCAGATGGCGGAGGGGTCGCCGATGACTTCGAGCGCCGCAGCGCCGTCGCTGGCGCCCGTCACCAGGGCGATCCGGTCCCGCGTGGCGACGATGGCCTGAGCATAGGGCTGAACGTCGTGAAGGATACTCCGATAACCGCTGAGATAGCCGATGTGGATCGGATTGGTCGAGACCACTGCTTCGAGCTCGGGAGCCGCGGTAAAGAACTTCTCCCGGCAGGCGGCTGCCAGCCCAACAAGGTCGACGCTTGGATGGTCGGGCGCGCTGTTCATTCTCACTCTCCAGAATCTCACTTTGATGTAACGATAATAGGAACGATGTTTCTATATTGATAGAGGATTTTTGTGCGGGTCAAGACGCGCAACGGGGCTCCCGCATTGGTCCAGCCGTGAGGTCGAACTCCTAATTTCGCCTTGGAGTGGCCGTTTTCCGGGCTGGAAATGCCGAGCGGGCAATGCCGGATGCTTTCCTCCATTCCCGGCTGGTACGCGCTGAAAATGAATTCGAACCCATTGACAGGCTGGGCACATGTGTCAAATATAGGAACACTGATCCGATAAATTGAAGATTGGCAATCAGCCGGTAAAACGTCGAGGACAGGGCGTTCCGGCCAATTCGGCAGAGGAAGGGGAACTGATGGACAGACGGCAATTTTTGGGACGCGCCGGCGCGTTGGTGACGGCGTCGGCTTTTGTGGCGCCGGGCCTGACAGTGCAGGCGATGGCTGCGGAGTCGCGCGGCAAGGTCACTGTCGGCGTCGTGACGGTCGCGCCGCCTTTCTCCTATGTCGACGGCGGTAAATACACTGGTATCAGCAACGACATCCTGCAGCGCGTCGCCGCGCTCGAGAATTTCGAGATCAATTACACGCCTCTGAAGTTCGACGCCCTGATACCGGCGATCCAGGCCGGCCAGATCGACATCGCGGTGAGCGGCATCTTCATCACCGAGGAGCGCAAGAAGATCGTCGATTTCAGCGACCCCTATCATATCCAGGGCGCGATCGTCGTTGCGCCGATCGACAGCAAGCTCGGCGGCATCGGCGATCTGCGCGGCAAGACGCTCGCCTGCGAGCAGGGCTCGGCCGCACTCAATGTCGCGCGCGAGAGAGCAGAGGAATGGGGGGTCGAACTGCGCATCCTGCAGGACGCGGCCAACATGCAACTGGCCATGAAGGCCGGAGATGTCGACGCCATGATCTACGATTCCGGCATCGTCGCCTACCAGATCAAGATCGAAGGCGACAAACCGACGATCAAGGTCATCAGCGACGTCATCAAGCCGACGGGCATCGCCTTCGCCCTGCCCAAGGGCAGCCCGTTCGTGAAGGTCATCAACGAAGGCATGGCCAAAATGGAGGCCAAGGGCGAGATCGCCGCGATCAAGCAAGCCTACAAGCTCGACTGAAGGCCTGGAGCAATTCCGGCAGAAGCGCGCGCAGCGGTTTTGCCGGAACTGCGTAAAAACAAAGAGTTGGAGACTTTCCGCGGATCGGAGAGAAGCGGAAAGTCTCTGCAGTCGAGAGAACCTCCATGACAGATACCGCCTGGCTGGATTACCTGCCGCCGCTTCTCTACGGCACCGGTCTGACGCTGATATTGACCGTCACCTCGATGGTCTTCGGCACGCTGATCGGCCTGGTGCTGACGATCATGCGCATATCGAAGTCGCGTATCGCGGCCACGATCGCCGCCGTCTACGGCAATCTCGTCCGCGGCCTGCCGCTGCTGGTGCAGATCCTGTTCGTCTATTTCGGGCTGCCGCTCCTGACGGGCATCCGCATGCCGGCCGTGGTGGCCGGCGGCATCGCCATGGCGCTCTACACGGGCGGCTTCATGGCCGAGGTCATCCGCTCGGGCATCATGGCGGTCGACAAGGGACAGATGGAGGCCGGTCGGTCGATCGGCTTCAATTACTGGGAGACGATGCGTCTCATCATCCTGCCGCAGGCGGTCTGGACGATGATCCCGAATGTCGCCAACCAGTTCAGCAACACGCTGAAGAACACCTCGATCCTGTCGGTCATCGGCGTCGGCGAACTGACCATGGCGGGGCAGACTATCTACTCCATGAACTTCGATACCATCCGCGTGCTGACCATGGTCGGGATCCTCTATCTCGTCATCTTCTTCATCGCCGAGAGGATCACCGCCATGCTGGAAAGGAGGATCCCGCAATGATCATTGCAAGGGATGTGCGTAAGTCCTTCGGCCAGCTCGACGTGCTGAAGGGCGTGAGCCTCGATGTGGAGGAGGGCGAGGTCGTCTGTCTGATAGGCGCGTCGGGTTCCGGCAAGTCGACTTTCCTGCGTTGCCTCAACCTTCTGGAGATCGCCAATGGCGGCGAGATCCGTGTCGACGGTGAGAACATCCTCGCCAAGGACGTGAAGGTCGACCTCCTGCGCCGCAAGATCGGCATGGTGTTTCAGAACTTCAACCTGTTCCCGCATCTGAACGTGCGGGAGAACATCACGCTGGGACCGACCCGGCTTCTCGGCCTGGATCGGAGAAAAGCCGATGCGCTGGCCGAGGAACTCTTGGCCTCGGTGGGTCTCAGCGACAAGGTCGACGCCAATCCCAGGCAGCTCTCCGGCGGCCAGAAGCAGCGCGCCGCGATCGCCCGGGCGCTCGCCATGAAGCCGAAGGCCATGCTGTTCGACGAACCGACATCGGCGCTCGATCCCGAGATGGTCAAGGAAGTGCTCGAGGTGATCAAGGACCTCGCCCGCCGTGGCATGACCATGGTCGTCGTCACCCACGAGATGGGCTTTGCCCGCGAGGCGGCGGACAGGGTCGCCTTCATGCATGACGGCAGGATCCTGGAACTCAGCCCGCCGAAAGACCTCTTCGGCAACCCGAGAGAAACCCGCACGCGCGAGTTCCTGTCCAAGGTCCTCTAAACCCGCCGTCGCTGCCCCTCATCCGCCACAGCAAGGTATCCGAACGCATGTCATCTCATATCGAGAGGGACGACCGCACCGCGTGCGTCCATCATCCCCAACCGAATCTCGACGGCTTCGCAAGCTTCGCAGTGCCGGTCTATCGCGCCTCCACCATAGTCTTTCCCGATGCGCGCAGCTACCGCGAAAGAGCGGCACGCAGCCCCGACGGCTACAGCTACGGCCTGACCGGAACGCCGACCAGCAGGACGCTCGAGGCGCAACTGTCCGGACTTCATCGCGGTGAACGCTCCATCATCGTGCCGTCGGGCCAGGCCGCGACAGCGGCACTCATGCTCACCGTGCTTCAGGCCGGCGACCATGTCCTCATCCCCGACAATGTCTATCCGCCGGTCAAGCAGTTCGCGGCCGAGGTCCTGCGGCCCTTCGGCGTGGCCGTCGGCATTTATGATCCGCTCGACCTCGATGCGCTCGACAAGGCCGTGATCGCCGGGGCGACACGCCTGATATGGATCGAGTCGCCCGGCTCGACGACCATGGAGGTCGCCGACATCGCGACGATCGCCGCGCTCGCCCGGTCGAAGGGCATCCTGACCGGCTGCGACAACACCTGGGCGTCGCCGCTTCTATGCAAGCCCCTGGAACTCGGGGTCGACGTGGTGGCCGAGGCGCTGACCAAATATGTCGGCGGTCATTCCGATCTCCTGCTGGGCTCGCTCACCTTCCGTGATGTCGATCTCTATGCACGCGTCAGGCGTCATCTCGGGACCCTGGGCATCGGCGTTTCGCCTGACGATTGCGCGCTTGCCCTGCGCGGCATCGAGACGCTCGCTTTGCGCCTCGATCATGTCGGCCGTGTCGCGGCCGAGTTCGCGGGAAAGCTGGGGGGGCTTTCGGGAATAGCCGAAGTGCTGCATCCGGCCTTGCCCTCTGCGAGCGGTCATGACGTGTGGAAACGCGACTTCCGTGGGGCCTCGGGCGTCTTCACCGTGCGGCTGAAGCCATGCAGCCAGGCGGTGCTGGACCGCGCGCTTGGTCAACTCGAGGTCTTTGCGATAGGCGCTTCCTGGGGTGGAACGAGAAGCCTGGTCGCGCCGATGACCCTCGGCAGTGACCGGACATGCAGGGCCGTCGATCCCGATCATGTGTATCTGCGCATCAGCATAGGGCTCGAAAGCCCCGAGGCCCTTTGGGCCGATCTGGAGCGCTTCGCAATGGAGCTCTCCTGAGCCCTGCCCCTGGGTTCCCGTTGCTTTCTTCCAACCTTCGGCAGCATTCGACTGCCGGAGGTTGTTGGCGCTGAGATTTAGCCGGATGATCATATTGGCGCCCTGTCCGGCGACCAACCGTTTGACTCGTCGGCGGAGGATCGAGTCTACTGACCTCTGATGGGCGGATTCGCGACGGTTGTTTTCCCGATATGTGGAAGAAAATGGGAAAATACAGCTGCCGGGCGTGGTTCGGGCCATGTAGGTTGCGCGGTCTTCGTTTCCTTCCCGGCTTGGAGTTGTCAATGATCTCGAAAATGTTGAAAGCGCTCGGCATAGGTGCGCTGGTTTCCGTCGCCGCCGTGTCCTCGAGCCTGGCCGATGCGGTCAGGATCGGCAGCAAGAATTTCACCGAGCAGTTCGTGGTCGCCGAAATCTATGCCCAGGCGCTGGAGAAGGCCGGTATCGAGGTGCAGCGGCGCCTCAATCTGGGCGCGACGCTGATCGCCCATGGCGCACTGGTCAACAACGAGATCGATCTTTATCCCGAATATACCGGCACCGCGCTCGCCGCGGTCGTCAAGGGGGATCTCTCGGGGTCGGCCGACAAGATCTATGGCGAGGTCAAGGACCACTATGAGAAGCAGCTCGGCCTGACGCTGCTCGACCCGACGAAGATCAACAATGGTTACGCCATCATCTTGCTGCCCGAGACGGCGGAGAAGTACAAACTGAAGACCTTGAGCGACCTCGGTCCCGCCTCCAAGGACCTGACCTTCGGCGCGGAAGGCACCTTCGGCGAGCGCAAGGACGGCCTTCCCGGTCTGGAGCGCGTCTATGGCATCAAGTTCAAGGACTTCGTCAAATTCGCCAAGCTGGGCATCCGCTACAGCGCGCTGACCAGCGGGCAGATCGACGTCTCCTTCGGCTTCACCACTGACTGGCAGATCGCCGACAGCAAGCTCGCCGTGCTCGACGACGACAAGGCCCTGTTCCCGCCCTACTATCTGGTGCCCGTCGTGCGCCAGGACGCGCTCGCCAAGAACCCCAAGATCGCCGAGGTGCTGAACAAGATCAGCCCGCTGCTCAACAACGAGAACATGCGTGAGCTCAACGCGGCGGTCGAGCGCGACAGGAAGGAGCCGGCCGAAGTTGCCGAGGAGTTTCTGAAGGCGAACGGGATCTGACCGGTTCCGTGCTATCGGCAGGCCCGATCGGCATCAGCGGTATGGTGCGCGCGGCTTGGCTGAAGCCCGGCCGTGCGGTCATGTTTGGCGGGAACCGCAAGTGAACTGGGCTCCGAAACATATTCCGGAGATCCTCGCGGCGGCCGGGCAGCATCTGGTGCTGTCGCTGGTGTCGGTGTTGATCGGCGGCGCGATCGCCCTGGTGCTTGGCATTCTCTGCGCCCGGCGCCCCCGGCTCTATGCGGTCGCGCTCACCGTCACCGGAACCATCTTTGTCATTCCGAGCCTCGCGCTCTTCGCGTTGATGATCCCCTTCCTGGGCCTCGGCATGAAGCCTGCAATCGTCGGACTGTCGTCCTATTGCCTGCTCATACTCCTGCGCAACGTCGTCACGGGCCTGCGCGGCGTGCCCGCCGACATCCTGGATGCGGCCGATGGCATGGGCTATGGGCCGTGGCAGCGCCTGGCCCGCATCGAGCTGCCACTCGCTCTGCCGCTCATCGTCTCGGGCATCCGGATCGCGCTGGTGACAGTCATCGGCATCGCCACCGTGGCGGCCTTCATCGACGCCGGCGGCCTCGGGTCAATCATCCTGATGGGCATCGACCAGAATTATCCGGAAAAGATCATCGTCGGCGGCGTGCTGACGGCACTGATGGCCACCTTCTTCGACGTCCTGCTGAGCGGGACCGAGAAGGCACTCCTGCGCTGGCGTCGCGATTGATCATGCTGCAGCAGGCCTTCATCTGGTTCATCGAGCATCCCGACGAGTTCAACCGAGCACTCGGCCAGCATCTCTTGATGTCGGGCGTCTCACTCGCCTTCGCGCTGCTGATCGGCATCCCGCTCTCGATCCTGATCCTCGGCCGTGAGCGACTGGCGTTCCTGGCGATCAACGGGGTCAATGCGATCCGCACTTTGCCGAGCCTGGCCATCTTGGCCATCATGATGCCGCTGCTCGGCATTGGTCTGTGGCCCTGCATCGTGGCCCTGACCTGCCTCGCTTTGCCGCCGATCCTGCTCAATGCCTATGTCGGCCTGCGCGAGGTCGACCCGGATGCGGTCGAAGCCGCGATCGGCATGGGCATGAGCCGCTGGCAACTTCTGCGCCGCATCCAGATACCGCTCGCGGCTCCCGCCATGTTCGCCGGCGCGAGGACGGCCGCCGTGCAGGTGTTGGCGGGCGCCACGCTCGCGCCCTTCATCGGCGGCGGTGGGCTCGGCGACTTCATCGCCATCGGCATCGGTGCCATGGACATGTCGCGGTTGCTGGTCGGGGCCATACCGATCGCGCTTCTCGCGCTCGGAACCGAATTCGTGCTCGGCCTTGCCGAGAGACGATTGTTCGCGGAGAGATCGGCGTCATGATCACGATGGAACATGTCACCAAGCGTTACGGCGACGGTGCCGTCGCTTCTGTGGACGATCTGAGCCTCGACATTCCCGAGGGCGTCACGGTCGCCCTGGTCGGTCCTTCGGGTTGCGGCAAGACCACGACGATGCGCATGATCAACCGGCTGATCGAGCCGACCGAGGGTCGGATCACGGTCAATGGCGCCGACGTGAAGTCGGTCGACCCCGTGATCTTCCGGCGGCATATCGGTTATGTCATCCAGCAGGTCGGCCTTTTCCCGCACATGACCATTGCGCAGAATGTCGGAGCGGTGCCCAACCTCCTGGGTTGGCCGGCAGACAAGATCGGGCGCCGTGCGGAGGAACTGATGCAGTTGGTAGGGCTCGATCCCGAGATGCTGCGCCGTTATCCGCGCCAGCTTTCCGGCGGACAGCGCCAGCGTGTCGGAGTGGCGCGCGCACTCGCCGCCGACCCGCCCGTGCTTCTGATGGACGAGCCCTTCGGCGCCATCGATCCGATCGCCCGCACCCGGCTGCAGGACGAGTTCAAGCAGATCCTGCGCCGCGTCCGCAAGACCGTCGTGCTGGTGACGCATGATCTCGACGAGGCGATCCGGCTTGGCGATCGCCTGGCCATCATGCGCGACGGCAAGATCGTGCAATATGACACGCCCGATGCGATCCTGTCGCATCCCGCCGACGCCTTCGTGGAGAACTTCGTCGGCGTCGACCGCGCATTGAAACGCCTCAGCCTATTCACCGTCGATCATGCGATGCGGGAGGGGGACGCTCCGGGAGGGGCCCGGTCGGTGCCGAGGGACGTCAATCTCAGGGATGCGCTAGCCTTGATGGCGGCCGACGACAGCCATGTGCTGGCTGTCGTCGACTCGGCCGGCACGCCATGCGGGCATGTGACACGCGACGCCATCTTCGCGGTCTGACCAGGGAGCGGGCCATGATCACTCTTTCCGCCACGATCGACACAGGCTACGCGCCCGATTTGGAGGCGTTCAAGGATTTCGTAGGGAAGGCCGAGAAAGCAGGATTGGACATGATCCTGTTTTCCGACGCCCCGGCCGTGTCACCCGGCGTGGGACCGGCTTTCGAACCGACCACGCTCGTTTCGTCATTGGCGAGTGCAACCGAGCGGATCGGGCTCGTCGCGGCGGCATCCATGTTCGCCTTCCAGCCCTACAATCTGGCGCGCCGCTTCGCCTCGCTCGACATCATCAGCCATGGCCGGGCTGGCTGGCTCGCGACGCTTTCGCCCGACACCGCGGAGGTAGCTCATTTCAGCCGGTGGAGCGGGATCGGCTCGGAGAATCTCGCTTCCCGCAGCGAGGAGTTCCTTCGTGTCGTGACCGGCCTGTGGCAGGGCTGGGATGCCGATGCTCTGCTCTTCGACAAGCTCGCCGGCCGTTTCTTCGACCCGTCGAAGGTGCATCTGCTCGGTCATCAGGGCGCCCATTTCTCCGTGCGTGGGCCGCTCAATGTCGCGCGTTCCCCGCAGGACCGGCCAATCCTGGTCCTGTCAGGCGTTTCGGAAGGCAATGTCGATCTCGCTGCAGGCTTGGCCGATATCGTGCTTTCGGAAGCACGATCGCTGGAAGAGGCGGCGGGATTGCGGAAGCAGTTGAAGCAACGCGCTGCCGCACTCGGACGTGATCCCGCGGAGCTCAGGCTTCTTGTCCGCGCGACGTCGGTTGTCGGAGAGCCGGAGGCATCTGCGACCGCAGGACGGATCGAATTTCGCGGAACGTTCTCGGAGATAGCGGAGGCGATGGAAGAGGCGTGGCGCGCAGGAACCTGCGACGGCTTCGATATGACATGCTCGGACGGTCCATCAGAGGATTTCGTCGAACATGTGGTGCCCGAACTACGCCGGCGCGAACTGGTGCGTGGCGACGGCGCCGGAAAGACCCTGCGCGCACGTCTCGACCTCACGACGGAGGCGCGGCCATGACGAAGCCCGAGATGAAACTTGGCGCCTTTCTTTGGGCGACGGGGCATCACATCGCCGCCTGGCGCCATCCCGACGCCTATGTCAAAGGCGGCGTCGACGTCGATCACTATGTCGAGCTTGCGCGGATCGCCGAGGCCGCCAAATTCGATCTCATCTTCTGCGAAGACGCCGCGGGCGTACGGGAAGCCAATGCGGCCATCGCCAGCCAGACCTCGCGTTCCATCGGCTTCGAGCCGATCAGCCTGCTCGCGGCCATCGCCGCGCAGACCAGCCATATCGGCCTCGTGGCCACCGCATCCACCAGCTACAACGAACCCTATGAACTGGCGCGGGCTTTCTCGTCGCTCGACCATCTGAGCGGTGGAAGGGCTGGCTGGAACCTCGTGACCTCGGCGAGCCACATCGAGGCGGCCAATTTCGGCGCCACCGGTCTGAGGCCGCATGCCGATCGGTACAAGCGGGCGCGGGCCTTCGCGGCCGCCGTCGGTGCCTTCTGGCGCGGCGAGCCGGCCACCGTCGTCGACGACGACCACGCGCATTTCGCGCTCGCCCGTCCAACGCTCGGGCCGTCGCCGCAGGGCGCTCCGGTTCTCGTTCAGGCGGGCGCCTCGGATGAAGGACGGGACCTCGCTGCCCGTACCGCCGACGTCGTGTTCACCGCCGCCCAGACCTTCGAGGAGGCCAAGGCTTTTTATGTCGACCTGAAGGGACGCATGGCCGCCTTCGGGCGCGAGTCTGACGACCTGAAGATCATGCCCGGCGTCGCGCCTGTCGTCGCCGAAAGCGAGGCCGAGGCGCGGGCCAAGGTCGAGGCGCTGCAGGAACTCATTCCCGACGATGTCGGCGTCGCCCTGCTCTCCAGCTATCTCAGCGTCTCCGATCTCCATCGCTATCCGCTGGACGGCCCGTTGCCGGAATTGCCGGCCACAGAGGGGATGCAGAGCCGCCAGGCGCTCGTGGTCGAGCAGGCGAGGCGGGAGAACCTCACCATCCGTCAGCTTGCGCGCCACTTCGCCGGGGCGCGGGGTCATTGGCGGATCGTTGGTACGGCGGGTCAGATCGCCGACGAGCTGGAGGCCCGGTTCCTCGGCGGCGCGGCCGACGGCTTCAATGTGATGCCGCCCTATTTCCCCGGCGATCTCGAGGCTTTTACGAGGCTCGTGGTTCCGGAACTGCAGCGCCGCGGCCTGTTCCGCCTGGACTATGGGGGCCGGACGCTGCGCGGGCATCTCGGCCTGAAGCGGCCGACTTGAATAGGAGTCGAATGATGACCGACGCAGATATCGAAACGCTCGCCGGGCCGATCGCGCGCGACGTCATCGAGCGGCGCTCTTTCGATCCTCACGGGAAAGCGATCGGCACGGATCTCGATCTGGCCTATCGTGTCCAGGAAAAGGTGGTGCGCAGGCTGATCGCGCATCGGCCTGGACGGGCGATCGGCGGCTACAAGCTCGCTTTCAACAAGGCGTCGTCCTACGCCTACTACGGGATCACCGAACCCTGCCTCGCCCCGGTCTTTGCCGACAGGATCGCCATGAGCGGCGTGCAGCTTGACGGTGCCGCCTATCGGGAACTTGTGATCGAGCCGGAGCTGATCGTGACGCTCTCGGCCGATATCGAGACCGGAGCGGACACCGCGGCGGTGGCCGCGGCGATCGGGCTGGTGCAGCCGGGTTTCGAACTGATGGATGTGCGCGGCGCCTTCGCGCATGATCCCTCCGCCGCCCAGGCGGTGGCGCAAGGCATCTACAATGCGGGCGCGGTGATTGGCGGTCCGGGCCTAGCGATCGAAGCACTCGATACCGCCGCAATCGAGACGTCGGTCACGATCGACGGGGCTGTCGTCGGCCAAGCTGTCGGCGCGGCACCTCAACATCCCGTCGAAGCGGTCGCCTGGGTCGCCAAGACGCTGGAGGCGCGCGGCGAGCGGCTGAGATCGGGCATGATCGTGCTGTGCGGCACGCATCTGCCGACGCGTACCGTCACCGCGCCCACCGATATCAGGGTCGAGATGTCGGGCCTCGGGAGGGCGGAATTCCGCCTCCGGTGAAGCTTCCGCTGCGCTCGTTCGCGGTGCTGCCGCATGTCCGAGAGCGATGTGGGCGCCGCCAGGCCACATTGCGCCAATAAATTGACCAATCGGCCGGTTAATAGTACGCTAGCTCCGTCCTGAGTGACAACGCCCGACGCCAACGGCCGGGTGCCCGGAAGGAGGAGCCGGCATGCTCAGCGTCTACGACACTTCGG
>VFQN01003904.1_pt1 | contig 20420 bp, 32 predicted proteins | sample 3512371 | NCBI WGS metagenome assembly VFQN01 (sample SAMN10412370, study PRJNA504923) | tailings metagenome | isolation source: Replicate 2 from Balatoc abandoned mine | place: Philippines: Itogon, Benguet | collected 2017-08-28
CCAGAGCATGCCAAATGAAGCGCCGCCCTTATTACCTGCACCAGCGGTCCTTCTGAACTGACATGGCATCTGTCAAGCTCCCGGCAGACGCCAGAGCAGGCCTAGGTGTTCAACTCGGGCGCTGACATTGCGTAAAGCTGGCTGGATGACCGCATACAAGGCTGTTGGCCCGTGTACCGGTATCATGGTGCTGTGTTATTACAGTCCTCTGAAAAGGGCCAAGGGCGTGTCTCCTTCACCGTGCTAAGGCGGGAGAACCAAGGAGTGCTCTTCAGGCAGGAGGACGCGGCTTGGCCACTCATGTGCACGCTTACAATGGCTTGTATGCCTGTTGCTTTTAGCTGTCTGCTGTGTGGTGCGTGGTCGAGGAAGTGCAGGGTGTGTGTGGCTCAGGCCTTCGGCTTCAAGGGCGTTCAAAAAGCCACGACCCTTGCGACGGCCAGGCACTGCGCCAGGGAGTAAACAGAGTTGATCTGCACATCTGCTAAGTTAAAGGGACTCGTGGGCAGGGGAAACCGTAAGGGCAGCCCCTGCGCGGTGTTGTGGCCCTGTCCCTGCACCCGACACGCCTGTTGGATTTTTGCCTGACGGACAAATAGTAGTGCTTCAGGCATAGACCTATGTGATTAAATAGTTGTGCACAGGAACCCCACATACAGCGAGCAGGAGCTTTCCTTGCAGGGGACGAAGGCTGTGGGACGAGTCTCGAGGAAGGCTAGAGCCTTGCCGCAGCAACGTAATTCCACACTACGTTACAAAATCGGCTGTAGCACCATCTCTGGCTCTTTGCCTCGTGCGTGGAGCTGCTGGGAGTGGAAACCGCCTCAGCCAGGCAAAATTTCGTGCTTCCATGTTTGGATGAGGCCCTCTTACATGTGGCTGCAAGATAGGCATTATAGCTTGAGCAATCTGTGCACTTTTCGTAGAGGCCAGCCTCGCCCGACGACGGCGCCGAGACGTCTCGGCGCCTCAGGACATACACGAAAGAGGTGCCCCAAAGCCAACCAAGGGCCATGCACTTTGCGTAGCTTGGCAAGGCCATAGTATAGCGTTACTATCAACTTAGCAGAGCTACTGGGCACGGCGCTCGGGCGGGCGTGTGGTACTGGGCCGTACGCGGCTGTTTCTAAGCGCCTCAGGGTATACTTGAGTCCTCCAAGAGCTTAGGCATAATCCTGTCTTCCTGACCTTCTCAGACATACACACCAGCGTTCCTCATTGCACCAATCCACACGCACTGCCCTCGCAAATCAGCACGAACTCCTCCTTTATCTCCCGACGCGCTACCATGGCCTTGGCGTGCAGAAGCCAGTCCCTGCAGATTGCGTCCTCCCAGCGGCGTGCTGCTGCGGCGGTGCCCTCCTTGGCTCGTCCACGTCTCACGTCGCGGACTGTAACCGCTTCCGCCCGGGCCCAAGCATCGCGTATGCCTCCTTCGGGTCTTCCGCCACACGTTGCATCTACTGCGGCCCCGGATTCGCCCAGGCAGCAGCAGCGCAGCTCCGCCATGTCGCGCGCATCCGCGTCCCCCACGGCGAGCGTCACCAGCCCAACTCATCTGCAGCCAAACCAGCCGGAGAACGACCCTTTCAAGCCCGTAGTGGACCGCAGTCCGCGCGTTCAGCGCGGCCCGTTCGGCTTGGCTGGGGCGGCTGTGAAGGTCGCCCCGCTTGCGCTGAACCTCGTTGGCGAGCGACTAACAGCCAGAGCTACCAGCATTCGTGATATTTGCATTCAAGGGCTCAACAACATCGCGTCGGGCAGATTTTGGCGCAAAGGGAAGCACGCCATTGTGACATTCGACACCGCTTCGGCCGCTCCAACTGACGAGACAGCCAACCTGAGTGCCGCAATTCATAGATTCAACATACTGGAACTCAGTGGCGAGGTAAGGGGCAGTCCATTTGGCCGGCACTCTCAACTTGCGGGAATGCATGGCTCACGTCGTCGCGTGACATCGGCACGCTTTACACGGCCTTCATAACCTTCAGATCAACATGCATCTGCATTATGTCTATGCTGTGTTGTGACTCCTGCGTTGCTGCGGCGCCACTTCATATCCCAGCGGTTGACCGAGCTTCGTACCCTCCCTGTGTGGTGTGTCCTCCCTGCAGCTGCCCACCGCGGTCGGCGCCCCCGCCCCCTCCCCGGCCGCCATGCCCCTGTCCCCCACCACCGGGGCAGCTGCCGACACCGAGGTAAGGAAGCCATCATGCAGCAGTTTAAAATATAGCAGCTGCCGGACCTACCGGTGTGTTAGGCTCAAGTGGCCCACTGGGACTGCTGCTGTTGCACGCGCTGCCGGCCACGCCCCAGCAACACAGCTGTACACGGTGCTACAGGCCTTGTGTACAACCGCGGGGCACAGGGGCCTAAAATTTACACACTGCAATAGACTCAAACAGGAAGACTTCGCTAAACCTTGCCGCCGTACAAGGCTTGTAACACGCCGTATTGCAATCGCCTGCAATTGGGGCCTGCACTCCGGTTCCCATCTTGGGTACCCAATTCCGCTGCCACCCTGACCCCTTTTTCCCCTTCCCCTTTCCCTACCCGCCTCCCCTCCTCCTTGCCCTCCCTCCCCCAGGGTGTGCTCTCCCTGGAGCTGCCTCCCGTGGTGCTCAACGCCCCCGCCCCCGCCCCGGCCCCCACGCCCCTCTCCCCCACCGCCACAGCAACATACGACGCCGAGGTGAGCGACCGCCCAGACCGCTTCGATGCGAATGAACCAGCGACCTATCTAGCATCTGATAGTTGGAAGAAAACCACCGACAACACCTCGTGAAGCACCTACCTAGCTTTGCGTATCGGGCCTTCTGGCATTGCTGCTGCTACCACAGCAAGCGCTTTTCCCACACTGCTTACTGTATACTGCTCCTGTCGCACGTGTGAGCACAGCACCCCATACACCTGCCTCCCCACCGTCCCTCCACTGACCCCTGCCTCCACTCCCCACCCTGCCCTCCCCTCCCCTCCCTTCCTCCCCCCAAGGCCTGCGCCTCCGCCCTGCGCCAGCTGGAGTCCCACGGCCGCCTCCTCACCCGCCTGGACCAGTACGTGCCCCACGCACTGGCCGGCATGTCGCAGGGCCGCACCTTCCGGCTGGTGCTGGTGCGGGACCGGGCCACGCTGCAGCGCCTGGCCCCCGCCGTGTGCGAGCTGGCGGGGATGTACGGCGGCGTGGTGGTGCTGGGCGAGGAGCAGGGCGAGCAGCTGATGCGCAGCGTGCTGGACATGCCCGCGGACTACACGGGGCACGTTGAGAGCAACAAGTGGGAGGTGGGTTGCAGGAACCTACCGTTGGAAACACACTTTGGAATTGCGCACACGCATTGCAGCGTGATGACCCTAACACCCGCCTGGCAAGGTCTTCCACATCTTCGAGGCAACTGGTGGTGCATCGTAGCCTCATTCCTTGGCACGCACCGTGTACCGTAGGGCACATCTCTCACAGCCGCTGGCAGCTTGCCTTCCCCTCTTCTACTCCCCGCTTACCCGACACTGAGTCCCTTGTCCTTCCCCCCACCCCCTTTCCCTCCGCCCACCCCAGGTGCTGTCCTGCCCCTCCGAGCTGCAGCTGCACCTCAAGGTGCCCGGCCGCGTGCACGTGGTGGACGGCGACAAGGGGGCCGACATGCGCCGTGAGGCCAACCGCCACGGGTACTCCATGAGCAAGTACGGCACGTGGTGTGCTGCGGCCGACCCCACCCCCTCCGCGCCCTGGTGGGACGTGTGCCACGTGGACCACCACCACGAGCCGCTGATGCAGAAGCGCATGGGGGAGTGGTTCTGATGAGCGGGCGGGTCGGAGTGGGTTAGGGCTTGGGGGACGGACGTGGGATATGGACATGGGAGAGCGTGTGTGAGAACTGATGAGGTAATGGGGACTAGGGCTGCTTACCTGCCCGCGCGGTAAGGGCATGGGTACCGGCAGTACGGCAGGGACCGGGCATTCGTAGGATGAGGCCTAAATTTGCGCGGTGGTATGACGTACACAGGCAGGATTGGAGATAGGGTTTAGGTGGGCAGGAGGCGTGTGAGGAGGCAGAGATGGTGTTTCAAGGCTAGGCGGCAGGGTATAGCGCGGGATGCAATTGGTGCGCCGCATAGTATGGTAGTAGCACGGGAGGTAGGCGGCAGGCAGGGCGGCGATACGTCCGCAAAGGAGCAGGACCCATTGATTTGACTGGTCTTGCTGGCATTAGTATAACTGGCAGAGTGTTCCGGTCTCGCACGTTCTTCTTCTAGCATTTCGCGTCCAACCGCGGAAAGGCTGGGCCATCGAATGAATTATATTTTGGCTTTGTCGTGGTTGGTTTAGTTTGGCAGTTGCGCCTGCCCTTGGTAGCAGGTAGCCTGGAGCTCGTGGTTGGGACCGCTTGGGACTGCATGCCGGTGCACGGCCGCGCGGCGTGTTGCAGGCTTGGGAGTCTTGCGCTTCTTAGATATTGATATTTGATGACTGTTAGGGCCCATGTAGCTTAGACTAAGACGAACTTGGTGGTGTCATGGGCGCTGGTCCCATGCCCTTTGCAGTGTCGTGGCAGCACGGCACGTGGCACGGCACCACCGTAGTCTTAGGGCGCCTAGGGGTTCCACGTACCGGCAGTTGCTCCCGTGTTGGATTGTTTAGTAGCCCCGGTAACCCTTTACCGGTATTTGCCTTTCGGCTTGTTACTTGATTCGCGCTGCCTGCCGGTTGGTTCTGTGGAGGGCTTCGCAGAACTCGACATGAGCGTTGGTGCTTAGGGCTTGGCGGGGCGGGAGGCCGCCTCTCATTGATACGATGCGTTACATGTAAGGCACAACGCGTAGCTTGAGCCATCCGGTATTGAGGTTTTCGTCCTTTGGGAACTGTCTCGGCCTTGCAGACGGCATGTTGGTTACAGTTGCATTGTCCCCACAGCAATTGTATGTGGTAGCAGCCCACATCAGGTACCGTACACACCAGCCCACACCCACACCGGCAGTGCGTTGGGCAGTTCAGGGGAGATGGTCACCGTGTGTGCGCCCTCCGGACCTCAAGCACGCACCCAGTCAACACAGCCCAGGTCCATTAGTCTGTTCCCTCACTCGCCCTCCAGGACTGCCGAGGCACAGCTGCACCCAAGTTGCACGCCCCGGCAGCGGCAGCAGTGTGGCGCTACGCTTGCCGCAACCGCGGCGCCTGTGACTCGACCAACACCGCCGTTGGCCGCAACAGGACATGGCCAGGTGCCCAACCTGAGGACAACAACAGCTACCTCCGAGTTACTACGGCAAACATGTAGCGGGGGCCGGCCGATGATGGGCCCACTCCACCTAGCCGCGGCCTGCCGACCAGTCTTCGACTCACGCGACTTGCTTCCCACAGCCAGCGCTCCTGCCCCATCGCTCCCTCCGTCACCGTCACCGTCAGTTACCGGTACTGCAGAGCCACTGCTGCCCACGTCCCTGCGCCTTCGCCTGTCCCTCGCCGTGCCGTTCGCCCCTGACGCAGCCTTTCCTCCGCCCCCCTCGGGATGACGCCTCACACGCAGCCACCTGTCCATGTCCTTGGATGCCTCTCTCCGCCTCCCAGGCCCCCACCATGCCACCACCGCCGCCGTCCCACCCCACCCTCCGCTCCCTGCCCCATCCTGCCCTACCCTGCCCCTCTGCACGCCCCACCCTGCATGCCCCTCTTTCCTCCGCCGAGGCCCCAGATCCTACTACCGCCTCCACCCTACCGCAACCAACACCACTACCACCCAGCTTCCGGTCCCTGCCCCATCCTGCCCTGCCTTACAGCCCCCTCCATGCCCCAGGCTGCATGCCCCCCGTTCCTCCGCCGAGGGACAGTAACGGCCAACCGCCTCTGCCGCACCACAACACACCATGCGTATCACTCCTACCCCTCCAGGGTTCCGCAGTCGTAGGCGGTGTGGTCCAGGAAGTGCGACGGCTGGAAGGCGGCGCGCACGAAGGCGTTGCGCACCGCGCACACCTGGGGGTAGAGGGGGCGGGGGAGAGGGAGCTCGCGGAATTTACGGTCGGAGTTTGCGGCTATTATTGGTAGTTGTGTAACATAGCGTTGTCCACTCACTTGGTCTGCGCTCTGCCGAACCCATGCACTCCCTACCCTGCGGGCCCATGCACCACATCACTGTCACCTTGTTGCCCCATACCCCCATCCACCCCAGGGCCCTCACCGGCTGCAGCGGTATCTGCAGCGCCGCCCCCATAAGGTTCGACCGCACGGTCAGGGGCAGGCAGCGCTGGGAGCGGCCCGCCTCGTACGACCGAAGCGCAGCCGCCAGCAGGCCGCCGCCACCTGTCAAGACACCGGGCAGCGCGGCAGGCAGGTTAGGGATTGACGCGCGTGTGACTATGGGCGTGGGTGAGTATGGGATAGCGGCGGGCCTCGTGTGACCGGAGCACGGCAGGAGGCGAGAGATGCCGTCGCTGCTGCCGCAACGTGCACGGGCGCGGGGCAGGCACGTGTGTGGACAGCACGTGTGTGGGTCGGACGGGCGGTCAGGCCTGCAGCCCCGTAAAGCGTGGCGTGGCGGCGCGGGCCTGCTGGCTAGACTCCGGCGAGAAGCCGCCGCCCTGGCCTCAAGGTGCAGCCGCAAGGCAGCGGGCAGGCATGCGGGTGCGGTGCCTACTGAGCATGTGACCGCTGTCAGCGCGAGACCCGGTTGTGTCAGGCGTCTAGTATGGCTTCCCGTGTAGCATGCTTGGCCCTTAAACACCCCAACGCACGGCCCCTGGCGCCCGCGACACGCGCCGCCACCTCATCATGCGCTTCACCTGCCCGCAGCGCCGTGCTTGGCTTTACACCGCGCCGTGGAGTTAGAGCTAGGGCTAGAGCTAGAGCTAGAGCGCGAATTGGAGAAAGGTCACCCACTTTCCCGCACCGCACCGCCCTGCTCCACTGCGTCCCCCAGCGCCACTTGTTCAAAGCCATTCTATATGACAGTCCAAAGTAGTAATTCAAATCGTAATGCAGATAATCACAATGTTCGCCCCACCTTGCCGCACCGCCCTGCACAGCTCTACCGCGTCCTCCAGCGCCACGCAGCCCCCCTGGCCCAGGTTGGGGGTCATGGGGTGCGCCGCGTCGCCTGCCAGCGTCACGCGTGCAGAGCCAAATGACCCCGCAGTCCACCTGGGGGCGGGGTCCAGGGTGGGGCATGGGAGGAGGCGGCAGCAGCGGATTGGAAAAAGGAGAGCATGTAGCGCAGGAATAGGTGACGTAAATTCTCCGTATCGCCCGCATGTGATCATGCCGTATGAGATAGAAAAAGCCAGAAGTCCGGCTGCAGCGTCCGGGTTGGGGGTCATGGGGTGCGCCTGCCAGAGTTCTGTGCCCGGACCCGAACGAGCCGGCAGTCCACCTGTGTGTGTGGCGTGGATGAAAAATCGGCGGGTGTGTATGTACCAGTCTAAGACCAGGTGTGTATGTAAATGGGTAGCAGCAGGATAGAATCAAGGGAGTAAAATATTGAAAGTACTCTACAAGCCCCACCGGTCCGACACGCGGCTCCACGAAATGTCCTCTGGCGGTGTGGCGGCCACCGCTCCCTCCACGTCCCAGCCCCAGCCCCGCACAGCAGCCAGGGCCAGGCGCCGCCGCTCGGAGGGGCTAGGGGCAGGGCGCAGCGCCTCTGGGGAAGCAACGGAAAGGGCCAGGGTTAGGGGGGGCGGCCAGGTGGGATCGCTGCGTGTGGGAACGTCCGGAGCTGTCCTGCCGCAGCAGCGGCATGCGCAGCGAGCAGGCGCGGACGAGGGGGAGCACCTGGATGGGCATGGTGCTGTGCCGGCATCTGTCTCGGTGGGGGGCAGCTGGGTGTGCGCTGCAGGAGGGAGGTGCCTGCCAGCTGTGGTGCACGTTGCTGGAACAGGAGCAGGTGCGCCAAGTGACCGCGGTCCTTACATACTACATGCTGTCACTCAGCCTTGACGGCCGCAAGTGCTACATGCCGGACGTGACGGCTGTTTCCACACGCACTAACAAAGTAGATGCAAACGTCTTTGGCGGCCCCGGGCCTCCAACGAACATGGTGTACCCCACAGCAGTTGCGCCCCCAACACCCCCGTCCCATGTCACACACGGTGCAATTCCCGTCCGGCGCAATTCATATCCGGCGCGGCGCTCGAGTGCATCGCGCCTCCAAACGTGCACGCGCGCCCCGCTTACACCTCTCCTTGGGCTTAACTCCCAACGCCTCCATGGCCCTTTCCGCGTCCACTCCCCTCACCCCTCATCCCCTGCCCTCACCCTGCTCGCTGGCGTTGTAGCACACGAACCAATAGCAGGAGGAGGGCGTCACAGGGTACAGCCCAGCGCGGACGCCCTCGCCCCAGATCTGCAGCCGGTAGAGGACGGATCAGGGAACAAGGCATGTGGACGTGGAACGTCATGAGAGCGAGAGCGAGAAGTCTTTTGTAACACCTGGACATGGCCATGATGCTGCACCCGTACCGTCAGCGTACAGCTGTACTGCTACTCATGCATGCTACCTGGTGCCCGTACACCTGGCGGCTGGTGTCCAGCGGCAGGCAGGCATCCGGACGGTCCAGACGCCGGAACCTGCATGACGCCAACCGTACACGCTACCAGTACGGCAGTCGTACGGCAACACACCCCGAATCGCATGCGGCCCACCCCACGCACCTGGCGGATGGTGTCCAGCGGCAGGCCGCCGGGGCCTGTCCCCGAGCCGTGTGTGGGGAACTCCGCCACGCCCCGCAGTGCCACGTACCCGGCGTAGCTGGGGGCAGGGCAGGGCAGGGCAGGGCAGGGTGGGGGCGGTTTGGGAGTGGGCAATCCTGACCACGGAGAGGCTCCGGGCGCATGTCCGCAGCTGTGCCAGCTGTGATACCGTGAGCGGTTGCGCAGCTTAACACCGCCCGGAGCTGCACTGTGCAGTCATTTTAACGGTACTTTCGCAGGTACGCCATACGGGCCCGCGTGTGTAACACCGGCCAAACATCAAGAGCACACGGCGTAACCTACTCTCCGACCACTCAGCTACCAGCACCGGCAATCAAGGAGGCCCCTCTCACTTTGGCTTGGCGAGCCCCAGGTGCCGCGCGACCACGCTGCCCACGCCGTCCGCGCCCACCAGCGCACTGCCGTACACTGTACTGCCGTCGCTGAGCCGTACTGCAACGCGGCCGTCCGGGCCGTCGCCTGCCGAGAGTATGGCGTCCACGCCCGTGCCGAACCGCACCAACCGCTCCGCGTCAGGAAGCTTGTCGTACAGCGCCTGCCATGGGGCGGCAAGGAGGGGTATTTAACGACTGTTACGGATAAGACCCATTTGTGCAGATGCACTAGTTGGCTTGCACCAACCCTTGCCTGGGCCAAGGCGGGCTACGGTAAAGGGCTATGTGTTTTCCGCTGTACCTGAATGGCTGTGACCTGTAGAACAACTGATGTGCATGGCATGCGCACAACTGGAGCCGCGCGATGTGCCACCTATGGCTGCTGCTAGTGGGCTAGTGGCAGGGCGGCTGCAGGCGTCTGGTGACGTGCAGAGCGGTTGAAGGTTTGTGCAGGTTGCATGCGGTAACCGTCCAACAATGGCACGGCTTTAAGCAAGACTGATGCAACGTGCAGTAATCGCGCGCGGCCCACCACACCTGCAGTAGGGTCGCCCGCCGCACCCCCCGGAACTCGGTGCTCATGGGCCGCCCTCCGCCCGGGGACCCCTCCTTCCCCACGTCGCACTCGCTGAAGGAGAAGGCCCGCAGCAGCTCGCCGCGGGAGCTGCATAGCTCAACCCTGGGCAGGGGGTGTGGGCAGGCGGTGTGGAGTTTGACCTCTTCCTATGAATGGGCCGGTGCGGGCCGGTGGTGAGGAGTGTGACTCGTTCTAATGCAATAATGTACATTGCTGAGCACCCGCAGCGACTCGCTCCAATAGTTGCACAGCTCGACCCTGGGCAGGGGGTGTGGGCAGGTGCGGGCAAGTGATGTAGAATGCGACCTGCCAGCTCGTCATACCACACGAGGATCGTGGGGGCCCGCATCAGCTGCTCATACTGTACTGCACGACGCAGAAAGCTGGCTCTAACTCCCCACGGCCCCCGTCAGGGGAGACCCTCTTCCCTCTCCCCTGCTGCCCCGGTGCGGTTTGGCTGGGCTGCCTCGAAGCCAGGCTTTTCGCCCACACTTGTGCACAGCACAACATTGATACCGACCACTCTACCATATTGCTCGCTTCCACCGTGCCAGGCGAGCTGCTCTTCGTGGCAGGTGGAAGCGCTTCCTTGACCCTTGACGCCTAAACACCGTTTCTTAGCATTGCATTGCATACAGCCCTCACCTTTATCCATCTGCCCAGCTGCTGGTGTCCCTGCCGCAGGTCATGGCGCACTAAGTGGGCTAAGCCTACAACTTCGCCTCACTTTCCCTGCCCCGCTTCCCTAACCCACCTGCCCAGCTGCAGGTGTCCCTGCCGCAGGTCCTCCCCCGCGCCCAGGGTGTCCAGCGCCCGCCACGCGTTGCCCCACAGCCCGATGGCGGCGCCCTCCTGCTTCAGCCCGCCGCCAGCCTCGAACACGCGCACCGGCACGCCCACCTGCATGGCACGTGGCAAAATGGCACGTGGCAAAATGGCACGGCGCACATGGCACGCGTGGCACGGGTGTGCTGGGAATGACGGCGAGCGTTGCAGGGCATGGGGTGCACAACGGTTTGGGATGCCGGGGAAGGAGGGAATAGGGCTGGACTACGCTTAGGAGTAGAGCGGAGGGATGGCGGCGTGGTTAGCGGATGAGCTGCACCCCACGCGAGTCAAGCGGTACCAGGGCGGGACTGTAGTCTCATTGACATGCATCATCGCGAGCCACATGTTGCGGGTGTTTGCGGCTTACTGCATCCCTGCCTGTGAAACCAACAACCTTACGTCACGTCAGCCAGACTCCTCAAGGTCACACCTCCCCATTTCCCACTGCTCCAGCTTTTCCGCGCACCGGACGTAACAGAGTCGTACGCCATTGTTTGTGTAGGGACACACAGGCTGCCCCCGCATACACACAGAGCGCAAGCGGCCGTACAGCAATCGGGGTGTCTCCCTACGCATACCTTGGTGAGAGCAAGCGCCACAGCCAGCCCAGCAATTCCCGCTCCGGAGATAATAACGGGCTCCTTCCATTCCTGACGAGTAGCAGCATTGGAGGTAGCAGCTGGAGCACCCTTGGCGTTTGTTATAAAGCGCAGAGGCGCGGTGACCCGGGCTGAGCGGCATGGATGTTGTGTGTGGCCGGGGAGTCCCCGGCCCCTAGCGCATGGATTCCGGCTGTTGATGTGTAGCATCATATTGGGATGCTGCCTGCCTACTGTCCTCAATGCACGGGATAAGACGAGCTTCACTTGAGTGGTTGAAGTGGTTGCAACCGGCAGTTCGTGCGGAAGCTTGTTACCATGCTGAATGAAGACTCCTGCTGTACTGTAGCATTGTATACTACTGCTGCCTGCTACGATTGCCTGCTGCTGAAACCACGACTTATTACGGTTCGTCTTAAGTGTGCACAAAAGGCAGGGCATGTCGCCCGCAGACCATACGGGCGACACTGCTGTTGCCATGGAAAACCTCAACCTAGAAGACAGCAAGGTGGAGGATGCGGAGGGCTCCCAGACGGCCGGTCTGAGCAAGGGGCAGCTCAAGAAGCTAAAGCAGAAGGCGAAAAAGGCAGCCGAGGCCTCAGCGGCAGGAGAAGAGGTTGGTGCTTCTGCCCCAGCGGCAGAACCGGCGGGGCCTGCGGAGGAGCAGCAGCAGGTCGGCGAGGACAATGACTCCGATTCGGGCGACGAGGCCGACGCTGGCGCGGACGCTGGCGCGGGTGGGGAAGGGAAGAAGAAGAAAAAGAAGAAGAAGTCCAAGAAGAAGGCGGGTGCAGCTGCTGACGGTGCAGCGGGTAGCGCTAACGGCAATAGTGTGGGGGCAGCAGGCTCGGCGGCGCCAAGCAGCAACGGCTCGGGGGCGACGAAGCTGCCTGCTCTCAAGCCGGGCGAGAAGTATGAGCAGACCAGCCCGCCGACCATCCCCGTTCGCCTGCTGTTCCCCGATGGGAAGTACCCCGAGGGCGAGTGGCAGAGCTACAAGGACGACAATCTCTGGCGTGAGACCAGCGCAGAGAAGCGCGCGCTGGACCGGCTCAATTGGGACATGCTCAACGAGGTCCGCCGTGCTGCCGAGGTGCATCGCCAGGTGCGCAAGCACATGAAGACGGTCATCAAGCCCGGCATCAAGCTCTTCGACATGTGCGAGGAGCTGGAGAACACCGTGCGCACGCTGATCGAGGCCAACGGGCTGGACGCGGGCATCGCATTCCCCACCGGGTGCTCCCTCAACTACGTCGCCGCGCACTGGACCCCCAACGGCGGCGACAAGACGGTGCTGCAGTACGACGACGTCATGAAGATCGACTATGGGACGCACGTGGGCGGCCGCATCATCGACTCGGCGTTCACGGTGCACTTCAACCCGCGGTACGACCCGCTGGTCAACGCGGTCAAAGAGGCCACCAACGCGGGCATCAAGGCCGCGGGCGTGGACGTGCGGCTGTGCGACGTGGGCGAGGCGGTGCAGGAGGTAAGCTTGACCCAGGGTTTTGGGACGACGGTGTGGGGTAACCCTGAATGGGAGGGAGTCTGGGCAGGCTGGATGATTGCTGGGGTGGGGTTTGGTGAATTGGGTCGGGTCACGCGGTACGTGTTGGCTGCGGTAGCGGGAGCATCCGCTGCAGTGTAGGGCGCTGCTGCCACTGGCCACAAAGGGGTGCCATGTGAAGCATCGGGGCCGCAGCGTGGGACAAGGCTGCGCAGCGGTTGCACGCAGCGGAGGCGGGGCCAGGAAGGGGACGGCTTGGCGGCTCCCCTCAGGCTCTCATGGCCCCGGGGCCTGAGGGCGCCGCCTTTTGGGCGCATCGTAACAGCAGCAGAACAACACTTCCGCTCGTATAACTCCCTTGACTGCTCAGCAGCAGTAGCAGTGGCGGTCAAGGAATTGGCGGCGCAGAGACGAGCCCTGTGCGGCTTGGTTTGCCGGTTCACTGGCGCGTCCGTTGGACGGCCAGCCCTTTAGTGGGGCGTGGGGCGGCACCGGCCTGGTGGCACGTGTGGGGTCGCCGGCAGCAGGGCCAGGGACGTGCGGCGGACAGGCGGCTGTGGCAGGAGCGGAGCTGCAGCAGCAGCAGTGGCGGGCTGCTGCAGGCTACGGCCCAGCCGGCGCAAGCAAGCAGCGGCAGCAGCTCATGGGTGTATGGGTTGGGTACCAGGCGGCGCCTTCAACGCCGGACGTAAGACCATTGGCGGCGCTGGCAGGGCCGGCGTGGCACCCGAGGGTCGAGGCGGGCAGGGCGCCGCCGCTTCGCTCCACCGTGAGGAGGCGGGGGTTAACCAGTTGACGTGCTGTGGGCTCTTGGGGAGGCGGTCAGGCCTGCAGCAGCGAGGCAGCAGCGCATGCTGGGGGCAGCGGCAGCAGCGATGACGGCGGCCGGCGTTGAGGGGCTGTGGCAGGGGATGGGGGACTGGGTGGTAGGAAAAAGCTGGGCAGGCATTGTGACGGCTCGCTTGGTCGCTTACAGATACAGGTGCTCACCGGCGGTCATGAGGACGCACGGTGCTGTAGCGCCGCATGGTGCAGCGGACAGCTTCCCGTACCGTACAATTTCGATCCCCTTGCCGTACTATCGTACATCCTTCACAGGTGATGGAGTCGTACGAGGTGGAGCTGGACGGGCGCAACTACCAGGTCAAGTGCGTGCGCAACCTCAACGGCCATTCCATCGCGCCCTACCAGATCCACGCGGGCAAGAGCGTGCCCATCGTGCGGGTGGGGCGGGGAGGCAGGGAGGGGGAGGGAAGAACTCGACAGTCGTGCAAATGGGGTGTGAGCAGTGAAATTTAGGGGGGGGGGCGTTTCGTACGGGGCGGACAGTGCCGCGGCAGGGCGGGCGGGAACTGGGTTTGGGACTGGAACTGTGAGATGTGGCTCGGCCAGGCATGCCTTGACGGTCTGATGATGGCACGGTATGGGTTTAGGATTTTTTACTTGTCGCCACTCCCCGGGCGACTGGGAGGCGAAAAGGTAAGTCGCCGCTTGCCATCGCCTGGCGGAGGCGCTCCCGGTCCACTGAGCGCGGCTGGGCGCCTCTGTGCGCGTTGGGGCTTCCCTTACATTCTGCTGCTGTGAAAGCGCGGGCAATGGTGCGTCCATGCCCTTGTCCTCCTAAACCAGTGCTGAAGCCGTTGCGATATCCCCCCCACCCCCAGGGCGGCGAGGCCACGCGCATGGAGGAGGGCGAGTTCTTCGCCATCGAGACCTTCGGCACCACCGGCAAGGGCTACGTGCGCGAGGTGGGGGTTGCACGTCACGCGATGCGTTGCCGTCCGCATTAAAGGAGGAAGTAGCAAAGCCTGGGACACGGAGCAGGATGTGCGGGTTAGGGGGGGTGGCGGAGGGCGGGGCACCGCCGTCAAGGTTCGCAGGCGCGAGGCGCTAATTGTTGGCAAGGAGGGAAGGAAAGGCAGTCGGGGTTCAGCGGGGAAAGGGGGAGGGCTATGTTCAGGCAGGGAGGGCAATGGCGCTGTCCGGTCGCCGTGCAATGAGCAAGCCATGTAGCAGCACCCTCCTCGCGCAAGTGGCACGATTCTCGAGCCCGCGAGAGTGGCCAGGCGCCCGCGCGTCGCATGTGCCGCTGTCCCGCCATCACCCCCTGCGCTTGGAGCTTGCCCACTGCGAGCAGCCTCTGCTTGCACGTGGCAAAACGTTGCCCGCCACCGACAGTGCTGCCCCCGCTGGCACGCCCCGTTGCAAGCCCCTCCCGCACTTCCCAAACCTCCAACTCGGGCAGGGGAATGTGTGCTGCCGTGTAACTGTTATTGACTTGTACCGTATCCTTCCCCCCTATCACCGTCACCCCATCACCCTTCAGGACCTGGAGTGCTCGCACTACGGCAAGAACTTCGACGTGGGGCACGTGCCGCTGCGCCTGCCGCGCGCCAAGCAGCTGCTGGCCACCATTGAGAAGAACTTCGGAACGCTGCCCTTCTGCAGGTGGGCAGGGGCCGAAGGGATCGTAGGCATCCCTTGCTGCGTGCTTGGATGTGAACTTCTACCTGTAGTGCTGTGGTGAATCAAGGGTGACGGCCACGGTGAGGAGATTCCGTCCGAGATGCAGGCCTCCTTGCGTTTAGACACATGTCCGTCAGTGATCCTGACGTATCCACCAATGTTGAATGTTCCCCTTCCCAGGCGCTACCTGGACCGGCTGGGCGAGGACAAGTACCTCATGGCGCTCAAGAACCTGTGCGACGCGGGTGGGTGGGGGTGGGGGATGGGGAAGGGGGAGACGGGCTGGCGTGTTGGTGCTGGGGACTGGGGGCGGAAGGCAGGAGTTGGGTGGGGCTGATAGGTTGCGACTGCGAATACAGGAGAGGGATAGATGGGCAGGGCTGGGGCGCTCAAGAACCTGTGCGACGCGAGCGCGTGGGGCCCTGACTGGGCTGGTGCACCATGGGACCGTTGGGCGGATGTGGGGCGGGGCTGAGGGGCTGGGTTGGGAGGGCGGGTATGCCCAAGACTCGGCGCAACTTGGGCAGCACTGCAGCAGGGCGGGGTGGTGTGGGTGTCCCGGGTCATGGGGCACAGACGTTGAAGGACGGGGGAGAGGGGTGGGTGGGGGAGGGTCGTGGCGCTGGACACTCCTTGCGACGCGGGCGGCGATGAAGGGACAGGGCGGGGTGCCGTTGGGGGCTGGGACCATGGGACGGCTGTGCCCCGAGCAAGGGCAGGGGTGGGGCGAGGGGTGTGTTGGGTGGTGGCATCGCGCTCAGGTGGCACGTGTGATTTGTCGGCAGGTCGGGTGGGGAGAAGGGGCAATAGGCTTTGGTGGATACGTCAGCACAGCGCAGTTGCGGGGCTTGGCAGGCAGGGGAGGCGTACGGCGCTCAGGGACATGTGTGCGGCGCGTTTTGGGCCTTGGGTGGCGGGTCGCGGGAAGGCAGGGGTACAGGAGGCCGACAAGGAAGCTGGAAGGTTGCGTTGTGGAAGATTGTGTTGCTACACGGGCATTGCCCACCGCCAACACCCCCTCCATGCGGCGCCCATGCCTGCCACTTGGCTGTCCACCGACGTGGTGGACCCATGGCCCCCCGCTGGTGCACGCCACGCGCGCTACGCACAGACCCAAATCACCAGTGCGTTCTTTGCCTAACCGTATTCACCTCACTTTGCTGTTGTCCACAGGCGTGGTGGACCCGTACCCCCCGCTGGTGGACGCCAAGGGCAGCTACGTGGCGCAGTTCGAGCACACCATCTACCTGCACCCCACGCGCAAGGAGGTGCTATCCAAGGGGGACGACTACTGAGCGGAGCTGGCAGCCGGAGGCGCGGACGTGGACGTGGGCACGGGCTCGGACATGGCGGGAGCAGCAGGGACGGCAGTCGGAGCTGCAGCGGCGGCGCGAAGGCCGGCGATGGGTTGTGGGTGCAAGCGGGTGCGCTGTTTGAGGCGGGTGACTGCTGAGCAGAGCTTGGAGGCGGGCGCGGGTCCGGACCGCGACACGGTCGGGGCAGCAGGGACAGCAGCAGGGGGAGGGGGCTAGTCAGCCGGCACGGCGGAGGAACTGGTACGCGGTTGGAGCAGCAACGCGAAGGGGGGCGACTTGTGAGCGGGCGTAGCAGCCGGAGGCATGAACACGGTCGGAGCAGCAGTGTGAGGGGGATGGTCGTCGGAGCAGGAGGCATCTTGGACCCGGGCCCGGGACCCCTCCCGCGCACGGAACCGGTCGGGGCAGCAAAGACAGCTGCGTGGGGCCGACTACCAAGCGCGTGGCTGACTTATCGACAAGGTCGGAGTAGCAGGAGCAGAGTGCAGCAATGACGCAAAGGGACTCCGTCAGGGGAGCCAGTATAGGAGGAGCAGCGGCTGAGCAGGATTGGGCGCTCAAGCAGACGCGCAGGATCGGGGGCAGCGTGCAGCAGGAGGGAGGGGCAGCGATGGGGTGTAGATGCAAATTGCAGTCTGGATTTTGTTGGGCTGGACCAGAGGGTTGGGTATTGGCGGGGCTGGCGGCGGTGGCAGCGGCTGTTCAAGGGCCAACGCTTGTGGACAAGGGTCAGTTAGTGTTCGGGGGCAGGCAGCCTGGAGGAGGTACAGTAGGTGGCATGACTGTTTAGCAGGAGAGGCAGGCGGTTCAGCACGCTTGGCACTGGGCTGGCCCAGGTTCCCTGGCGTCCTGGTTTGGGCTTTCCATTAGTCAGGAGTTGGTGCTGGGCGGGCACTCGTGCTGCAGTCGTGTACGGGCACGGGTTCACTACCGGTGACCAGGCGCGTGCTGTGTATTTCGTACTGCACCGCGCTCCGAAACGCTGCGGCATGGCCGGGCAGGGTTTATGCTAATCATAGCAAAGCGCATGCGGTGTTGTGAGGTGAACTGGTGTTGTCCACGCGTATAGGGCCGTGGTGAACTGGGCTGGGAGTCTGGGCTGGCTGCGCGGCCCACTGCTGGCCAGGTACGCGTACGGCGGCGTGTGTTGTTGACGAGACGCAAGGCTATGCCTGGCTCACATTGTAGCCGTGGGCTGACCGCATGCAGTTGCGGTAGAATGAATTGGGGAGTATGGATGGCTGCCGATGTTAGCGGTGCACAGCAGGGCATCGGGGCGGGTGGCGGGGAGGCGCGGGCAGCAAGGACTCGTTCAGGTTGCGGCCAGGGGAGCTCCCCTGGTTGCGGCTGTCCTCCCTAGGACTGCCCTATGCGCTAATTGGTCGTGGTGTCGGCATGGCGGCGTCCGGCGTGGTGTGCAGTCTTGGTGTTGAAGTTATACAACGCTTGGCTTGCTTGTACGTGTTGTCCGTGGAAATACGTGGTTGAATGATGGGGTTACGACACTGCTGCAATGCAGCAGGGCTGGAGTGCTGCCGGGTCCCACGCTGACGCCACGGGGGAAGTCCAAGAACGTTCGAGCGGATTGAGCTGCATTACGTAACCATACCAATGCTTGAAACGCGGTAACGAGACTGCCCCATGTTGACACCGCACGAACCTTATCATCGCTGATCTGTCAACATGTGTCAACCTCCAACCGTCATTGTGTCGATGGGCCAGAGTCCTATAAAAGTCAAGCTCAGTTGCATTCTAGCAAATCTAATTCCCAAGCTCACATAACACGCTTACAAACAAGCCCTGCGTTCGATGGAAACACAATATCGTGAGCATTGCTCAACCCAAACGTACACAACTAGAGGCTTTCACTTTAGAGGAGGAACTTTAGGATGTCGATTTCCATTAGTGCGTTGTCGCGTCACTACGCAACGCCCCGATCCGCAGCGCGCAGCAGGCCTGCTGCCACCACGCCAAGGGCGCATGGCCGGCCCTTTCCCCGCCGCCCTGTGACTTCCGGCCATCGCAGCAGCGCGTCCCACGAGATGCAGCTGCATGCGATGGACCGCAGCGGTTTAGGCGTCAGCTCCCTGCCGAACTACTCAGCTCCAGCACAGGCCTGGTACCAGCAGCCCGAGAGGATGGCGACGCTGCCGACGGCGACAGGGACGCCGCCCAACAGCGGCGCGATTGGGCTAGCAGCTGTCGGCACCCGCAACCTGAGCATTCCAAGGAGTGACCTTCCCGCGCTGACGTACCTCAAGCTCGCTTTGTGCACCTTCGTGGGATGCGCTGGCAGCAGCACCGCCCTTCGCTCTGCCCTGACAACGGCGATCGCCGCGCCGCTGGCGTTTTGGTCTATCGTCACGCACCTGCTTCCGCGGGAGCTGCGATTGACGTCTGCATCCCGGGAAGCTGAGTCGGCGTTCCTGGCGGTGCTGTTGGCCCCCGTTGCCCATCGCCCTGGCGCCGTCATCCCCGCGGAGCCAAACACTGACGAGGTGAGCATAAATGACCACTGCGGAAGTCACAGACTTCAGTCGCGTGCGGGCACATGCATTCCCGATCGATGCCTCGATCCCACATTTCCGACATTGTGACGCGTGCGCCAGGAGGCAGCAGTGTGTTTGTGCGTGCTCTGTGCCGGCATCCTTAAACTGAGCACAGCGCCGCGCCAGCTCTTGACTCATTGGTCTGAACGCTTCTTATATTCACGGGCATCTGCCGTTCGGCTCCGTCCCCAAACCGATTGCAGGTTGGTGTAACCCACACCAAGCGCCCTTCCGCCCGCGAGCACCACAGCGCAGCGGCCACCGCACCGGCAAGCGCAGCACCAGAAGTCCTGGCAAAGGAGGTGGGTATCACGCCGCTGGAATCTCAGATCCAGCAGATTCACCCGCTTCACAGCCGATCCCGCAGCCCGCCAACGTCATTTCAGAGCCTAGGTATCTAGTGTACAGACACGCCATGTATCTAGTTTGGGTGAGGCACGGGAAAGGCAAGGGGCACTTCCCCCGGCCACCGCAGTAGTGATAACATCACCGGAGACAATGCACGCAGCTGGAGGCAAGAAAGCGACTGGCGTCAGTCCCATCTCTCATGGGTCTGGCCTATGCCTTACGGCGCCCAACGCCACGTCCCTGCTTCGCATTTGGATCTATCCCTACGGCTGCACGGCTGCAACCCAACCGCCTTTCATGACTAGTACCTAACGAAACTCCTCGGCCCCTGTCCTCCCTCCCTGTTCTCTCCACCCCCACGCAGACAACCGCCGCTGAGCAGGCCGCTACACAGGCCCTGGTGGCCTACCTCCGCCTCGAGTACGGCGTGTACAGCCTGCAGTGCGTACTGGACGCCACACCGGTACTGTCCCAGTTCGGCCCGTACACCGTGACGTACCTGGCCCGTTCGGAGGCGGCGCTGGCCCGTCACGCGCACGCCATCGCCGCCGTGTCCCGGCCCGCCCGCCATGCAACCAACCTGCACACGCAGCTCATCGTGCGCAGCGACCCGCACGGGGAGAGCCTGGTACGGCAGATCGTACGGCAGCTGCCGGCGCGCTACACGGGCGTCGTGGCCAGCGCGGAAGAGGTGAGCTGGCATGGTGGGTGCGCGTACAATGTGAATTGGCAGTTCTGTGCTACGTATCGTGCCCATGCATGGACTCTGGGCCGTGACTGCGCATGCAACGCACCACCAGCAGTCGTGGGTTGTAAGCACCGAGCCGTACGTACTGCCAGCGTGTTGTCGCTGTTGCTTGGTGTGCTGAGTTGTTCGTACAGCGTCGTGCGTCTGCGAGGGAGCCTGCCCCGGGGCGCAGGGCTTTGCTTTGTCCGTACCGTTGCTGCCATAGGTTGTGGAGTGCATAACTTGGCTATACTTACCTTCTACGTGACGTTGCCACATGCACACTCGAGACATTCTCTGCCCGGCTCGCCTGACCGCCTGCAGTGGGCGATGGGCCGGGCGGGCTTGGCTGTGGCAGCGTACCTGAGTGGGCGGTGTGGCGGTGGCGGTGGCGGTGGCGGTGGCGGTGGCGGTGGCGGTGGCGGTGGCGG